>Ga0307479_10002836_pt1 | contig 15737 bp, 13 predicted proteins | sample atmos_gasesECM4C_FD_203743 | JGI IMG/M metagenome (GOLD analysis project Ga0307479, IMG submission 203743) | Hardwood forest soil microbial communities from Morgan-Monroe State Forest, Indiana, United States - atmos_gasesECM4C_515 | ecosystem: Environmental > Terrestrial > Soil > Temperate... | reverse complement strand
TCAACCTCTTTGCCTGGGCGCAGGCGCCGGCGGACCCGCGCTGGGGGCGCCTCGAGAAGGTCCGCGGCAGGATCGGCGTGCGCGTGTGCTACTGCTCGGTGTTCGACGAGTGCTATCTGCGTGACAACGCCGGCCGGGAGCCGCAGCGGGTCAGGACCTGCGCGGCTGCGGCCGTTCCGTACACCGGCGGTTAAGACGCGCGCGGTTAATCTGGAGGACACCCCGTGAAATACCTTCACACCATGGTGCGCGTCACCGACATCGACGCCTCGTTGAAGTTCTACTGCGACGCGCTGGGACTCAGGGAGCTGTCGCGCAAGGACTACCCGCAGGGCCGCTACACGCTGGTGTTCCTGTGCGCTCCCGGGGATGAGAGCGCGCAGGTCGAGCTCACCCACAATTGGGACCCGGAGGCCTACGGCGGCGGGCGCAACTTCGGGCACCTCGCCTACCAGGTGGAGGACATCTACGCCGCCTGCCAGCGGCTCGCCGACCATGGCGTGACGATCCTCAGGCCGCCGCGCGACGGGCGCATGGCCTTCGTGCGCTCACCCGACAACATCTCGATCGAGCTGCTCCAGAAGGGCGCGGCGCTCGCGCCCGCCGAGCCCTGGAAATCCATGGCCAGCACCGGCAGCTGGTAGGCGGAAAAGCGCGCGCTCACCACATGAAGACGATCCCGAGCCTCATCATCGCGGCGGTCTTCGCCACGCTGACCTTCGCCGTGTGGGCGTACCTCAATCGCCCGACGCGCGAGCCCCCGTGGCCGGCGCGCATCCAGGGCTTCGCCTTCTCGCCGTTCCGCGCCAACGAGGATCCGACGCACTTCCAGATGCCGACGGATGCCGAGATCGACGAGGACCTGGCGCTGCTCGAGGGCAAGGTGAACGCGGTGCGCACTTACTCGGTGGGAGCCACGCTGGCCGACATCCCCGAGCTCGCCGAGAAGCACGGCATCAACGTAACGCTCGGCGCCTGGCTCGACAGTCACCTCGACAAGAACGAAGAGCAGATGAAGACGGTGATCGACCTCGCCGGCACGCACCAGAACGTCGTGCGCGTGCTGATCGGCAACGAGGTGATCCTGCGCGGCGATCTCACACTCGAGGCGCTCGAGGGCTATCTCGACCGGGCACGGGCGTCGATCGGCCAGCCGGTCGGCACCGCCGAAACCTGGCACACCTGGCTCGCGCATCCCGAGCTCGCGCAGCACGTCGACTTCATCGGCGTGCACTTCCTGCCTTACTGGGAGGGCGTGCCGGTCGATGCGGCGGTGGATTACTCCTTCGCGCAGCTCAAGCGCCTGCAGCAGACCTTCCCGCACAAGCCGATCGTCATCGCCGAGATCGGCTGGCCGAGCCGCGGGCGCACGCGCGAGTCGGCGGTGGCCTCGGACGCCAACGAGGCCCTGTTCCTGCGCCGCTTCCTCGCCCGCGCCGGGAAGGAGCAGATCAAGTACTACGTCATGGAGGCCTTCGATCAGCCGTGGAAGGCCTACCAGGAGGGAGCGGTCGGCTCCTACTGGGGCGTCTATGACGTCAACCGCCAGCCGAAATTCGCCTTCAGCGAGCCGATCGTGCGCGTGCCGGAATGGCACATCCTGGCGGCGATCTCGGTGGCGGCGGCGCTGCTCGTGCTCGGGCTCGTCTATCTCACCAGCGATGCGCTGCGCAACCGCGGCCGCAGCTTCCTCGCCGTCGTGGTGTACGCCGCCACCACCATCGCGGTGTGGGTGATCTACGACTTCACGCAGCAGTACATGACGGTCTCGAGCGTGATCGCGGGTGTGCTGCTGCTGCTCGGCATGCTGGGAGTGCTGCTGGTTCTGCTTGCCGAGGCGCACGAATGGGCCGAGGCGCACTGGGTGACCTACCGGCGCCGGCTCGGCGCGCCGATGCTGGCCTCCGAGCAGACGCCCCCCAGGGTGTCGATCCACGTGCCGGCCTACAACGAGCCGCCGGCGATGCTCATCGAGACGCTCGATGCGCTCTCGAGGCTCGACTATCCCGATTTCGAAGTGCTGGTGATCGACAACAACACGCCCGACGAGAGCGTCTGGCGCCCGGTCGAGGCGCACTGCGCCGCGCTCGGGGCCCGGTTCCGCTTCTTCCACGTCGCGCCGCTCGCCGGCTTCAAGGCGGGCGCGCTCAATTACGCGCTCGAGCGCACGGCGCCCGAGGCCGCCATCGTCGCCGTGATCGACAGCGACTACGTCGTCGAGCCGGGCTGGCTGCGCGAGCTCACCCCGGCATTCCAGGACCAGCGCATCGCCATCGTGCAGGCGCCGCAGGACTATCGCGACGCGGACCAGAGCGCCTTCAAGGCCATGTGCTACGCCGAATACCGCGGCTTCTTCCACATCGGCATGATCACGCGCAACGAGCGCAACGCCATCATCCAGCACGGCACCATGACCATGGTGCGGCGCCGGCAGCTCGACGAGTGCCGCTGGGCGGAATGGAGCATCACGGAGGATGCCGAGCTCGGGCTGAGGATCTTCGAGGCGGGCTACGACGCCACCTACGTGCCGGTGAGCTACGGCCGCGGCCTGATGCCCGACACCTTCATCGACTTCAAGAAGCAGCGCTTCCGCTGGGCCTACGGTGCGATGCAGATCCTGCGGGCGCACGCGCGCGCGCTGTTCCTCGAGGGCGGCCCGCTGTCCCCGGGCCAGCGCTATCACTTCGTCGCCGGCTGGCTCCCGTGGGTCGCCGATGGCTGCAACCTGCTGTTCAACCTGGCCGCTCTCGGTTGGTCGGCCGCGATGGTGTGGGCGCCGGGCAAGGTCGACCCGCCGCTCGTCATGTACTCGGTGCTGCCGCTGTCGCTGTTCACCTTCAAGCTCGCCAAGCTCGTGCACCTGTACCGCGTGCGGGTCGGTGCCAATCTCCGTCAGACGCTCGCCGCGGCGATCGCCGGTCTCGCGCTGACGCACACCATCGGCACCGCCGCGGTGAAGGGGCTGCTCACCAACAGCGAGCCGTTCTTCCGTACGCCCAAGGGCGGCCGCAGCGCCGGGCTGTGGCGCGCGCTCGGCGCGGCGCGCGAGGAGACGGTGATGGTGGCAGGCCTGCTGCTGTCGGCGTGGGCGGTGTCCTACACCGGCACCAAGGAGACCGCGGGTCCCGACCGTCTCGCGTGGATCGTCGTGCTGATCGTCCAGTCGGTGCCCTACGCCTCCTCGCTCATCGTCTCGCTCGTGAGCGCCTTCCCGCTGTCGGCGCGCTGGCTCGGCACGCGCTATCGCGCCGTGGCCGCCACCGGCCGCCCGGTGCAGGCGGGGCCGACGGCCTAAAGACCCGTGCGCGAGCGGCGGCTCCAGGCCATCGCGACCATGATCGCTGCGGTCGCGGTGTTCTCCTTCATGGACGGCGTCCTGAAGTTCTTCGCCATGCGTTATCCGCCCATGGAGGTGGCGGCGCTGCGCGGCGCGACCTCGCTTCCCTTCACGCTCGCGCCGGTCCTGATCGCCGGCCGGCTGCGCGATCTCGTCCCGCGGCGCTGGCCGATGCACCTGCTGCGCGGAATCCTGAGCGTCGTGGTGATCGGCGGCTTCGTCTACGCGGTGCGCTCGCTGTCGCTCGCCAATGCCTACTCGGTGTTCCTGTCGGCGCCGCTGCTGGTGGCGGCGCTGTCGGTGCCGCTGCTGCGCGAGCGGCTCGCCTGGCGCAACTGGCTGGCGATTCTCGTCGGGCTCGCCGGGGTCCTCGTCATGCTGCGGCCCACCACCTCGGGGCTGGCGAGCCTCGGCGCCGTGGCCGCCCTCATCGGCGCCACCGCTTACGCGCTGAGCGGGATCGCGGTCCGGGTCCTCACCCGCACCGACACCACCGTGAGTGTCGTCTTCTGGACCATCAGCCTCATGACCGTGTTCACGGCCGCGATCGCCGCCCCCGGGTGGGTCGCGATCGAGCACGCGCACTGGAAGTGGCTGCTGGCGCTCGGGGTGCTCGCCGCGATCGGCCAGTACCTGCTCACCGAGGCGTTCCGCTCGGCGCCGCCCTCGGTCGTGTCGCCGTTCGAGTACACCGCGCTCCTCTGGGGAGTCGGCATCGACCGGGTGGTCTGGCAGGTGCTGCCCTCGGCCCGGGTGTGCCTCGGCGGCGGCATCGTGATCGCGAGCGGGCTCTACCTCATCTGGCATGCGCGCAGCGCGGCGCAACATGCGCCCGCCCGAGAGTCATGGCAGTGACCGGCGCGGCGAGGCAGAATGCAGCGCTAATCCTCGAGCAGCGCCTGCCACCGGCGGCCCCGCGCGCCGGCCGCGCTGATCGTCGACGTTAGGACGCTCGTTCGCTGACAGGTCGTTTGCTAACAAGAGGGAAGGGCCATGAGCACTGCCGATATTCGGGGACGATTCATCTGGCACGAGTTGTTGACGACTGACACGGCGGCCGCCGCCGCCTTCTACCCCAAGGTGGTGCCGTGGCGCACCCAGCCGTCGAGCATGCCGGGCTACACCATCTGGATGGCCGGCCAGAGCCAGGTCGGGGGCCTCATGGCGCAGCCTTCCGACGCGGCGGGAACGCCGCCGCAATGGCTGATCTACATCGGCACCCCGAACGTCGACGCTACCGCCGAGCACGCCCAGCGCCTCGGCGCGCGCGTGGTGAAGCCGGCCGCCGACATTCCGAACGTCGGCCGCTTCGCGGTGCTCGCGGACCCGCAGGGCGCGACTTTCGCGCTGTACACGCCGGGCCCGACCGGCGGGGCGATTCCCGCGGCCGGGGCCGGCGTCTTCTCCTGGCACGAGCTCGCGACCACCGACGTCGCCGGCGCGCTGCGCTTCTACGGCGAGCTCTTCGGCTGGAGCAAGGGACAGGGGCACGACATGGGCGCCATGGGCGTCTACCAGATCTTCGAGCGCTTCGGCTCGATGATCGGTGGCATGTGCAATGTCCAGGGGCCCGCCACGCCGCCCTCGTGGCTGAGCTACGTGCAGGTGGCCGACTCGAGCCGCGCAGTTGCCGCCGCCAAGTCCGCTGGCGGGCGGCTGCTGCATGGCCCGGTCGAGGTGCCGGGGGGCAGCTGGATTGCGCTCTTCATGGATCCGCAGGGCGGGGCGTTCGCGGTGCAGGAGCCGCCGCGCCCGGCCGCGGCGAAGCCCGCAGCCCCGCCGCCGAAGCCGGCCCCCGCGCCCGCACCGAAGCCCGCTGCGGCCCCCACGGCGGCGGCCAGGCCTGCGGCGGCGAAACCGGCGGCACCGAAGAAACCAGCGCCGAAGAAGGCCGCGAAAAAGAAGGCGGCCAGGAAGAAGGCGGCCGGGAAGAAGGCGGCCGGGAAGAAGGCGGCCGGGAAGAAGGCGGCCGGGAAGAAGGCGGCCGGGAAGAAGCCCGCAAGGAAGAAGGCCCGGAAACCGGCGAAGAAGAAAGCTGCGAAGAAAGCGGCGCGCAAGAGCCCGAAGCGCAGCAAGGCGCGGCGTCACCGCTGAGAGTGTTGGTATCCGAAGCCTCCGCCGGACGACCGGCGGGGGCTCACTCCCTCGGGTTCTAGAGCTTGACGAGCGGGCGGCCGAAGTTCTCGCCGCGGAGCGAGCGCAGCATGTGCGCCGGGGCGTTGGCGAGACCCTCGACGACGTGCTCCTTGATGGCGATACGGCCGGCGCCGTGCCAGGGGATGGCCTCGCGCAGGAACTCGCCTCGCCGGTGCTCGTAGTCGCGCACGCGCGCGCGCAGCACCTGGATCCCGTCCTTCTCCGGCAGGTAGCCGGCGCGCAGCAGCGCCGGGGCCGGATCGGTCGCGCTGAGCGAGTTCTGCACGATGCGCGCGCCGCTTGCGAGGTGGCGCTCCGCGATGATGGTCTCGAGCAGCTCGCCGCCGGTATTGTCGAAATAGACGTCGACGCCCCGTGGGGCGAGCTCGCGCAGGCGCGCGCTCAGGGGCTCGGTGCGGTAGTTGATGCAGGCGGAGAGGCGCGCGTGGCGCGTCACCCAGTCGCACTTCTCGCGCGTCCCGGCGATGCCGATCGCGCGCGCGCCCTTCAGCATCGCAATCTGTCCGGCCATCGAGCCCGCGGCGTTCGAGGCCGCCGAGACCAGCAGCGTTTCCCCGGAGCGGAGCCTGGCGAGGTCGAGGAGTCCGAAGTAGGCGGCCATGCCGGGGGCGCCGAGGATTCCGAGCGCCGTGGACGCCGGGGTTTGCCCGGGATGCACGAAGCGCGCGTTCTGGCCGCGGGACACGGCAAACTGCTGCAGCCCGGCGTCGAGCACCACGATGCTGCCGACGCCGAACACATCGTGACGCGACTCGATCACCTCGCCGACGCCGCGCGCCGGCACCAGGTCGCCCGGCTTCACGAGTCCGGAGTGGCCGTTGACTCCGCGCGCCATCGGGAACGGATCGAGCGCCAGCCACAGCGCACGCGCGAGGAACGAGCCGTTGGTGAGCTGTGGGCGCTCCGCCTCGACCAGCTCGAAGTCGGTCGACTTCGACTGCTCGTACTTGAGGCGGATCTGGAGGTTCGGCACGGGCTTGAGTCTCGGCGCGCGCGGCCCTACTTGCCGGCGTCGTCCGCCGCCGCGTGCTGGCGGTCCGCCGCCTGCTGGTTAGTCGACTCGACCTGCTGTCGTACCCGCTCCTCGCGCTGACGTGCCTGGGCCGCCTGCTGCGCCTCGGCGGCCGATCCGCCCGCCGCGGCAGCGCCGGTCCCGGCGAGCCCGCAGCCGGCGCACATCGCGCACAGCCCCGCCAGCAACCCGATACGCAGCATGTGCGCCAATTTACCCGCCCAGCCTGTGTGCGCAAGTGGCGTGGCGAACGTGGCACTATGTCGCGCATGTCCAGGCTCACCGGGAGGCCCCAGCGTGTCGAGGAGCCGCGGGTGCGCCGCGGCTACTTCGAGTGCCGCTATGGGCAGCTGCACGTCCACAACGCGATTCCTCCCGGAGGCGGCTTCGAGGAGGGAACGGCGCTCGTCTGTCTGCACGGGGCCGAGGGCTCGGGCCGCTCCTTCAGCGCGTTTCTCCCCCTCGTCGGGCGCGATCGCTCGGTGTATGCGCCGGATCTTCCGGGCTACGGCGAATCCGATGGACCGTCGCAGGCCATGAGCCCGGCGGACTATGCCGCGGCGATCGGCGACTTTCTCGACACCATGCGGCTGCGGCAGGTGGATCTGCTGGCGCACGGCGCAGCCGCGGTGCTCGCCACCGAGCTCGCGGTGACGCGCCCCCAGCAGCTGCGCCGGATCGTCCTGGTCTCGGTCCCGCTCGGTCCGCCCGGGCCGCCGGGAGGGAGCGCGCCCCCAGGCGGCCTTGCCGCCGCCGCCGCCGGGTATGCGCTTCGCGAGCGGCTCGGGCGAATCTCTCAGCCCCTGCTGGTGCTGCGTCCACGGGACGAAGGGTGGGACGACACCGCCCGGGTGCGGGACGCGCAGCCGTCGGCCCGGCTGCTCGACCTTCCGGACCACGGGCCGGATCTGTTCCAGTCGGCCCCGGGCGCGGTGGTGGATGCCCTGCGGGCGTTCCTGCGGGGCTGACGTCCTTTCGGACTATCGTCCAGAGGCGTTTTTTCGCGATTCCCCTCACATAATCCGCTCAGGTCGGGGGAGCCAGGCACCGAGCGGGGTTAAAATTTCCGCAAAGCTAATAGGGTAGGGGAAATCCCGATGGAACCGCGCCTGCGGCCGCCGCACCAGGGCTCGCCGCCCCCGGAGTCTGATCTCGACAGCACCGACCAGCTTCCGGTCCTCGACCCGAAGGCCTACGAGGCTGCCGCCCGCGATCGGCTCGCCGACACCTCAGTTCTGCCCGGGCTCTCACTCAAGGAGCCGGCTCCGCAGCCGCCGCCGGGCGCGGGCGAGGCCGGTGAGGATCCGCTGCAGACTGCCGCCGCGAACCTGCGCGAGGCACAGGAGCTGCTCGCGCGCCGCGCCACCCGCACGGCCGACATCGAGCGCGCCCTCGAGGAAGCGCAGCACGCTCGCGCCAACGCGGAGCGGCGCGTGGAGGCGCTGACCGCGGAGCTCGCCGCTGCTCGGGTCGCCGCCGAGCGGCGCGAGGGGGAGCTCGGCGAGGAGCTCGCACGGGCGCGCGCGGCCGCCGGCCAGCGGGCCGGCGATCTCGCCGAACAGCTCGACGCGGCGCGTCGCGCCTCCGAGCAGCGCGAGGCTCAGTACGCCCGCGAGCTCGCCGAGGAGAAGATCGCCGGCGAGCAGCGGATGGCGGCGGAGCGCGAGGCCGCCGCGGAAGCGCAGCGCCAGCGCGATCTCGAGCGAGAGCAGCTGCTCGCCAGCCGGGATCGGGCGCAGGCAGCGCTCGAGGGCGAGCTGCAGGAGATGCGCGCCCGCGCCGCGGGCTACTTCGAATCACTCCAGTCCGTCGAGCGGCGGCGCTCGCTGTTCGAGGGGCTGTTGTCGGATATCCAGGATGAAGTCGACGCCCACGAGAGCGTCCGCGCCCGCCTGGCGCGCGAGCTCGCCGGACGCGACGTGCGCGCCGGAGAGCTCGAATCGGACCTGAGTCACCGTTCGGCGCGCATCGCCGACCTCGACAGCCAGGTGTCGACGCTCGCCGCCTCGCTGCAGCAGCGCGACCTCGAGCTCACGCGGCTGCGGGCCGCGGAGGCGAGCCTCAGCGCGGCACTCGAGGCGGCGCGCGCGGCGAACGCCAGCGTGACCTCGCGCGCCTCCGAGCACGAGGCCGCGCTCAGCCAGGCGCGCATCCGCGTCGCGACCCTCGAGACGGAGCTCGCCGCCGCGCGTGAGCACGACGCCGAGCTCGAACGGGACCTCGCCAAGGTGCGCGGCGAGATGGAGGAATGGGCGGGCGCGCTGCGCACGGCCCAGCTCGAGCGCAGCGGGCAGCTGGCGAGTGTCGCCTCGGGCGAGGCGCGCGTGAAGCAGCTCGAAGACCGGGTGGCCGAGCAGGTGGAGATGCTGCGCACGCTGCACACCACCTCCGATGCCGCCATCGCACGCGCCCATGAGCTCGAGGCGGATCTGCGCGCGGCCGAGGAGAACATCGCGCGGCTCGAGTCGCAGCTGCGCGGCCGCAACGCGCGCGTCTCGGAGCTCGAGAAGGCCAATCAGCAGTGGCGTCACACGCTCGAGGAGTCCCGCTCGACTCACGTCGCGACCGATGCTCACCAGTCGCTGCACGATGCGGCGCATGCCGAGGCCCAGGAGGGCGCGGCCGCGAGCGCCCCGCCCGAGGGCGCGACGCGCCTCCTGATCCGCAGCGACGGCGAGCGCGAGGTCGTGCACGTGCTGGCCCGCAAGACCAGCGTCGGCCGCACGCCCGACAACGACCTGCAGATCGAGGCCAAGTACATCAGCCGCCACCACGCGGTGATCCTGGCCGGACCCGCCCATACCATCATCGAGGACCTGAACAGCACCAACGGCGTGCTGGTCAACGGACGGCGCATCAGCCGGCAGATCCTCAAGGACGGCGACCAGGTGACGATCGGGCGGGCGGAGTACCGCTTCGCCGTGCGCCGCACCGGCGAGAAGCGCTGACGGGGCGCAGCGCGTTCGCTAAGCTCGCCCTAAGGTGGCGAGTCCCTACATCGAAAAGATCCTCCGGGCGCGCGTCTACGACGTGGCGATCGAGTCGCCGCTCGAGGCGGCGGCGCGGCTGTCGCGCCGGCTCGGCAACGAGGTGCTGCTGAAGCGCGAGGATCTGCAGCCGGTGTTCTCCTTCAAGCTGCGCGGCGCGTACAACCGCATCGCGCACCTCGGCGAGGCGGCCGCCGGCCGCGGGGTGGTATGCGCCTCGGCCGGCAACCATGCCCAGGGCGTGGCGCTCGCCGCGCGCCGCCGCGCGATTCCCGCCGTCATCGTCATGCCCGAGACCAGCCCGCTCATCAAGGTGCAGGCGGTCATCGACCTCGGCGCCGAGGTCGTGCTGCACGGCGACGACTACGACTCGGCGCTCGAGCGTGCGCTCGCGCTGGCGCGCGAGCGCAACCTGGTGTTCGTGCATCCGTTCGACGATCCGGACGTCATCGCCGGCCAGGGCACCATCGCCGTGGAGGTCCTGCGCCAGTCGGGCGGCAGGCTGGATGCGATCTTCGTGCCGGTCGGGGGCGGCGGTCTGATCGCCGGCATCGCGGTGTACGTGAAGTACCTGTACCCCGGGGTGAAGGTGATCGGCGTCGAGCCGCGCGACGCCGCCGGCATGTACGAGTCGCTGCGGGCCGGCCGGCGCGTCACGCTCGACCACGTCGGCATCTTCGCCGACGGCGTGGCGGTGCGGCGGGTCGGGGAGGAGACCTTCGCGCTGTGCCGCGGCACCGTCGACGAGATCCTGCTCACCGACACCGACGAGATCTGTGCCGCGATCCAGGACGTGTTCGAGGACACCCGCTCGATCGTCGAGCCGGCCGGGGCGCTCGCGGTCGCGGGACTGAAGCAGTACGTCGCGCGTGAGGGCTGGCGCGGCAAGCGCCTGGTGGCCATCAACAGCGGCGCCAACATGAACTTCGACCGCCTGCGCCACGTCGCCGAGCGCGCCGATTTCGGCGGCGGGCGCGAGGCGCTGCTGGCGGTGGTGATTCCCGAGCAGCCCGGCAGCTTCCTGCGCTTCTGCGAGGCGCTCGGCAAGCGCAGCGTCACCGAGTTCAACTACCGCTACGCGGGCCCGGAGGCGGCGCAGATCTTCGTCGGCCTCGCGCTGTCGCAGGGGCGCGCCGAGAAGGACGCGCTAGCGCAGCAGCTGCGCGCCGCCGGCTTCGCCGTCACCGACATGACCGACGACGAGATGGCGAAGCTGCACGTGCGCTACATGGTGGGCGGGCATGCGCGCGGCCTCGAGCACGAGCTGCTCTATCGCTTCGAGTTCCCCGAGCGCCCCGGCGCGCTGATGAAGTTCCTGCGGGCGATCGGCTCGCGCTGGAACATCAGCCTGTTCCACTACCGCAATCACGGCTCGGACTACGGGCGCGTGCTCGCCGGGATCCAGGTGCCGCCCGCCGAGCGGGCCGACTTCCTCGAGCACCTGCGGGACCTGCAGTATGCCTGCGTCGAGGAGACCGCCAACCCGGCCTACAGGATGTTTCTGTCCTCGTGAATCAACCCCGGCGCTCGAGCTGCCATTCGCGCCAGATGGCGAGCAGCACCGCGAGGATCACCGGACCGACGAACAGTCCCACCAGCCCGAAGGCGGCGAGTCCGCCGAGCACGCCGAACAGCACGACGAGGAAAGGGATCTGCGCCTCGCGGCTGATGAGGAACGGCCGCACGATGTGATCGGTCCAGCCCATGACGACGCCGCCCCAGATGAGCAGCCCGATGCCCGCGACCGTATTGCCCTCGATCAGCAGCCACGCGGTCACGCACACCCAGATGGTCGGCGCCGCGAACGGGATGAGGCCGCACACGGTGGTGAGGGAGGCGAGGAACACCGGCGCGGCGACCCCGGCGAGCCAGTAGCCGATGCCGACCAGCACGCCCTGCACGAGCGCGGCGAGCGCCAGCCCGTAGACCACCGCCTTGACCGTCTGGCCGATCGCCCGGAGGTAGTCGTGCACGCGCGGGCCCAGCACCCGCTCGAAGGCGCGCGCCAGCTCGTCGGCGACGCGCGCGCCGTCGCGGTACACGAAGAACAGGCTCACCACCGTCAGCAGCAGCTTCGCGGCGTTGCGGCTGATGTTGCCGACCAGGTGCCCGATCTGCTCGCGGGAGTGGTCGAGGACGTTGCGCAGCTCCGCGCCGAGCGCGTGCGGGTCCTGGGCGGCGCGCGCCGCCAGTTCCTGCAGCTGATCGCCGATCCAGGGGAGCCTGAGGACCGCGGGCGGCATCGCGCCGCCGGCCAGCAGCTCCTGCAGGTGGTGATAGACGTGCTGCAGCTCGATGCGTACCACCACCGCCAGCCACGCGAGCGGCGCGATGACCGCAGCGCTCACGACGGTCGTCATCGCGAGCGCCGCGAGGATGCCGCGGCCGCGCCACTTGCCGAGCAGCCACTCGTAGGCGGGCCAGGTGACGTAGGCGAGGATCGTCGCCCAGATCAGCGGCACGACGAAGGGATCGAGCACCAGGAAGCCGAGCAGCACCAGCCCGGCGAGCAGCACGACGACGATGAGGCGGCGCAGCCAGGACGCGGGGATGAATTCCTCGATCACAGGAGGCCCGCCGCGTCGGAGGCGATCATGGTGAGCGCGAGCAGCGTGGCCGTGGCGAGACTTAAGTTTCGACGCAGGCCGAGGTACGCAGGCGGCAGCACCTTCCCGAGCGAGCGATGCTCGTAGAGCCAGAACAGCCCGAAGCCGACGGTGAGCAGCGCGAGAGCGCGCTGCCCGCCTAGGAGCACCGCGGCCGCCGCGACCAGGACGGGCGCTGACGCCGCCGCCATACGCGCCGGCGTCGACGGCACGCGGCCCGCGAGGGCGAGTCCCCCGTGCACCGCGCCGGCGCAAGCCAGCAGCACCGCACCCCAGGCGATCGCGCCGCGCTGGGCGAGCTCGCGAGCGGCGTAGCCCGGGAGCACCGCCTCGCAGACCAGACACACGATGAGCGGCGCTACCGCGAGATAGCCGAGCAGCTCGGCCGCGGTGCCGAGCCGGGCGGGGGCGGTGTCGTTCTCCAGCGGTTCCACGGCCCACGATGATGCCACGCGGCGCGGCGCGATGAATTGTCTTGACGGCGCACCGGGCGCGCAGGCAGGCTTCGCGCGGCGTGAGGTGCTCGTCCCCGAAAGGGAACGGGTAAAACGGGAAGTCCGGTGCGGATTCGTCCAAACCCGGCGCTGCCCCCGCAACGGTAATCGAGATCAGGCGGATCACGAGCCACTGCACCGGTTCGAGGTGCGGGAAGGCGGTCCACCAGGAGGCGTCAGGCCTTCGCTCGAGAGCCCGGAGACCGGCCTCGCGCATCACCGTTGGACGTCGCGGCGGGCGACGCTGGTCGAACGGTGTGCGCCGCGAGGCGCAGACCTGCCAGCTCCTGACACGACGTGCGACGCGCACGGGTGTGTGCTTTCAGGAGTCTCGCCATGTTGAGAGGTCTCGTCCCGCGCCGCGCGCGCATCAGCGCGGTTTTCCCCCTGGTTCTGTGCACGCCGGCCGCGTGGTGCCAGCAGCTGCCGTCCTCGCCGCCAGCGCCGGCGGACCCGCTGCAACAGGTCATCGTCACCGCCGCCCGGGCGCCGGAGCCCGAGGACCAGTCGTTGTTCTCGGTGACGGTGCTGACGCGCGCCGACATCGAGGCGCGCCAGGTGTCCTCGGTCGCGGATCTGCTCGCCGGTCTCGCCGGGATCAGCGTCGACGAGTCCGGCGGCCTCGGGCAGCAGAGCTCGGTGTTCATCCGCGGCGCGGACTCCGATCACACGCTGCTGCTGATCGACGGAGTGCGGGTCGGCTCGGCGACGCTCGGCATCGCACCCTTCGAGATCATCCCGCTCGAGCAGATCGATCACATCGAGGTGGTGCGCGGCCCGCGCTCGACGCTCTATGGCTCGGACGCGGTCGGCGGCGTCATCCAGATCTTCACCCGCCAGGCGGGCGAGCCCGGCGCGACACTGGGCGCGAGCGCCATGACCGGCAGCTATGACACTCACGAGTTCACCGGCTACGCGGCGGCGCGCAGCCGCGAGGCGTGGAGCAGCATCTCCGGCGACGTGCTCACCACGGGCGGCATCCCCGCCTGTCTGCCCTCCGCCATCGCCGGCTGCTTCGATCCGGCCGCACCCCAGGTGCCCGACGGGCACCAGAACCGCTCGGGCTCGCTCAGCGCCGGCGCGCAGCTGACCGCGCAGCTCACGGCCTCCGCCGACGTGCTCTACACCCACGGCTGGACGGCGTTCGACGGCGCCGGGTTCGACGATCGGCTGGATTTCCAGGAGAAAGTCTTCACCGCGCACCTCGATCAGGCGGTCGGCAGGACCTGGCACCTGCGGCTCATGGCGGGCCGGGACGAAGACGACGAGCGCGATTTCCTCGATCCGACGCCCGTCGGCACTTTCGACACGGTGCGCAACAGTTTCAGCCTGCAGGCCGACGGCAAGCTGAGCGATGCGCTCAGCCTCATCAGCGGCGTCGACTACGAGGACGTCCACGTCGACAGCGACACGCCCTTCGATGTGACCTCGCGCACCACGCGCGCGGCGTTCAGCGAGCTGCACGCGGATTTCGGCGGCTGGTCGGCGCTCGCCGGCGCGCGCTTCGAGGACAACGAGCAGTTCGGCGAGCACTGGACCGAGAACCTGGGTGTCGCCCGCAAGCTCGGCGCGGGACTGCGCTTCATCCTCACCTGGGGCACGGCCTTCCGCGCGCCCACCTTCGATGAGCTCTACTTCCCGGGCTTCGGCAATCCGAGCCTGAAGCCCGAGACCTCGCAGTCCTGGGAGGCGGGGCTCGATGCCGGGGAGGGCGCGCTGCGCTGGTCGCTGCACGCGTACCAGACCACGATCGACGACGAGATCTCGATCGATCCGCTCACCTTCCTGCCGGTGAACATCAACAGGTCGCGCATCCGCGGGGTCGAGCTGCAGGGCGACTGGCACGGCGCCGACTGGGTCGTGGGCGGGCAGCTCACCGGCCTCGAGCCGCTCAACGTCTCCCCCGGGCCGGAGTACGACGATCTGCTGCCGCGCCGCGCGCAACAGAGCGCCAGCATCACCGTGCGTCGCCTGTTGCGCAGCGCTCCCTCCGGGAGCGCCGACGGCTCGGTCGCCGCAGTCGCCCGCTGGGAAGGCCGCCGCTACGACGACCTCGCGAACACGCTGGCGATGGGCGGCTACCTGACGGTCGATCTGCTCACGCAGTGGCGGCTCGGCAGCGACTGGACGCTGGAAGCGAAGGCGGCCAACCTCTTCGACCGCAGCTACCAGACGGCTGCATACTATGCTCAGCCGGGGCGGAGCTACGGCGTCACGATCCGCTACCGCTCCAGCCTGCACTAGGGAGGAATCGAAATGAGCGAGCCCGGCGCGGGGCCGGCGCCGGGCACGGCGCCGACGGAGAACGAGCGCACCTGGGGAATGCTGGCGCACCTCGCGGCGTTCGCGGGGCTCGTCGCGCCGCTCATCGGCAACATCGTCGGGCCGCTGCTCATCTGGCACAGCTGGCGCGACCGCTCGCCGTTCGTCGGCGAGCAGGCGCTCGAGAGTCTCAACTTCAACATCTCGGTCTCGATCGGCGCGCTCGTCTGCGGCGTGCTGATGCTGGTGTTTGTCGGCTTTCTGCTCGGCACGGCGCTCTTCGTCGCCTGGCTCGCGCTCACCCTCATCGCCGCGATCAAGGCGAGCGAGGGGGTAGGCTATCGCTATCCGTTTTCGCTGCGGCTGGTGAAGTCCCATTTAAAATCAATGGTTTGACGTGCTTTACGCCCATACTGTATGGGCGTACAGTCACGCGATGACCCGCATGAATTCGCGCCCCCGGGCCCTCAAGGGCCGCGGGGCTCTCTCCAATCCGCCCGGACGATTCGATGCGCGGGAGATCAGCGCGGTCGACGACGGCTGGTACATGGAGGAGGAGCCCGACTCGATCCCAACGACGCTCGAGCCGGACAGGGCCCGCGGGATCATCACGACCAACGATTCGCCGGATGTCGGGTTCGATCGGTCGATCAATCCATACCGGGGATGCTCCACCGGATGCCCGTTTTGCTTCGCCCGTCCGACGCACGCCTATCTCGGCCTCTCGCCAGGACTCGACTTCGAGACCCGCCTTTTCTACAAGGCCGATGCCGCCAGGTTGCTGCAAGCCGAGCTATCGCGACCCGGCTATGTCTGCAAGCCCATCCAGCTCGGCATCAATACCGACGCGTACCAGCCGGACGAGCGGCGCATGGGAGTGAC
>Ga0307479_10002835_pt1 | contig 15738 bp, 10 predicted proteins | sample atmos_gasesECM4C_FD_203743 | JGI IMG/M metagenome (GOLD analysis project Ga0307479, IMG submission 203743) | Hardwood forest soil microbial communities from Morgan-Monroe State Forest, Indiana, United States - atmos_gasesECM4C_515 | ecosystem: Environmental > Terrestrial > Soil > Temperate... | reverse complement strand
CCGCGACGCGATGCAACTCGCAGAACTGGTGCAGATCGCGCAGGAAATTGCAGGCGGACGACATCGTTTCCGGTTTGTGCAATTGCCTTTTAATCTGGGAATGACCGAAGCGCTGACGCTGGGGAATCAAATGGTCGCGGGACGCAAGCGTACGGTGACGGAGGCCGCGGACGAGTTGGATATCACGCTGATCGCCAGCGCTTCTTTGCTGCAGGGGCAAGTGGCGCGCAACCTGCCGGAATTTGTGGCCGAGGCCTTCGGGTTGGAGAACGACGCGGAGAGAGCGCTGCAATTTGTGCGCTCCGCGCCGGGAATTACTACCGCACTTGTGGGAATGTCACGGCCGGAACATGCGCGGGCGAACGCTCGGCTGCTGGGTGTGCCAGTCGCGACCGTGGATCAGTTCAGCAAGCTTTTTTCGCGCGGGGAAATTGCTTGATGGGGCGGCGGTGCTATTTTTTGAGTACGGGAAATTGTTCGATGAGCCATGTAGTGATGGCTTGATCTACTTCGCTTAATTTGCCGGTGAAAAAATGGTCGACTCCTTCAACGATCACCAGTCGATTTTCGCCCGGCAATGAGGGCACCAGTTTTTCTACCTTACGCACGTCACCGTGTTCGTCATTGCTGCCGTGTACGAAGAGTTTAGGCTTGCGGCATTCGGATAAGAACGACACGTCGGAATTACTTACCGGGAGACCCAGCGCGATTAATTGCGTCACTTCTGGGGCCTGGCATCCCACGCGGAGGCCTACTATAGAGCCAAAGCTAAATCCCGCGACCAACAGCGGCACGCCGGGAAATTCGGCGATGAGAAATTGCAATGCGGTGCGCACGTCATCGCTCTCGCCGATCCCGCGATCGTGAACTCCCTCACTGAGTCCGGCGCCGCGAAAATTGAAACGCAGGACTGGCGCTCCGAGCGCATCAATGGATTTGGCAACCTGAAAAACCACCTTGTTGTGCATGGTGCCGCCGAAAAGCGGATGGGGATGGCAAACGACTGCCGCAAGAGCCGGCGCAGTGGAACTGCGCGGCGACCACAGGACGGCTTCGAGGCGCCCGACCGGGCCGGAAAGAAAAAAATTTCGTGAGTCGTGGTGCTGGCTCATCTTATTTTGCACGTGAATCGCTACCAATAGGCGACAAATAAATTAGAGCGTAACGGGGAAAAATTGTCACTGTTGAGGGTAGGAGCACTGGGCTGGCGTGTTTCCTCAGGTCTGGCCGATCCGTCTGTCTATCAGTACGGCTGGTAAGTAATATTTTGACAGTCTCGCGCGGCAGAGAACCTGTACCAGGTACCAAAGTGCTACACGGATCGTTGGTACGAAATACCGGGTTTTTCGCGTTGCAGTTTGCGGGTGGCGGTGTTAGCGTTCCTGCATTCCAGCCCAAGCTGAGGGACTTTTATGAAGAGTGCTGCGGACCGCCGCGAAGCTCGCCGATTCACGATGCACTTGCCGCTCAGTATTCTTCCGTGGGAGCAGAAGGGTGAGGAATTGCCGGTGGACATGCGTGATGTGAGTTACCGGGGTCTGTATTTTTTTGCGAAAGAAAAATTCGAGGCGGGCCGCGAGATCTCTTTTGTCATCACCCTGCCGAAAGATCTGCTGAAATCCTCGGACGTGAAAATACGCTGCCGGGGCATGGTGGTGCGTGTCGATCAGGGCGAAAACGGGAAGATGGGCATCGCCGCGAAGATCGACCGCTACGAGTTTATTGCTTGTAGTGCAGTAGCCTAAATTCCCTCCCGGTCAAAAACCTCCTCGATTCAGAATTTTATCCCTGCTACGAGTACAATCATTTTTGACCTACGTTTGGGGAGAATTTATGTACCACTACGACGCTAAGCTGGCATTGGAAGAATTGCAGGAAGACGCGTTGCTGCCGCACCCGGTGAAGCTGCGCGACATGATCTTACGCACAAAATTGGGACCGACCGAAGCGCAAGTGCTGAACCAGGAATTTCAAATTTACCTGACGCGTTTTGGGGAACTACAAAAAACCGCGCGCAGCGTGCTGGAGAAGCTTGCGGCGGGCCAGCGCAAAGCATCCTGAATATCCTATTGTAGAATTTAGATATGCGACGGAATACGCTCCTGATCGATGCGGATGACACGCTGTGGGAGAATAATGTCTTTTTTGAAAAGCTGATTGAGGATTTCATCAGCCTGGTGGAGTCCTGCGGTTACACACGCGCTTATATTCGCCACATTTTGAACGAAACCGAACGAAAAAATATCCGCCAGTATGGCTACGGGGTGCGGTGCTTTGGGCGCTCCCTGGAAGAAACGTATATGAAGCTGGCGGAGCAAATGGCGGTCCGCGAGACAGTAAAGATTATCAAAGAGCGCGTGCTGGAACTGGAACGCACCCCGCCAAAAATCATGGATGGCGTGCCGGAAACGCTTGCGTATCTTGCGGAGCGGCACCGCTTGATTTTGTTCAGCAAAGGCGAAGCCGCGGAACAAGCGGCCAAGGTGGAGCGTTCCGGACTGCAGGGATTTTTTGAATTTATCGAGATCGTGCCGGAGAAAGATCATGAAACTTACGGCAAGTTAGTGCACAAACACAAAATTGTGAAGTCCCAGGGCTGGATGATCGGCAACAGCCCGCGCAGCGATATTAACCCCGCGATGAAAATAGGATTGAATGCGGTGTATATCCCGCATCAGGACACCTGGCAACTGGAGCACGAACCGGTAGTCGCGGGCGTGGGGAAACTGGTGATCCTGCCGGCGTTTCGCGAATTGCGAACCCATTTCTAGAAGGTCCGGCAGCTGAGATTTCCATTCAGACGTTTACGCCGCTGCTGCCCAAATTGGACCTTGAGGTCAGGGCTCAGCGCTCGCACTGTTTGAATAGTAACCGGAGGTGTGGATGGCCACGGCAACATCGAGTCCTGCGCAGACCAACTGGCGCGATGAGTGGTTTGAATTTGAAGACGCAACATACCTGAATGTGGCGGGCAACGCACCCATGCCGAAGGTCTCGCTAAAGGCCGCGCAAGCCGCCATAGAATGGAAGAAATTTCCGCAACGTGTGCCCGACGAAGCGTATTTCGATGTGCCGAATCGCATTCGTGCTTCGATTGCGCAATTGATTGGGGCGCGAGCGGAGGAAATCGCGCTGACCACAGGGGCGAGCACCGGAATGGTTTCGGTGGCTTACGGGCTGACGTGGAAACCCGGCGACGAAGTCATCACTGCGCAAGGCGAGTTTCCTTTGCAATACACGACCTGGAGACCGATGGAGAAACGCGAAGGCATTGCGCTTAAAATCGTGGCGCCCAGCGAGCGGTTCATCAGCGCGGACGATTTGATCGCTGCGTTGTCGCCGAAGACGAAATTGGTGTCGGTCAGCCTGGTGCGATTTGACGATGGCTCGATGATCGACGCTCCGCGACTGGCGGCGGCATGTCATGCGCAAGGCACCTTGTTGCTGCTGGACGCGAGCCAGTATTGCGGCGCTACTCCGATGGACGTGACAAAACTGGGCGCGGATTTTATCGTGTGCGCCGGCTACAAATGGTTGCTGAGCCCGTACGGCACGGGATTTTTCTGGGCCAAGAGCGAGCAGATGGCCAACATGAGACCGAGTCCGTTTTATTGGGCGGCGGCGGAAGGCGCGAGTCACTTCGGCTCGCTGGTAATGCCCGATCCTAAGGTAGCGGCTGGGGCGCGTCGTTGGGACTCGGCGGAGACCGCCAGCTATTTTAATTTGTCAGCCATGGCGGTGTCGTTGGAGTTCGTGCTGCGAATGAAACCTGAAACGGTGCAGGCGCATAATCGCGCGCTGATGGAGCTGATGTTTGAGCGCTTGCCAAAGGATCGTTGCGTGTTGGCGAGCCCGCTTGATGCTGCGCGACGCGGCCCGTATGCGTGCTTTGCCGCGCGCACGCCGGAAAAAACGGCGGCATTATACGAGAAGCTGCGCGCAAATAATGTGTTCGTGGCTCTGCGCGAGGGGAATTTGCGCATATCGCCGCATTTGTTCAACACCGAACGGGATATCGATAAGCTGATTGCGGTGGTTACCGCGTGATTTTTGCGAACGCGCGCTGCTAGTTTTCGCTCGGGGCGTGAAATGGGATGTGCACGATGGCTTCGAGGTCGACGGGCGTGCCTTGCCGCGATGCGGGCCTGAACTTCCACTGGCTCAGTGCTTCCATGGCATTGGCATCGAGTTGCTGATCGATACCGCGAACCAGTTCGACGCTGTCCACCGAACCGTCAGCGCGAATTACAGCGTAAAGCACGACCTCTCCCTCGACGTGCTCGTTTACTAACGTGGGCGGATATCTGGGATCGCTCTTCTTGATGGGCGACGGACCGGAGAGGTCTGCCGAGGTTACGTGTGGTGCGGAACCCGACGAGTGTAGCTCCGAGAAATTCAGGATCCAACTGCCCGTTGCGCTGTTGAGATTGGGCATGTTTACCAGCATGGTGTACATCTTTTTCGCGGCAAAAACTTGTTCTGGTTTTGCGCCGGGCGGAAGGGCGGCAAAATTGGGGGGACCGGTTCGTTCCGGCGCGTCGGCGATCCGAGTCCGCGGATCGATTTTTGCAACCAGCCGGTGAGGCGTGGGCGAGTCAGTCTTGGGCTGCGGGTTGACCGATAAGCCGGACATATTTTTTGGCGTGGGGTTGCCGCCGCTGATGCTTACCGTGGTCGAATTTGTTCCCGCAATATTTCCGGATGAGGAGCCGCCGGAGCTTTCAGCCGCTCCGCCAACGCCACCATTATCATTTTCTTTGGGTAGAGGTTTGCCGCCGAGAACGCCGGGTTGTTTGCCTTCGGGAGAGATAGAAACGCGCGCAGCGAGATTTCCCTGTGGTGGCGCGGTGGGTGCGACTGGCCCAGGCGTTGCAGAAAGGGCGATGAGGGTGGAAGCGTTCGGGTTCGTCGAGTTTTGGCGAGCAAGTTCCGGCGCAGGTCCAGCGTCGTTTGAGGGCGATCGTTGTTGCGCAACACGCGGTGCGGCGCCGGCGTTCAACTCCAACTTGGGGCGAGCCGGAGCGTTGGGAGTTGGGGCTAAGGTGATTTCGGCGGGAGCGCCGTCAATCGCTGGAACATCCGGCAAAGGCGCGGCTTTCACCGCCGCGATGCGATGTTTGCGCGGATGAAGTTGAGCCAGCATTTGCTCGGTAATTTCCATGCGCGGCTTCGCGGGAACGGCACTCTGCTGTAATAGAACGATATTCGGCAAGCTGGGAAGAATTTGTGGCGGCACTATGCGGGCCGCGCTGTTGATCAAAGTTTGCCGAGGGTGCGTTGGCGCGACGGGGTCGGTGAAAATGCGCTGGCGAGGATGGAACGCTTCGGCACCTTCGAGCGCGATGGGCTTGGCGGCGTCGCCACGCGGGCTGGGAATTGCGCGCGCGGGCGTGGGCGCGGGTGCAGAAGAAAGTTTCAGTGGCGGAAAGTCACTAATTGGACCCGACCAGGTCAGCTGAAAATTTTCAAATGCGGTATTTCTGCGCGGGGTTGCGGGAAGATCCGGCCAGGGTGCTACTAAAAAAACAATGTGCCATAGGGCGGCAGCGATAACGGCGGCGCGCGGAATGCGGCCTTCGACCGAGCAATCTCTGAAGGGTTTTCCGCTTACAAATTTCTTCCTTGGGGTAGGGCCGGTGACGAGCGCATAGATGCTGCTTCCGAGGCTTTGATGAAAGCTGTTCCAGCGAATTTCGAATTGCGGGTCCCCGAACGATGGGGACACGCGAGGCGCAACAAGCGCGCCCCGCGGTCCCAAAAGACTCAATGAATTGCTGGCTTGGCCAAATGACATGCAGCCTCGATTATAGCGTGCTGCTCGCTGGTAAATTTTCCAACTTTAGGACGACCCGAAAATTCATCCCAAACCTTGGCGTCATCCGAAGATAGATGTACGGGTCGCTCCAGGGGTTATCCACATTTGTGACGGATTGCGGAGCCTATTCGCGGCGATAAAAGCTCAGGGCGGCGTCGCCCTGGCGCAGGAGGCGGACGCGCTTCAGAGTGTCGAATGATTCGGGAAGATCGAAAGTCTTGCGATGCTCGACGATGAGGATTCCACTTTCCGCGAGAAGACCGGAGGCGTCGATTTTCTTCAGTACGCGGGAATAGTCTTCGGTAGCGGCGTACGGCGGATCAATAAAGATGTAGTCGTAGGCGGGATCGCCGGATTTTAGTTTGGGTTCTAGAGTTTCTAGTCCGCGAATAGCGTCCACGCAGATGACCGTCACTCCAGACCGAACGCTTAGAGCAGCGAGATTTTTGCGAATCAGCGCCGCGCTGGGCGCGTGATTTTCGATGAAGGAAACGCGGACAGCGCCACGGCTCAGAGCCTCGATGCCAACGGCGCCGGTTCCGGCAAAGACATCAAGAAAGCGCGAGCCCTGAATTCCCGCACCCAGCACATTGAAAAGTGTTTCACGCAGGCGGTCGCTGGTGGGGCGCAGCGCCAGGCCTTTGAGGCTTTTCAAGATGCGGCTGCGGTAAATTCCGGCGATGACTCGCATATTTCTCCGTTAAGAATTCTCAGCCGACCCGCGCGAGATGGTAGCGCTGCTGCCAGTGTTCCGGCAGCGACCGCAGCACAGTGCGCAATTCGGTGGCTCGCTCGGGATCGTCCGCGAGCGCGAAGGCTTCGCGGCGCGCCAGTTCGAGCAACTGGCGGTCGCGCAACGGATTCGCGACATGAAAGCCCATGTCTCCGGATTGACGCGTGCCAAAAAACTCGCCGGGGCCCCGGAGCAGCAAATCGGTTTCAGCAATTTCGAATCCATTGGCGGTGCGCACCATGGTTTCGAGGCGCGCCCGCGCTTCTTCGCTCATGTACGGCGGCGCCATCAAAATGCAATGAGATTTGGCGGCGCCACGCCCGATGCGTCCGCGCAATTGATGCAGCTGAGACAGTCCAAAGCGCTCGGCATGCTCGATAACCATTACGGTTGCATTCGGAACATCGACGCCGACTTCCACAACGGTGGTGGCCACCAGAATTTGTACTTCGTTCTTACGGAACTGCTGCATCACGGTTTCTTTTTCTTCGCTGGAGAGGCGGCCGTGCAAAAGACCGAGTTTGAGCTTGGGAAATACTTCGCGGGACAAACGTTCGAATTCTTCAATGGCGGCTTTCAGTTCGAGTTTCGATTCTTCAATTACCGGATAGACAACATAGGCCTGATGACCAGCGTGAACTTCCCGGCGCACAAATTCCCATACTCCGGGCAGATGCGGCTGCGTCGTCATGCGCGTTTCGATGGGTGTGCGGCCGGGAGGCAGCTCATCGATGATGGAGACGTCGAGATCGCCATAGAGCGTGAGCGACAGCGTGCGTGGAATCGGAGTGGCGGTCAGCACCAGCACGTGCGGCGCGTGCCCGTGCGCCAAGGATTTATCCATGAGACGTTTGCGCTGCAACACGCCAAAGCGGTGCTGCTCGTCGACGGCGACGAAGCCGAGGCGTGCGAACTCGACCTTATCTTCGATGAGAGCGTGGGTCCCGATCACGAGCTTGGCTTCGCCGGTGCGAATGCTTTCAAGGACGGCGGTCTTATCGCGAAACTTCAGGCCGCTGATTAACAATTCAACGCGATAACCGGCGGGAGCAAGAATTCTCTTGGCGGCGAGGTAGTGCTGGACGGCAAGAATTTCGGTGGGAGCCATGAGGGCGGCTTGCAAGCCATTTTCGATGGCAATTACCGCGGCTTGCAGAGCTATGATCGTTTTGCCGCTGCCAACGTCGCCCTGCAATAGACGATTCATAGGCGCGGGCTTTTCCAGGTCGGCGGCAATTTCCGCCAGCACGCGTTTCTGGGCGGCGGTGGGCTTGAACGGCAAAATGCGTTTTAGAGCTTCGCGAATAGTGTCTTCGCGAAGGCGAAAAGCTATGGCGTTTTCCTTGCGGGTAGTCTTGCGGTCCAGGCCCAGGCTCAACTGATAGAGAAAAAATTCCTCGAAGATCAAGCGTTGCTGCGCGGGCGAGCGAAAAGTGTTGAGGGCCTCGAGGGATTCATCTGCCGGTGGAAAGTGGGTATGAATCAGCCCCTCGCGCCGTGAAGGGTAACCGAGACGCGTGCGCAATTCAGCGGGCAGCACGTCTGGCATGTCGGGATCGAGCAGATCGAGCGCGGCATAAATGGCGCGACGAATGGCGCGCGACCCAAACGTGCCGATGGCTTCATAAATGGGGACGATGCGGCCGACCTCGGTGGAGTCCATCTGGTCGCTGGTCATCTCCATCTGCGGATTCACCATTTCAATGCGCGCAGGGCGGAGTTTGTCTATCTCGGCTTTGCCGTGAAGAATCAGCGTTTGTCCGGGTTTGAGGCGGCCCTCCAGATAGCCACCGTGAAAAAATTTGCAGGGGAGTTGCCCGGTGGCGTCGCGAACCAGCAGATGAAACACCGCATCGCGTCCACGCATGGTGAGCACCGCCTGGCCGCTCATGACCTGGACGCGAATGGTGTAAACGCCGTTGGGCTGAATATCTTTTATATTGGAAAAATGGATGCGGTCTTCGTAACGGAAAGGCAAGTAGGTGAGCAAGTCTTCGAGCGTATGGATTCCGCGCTTGGCCAGCAATTCTGCTCGTTGCGGGCCAACGCCCTTGATCATGCGTACATCAGTGGTGAGGGTTTGCGTGGGCACGATGGAAAAGCGCTCGATTTGTGACGGCGGTCAAGATCCTGTTCCTACCATTTGCGCAGTAACGGCAAAATAACTCCATCTTTTATACCATTACGGGTACGCACACTGTGATAAGCCGCTGTGCGGGCGAAACTTGCGCTGCTTTCATGCGTATTCTAGAGTGATGGCGCTGCGCATTTATTGAAGGATTCGTCTCAGGCTGTAGCTAGCCAAAATCCCACATGGAAGACGGCATGTGGGGTACCCTCTGTTACTCGGGAAGCATGAAATTGCTCCTGTGAAATCCAGGTGTCGCCGATTTAGATTCTTGAGCGAGGTCGTGGAGGTTTCGTGTCGACTGATCGTTTAACGTCTGCGAACAAACGTGCGTTACTGCTTTGGGTGATTGCAGGAATTGCCGGCGCTTTGTTCGCGCACAAATATTATTTCCGGGCGTTTCCGGAAGCCTCGGTCAATTTTAAGGTGTCGCGTTCGGAAGCGCTATCACGCGCTAAAGAATTTTTGGCGAGTGAGGGTCAGGACGCCGCAAGCTATCAGTCCGCCATCGTTTTCGAGGTAGACGATAACGCGAAAACGTATCTGGAACGTGAAACCGGGCTGGAGCAAGCCAACCGGCTGATGTCTTCGGAACTGAATATCTGGTATTGGGACGTGCGTTTTTTCAAGCCGCAACAGGAAGAGGAGTTTCACGTACGGGTGAGTCCCGCGGGCCAGGTGGTAGGTTACAAGCATCACGTGGAAGAAGCCCGGGCAGGCAAAACGCTGGACCGCGTCGCGGCCCAATACGATGCGGAAAATTTTTTGGAAAGCAAATTGGGGATCAAGTCGGGCTGGGATCTTTTGCCGGAAGAAATAAATTCGGTGAAAAGGCCGAACCGCCTGGATTGGTCATTCACGTGGGAAAAACACGGATTTCGCGCCAAGGATGCGCCGTACCGGCTGGATGTAGTGCTGCAAGGCGATCAGATCGGAGACAGCGAAGAATATTTGAAGGTGCCCGAAGCGTGGGAGCGCAGCTATGAGCAATTGCGCTCCACGAACCTGCTGTACAACCAGATCGCCATCATCCCGTACGTCCTGCTGATGGGCAGCTCGCTGTGGCTGGGAATTTCGCTGTGGCGAAAAGGGCAAGCCGACTGGATGGGAGCCATAAAATTGGGCGCCCTGGTGGCTTTACTGTATTTCTTGATGCAGCTCAATCAGTGGCAATCGACGCGGGCGAATTACGACACCCACGCTTCGTACGGAAGTTTTGTCGCGCTGCAAATCCTTTTGAGCATATTGACGGCGATTGGCACCGCGCTGACGGTCACGATGGTGCTTCCCGGCGCGGAGCCGCTGTATCGCGCGGCGCAGCCCGACCGCTTGCGGCTGAGCCAGGCGTTTACTTTGCGCGGGCTGCAATCCAAGGAATTCTTTTCGGCCGCGGTGGTGGGCTTGTCGCTGGCGGCGGCGCACATCGGTTTCATTGTGGCGTTTTATATGTTTGGCAGCAAAGTGGGGGTCTGGGCGCCACAGGATTTGAATTATTCGGAGACGGTGAACACTTCTTTTCCATGGATCGCAGGCGTCGCAATCGGCTTGCTGGCGTCAACCAGCGAAGAATTTCTTTTTCGATTGTTCGCCATACCGTTTGTGGGACGTTTGACCAAATCGCGCGTGCTGGCGATTATTTTGCCGGCGTTTTCGTGGAGCTTCCTGCATAGCGCGTATCCGCAGGAACCCGGATACACGCGCGGAATTGAAGTGGGAATTATCGGCATCGTGGCAGGAATTGTGATGCTGCATTGGGGCATTCTGGCCACGCTTATCTGGCACTACACGGTGGATGCTTCGCTGGTGGGCTTGCTGCTGGTGCGCTCCAACAGCATATATTTCAAAATTTCGGGGGTGATCGTGGGCGCCGCGGCGCTGGCCCCGTTGATCTTTTCGGGCGTGGCGTATTTGAGGCGAGGTCAGTTCGCGCCGGTGGATGATTTGTTGAATCGCGCGGCGGCCGCTCCGGATATTAGTGCCGTTGATGAAGTCGCTGAAGTCGTTGCGCCTACGGGGAAGACCCGCGTTTACGACGCACTCACGCCGGGGTTGATTGGCGTTCTTGCGGGCTGCCTGGTAATTGGGGGTTTGTTGGCCTGGCGTGTCAAACCACCTGCCATCGGGGATTACTTGAAGCTTTCCATCGATGCGGGGACGGCCCGCACCGCCGCGGATGACATCCTTCGCAAACGTTGGATTGACGCGAAGTCATACCATCACGCGGTGTTGCTCGCGAACACTACTGATCCGCTGACGAATGAATTTCTGCGTGAGCGTGTGGGCGTGGCCAGGGTGAACGAAATTTACGAAAAGGAAGTGCCTGGGGCGCTTTGGAGGGTTCGCTATTTTCGCGACAGCCAGCCGGAAGAATTCGCGGTGGTGCTGCGCCCGAACGGCGCGCTACATTCCGTTCATCACATTCTGAGCGAAGATGCCCCTGGCGCTTCGCTCAGCAAAGATGAGGCGGTAAAACGCGCGGAAGATTATCTGCGCAACACGCAGCATGTTGATGTGGCGCAATGGACGCTGATCGAATCCAAGTCCGACAAGCATCCGCATCGGGTGGATCACCAGCTCACGTGGGAACAAAACCGGGCGCTTGATGATTCGGGGACGCAAGCAGATTCCAAATCACATGCGCATGTGCGCATCGAAGTGGCGGTTCTCGGCGCCGAAGTGGTGAACTATCGCACGTACATAAAAATTCCCGATGAGTGGAGACGGAAGCAGTCGGAGCAGACGCTCCCGCGCGTACTTGTTTCGATGGTGCTGCCGATTCTGGTTTTGGGCGGGTTCATGGTCGTAGCGCTGATTGTATTCCTGAAGAATTTGCGCTCGGAGGATGCGCATTCCATTCCCTGGCGGCGCCTGGCGGTGTGGGGACTGTGGGGGCTGGCGGCGTATGTATTTATTTTTGCGTTCAGCGACCGTATCGCTAGTTTTTTGAATTTGTATCAGACGGCAATTCCGTTTAAGACCATGCTGGTGGGAATCGGCATTGGAGCGGTGCTTGGAGGATGCGTGTATTTCTCGGGGATCGTGCTGCTGTTTGGCATGGCTTGGTATTTCGGGCGGCGCGCCTTCGGTGAAGAGCGCCTGCCGGGCTGGACGGGTATGCCGCCCCTATATTACCGAGACGCGCTATTGATTGGCGTAGGCGGTACGGCGGCACTGGCCGGATTTAGCCGTCTGATTGCGGCGCTGGCGGCCCATTGGCCCACCGCACATCGAGGTATTGAAGCTTCCTTTGGCGGGGACTTTGATGCGACGCTCCCAGCGGCGGCGATTTTTGGCGCGGTTTTGCTGAAGACGCTAATGCTCACCGGGCTGGTAGCACTCTGTGCTTCTTTCTTGGCCACGCATGTGAAACAACCGTGGTTGAGGTTATTGCTTTTTCTCAGCGCCGCGTTGGCAACGGTCGGAGCCGCCTGGGGGACGCCTGCGGATTTCGCAAAACAATTCATCGGGGGGACACTCCTTCTTGGGTTGGTGGTATACGGCATAACCCGCGTCGTGCGGTTTAACATCCTCGGTTGTTTCCTGGTGGTGGCGGGTACTTCGCTGCTGGCAGCCGCGGCAAAACTGGTATCGCAGCCGGACGCCTTCTACCGCGGGAATGGCTACGCTGTCCTGCTGGTGTTGGCTGGCCTGCTGGCTTGGCCGCTGGCGAGTCGCTCGTGACGAGGCCTAGACCCTAGACGCCGTAGATTTTACATCTGCCCTTAAGAAAACAAAGGACCTTCGCTTTTTAGAGTTCAATAAATAGAGAAACAAAATACCTCATCGCTGCGTTGTCTATTCAGGGAAGCGATGCTCACCCATGAGGTAGCGGCACGTCCAAACAGGGTGGTCGCACGGGTGTTCCGTGTTGGCCTAATGGATAGACTTGGATTATCGTGTAGTGGCGTGCGCCACGGCACATTTTCAAGGACGGCACGCGAACCGAAGGCGAAGAATGTCGCTTCCACGATGGGTTTTGGCTGTGGCCGGTGAAGCTGGAGGCGCGGGCGGCGGAGACGCCGCCCTGGGTGAGGTGACTTCTCTGCCGAACCTCGACGACCGGGCCCTGGTGGTGGAAGCCCAGGTTGGCAACCGCGCTGCGTTCGAGGAGCTGGTTCACCGCTATGACCGGGATGTTTTGCGGCTGGCACTGAATTTGATGAAGCGCCCGGAAGACGCCCGCGACGTTTATCAAGAAGCTTTCCTGAAAGTTTATCGCAACCTGCACCGCTTCCGTTTTGAATGCAGCTTTTATACCTGGCTGTACCGCATCGTGACCAACGTGTGCCTGGACCATCTGCGCCGGCGGCAAGCACGGCCTGAAGATCAATCGCCGGAGACCAATCACGGGCACCACGAGGACGGCATCACGGACTTTTTCGAGCGGCAGCGTGAACACCGGCCTACGCTCGATCCGGAACGCACCATGTTTGGACTAGAGATAAAAGCGCGAATCGCGACGGCCATGGAACGGCTTTCGCCTCGCGAGCGGGTGGTGTTTGAGATGAAGCACTATCAGGGCCTGAAGCTGCGCGCCATCGGCGATGCGTTGGGAACCACGGAAGAGACGGTGAAAAACTCGCTGTTCCGCGCGACGCGTAAGCTGCGGCATGAATTAGGAGAGCTCCGATGAGCGCGGCGAATAAAAAGTCGCGTTGTTCCAAAATTGCACCGATTCTGGTTTTTTATGCTTGCGAGGAGGTCAGCGAGAACGAACGCAAGCTGATCGATGAGCATCTTGCTGCGTGCGCCTCTTGTGCGGAACAACTCGCGGGCGAGCGAGCGTTGTGGGAAGCGATGGACGTCGCGAATCCGCCGGCGGGTGAAATTAATTCCGCGGACGCGCTGCTGTCGCAATGCCGCAGCCAGCTCGCCGAAACGCTGGACGATCTTTCGGTGACACCGGTACGTGAGCATTGGCAGCCGTTTGGCTGGGTGCGCCGCTGGATGGCTTTGCGGCCGGCGTGGAGCGGCGTAATGCTGATTTTCTTTGGGATTTTGTTGGGCGCTGAAGTCATGCCCTGGCTGCAAAGTGGACTTCCCAGTAACAACAACGGCCGCGCTGTAAACGTCCTGGCTTCGCAAAAACTTACCGACGATCAGCTTTCGAAAATGGCGGTGGCGGGAATTAATCTGGCGCCATGGCCCAATGCCGCGCCCGGCACGGTGCAACTGCAATTGCGCGCCGAGCAGCCCATGGTGCTTTCGGGCAGCGTGGACGACAGCAACATGCGCAGAGTGCTTACATACGTTGTGGAAAACGGCGAGCGCTTCGATGCCGGCGTGCGGCTGGATTGTCTGGATGCGCTCAAAGCGCAAGCGCGAGATGCACAGGTGCGTAAGGCGCTTTTGTTGGCCGCGCGCAAAGATCAGAATCCCGCGGTGCGCATGAAGGCGCTCGAAGCGCTGAAGGATTCGGCTGCGGATGACGCTGTTCGAGAAGCCATGCTGGATGCGCTGGCGCATGACGCGAATCCGGGCGTGCGTGTGGAAGTTGTGAACATGTTGGTGCACTCGCTGGAGCATGAGTCGCAAGGCTCTGATATGGTTTCGTATCCCAAACTTGCAGGCGCGCCAGAAAATTTGGAGGACCAGTCCGATGACATGCGGGTGAGCGAATCCAGCGCGATGACTTCGAACGCTTCGGTGGAAAAAGTTATTCGCACACTGGAAGAGCTGCAAAAGCGGGATCCCAGCCGCTATGTGCGGCTGCGCAGCGCGGCTGCGTTGCGGCAGATTGGGCCACGAGAACCTCAGTAGTGATCAGCGGGTTTAGTTCATCGCGATGAAAGCTTCGTTCCATTACAAAAGTAAATTTCGAAGAGGGAATTTCCGCAGTGTGCGGTGGCTCTGCGGATGGGCGATTATTTTTTGTGTCGCTACGTTCGCCAGTCGGGGTTGGGCGGCAGTGGCGTTGGAGCCGCTCGAGCATACGAAAGCTGGCGATCCGGGAACGTCGCATGCGTTTGACCAACGCACCGGCATGCTTGAGACCCAAGATGCGCTGACGTTGCGGCTTAACGCGGATCTGGGCTCTGTACGCATTGTTACGCTGGAGGCGGGCGCGGCCCCGGTGGTGCGTTACACCGTGCGCATCGAGACCGATGCACGGGCGCCACAGGCTCAGGCGCTGCTGGACAAATATGTTCTGCACGCCAAAGCTACTGGCGCGGGTGTGGAGATTGAAGGGGCATTGCCTCCGCAGGCGGCGCGCGCAGCGGCATCCGGCGCGCAATTCTGGGTGCAATTTGATATTGCCGTGCCTGCGGGATATAGCCTCGACGTAAAGACCGAGGCCGGCGACATTGAAACTCAGGATATCGGGGGCACCGCGACGCTCGTCACGCAGGGTGGAAATATCCGCACTGGTCGGATTGGAATGAGCGGCGTGCAGAATGCCGCGCAGCACCAGCACAACGCCAACGCCGACGGCGGCAACTCTACTCGTAGCTTGTCGAAATTACGAACTGAAGGCGGGCATATTCAGGTGCTGGATGTGGCCGGCAACTTGAACGTGTTTACCGGAGGCGGACACATAAATGTCGGTAACGTTAGCGGCGACGGTTCGCTGCGCAGTGGCGGCGGTCACATTCGCGCGGGCACGATTGGGGGGCGCGCCGATCTGGATACCGACGGCGGGAACATTACCGTTGGGCATGCGGGAAGTTTCGTCACTGTGCGCACCGGAGGAGGGCAGATTGATTTTGGCGAAGTGCGCGGCTCGGTGCATGCGCAGACCGGTGGCGGCGGCATTCGCATTATGTATGTTGCCGGGCCCATGGAAGTGGAGTCCAGCGGCGGCAGCATTTGCTTGACGCGCGTTGCCGGCGCGGTGCAGGCGGCCACCGCGGACGGAACGATTACTGCGTGGATCAATCCATCAAGCGGGCCTTTAGGCGGGCCTGACAGCGGGACCGGCCATGGACCTAATAGTTCGCACGGCGGTGCGTCAGCGCATTCAGCGACTGTGCAGCTTGCAGGAGCTTCGCAACTGGCTTCCGGAAATGGCGACATTATCGTGTTTTTGCCGCGCAACCTGGCGGTGAATATCGACGCGCAGGT
>Ga0307479_10002834_pt1 | contig 15739 bp, 12 predicted proteins | sample atmos_gasesECM4C_FD_203743 | JGI IMG/M metagenome (GOLD analysis project Ga0307479, IMG submission 203743) | Hardwood forest soil microbial communities from Morgan-Monroe State Forest, Indiana, United States - atmos_gasesECM4C_515 | ecosystem: Environmental > Terrestrial > Soil > Temperate... | reverse complement strand
AAGACGGCGTTGCAGACCGCGGGAAGAACCGGCGGAAGCGCCGGCTCGCCGAGTCCGGTCGGAGCGTTATCGGTTTTGACGAAGTAGATATCGATTTCCGGGGGAGCCTGGGTCAAGCGCACCGGCGGGTATTCGTTGAAATTGCTCTGCACCGCCCGGCCGCGATCGATAGTGATCTCGTAGCCCATCATGTGGCTCAAACCTTCAATGACGGCGCCCTGGCATTCATTGATGGCACAACTCGGATTGATAATTTGGCTGCCGACGTCGCCGGCGACCCAAACCTTGTTCACCTTTATCTTGTTCCCGCCAATGACGCGTACCTCGGCGACTTCCGCAAAATGTCCGCGATGGCTGAAGTGGAACGCCACGCCCAGCGCGGTGTCTTTCGGCAACTTGCGCGAACCCCAACCCGAGCGTTCCGCCACAGCCTTCAATACCGCCTTCATGCGTTGCGCATCGAATTGCGGCGGCGGAGGCGCTCCGGGCGGCGTGCCTGCCGCGGCCGTCGGAGCAAGGGCCGGATTGTCGAGTAATGCCAGCCGGAACTCGACAGGATCTTTGCCGGCGGCATGCGCAAGTTCATCCAGGAATGATTGCGTGCAGAACGCAATGCCGTTGCTTCCTGGAGCGCGCATCGCACCTGTTGGCACACCGGTCGCAATGAGCGAAGTGGCCAGCGCGAAGTTGGGCACGAAGCGACCCGGAAATTCATCCGGCGAGATTCCCGCTGCCGGAGCGAAATTTTCGTCTTTGCCGAAGCTCACAAAATGATTGCGCCAAGCGACCAGCTTGCCTTGTGAATCCACGCCGGCTTTCAGGAAGTGGTAGCCCGCGGGCCGATAAAAGTCATGGCGCATATCATCTTCGCGAGTCCACAGCAGTTTGACGGGCGTGCCGGTGGTTTTCGCGATGTACGCCCCTTCGATCATGTAGTCGTTGGTCAACCGTCGGCCGAATCCGCCGCCCATGCGCACCAGGTGAATGGTGACGTCACTCTCTGGAATGCCTAGCGTCTTGGCGACCTGCCCCAAACCGCGCTGCGGCGTCTGGCTAGGCACCCACATCTCTAGCTTGCCGTTTTCATAGCGCGCCGTGCAGTTCTGCGGCTCCAGCGGTGCGTGCGCGATGAACGGATAGGAGTAGGCAGCTTCCAAGACCTTGGCAGCGCCTTGCAGCGCGGCATCCGGATCGCCGTCTTTCCGTAACGAACGCGCGGGCGCCTGCTTGGAAAGCTCCTCGGCTTTCCGCGTATAGCCTTCGCTGCTTTGCGAAGCCGTCGCGCCTTCATCCCAGGTGACCTGCAGCTTTTGCCGCGCGGTGCGAGCTTGCCACCAGGAATCCGCCACGATCGCCACACCACAGAGCAAACCCGTGAGATCGTTCCCACCTTCAACAACGAACGCGTGCCGCACTCCAGGCATGGCTCTGATTTCGTCAATGTTAGCTTTGACGACGCGGCCAGCGAAAACGGGGCACTTCTCGAAAATGGCCCACTTCATCCCAGGAATAGTGAAGTCGATTGCGTAAATCGGTTTGCCGGTCAGAATAGCGGGGTTGTCCACGCTCGGCATGGACTTGCCGATGATCTTGAAGTCCTTGGGGTCTTTCAGGTGAACCGTCGCGAGATCAGGCGCAGGCAGCGTGGCTGCTTTAGACGCCAGTTCGCCATAACTCAAGCTGCGCTTGGATGCTTCGTGCTGCACGTGGCCCGAGGACGTGGCGCACTCCGATTCCGGCACGTTCCAAGTTTGTGCCGCCGCAGCCACCAGCATTTGCCGGCCCGCAGCGCCGACTTGCCGCATCGGCAACCAGTTATTTGGAGTCGCGGTGCTGCCGCCGGCTACCTGCAAGCCGTATCTGGCGTAATTCACATCGCCCTGCTCGATGCGCACATCCTTCCAGTCAACGTCCAGCTCCTCGGCGATCAACATGGGGAGCATGGTTTTGATACCTTGCCCAACTTCCGGATTTTTTGCGGTGATGGTCACCATCCCATCCGGCGAAATGCGAATGAAGGCATTTGGCGTCAGCGTCGCGGGAGGCGGCGTTGGCGCCTGCCCCAAAACTTTTTCAACCGGCTCAATATAGGCGGCCAGGAGTAGGCCGCCTCCGGTAATGGCACTCACACGCAGGAAGGAGCGCCGGCCAAGTTCCTTAGAGAGCATCGCGGTCGCCATAGCGCCTCCTTACCTTCCACCGAAGCCGTTGCCGTGGTGAGCAGCAGCGGCGTCGGCCGCTTTTGTGGGACTAGCGTTAATAGAGGCAGCTCGATGGATCGCTTGCCGGATGCGGAGGTACGTTCCGCAGCGGCAGATGTTGCCGTTCATCGCGCCGTCAATGTCTTGATCCGTGGGCTTTGGCGTTTTCGCCAGCAACGCCGCCGCGGACATCATCTGCCCCGCTTGGCAGTAGCCGCACTGCGGCACGTCATATTCCGTCCAGGCAAGTTGCACGGGATGCGAGCCGTCCGCGGAGAGGCCCTCGATCGTCGTGATCTTCATATTCTCCGCGGCCGCGACCGGCGTCTGGCACGAACGCACCGCGCGGCCACTGAGGTGCACGGTGCACGCGCCGCAGAAGCCTATGCCGCACCCATATTTCGTGCCGCGAAGATTCAGAACGTCGCGGATCACCCACAGCAGCGGCATGTCCGCGGGCACATCTACTGTGGAGGTCTGTCCGTTTACATTCAATTTGTAGGGCATTTTGGTGTCCTGAAAATTAGAATTGCCGAGGCTGCTGCGGCCGGGCCGGAACATCACCCAGCCAAAAACGATAGGGCCGGAACGTCGGTGGTGTCAATGCTGAAATCCTCAACAGAATTTTTGAAAGGACCAAAGTCTGCGGACGCCGCGCCTGTTAGACAGAACCGCCAGATTCTTGCTGCATACGGCTGTCCCCTAATGTAACGTTTTGCAAGCACCTTGCGTAACCTTTAGGGTCCCTTGGAAAGCCATCGCGCAAATTGTTCTTGCTCTGGCCGCCGTTATCGTTTCCTACGATCATTCGCGGGTCATCATAGGTGTTGTGTCGGGTTCGGCCTGTGCGGGATTCTTTTTCTCGCCTGCTCCATTCTTGCGCAGTCCAGTCCGCAAAAGGCCGCGAGTTGGTCGCAATTTCGGCCAAGGCGCGAAGTTGCGGGCGTGGACTACGTCGGCCGGGCTACGTGCGCCAACTGCCATTCGCAAAAAGCGGAAACACAAGCACACACCGCGATGGGGCACGCCTTGCAAAGCCCCGCGGATAGCCCCATCTTGCGCACCCATCCCCGGCTTACATTTCAAGCCGGCTCCTATTCCTACGAAATCCTGAGCGATGGCGGAAAAACGACGTATCGCGTCTCAAATGGGACCGATACTTTTAGCGAGCCGCTTCTCTACGCGGTTGGTAGCGCGCACATTGGTCAGACATTTGTTTTCCGCAAGGACGACAAGTTCTACGAATCTCGCGTCAGCTACTACACCGCCACGGACGCTTTGGACTGGACACTCGGCGACGTGCTGGCCTCTCCGCCCACCGCGGTGGAAGCCGCCGGCCGCGACATCACCGGCGATCAAGCACGAGATTGCTTCAGTTGTCACAGCACCGGCGCGGTGGTGAACAATAAACTCGAGCTGGATAAACTAGCCCCCGGCGTGGAATGCGAGGCCTGCCATGGGCCGGGCGCGAAACACGTGGCTGCTATGCGCTCTGGCGATCTGCAGAATCCTTATATTTTCAATCCAGCGAAACTCGACGCCGAAACGCTTTCCCAGGAGTTTTGCGGGGCATGCCACCGCGGCGTCGATGCTGTGTTGCTGATGCCCAACTTCGGCGGCCTAAATAATGTCCGCTTCCAGCCGTATCGCCTCTTCGATAGCCATGGCCATACGGGAGACGATCTACATCTCGCCTGCACGGGTTGCCACGATCCGCATCTCAACCTCGTGCTCAATGACGATAGCTACGACTCGCGTTGCACCGTCTGCCACGCACCGCGGACTGCGAGTCGCACCGCCAAGCTCTGTCCTGTAGCTAAATCGCGCTGCGTGAGTTGCCACATGCCCAAAATCGATCTGCCCGGTTCACATTACAAATTCACTGATCACCGCATCCGCATTGTGCGGCCCGGCGGACCGTATCCGTTGTAAGCTCGCCCTGAGCGTCGGGCAAACGCTTGCGGCTCGCGGACTGCTCATGTACGCTGCGCTTTCGCTTGCAGCAAGGGATTCGGTCCATCTTGGACGCGCTGCGGGCGCGCCACCATCAAGGAGTCCATCGCGATGACCGGAATCGACTGGCTCATCCTGTGCCTCTACTTTGCGTTCGTGCTGGGCATCGGTGTGACTTTGAAGAAGTCCATGAAGACCAGCACGGACTTTTTTCTCGCCGGCCGCGCCATTCCCGCCTGGGTAGCCGGGTTGGCGTTCATGTCCGCGAACCTGGGCGCGCAGGAAGTCATCGGGATGGGCGCTTCGGGCGCGAAGTACGGCATCGCCACTTCGCATTTCTATTGGATTGGCGCCATTCCCGCTATGGTCTTTGTCGGCATTTTCATGATGCCGTTCTACTATGGCTCGCGCGCTCGCTCCGTTCCGGAATACCTGCGCCTGCGTTTCGACGAGAAAACCCGCGGGCTCAACGCCATTTCTTTCGCGGTGATGACGATTTTCTCCTCTGGCATTTCGATGTACGCCATCGCCAAGCTCATCCAGACTCTGCATGTGTTTGACGGCGTGTTTCAGCGGCTTGGGCTGGGCAGTTCGAGCATTTTTGATGTAGCGATAGTCATCTCCGCGGTGGTCGTGCTCGTCTACACTTTTTTGGGCGGCCTCTCCAGCGCCATTTACAACGAAGTGCTGCAATTTTTTCTTATCGTCGCCGGCTTTCTTCCGTTGAGTTATCTAGGCCTCAAGAATGTGGGCGGGTGGACCGGCCTTAAGGAAAAACTTGGCCCCAGCTTCACGCACTCCTGGGCCGGCATGGCCCACGCACAGACGAACCGTCTGGGCGTGGAGTGGTTTGGCCTGGTGATGGGACTCGGATTCGTCCTCTCCTTTGGTTATTGGTGCACGGACTTTCTCGTAGTGCAGCGTGCCATGGCCGCGCACTCCATGAGTGCAGCTCGCCGCACGCCGCTAATTGGCGCCGTCCCCAAAATGTTGTTTCCTTTTTTGGTGATCCTTCCAGGATTGATTGCCATCGCGCTGCCCACTCAGCCGGCAACAGCTCACACCGGCGTGACGCTGACCTCTGCGCCGCCAGGGCAGGGAATCATTCCCCTGAAACTCGATGCCACCAGCGGTCGCCCCATGCTCGACAAAGACGGCAAGCCCATGCTCGACTACGACCTCGCCGTCCCCAGCATGCTGCTGCACTATTTCCCCGCGGGCATGCTCGGCCTGGGCCTGACCGCGCTGCTCGCCAGCTTCATGTCCGGCATGGCCGGCAACGTCACCGCCTTCAACACCGTGTGGACCTACGACATCTACCAGTCCTACATCCGTCCCGGCGCGACGGATCTGCACTATCTGTGGATGGGCCGCGCCGCCACCGTATTCGGGATTGCCTTCTCCATCGCCGCCGCCTACATGGCCAATCGTTTCAACAATATTATGGACATGCTCCAACTGGTGTTCGCCTTCGTGAACGCGCCGCTGTTCGCTACGTTTCTTCTCGGCATGTTCTGGAAACGCGCCACCGGCCATGGGGCGTTTAGCGGATTGCTGACCGGAACCGCCGCCGCCGCAATTCACCATGGCCTCACTCTGCCGGCTGGCGCTGTTCCGGGCATCAAAGGCGGCTGGCTCGCGGTGTTGCACACCTATCCCAGCGAAATGGCGCAAAATTTTTGGACGGCGATCTACGCGTGGACAACCTGTTTCGTCGTAACCATTCTGGTGAGCTTGGCGACCCGCGCTCCGGAAGAAAGCAAGCTGGTTGGACTCGTGTATTCGCTCACGCCGCGCCCACCCGAAGAAAAGTTGCCGTGGTATTCGCGGCCCGCTCCCCTTGCGCTGATCGTTCTGACCGGGACCGTTCTGCTGAACATCCTTTTCTGGTAGGAGAAGCCATGGGACTCGACATTCGCCTGCCCCTCGGAATCTTGTTTGTGCTGATCGGGCTCATCCTGGGCGCGTACGGAGCCCTCGGCGATCCGGCGCGTTACCAGCAATCTCTCGGCGTCAACATCAATTTGTACTGGGGCATCGTCCTGTTCGTCTTTGGGCTCGTGATGCTTTTGCTGAGCCGCCGGAGCAAACGCGCCGAGTAGTAACCTTGGAGTGCGGCGGTCTTGCCGCCGCTTGACGGTCGCCACCGCCTGGGCCCAGCGCAGCGCGCGGCCAAGTCCCCTAGCGCTGGTCTCGTAGCGAGAGACCTGAAGCTCTTTCTTGGACCCATGCCACCGCTCCACTGGGCGGAAAGGCGTCAGGCCTGAAGAGCAGGCCTGAGTTACAGATCCGGTCGTTACGGTTTGTTTCTCGACCGCTGCTACAATCCTTTGCCATGAAAATCATCCGCTACCAAGACGCATCCGGAAAAATTTATCTTGCCGCCGAACAGCCCGACGGCTCGTATCTTCGCGTCGAAGGCGAACTGTTCGGCACACACAAACTCACGCGAGAAAAGGCCGAGGTAAAAAAGATCCTGGCGCCCGTCGCGCCGCCGATGATCTGGTGCATCGGCCAAAACTATCGCCAGCACGCCAAAGAAGTGGGCGCGGCCGTCTCGGAATTTCCGGTGATGTTCGCCAAAGGCGTGAACACCTTGCAGAATCCGGGCGATCCCATTGTCCTTCCCGCAACCGCGCAGAGCACCGAAATCGACTACGAAGCCGAGTTGGTGATCATCATCGGCAGAAGATGCAAAGACGTCCCTGAGGAAAAAGCCCTGGATTACGTCGGCGGCTTTACCTGCGGCAACGACGTCAGCTCGCGCGACTGGCAATTGAAGAAGGGTGGAAGCCAGTGGTGCCGCGGCAAGAGCTTCGATACTTTTGCGCCCCTGGGTCCGTGTCTTGTGACGCCCGACTCCCTCGGTGATCCCAACCAGTTGCGCATCCAGACGATTCTCAATGGCCACGCGGTTCAGGACGCAAATACCAATGACATGATTCGCGACGTTCCCACGTTGATCGAATTTCTCAGCCAGAGCACCACGCTCCTGCCGGGAACCGCCATTTTCACGGGAACGCCTCAGGGCGTAGGCATGGCCCGAAAGCCGCCGCTATGGTTGAAACACGGCGATGAAGTCAGCATCGTCATCGAAAAAATTGGCACGCTGACCAATCCGGTTCGTAACGCATGAGCCGTTTGGCTGATTTTGGCGTGCCGAAGGACCGCCGCTCTTACGGCCGTCACGCGAGCTTGGTGTAATTGAGTAGCCCATCCTTATCTCTCAGGCTGGTATAGAATCGAATCCAGTATGCTTGGCAACGGTGCAACCCAGAGACGTGTTCTGAGGCTCGATCCGCGCGACAACGTAATCGTCGCGCTCACGGACTTGCGCAAAGGGGAGAGCGTCGCCCTCAATGGCGAGAATTATTCGCTGGTGTCCGATGTGCCCGCCAAGCACAAGTTCGTCACGCGGGACCTGAATGGCGGCGATCAAGTGATTATGTACGGCGTGCTGGTAGGCACCACCTCCGGCAACCTCCAGCGCGGCGAACTGCTTTCCACGCGCAACGTGCGCCACGCCGCCGCGGCTTTTCACGAAAAAGAGGAAGCGCCGCGGTGGACGCCGCCGGATGTATCGCGCTGGCGCAACGCAACCTTTACTGGCTACCACCGCGCGGACGGCCAAGTCGGCACACGCAATTATTGGATTGTTCTACCGCTGGTTTTTTGCGAGAACCGCAATCTGGGCGTATTAAAACAAGCCTTCGAGGAAGAATTGGGTTTTGCGCGGCCCCAAATCTATCGCCGGCAGGTTGCTGAGTTGGCGCGGTTGTACCGCGAAGGTAAAGCCGAGGAGCTGAAATCATTTACCTTCGCTGAAAATAGGCCAGGCGCTGCTCCCGCTAAACTCTTCAAGAATATCGACGGTATCAAATTTCTAGTGCACGAAGGCGGCTGCGGTAGTACGCGTGAAGACGCTCACAACCTGTGTGCTTTGTTGGCCGGATACATTCACCATCCTAATGTGGCCGGCGCAACCGTGCTCAGCCTCGGCTGCCAGCATTCTCAAGTTTCGATTCTACTGGAGGAAGTGAAGCGCCGCGATCCGCATTTCAACAAACCGCTGCTGGTCTACGAGCAGCAGAAGAGCGCGTCAGAATCGGCCATGCTCTCGCAGGCGATTCGCGAAACCTTTTTGGGCCTGGTCGAGGCTGACAAGGCGACACGCCAGCCCGCGCCGTTGTCGCACCTCTGCGTCGGCCTCAAATGCGGCGGGTCGGATGGCTTCTCAGGCATATCCGCGAATCCGGCCATCGGCCATGTTGCGGACGTCGTGGCCACGCTCGGCGGGCGAGGAATTTTGTCGGAATTTCCGGAGCTGTGCGGCGTCGAGCAAGAGCTGATCAATCGTTGCGTGAGCAAAAGCGTTTCCGACCGTTTTGCGCAATTGATGAGCGATTATGCCGCGCGCGCCAAAGCAGTTCGCTCCGGGTTCGAGATGAATCCTTCGCCGGGGAACATCCGCGATGGCTTGCTGACCGATGCCATGAAATCCGCCGGCGCGGCGAAAAAAGGCGGCACCTCGCCGGTCACCGCGGTCATCGATTATCCCGAATATTCCACGACACCCGGTTTGCATCTGCAATGCACACCAGGCAGCGACGTGGAGTGCGTCACCGCGCAGGTCGGAGCAGGTGCCAACGTGGTATTGTTCACCACCGGTCTGGGTACGCCGACGGGCAATCCTATTGCGCCCGTAGTGAAGCTTGCCACCAATTCCGATTTGGCGCGGCGCATGTCCGACATCATCGACGTCGATACCGGCGCGATTATTTCCGGCGAAATCACCATCGAGCGTATGGGTGAGGAAATTCTTCAGCGCGTGCTTCAGGTTGCCAGCGGCGAGGCCCACACAAAAGCGGAGTTGCTCGCGCAAGACGACTTTATTCCCTGGAAGCGGGGAGTCTCGCTCTGAGCGCGCAGGCCGATCAGACCGGCGCTTTCCGCCTGGATGGCAAAGTGGCCGCCATCACCGGCGCGGGCAGCGGCATTGGCCGCGCCATCGCTCATCGCTTCGCGAAATCCGGCGCGACCATAAGAGTCCTTGACGTTGACTCCAAAGCTGCCGCGGGAACCGTTCAAGAAATCACGCAAGCGGGCGCCAGGGCCTCTGCGTATGAATGCGACGTCACCAACCAGGCGAGCATCAAGGCTACCTTTCAGAGGGTCACGAGCGATGGCCCGCTGCACATCCTGGTGAACAACGCGGGAATTTCGCACATTGGCACGGTGGAAAGCACGACCGAGGATGACTTCGACCGGTTGTTTCGCGTGAATGTCAAAGGCGTTTACAACTGCATGCACGCGGCCATCGGCCACATGAAGTCCAATGGCGGCGGCATTATCTTGAACATGGCATCTATCGCGGGAACCGCCGCGTTGGCAGATCGCTTCGCGTATTCCATGACCAAAGGTGCCGTTGTGGCCATGACCTTCTCCGTGGCCAAGGATTATCTGGCGCACAAAATTCGCTGCAATTGTATTTCGCCCGCGCGAGTGCACACACCCTTCGTAGACGGCTATCTGCGCAAGAATTATCCCGGACGCGAAGAGGAAATGTTTGCCAAGCTGGCGAAGGCGCAGCCCATCGGCCGCATGGGCGAGCCCGAAGAAGTTGCCGCCCTGGCCTTGTTCTTGTGCTCGGATGAGGCTTCGTTCATCACTGGCACGGATTACCCAATTGACGGCGGCTTCTTCAATCTGCGGGGTTAGGTTTTCTTCACGGCAGGGTTTGGCAGGTTGATCGCCGAGGGCTGAGGTTGTGGGTCGCGCTTTCGAGCGCGATATAAGCTTGCGACCGCGAACGGCTTTAGCTGCTGAAGTTGACTGGAATGGACTGCATACGGATGCGCGTCGACGCCCACCAACATTTCTGGAAATATAACGCCGCTAGAGACGCCTGGATCACTGACAAAATGTCCGTGCTGAAACGCGATTTCCTGCCGGAAGAGCTTGCGCGCGAATGCGAAGCGAACGGCATCGACGCGTCGGTTGCCGTGCAGGCCGACCAATCCGAAGAGGAAACTTTATTTCTACTCGATTTGGCGAACGCCAACAACCGCATCGCCGGTGTCGTTGGCTGGGTGGATCTTCGTTCCCCGCGCTTACCGGAACGCCTGGAGCATTTCTCGCACTTTGAGAAGCTGCGCGGTTTTCGCCACATCGCGCAAGCGGAGCCGGATGACCGTTTTCTGGCTCGCAAAGAGTTTGTTAACGGCGTCGCGCACCTTCGCGCATTCGGGTTCACCTACGATATCTTGATTTACCCCAAGCAGTTACCTGCCGCGCTGGAACTTGTCTCCCAATGCCCGGAGCAGCGGTTTGTGGTCGATCATCTAGCCAAGCCGGAGATCAAAGCGCGCGAAATCAAAGTCTGGGGCGAATACATGAGGCGAATGGCTAAAAACCGAAATGTGTTTTGCAAGCTGTCCGGCCTGGTGACGGAAGCGGATTGGGGCGGCTGGAAACCCTCTGATTTCTATCGATATCTGGATACGGTTTTCCAGGCATTTGGCCCTGACCGGCTCATGTTCGGTTCGGATTGGCCGGTGTGCTTGCTGGCCGCCAGCTATCGGCAGGTGAAGGAAATTATCGAAGACTACTTGAAAAATTGCAGCGCACAGGATAGAGAGAACATCTTTGGCGGCAACGCCACCCGATTTTACGGATTGAAAGCGGTCTCGCATGGACTTGCAGCTTAACGGCAAAGTGGTCCTGATCACCGGCGGCGCCAAGGGAATCGGCGAAGCCATCACGCGCGGCTGCGTGCCCGAAGGCGCGATTCCTGTCTTTGTGGATTGGGACGCTGCCGCAGGGACGCAACTCCAAGCCGACCTAAAGAAGGACGGCGCGCGGTGCGCCTTCATTCACGCGGACGTTCTGCCGGCGGAAAATTGCCGCGCGGCGGTTGAGCAGACTTTGCGCGACTTTGGGCGATTGGACGTGCTCATCAACAACGTCGGCGCGAACGACAATGTAGGTCTTGAGAGCGGCAGCCCCGAAAGATATGTGAGTTCGCTGCGTTTGAATCTTTTTCACTACTACAATTTCGCGCACTACGCGCTGCCGGCGCTGAAGAAGGCACAGGGCTGCATCGTCAACACCGCATCAAAGGTGGCCATGACCGGGCAGGGCGGCACTTCGGGATACACGTCGGCGAAAGGAGCGATTCTTTCGCTCACGCGCGATTGGGCCGCGGAGCTGCTTCCGTTTGGTATTCGCGTGAACGCCATCGTGCCCGCGGAAGTGGACACGCCGCTCTATAAGCAGTGGCTGAGCACGTTTCCGAATCCCGCGGAAAAGTTGCAGCACATCGTCTCGAAGATTCCCCTGGGCCGACGGATGACGCGGCCGGAGGAAATCGCCTCGATGGTGTTGTACCTGATTTCGCCGCAAGCCAGCCATATCACCGGCCAGCACGTTTTGGTGGACGGCGGCTACGTGGTTCTGGACCGCGCGCTCACGTGAGCGGATCACTATGAACACCAGGAACTCAGCCGCCCACTCAGCGCAAGAAAACGTGCCCCTCACCGAGAGGCGTTACCTCCTTCCGTTCATCCTGATCACCTCGCTGTTTTTCCTGTGGGCGCTAGGCGTCAACTTGAACGACATTCTCATTCCGCATTTCAAAGCCGCGTTTAGCCTCAACGACTTCCAGTCTTCTGTCTTGCAGTTTGCCTTTTTCGGTGGCTACTTCCTTGCGGCTTTTCCCGCTGGGCGCTTGATGGAGCGCATTGGCTACAAGCGGGGAATTCTCACGGGGCTGTGTCTCTGCGCCACTGGAGCGCTCTTGTTTGTACCCGCAGGCTCGCTGGGCGTTTACGGACTTTTCCTCTTGTCCTCGTTCGTGTTGGCGTGCGGTCAGAGTTTTCTCGAAACGGCCGCCAATCCGTACGCGACGATTCTCGGGCCGCCCGAAAGCGCCGAGCGCCGGCTCAACTTCGCGCAGTCCTTCAACGCCGTAGGAGCTGTGGTCGCTCCGTTTATCGGCGCCGCGTTTATTCTCGGGGCCACAAGCCTCACGGTCACCCAGCTCGCCCAATTGAGTCCCAGCGACTTGCAAGCCTATCGCGCCGCGCAGACCGCCACAGTTCGTATGCCGTACCTAGTTATCGCCGGAATTTTCCTTGCCGTGGCGGCGCTGATCTATTTTGCGGATTTGCCGGAGGTGCGCGAGCAGGCTGCTCCGCGCGAGTCGGAGGCTATCGCCAGTTGGCGTGGTGCGCTGTCGCACGCTCACCTCGTGCGCGGTGTCATTGCGCAATTCCTGTACGTAGGGGCTCAAGTCGGAGTCGGAAGCTTCGTGATTCGCTTTGTGCAGCACGTCGAGGCGGGCCTCGGGCCCCGCCAAGCCGCTAGATATCTGCAGTTACATCTGATTGGATTCATGATTGGCCGTTTCGCAGGGTCATGGCTGATGAAATCGATTCGCGCCTCGCGCTTGCTGGCGATTTTCGCTTTGGGCGCGCTGGTGTGTGTGGCAATCGGCATAGTCACAACCGGCGCTCTCCCGGTCTACGCGATCGTTGTAATTGGCCTCTTCCACTCCATCATGTTCCCCACGATTTTTGCCCTTAGCATCAAGGACCTCGGTCCGTTTACGAAGCGCGGCTCTTCGCTGCTGGTGATGTCCATTATCGGTGGCGGCCTGATTCCCCCGGTGATGGGCAGAATTTCGGACTTGTCCAATATCCAGCGCGCGTTTATCGTGCCGTTGCTCTGCTATGCGTACGTGCTCTACTTTGCCGTTTCCGGCTACAAGCCCACGCCGGCGATTGCTCTGGAGCGTGAGCCTGCAATAGAGAGCGTTCCGCAATGAAGCGCTACTGCCTGGCGCTCGATTTGCAAGACGACGCCAAGTTGATCGCCGAGTACAAGCGCTACCACCAGAAGATCTGGCCGGAGATTACCAAGAGCATTAAGGATGCCGGCATCGAGGACATGGAAATCTATTTGCTGGGCACGCGAATGTTCATGGTCATGGAAGTGAACGACAAATTTTCGTTTGAGGCCAAGGCCAAAGCGGATCGCGCGAATCCCAGGGTGCGCGAATGGGAAGAGCTGATGTGGAAATTTCAGAAGCCTCTGCGAAACGCCAAGCCCGGCGAAAAATGGCTGCTGATGGAGCGCATCTTCAAACTCGAGACGTGACTTTGGAGTGCGGCGGACTTGCCGCTGTTTTTACGGGCGATGTATCAGCAATCACTCGATCTGTACGCAAACTGCAGAAAACAGGAGAACTGGCGCAAATGAAACCATATCGGTTGGCTCGTCGGGATTTTCTTGCCGGGACAAGCGCGTCGCTGATGACTTTGGCGGCACCTGGGAGTATTGCCGCGCGTGTTACGGACGCACATGTCGAGACACCCCTGCAGGGGGCGGCGAGTCCGCAAGACGCCGACCGCGAACGCCGCATGAAATGGTGGCACGAAGCGCGATTCGGCATGTTCATTCACTGGGGCTTGTACAGCGTGTTGGGCCGGCATGAATGGGTGATGGAAAACGAAGGCATCCCCGTCGCCGAATACGAGCAACTGGCCAAGCGCTTTCAGCCCAAGCCGAATGCCGCGCGCGCCTGGGCGAAACTGGCCAAGGACGCCGGCCAGAAATATATGGTCATGACCTCGAAGCATCACGAAGGCTTCTGCAACTTCGATACAAAGCTGACCAGCTATTGCGCGCCAAAACAGGGGCCCGGGCGCGATTTGGCGCGCGAATACCTGGATGCAGCGCGGGCGGAAGGCATGCGAGTGGGATTTTATTATTCGCTGATGGATTGGCATCATCCAGACGGCGCGCGGTGCGCCACGGACGAGGCGGCGCGCAAACGTTTCGTCGAATATACACATGGGCTGATTCGCGAATTGCTGACGAATTACGGAAAAATCGATGTCCTGTGGTACGACGTGTCCTGGCCGCTGGACGCCGCGGGCTGGGAGTCGGAGCGCATGAATAAAATGGTGTTTCAGCTCCAGCCGGACATCATCGTGAACAATCGCAACGACCTGCCAGGCGATTTTTCCACGCCGGAGCAGGAGATCAAGGCGGCAGAGAGCGGCCGCTCTTGGGAAAGCTGCATGACCTTGAACGAAAGCTGGGGCTATCAACGCGCTGACGATGACTGGAAGACTTCGAAAACGATTGTGCGCAACCTGGTCTACTGCGCGCACGACGGCGGGAATTACCTGCTGAATATCGGCCCCAAGGCGGATGGCTCGATTCCCGAGGAGTCGGTTCGCGTTTTGACGGAAGTAGGCAAGTGGATGTCGCGAAATGGCGAATCCATCCACACGCCAGATCGTTGCCAGCCGCACCGGTCGAATTTCGCAAACTTTACGCGCAAGGGAAACACGTTATACATGCACGTGTACTTCTGGCCGGGCGAGACGGTTTCACTGGGCGGTATGAAGACAGGAATCAAGTCCGCGCGGCTGCTGGCGTCGGGTCAAACGGTGAAATTTGATCAGGATCGTTTCCGCGTGCGCTTCACGGGATTGCCGGCGGAGGTGCCGGATCGTCCAGTGACGACATTGGCCATTGAATGCGAGTCCGAACCGATTCAGGACACCGATTTTGTGCGTCGCGAGAGGCCTCGCCAGGGCGTTTGACAGCTTTGCGCGAACCGCAAAGTGTTTAGAATCAACGGGCGTATTGCTCGCTCTTGGCTTGGAGCTACCGAAAATCTCGTCGTTTCGTGCCCCCGGCCCCTCCTACATTTTTTGTAACAATCGCATTCTAAAGCGTTTAGGAAATGGCGCTCACAAGAAGCACACAACAAAGGGGTTGCAGCAGTCGAAGGGAACCTAACGCTAAAGATGGCCAGACGCGGTGATATACGAGTAGGAATATCCATTACTTCTAACGGAAAAGCAAGATAAAAATGCCGCCTGTGCCCCCAAATGTCAGGGATGCGCCTGACCTTCTCTCCCGAACCCTCAGGTTATTGCGGGGAATTCTTGACTTCCTCGGGAACGGAATCTGAAGGTCCGACCATCGTTACACTGCCGTCCGGGAGAGTCACTCTCACCCGCTCGAAATAGGTCCCGCTCTCTGAAGGCTTACATGCATACGAGTAGATCTTCCCGCCTGCGAAATCTTGATGCACGAGAAATCCGTTTTGATAGGAATTGCGCAGCAGCACCTTGTGATTCTCGTCCTCCACCGCAGTCATCCACAGTCCATCGTAGGAATAGTGGCGTGCGTGGCCGGATGAAAGAACGGCATCAACCAGCATGCCGTCGCCGCTGTACTTGTACTCGCTCCAGTTACCCTGGTCGTCTTGGGCGCGGGTGACGCGCGATAAGTCGTCATATTTGAACTTGATGGAGTGTTGGTTGGGCGTGCGTATTTCAAGGAGATTCCGTTTGGCATCACGGAGAAGTTTCAGGGTGTTGCCTTGCGCATCGCGCATCTCGACCGCCGCGCCTTGGGCCATGTTTGTCGAATAGTAGGCCTCCGGGAAGCGAATCAACGATCCATCCGCCAGCCAAGTGGTCCAGCCATCTCCATTCCAGGCCGTCACGGCCTTGTAGAATCGGGTGGATGTCTCGGTATGTTGATAGACGGCATCCTCAAACCGG
>Ga0307479_10002833_pt1 | contig 15740 bp, 18 predicted proteins | sample atmos_gasesECM4C_FD_203743 | JGI IMG/M metagenome (GOLD analysis project Ga0307479, IMG submission 203743) | Hardwood forest soil microbial communities from Morgan-Monroe State Forest, Indiana, United States - atmos_gasesECM4C_515 | ecosystem: Environmental > Terrestrial > Soil > Temperate... | reverse complement strand
AGATCGTAATGGTCGCGATCGAGAATTTGCTGGGCTTGATCGAGATCGAGATTGTCTTGGCTTAATTTGTTCCAGGGCAAATCGGCGATGATCTCGATATAACTGACAATGACGGAAAACTCCGGACTGGCCGGAGGGATAAAATCAAGTCGTTTCAATTCGCGCTCCGCTTGCTTCATCACTTCCGTTGGCGGCTTGGCCTCTTCCAGTCGGCGGCGCAACTGTTCCATTTGTTCTTCGCTGCCGGTTTCGGCTTCACCCAGCTCGTGCTGGATCGCTTTGATCTGCGAACGCAAATAAGCGCGGCGTTGGGCATCGGAAAATTGAGATGCGACATCCTTCTGCAATTTTTCCTGGATCTGCGCGATCTCCAGTTGCGCCGAGATCTGCTTCTGGACTGCGCGCACTCGTTTCTCGACGTCGGCTTCTTCGAGCAACGCCTGCTTTTGTGCAACATCGACATTCAAGTTCGGCGCCAGAAAATCCGCCAGTTGTTCCGGGGTGGCGATGTTCAGAATCATCAAGCGCGCTTGTTCCGGCGCCTCCGGAGTCAGCTCAAACAACCTCGCCGCCGAATCGCGCAGATTTCGAAATTCCGCTTCCCATTCCTTGCTTTCGGGGGGCGATATGGAATCAACCAGGTCGACTTCGGCGCGGATAAACGGCGAGGTTGCGACGATCTTGCGCAACGTAAATCGGCGGAGGCCCTGGGCAATGATGAGGAGATGATCGTCGGCCTGGCGAATCATTTTGAGCACCAGCGCCGCGGTGCCGACGTGGTAAAGGTCCTGAGGTTCCGGGTCTTCCTTGGCCTCGTCGCGCTGCGTCAAAAGGCCGATCACTTTTGTGCGCGGCAACGTTTCATCGAGCAATTGGATCGATGCCGGTCGCCGAACATTGAGCGGGACAATCGTTCCCGGAAAAACGACGAATCCCCGCACCGGCAGGATCGACAACTCCTCCGGGATCTGCGGCGTCTTGGTTTGGTCGCTGATATCGGCCGCAATCGCGGACGACTGGTCGGCGCCAGATTTCATTTCCAGTTCGGCCGGCATGGCGATTTGTTCCTCGTTCATCATTGTTTTAGCGGTAGTGAAATCCAGAGCAGCCCGTTGCGCTGTTCGGCTTTGGCCTGATCGACCTCCACTTCGGCCGGCAATGAGACCTCGCGCTCGAACGGTCCGTAATCGATTTCCATCGCCAGTAACCGAACCGCGCGGCCTTCGTCGTGCGATGGCTCGGGCAATTCTCGCGCCCCGCGAATCAGAACGCGCTGCGGCTCGATCGTGAGATCGATTTGCGATCGCTCCACGCCCGCAAGATCGACACAGATCCGAATGCATTTCTCGCAGCGGTAAGCATTGATGGCAGGCTCCCAGGCGTGCGGCGCGAATTGAAATTGCGAACGCGCCAGCTCGTAAGTGACGTCGTGCAACGCGCCGTGGAGCCAGCGCAATTTAATGCTGCCGATGGGATCCATTCCAAAAGTGACCTGCCTCTAATTAAACTACGCGGAAGGAACGCTCGTCGCGTGCCTCTTTCGAGGGACCGCAGGGCAAATCGCTCGCCGACACGCGGCTACGTCCTCAACTGTTCGATATCGATGTTGTCCTACGGTTTAGCGCACTTTGCCTGGTCCCGATAACGCCCGGCCCGGTTTCGCGCCGGTATGCTCGCCGTCTTTGATCACTTGGACGCCGTTTACGAAGACGTGTTTCACGCCAGTCGCGTATTGGTGCGGTTTTTCGAAAGTGGCGTGATCAGTGATTGTTGCCGGATCGAACAAGACCACGTCCGCAAACATTCCTTCTTTCAACATGCCGCGATGATCGAGTCCGAGATTAGTCGCTGGTAACGCGCTCAGTCGCCGGATCGCTTCCGGCAAGGAAAGGATTTTTTCGTCGCGACAATACTTGCCGAGCACCCGCGCGAAACAGCCGTAAGCCCGCGGATGCGGATTCGATTTCAAGAACGGACCTTCTGGCGCTTGCGATGCTTCATCGGAGCCAAACGAGATCCACAGCTTCTTTAATTCCTTCTTCACGTTCTCTTCCGACATTAAATAGTAAACGGTGCCGATGCGCGACTCGTCTTCGGAAATCAAATCCATAATCGTCTCAATCGGATCCTTGCCACGCATTTTTGCCACTTCGGCGAGCGTTTTGCCGGTAAGCGGCTTGAGTTTGTCCGACTTGAACCCGACGAGCAGGATTTTGTCGGGCGAACCTGTTGCCAGATAAAGATTTTCCCATTTGTCGCTGTCGATCTTAACCTCGGCCGCAATTTTCTGTCGCAGCGCCGGATCGCGCAGTCGTTTATACAATGCGGGATAACCGCCATCTTCGGTCCACGGCGGGAGGCAGGCGTCGAGTCCCGTACCGGCGGCGGTGTAGGTGTACATGTTGGCGCGAACTTTCAGTCCTTCCTTTTGCGCTTTCTCGATCCGCGCCAACAGCTCGTCTTCTTTCGGCCAATTTTTCTGGCCGGCGGCTTTGATGTGATAAACCTCAGCCGGAATTTTCGCTTCGCGCGCGATCCGGAGCAATTCGTCGAGCGCTTCGAACAACTGATTTCCTTCGCTCCGCATGTGTGAGATGTATTTGCCTTTGTATTGCGCGGCGACTTTGCAAAGCTCGATCAATTCTTCCGTCTTCGCATAAAAGGCCGGTGGGTAAATCAGCGACGTGCCGATGCCGAGGGCGCCCGCTCCCATTTCCTTGCGCACCAACTCGCGCATTTGGTCGAGTTCCTGCGGCGTCGGCGCGCGATCCTCGAAGCCGATAACATTCTCGCGAATCGTGGTCGCGCCGACAAATGACGCGACGTTGCAAGAAATGCCGCGCTTTTCCAGGTACTGCAGATATTCCGCCAGCGTGTTCCATTTAATGTCGTATTTGAGGTCGGTCTGCTCGCGCAACATGTGTTCGCGCACGCGATCGTTCACCGGCCCCATCGATTCGCCTTCTCCCATGATTTCGGTGGTCACGCCCTGACGAATCTCGCTTTGGGAACGGCCGTCCTGAATCAAAGATTCGGTCGACCAGGAAAGCATGTTGATGAATCCGGGCGCGACCGCGAGGCCGCTCCCATTCACAATAGTCTTCGCGCTCGCCTTGGAAAAATCGCCGAGTCCCGCGATGCGATCACCTTTGATCGCGAGATCGACACGTTGCGCATCGCTTCCGGTGCCGTCATAAACCGCACCGTTTCGGATAATGATGTCGAAATCCTGGGCGAAAGCGGACGAGGCGATAACCAAACTGATAAGCGCGCTTTTCATGGCGCGATTGAAAAATCGGCGCAGGGGAATGTCGATCTAAAATTACTTCTTCGATTCCTTCAGGAGATTCACCAATTGATCCTTCCAGAGTGCGGCGATGGTGTGGCTGCCGTGGCCGCGGGTTTTATCGCTCAACGGAATTATTGTTGCGCGACCGTGCGGAACGCGTTTGATCTCGCGTTCCAAAATTCCGAGCTCGGGTGGGTTGATCAGATCATCGGCGGAATTGATTGCCAAAAGTGGTGCCCGAATTTTCTCGAGGTTCGGCCCGGGATCGTAGTCGCGCGACGCTTCCAACGCGTAAAGGACATCATTGGCGTCGTCTGCTTTCGCGATCTGCTCGACGAATTTGTCGAGCACTTCGTCGGTTTTGGCGAGTGTCGGCGCTTCTTTGTGTCGTAAACCCGGATTGCTGCTCATGAACCAAAGCATTTCAGCGGCGGTGCGCAGACTGGGCGGTTGTCCCGCAGCCGCGGGGTATTCGCCTGCGTTCCACGCCGGATCATTCCGGATTGCGTCAATGATCATTCTTCGCCAAGCGCGATTCCGACCGGAAATTTGGGTCGGCAAACTGGCCAGCGGCATCAACGCGTCCATAAATTCGGGATGCAATTCGCCCCAGAGCCAGGTGTGCATTCCGCCCATCGAGGTGCCCATCACCAATCGCGCGTGATTGACGCCGAGCCCCTCGGTCAACAATCGATACTGGGCTTCGACCATGTCGATGTAACCATAGCGCGGAAACTTCGCGTGCGTGCCATCGCTCGGCTTGCTTGATTTGCCATGGCCGATTCCGTCCGGGAGCACGATAAAAAACTTGGTCGCATCGAGTGGCTGACCTTTTCCGAAAAGTTCACCGGCGAACTCCGGGCGAATAAATTGCGTGCCGCTACCGGTGGTCCCATGCATAAGGAGAACGGCGTTGCGCGTTTGGCCCCGGCTGTCGTTGTCGATCTTGCCCAACGTTCGATAATGGATTCGCAATTCGGGCAAAGTCTCACCGGACGCGAATTTGAAATCGCGAATGGTGTAATCGCCTTCAGTCGGCAGCGGATAATCAGCCGCACGCGCGGCGTTCGCGAAAAAGATCAGCAGAAGAACCGAGAAGATGCGGATAATTGAATTCATGTTAGCGGCGCTGCCGTTCGGCTTGAATCTGTTTGAGCAGGTTGATCTGAGCTTTTTCCAGCTCGTGGAGGAAATTCGCGGTGATCTGCAGAGCTTCCGGATATTTCTCAAAACGTTTTCGCAGCTTCTTGGTCGCCGGATCGTAAAAGAACGATACATCCTGATCGAGATTAGGGACGATCAATTCATCACTTAATTTTTGGAAGTGGGCGATTTGGGCCAAGCCGTTACGAATCACGGATTCCAAATCTCGCAGTGCCGTCAAAGTTTTGACGTCGAGCAACTCGATTCCGCCGGCCTGCAGCAGTGTGGCGATGTCCGAAGCGCTGTAGTCGGACGAAAAAGAGTACATGCCCAGAGGCGGCATCTCTCCGACCGCGAGGGCGCGTTTGAATTCCGCCACTTCGCGATCTGATTTTGCGCCGGCGGCATTCGCGCTCGCGATTCCCTCGCGTAGTCGGTTCTCAAGAGTGGCCAGGATTTGATCGTGCCGTTGGACGTCTTGCTGATGCTGCTGGTAATTGTTCAGCCAGAAAGCGGCGTACACACCGACAAAGACCAGAACTAGTTCCGCGAACCAACGACCGAGCCGCGCGAGGTAGGAATGCTTTTCGATTGTCTCGCTCATAGTTAACGGGAACAATTTAATCAATGGAACAATCGTGGTCAGTCAAAGACCTGACGGATTTCGTCGCCGACTCGGTGCGAAACGCGCGCGAAGGAAGCGTTCCTTTTTATCATTTGCAGTTCGATCGCGTTTTTCCATCTGACTTCTACGCGGCCATGTTGGGCACCATGCCGGACGAGAACGACTACCGGCCGATGTCGGGAAAAAGCAAAATGGGAAGCAGCCGACCAGATGGAAAACCGACCCGGACCAAAATTGATTTGTTTCCGGAATACATTCGCCATCTCCCGCCGGAAAAATTTGCAGTTTGGGACGCAGTTGGTCGCGTCTTGCGTTCGGACGAAGTAAAAGCCGCTTTAATCCAGCGCCTCGGGCCCGGGTTGAAACGGCGTTTTGGAGAAAATTACCCTAATGTCGGGATGTACCCGGTGCCGATTTTGACCCGCGATGTTCCGGGTTACCGCGTTTTCAAGCACACCGACAGTCTTTGGAAAGGGATCACGGTTCAGCTTTACTTGCCGTCGGACACTTCAAACACCCACGTCGGCACGATTTTTCACGGACAATTGCCGGACGGAACCAAACCGAAGAGAACGCAAATGCCATTCGCGCCAAACTCCGGCTACGCCTTCGCGGTTTGGAATGACACCTGGCACTCGGCCAAACCTGTCGGCCCGGAGGTGAAAACGCGCGACAGTATTCTTCTGACCTACTTCGTAGATCGCGGTTTGTGGAGACCTTTGCGGAACCGCGGGCGACGGGTCGGCAACTTTTTGCTGAACGAGCTGCGCAGTCTCAAGGGCGTTTGAGTTACCAAGTAACGGTCGCGTTGCCCGCAGAATCAGTGGCCGCGTCGCGTCCGACTAATCGCAGGAAAACGAAATTCGCATGCGTGTCGCGTTCGACCCGGCCGTAAAGAGTGATCTCGGTGCCGCTCGAATCCGTCGGGATCGACTTGAAAGCGGTTAAATCCGGTTTTGCCACCATGACCGAGACATGCGCGAACTTTCCCTTTTCTCCCGGAATATTTTGCCAGACCGAGCTTTCGTACCAGTTCGGTTTCATGTGATGGAGATCTTTACCGCGGAAATTGCATTTCACGGCAACGAGTTCGCGCATATGCGCGTCCAAATTCTTGCTCAAGGTGACAAGGTCGTAGGTTTGCACGGCCCGCCAGACTGTTGCGTCGTAGCGCACCGCTGCGGCGAACATAGTTGATTCGTTGCTGACTAGAATCGCAGCGATGAGAAGCAGAATTCTTTTCATAACAGCACCACGCTTTACCGCAATTGGTGTCGATTGAAAAGACGCGAAACGCTCCGATCTGGATCGATATCAGTTTGCCTTCGGCCGGGACGGCGACGGAATGGTTAAGCGCGCGCTGAACATTTTCTTTCCATCGGAGAGATCAATCGAACCATCACCAATTTTGACGATGCGAAGAATAAGGGCGACCGACGCATTTGGCGCCAGCAAAGTAACGCTGTCACCTTCGGTAACAGTTTTTCCATTGATAACGGCCAATCGCGGATGACCAAGTGCGATCGCGCTGACACGAACCATGTCAGCGCTGAGTTGGACCACGATCGGCGGAGGAGTCGCCGCCGAACCGGGACTGTCAGCGACACTATGGGTCCGGGCTTTAATAAAAGTCGGGAAGCGAAATCGGTCGCCTTCCCTTTGCGCGTGTCGCCCAAAAATGAGGCCGAACACCGAGATGAGCATCGCTCCGAAGAACAGGCCGATGTAAATCCAGCGGCCGTTTCCAGACATCACTCCAACGCCTTTTAAGACAAAAGGCGAATCCGAAGCCGCCTCGGTAGAAGTGCTTTCCTGCGCTTCCATCGAACTGAGCAGCCGCTCGGGTGGAACCTGGCTCGGCACCAATTGCATAAATGCCCGCAAAAGCATCGGACGGGCCACGCCATTCCCAAGGCGACCAATTCCAAGAGGTTATGCCAGCCTTATTGCTGCCTCTGGCGCCGGATGAATTGCTCCGTCGCTCAAACTCGACGCCTGGATAGTAGATTACGCACTTCTACGCGAGAACTCGCCCCAGCCCGTGCGCCGGAACCGATGTTGCCTAAACGAGCGCGATAAAAGTGCACTCATTTCGCATTGCGGTAGCGAAACTAATGTGTGGCGGGCAAAATTATCGTAGGCAAAAAGACAATGCACCGACGGCGTTCGCTTCGTCCGCAGTCGCCAACTGCTCGCCGCGGTGAGAATGTTCAGATCGGCGGAACCAAAGTGGGCGTCAAAAGCGGCGGCCAAAAATCCGCCACGACGCGCGCAAAAAGGCGATCGGCTGGAGTGCGCTAATTCCTGCGACGAATTTCGCGTCTATTTCCGAGGCAAACGCTCTTCGCAGATCTCACAAAGCACGTGGAGAATGAACTTGTGCGCTTCCTGAATCCGCGCGGTCGAATCGCCTTTTACGATAAGATCGACATCGGCAGCGCCAGCGGCGGCTCCGCCCTCACGTCCAAGAAGTGCGATCGTTTTTAATTTCCGATCACGCGCTTCGTCAATCGCGCGCCGGATATTTTTCGATTTGCCGCTGGTGCTGATGGCGATCAGCACGTCGCCGGAATTTCCAAATGCGCGAATCTGGCGCGCGAAAATTTCTTCGAAGCCGTAATCGTTTCCAGTCGCAGTGAGCAAGCTCCCTCCCTGCGAAAGATTCATCGCCGGATACGGCCGGCGATCTTCCACAAACCGACACGCCAGCTCGGTGCAAAAATCAGCCGCATCCGCGGCACTACCGCCGTTGCCGCAGGCCAACGCCTTTTTACCATTCGTTAGGCATTCCACGATCAAGTCGGCCGCTTTCGCGATCTGCGATTCAAGATCGACAATCGATTGCAGTATTGTCGTCGCGGCTTCGACTGCGCTCTTTAGAATTTCAGAAGAACTGCGCATGGCGGAGGAGAATGGTGCGCGGTAGAGGTTTCGAACCTCTGACCCCTACCGTGTCAAGGTAGTGCTCTACCACTGAGCTAACCGCGCATTTCAGCGGAGTGATAAGTGATCAGTGACAAGTGACCAGTCAAGAGCAAGATGCCGACCTTGGGGCAGCAAGTAGCCTCTAAGCCGCCAGCTTGACCGCTTCTTTGTGGCCGAGAATCCGAACTGTCTCTTTTAATTGCTCGACCTTGAGCGGCTTTTTCAAAACCGTGATCGGTCCTTTGGCCAGGATCCGGTCCAGCATCGCGCTGTCGGGATAACCGGTGATAATGATAATCGGGCAACCCGGTTGATCTTCCTTGATCGCATCGTAAACATCGTCCGCTGGACCGTCCGGCAATTTCAAATCGAGAAAGACGAGATCGAATTTTTGTTTTTCGAGTGCGGCCAGGGCTTCCTTCACGGTGCCGACCACGACGCGGCTGAAGCCGATTTTCCGGAGGAAGAGCTTGAAAAGATTTTGCAGACTTTCGTCGTCGTCGACTACGAGGACGGTTGGCTGGCCGGATTTCTCCTCCTTGAGAATGTCTTTATCGAGAGAGGATTTTTTGATGCGCCAGCGACCGCCGATCTGAATAGCGGGGAGCTGGCCGCGTTGGACGAGATAATAAACGGTCGGCAACGGGATGCGGAGGTATTTGGCCGTTTCCTTGACCGTTAGGAGGTTATGCATGTGGGAAAATCACCAATTCGCGGGAAAATGGGCAAGACATTTCGCTCGGCTAAGCATTATAAATTCTAGAATCGATGTCAATCCTTTCTTTGCACGGTAACCGCCTAACAACCCGATATAAGGGCGGCCAAGCCACTCGCGACTGGACAATGCCGGGCTAGGGGGTGACTATTCGATTTTCGATGAGCGCCCTTTTCTTCAAGCGATTCTTGAAACGCCCGTTCCAAATCGCCTCGATCATACCCAGTTCCAAAGCGTTGGTCGAACGCGTGGCCGATAAAATTGATTTCGACCAGGCACGCGTGATCGCAGAGTACGGTCCCGGCGAAGGGGTTCATTCACGCGAAATCGCGCGCCGGATGCGACCGGATTGTCAATTGCTTCTGTTCGAACTCGACCCCGCTTTCTCGCGCGATTTGCGGCGTCAATTCAGAGACGACCCGCGCGTGCATGTCATCAACGACAACGCCGCGCACCTGCCGTTGGAATTGCGCAAACGCGGTATCGACACGTGCGATTATATCGTTTCCGGTATCCCGTTTAGCATTCTGAAGATCGACAAGAAGCGCGCGTTGCTGCAGAAAACTTACGAAGCGCTCGCGGCGGGCGGTCGATTTATCATTTATCAAGTTACAAACGAGCTGAGGCAGCACGCTAAAATTTTCGAGCGCGCCAAGTCCGAATATTTCCTGCAAAACATTCCGCCCATGTTCATCACGGTTTTTGAGAAATCGAACGGCCGCAACGGTGAATCGCATCTGTCGTTTCAGGAAAGTCGAGCTTCCGCAAATAACGCATGACCGGCGGCCGGACCCGGATGGAAAAAGATTCGATGGGAGAAATGTCGCTCCCCGAATCCGCTCTCTATGGCGCGTCGACGCAGCGTGCGGTCCTAAATTTTCCGGTGAGCGGTTACCGTTTTTCCCGTGCATTCATTCGCGCGCTCGGCTTGATTAAGTGGGCCGCGGCCCAAGCCAATCACGATCTCGGTTTACTCGACGCCGAGAGGTCGGCCTTGATCGTGCAAGCAGCGAAAGAAGTGATCGATGGCAAACTGGACGACCATTTCCCACTCGACATTTTCCAGACCGGTTCGGGCACGAGCACCAACACGAACGCAAATGAAGTGATCGCCAATCGTTGCGCGCAACTGGCCGGAAAAAAAGTCGGCGCGCGCGAGCTCGTGCACCCTAACGATCACGTCAACATGGGTCAGTCGAGCAACGACGTCATTCCGTCGGCCATCCACATCAGTGCCGCGGAGCAATTAAAAAATTGTCTGGTGCCCGCGCTGGGAAAATTACAGAACGCGCTCGACGCAAAGGCGAAAGAGTTTTGGGGGATCATCAAGATTGGTCGGACGCATTTGATGGACGCGACGCCGGTGCGACTTGGCCAGGAATTTTCCGGTTACGTGCAACAAGTCGCCTACGGAAAGCAGCGCGCAGAAAAATCGGTCGACGTTCTACGCGAGCTTGCGCTCGGTGGCACCGCCGTTGGAACCGGTTTGAACCGGCATGTCGATCTTACCGGGAAAATGCTGCGGCACATTGAGCAGCGGACCGGGATCGCATTTTACGAAGCGAAAAATCATTTCGAAGCGCAGGGCGGCAAGGACGCGGTCGTGGAAGCAAGCGGGCAACTCAAGACCGTTGCGGTCAGTTTGTTTAAGATCGCGAACGACATTCGTTGGTTAGGCAGCGGTCCGCGGTGCGGCATTGGCGAGATTCAATTGCCCGCCACCCAACCAGGCAGCTCGATCATGCCTGGTAAAGTCAACCCGGTGATGTGCGAATCGATGATGATGGTTTGCGCTCAAGTTTTCGGCAACGACGCGGCCATTACCTGGGCTGGCGCGAATGGTAATTTCGAGCTCAACGTGATGATGCCGGTGATGGCGCACGATCTTCTCGAATCGATCCGGCTGCTCGCCAATGTGGTCGACGTTTTCTGCGAAAAATGCGTGATTGGAATCACGGCGAACAAGGCGCGTTGTGAAGAATTGGTAGAACTTTCGATGGCCATGGTGACGAGCCTCGCGCCGAAAATCGGTTACGATCGCGCGGCCGAGATCGCCAAGGAAAGCGTGCGTACGGGAAAGACTGTTCGGGAACTTTGCCGGGAGAAAAAAATCTTGCCGGAAAAGGAACTGGAGCGCGCGCTCGATCCCGTTTCTATGACCGAACCCGGCAGCGGTGGCGCAGCTGGCGGCTAAAGATGTCGATCCAAAGATTGATCGGCGCCGTTTTTCTGGCGATCAGCCTGACCAATACGGTTGTGGCCGCGGATTCGCGGCCCGACGTTTCGCAGATCATTAATGAGACGGAAGCGTCCGCCATTTTGGGCGAACCGGTGAAAGAGCCGAGTCCGCGGAGCGGCGACGGCACCGACGGCTATTACTCCAAGTGCAATTATTACAGCGTTAATCGCGGCAAATCGCTGATCATTCGCCTCCAAGTGCTGGGACCGAACGCGATCGGTCCGCAAAAGGAACTTGAGCTGTTGGCAGCGGCGAACGGCGCAACGGAGAAAGTTTCCGGCGTTGGCGATGCCGCCCAAATATCCACCAGTGGCGGCGAAAGTGGATTCGCTTCGCGTGTTCTGATGCTTTACGTCGCGAAAGGAAACGTTTTTCTCACGATCGGCCTCGGCGGCTTTGTAGACGACGCAGTTGCGTTGGAGAAGGCGAAGACCATCGCGCAAAAACTGCTCGAGCATCTTTGACCGCGGGGAAGCGCAGGCTTAGATCGACAATATGGTGGCCAAACTCGACGGACCGCAATTTTCCGGTGGCGCCAACATCGCGATCAAATGTCCGGCGCACACCTATGAGGAAATGGTCGCGTTTTATCGGGACACGCTTGCGCTCCCGTTGATCGAAGAGGAAGCGGACGGCTGTATCTTTCAATTTGGTCCGAACCGGCTCTGGATCGACAAAGTGCCGAACCTGAGTCATCCCGATATCTGGCTCGAGATCGAGACCAATGACACGGAGGCGGCGTCGTCGTTCCTAAAAGTTCACGGCGTCGCGCGTCGTGATGAAGTGGAAAATCTGCGTGAAGATTTCAACGGCTTCTTCATCTCCGATCCTGCCGGCGTCGTCCATCTCGTTGTGGGCCCGGAAGAAGTTTAAATTCGAATACTCGATTAAACGTGGCGACCCATGATGGTCAGATCGCGTTCGACGTCATCGAGTCTGGCTACGCGCGGGAGCAATCCCCATTTTTCGAATCCGAGCTGCTCAAACAGTCGCAAACTCGGTTTGTTGTGTGCAAAAATTAGGCCAACCATGGCGTTGATCTTGAGCGAGGGCGCGCGAGCGATCGCCTCGCCAAGTAAAGTTCGGGCGACTCCGCCTCGCCGGAGTTGTTCATCGACATAAACGCTCACTTCCGCCGTGCCGCGATAAGCGCAGCGCGGCAAAAATGGTTTCAGGGTCAGCCACCCAGCGATCCGTCGATCGATTTCCAAAACCCAAAATGGATGTCGATCCGGGGAATGCTCTTTTAACCAGCCGCGCCGTTCTTCGAGCGTGATCTGTTCGAGTTGCGCAGTCGCAACACGGGTCACGATCGCTGCGTTGTAAATTTTAATGATCGCGGGCAAATCCGACTCCACCGCGTCACGGATTTTCGTACCTTCCGCCGTCTCTGGTCGTCGATGGTCAACTGCAACCGCGCTCATGCTGCCGGGAAAAATGCATTCTCGAAAGTTGACTGAAACGCGGCAACTTCAGTCTCGCCGATACGAAACTTGGGACTGATATCCGATTGGCCGGCGCAAAAGAGTTCGATGTGGATCTTGCCGGACTTGCCAAACGCGTCGCGCACAGTCTGGAGCGCGAGCGCGGGGGTGTTGCAATCGCGGCTGAGATGTCCAAGAACGATTCGATCGATTTCTCCGGGAAGCAATTCTTCGATTACGGTGGCGGCCGCGCTATTGGAAAGATGCCCGTGTCGCGACTGGATCCGTTGTTTCACTGGCCAGGGCCGATGCGTGTCGCTCTGTAACAATTTTTCGTCGTGGTTGGTTTCGATTACGAGCGTATGCACTTCCCGAAGCCGCTCCACGATCATCTTCGTGGCGTAACCCAGGTCGGTGATAAACCCGAGGCCGCCCGCCCCGGCATAAAACGCGAAACCAACGGGATCGACCGCGTCGTGCGGCACCGGAAAAGTTTGCACGAGAATGTCGCAAATCTTGAACTCGGCGCCGGTGCGAAAAATCCGCCAGTTTCGATGTCGATTTAATGCGCTGTCGCAACGGACGGCTTCTGCCGTTTGCGCGTTCGCATAAATCGGCACCGCGAATTTGCGACAGAGCACTTCCAGTCCGCAAACATGATCACCGTGCTCGTGGGTGAGCAGAACTCCGTCGAGTTGTTCCGGCATCACCCCGCACTGTTCGAGCCGGAGCACAATTTGCCGCGCGCTCAGTCCGCCATCGATCAAAATTTTGCAATGATCGGTCGCGACCAGCGCGCTGTTTCCGGCACTTCCGCTCCCGAGCATTGTCAAACTGAACACGACCGGTATTTAGCGACCGGGTGTCAGTTTTCGCAAATTAAATTCGCACGGCGCGATAAAATTTCTCCGCCGGGTAACGCCAGAATCCGTTCTTTCTTGCCGGAATAATCGAGCGAGCGAAATCGCCGAATTTCTTCAAGTCGGCGCCAACCATTCAGGGAATCAAGGTAATAAGTGTAGCTCGAGGCCAGCTCGGTCGTTTCCAGATAACGGGCGCGGAGGTTTCGATCACGAAATGCTTCGGGACATTGGCGCGCGAAAAGATGAAAGCGGAGCCAGCGACGATCAGCGCGTGAAACGCGCTGAGTCTTGCGAAAGAAGGCAACGAACAAGAGAAGAACGAGGTAAGTATCGACCTGGGCCTGGAGCTCGAGACTGCGGGCAAAATCTTCCGATGCGATTTCGCGCGCGCCGTTCTTAAACTGAAGCGCGGCGTGAAGAGCGTGATTGATTTCTTCTACGAACGTGATGAGCGAACGGATATTAAGATCGCTCAATCCGGCGCGCGGGTCGTGTCGCTCGAGTTGTTCGATCAGCCATCGGGAATAATAGATGCCGACGTAAAGTTGGTCGTCGGCCGCGCGCAGAAATGTTCGGGCAAGCTCACTCAATTCGCGCGCTGTTTTGCCAGCCAAGATCGACAATTGCGCGCAGCGGCGGCGATCAATCAGGCAATCTTCAAGATTGATTCCGACCTGCGCGTAAGTGCGCTCGAAAAGCTTTTGGATCTGACTGAAAAGGGTCTCGTTCACAGGACGAGCGATGGCCGCGCATCTTCATCGAGATGCAGCAAGCGATCGGAAAGCTCGTTGAGCGCGAGACGAACGTCGTGAAAGCGATTGGCTAACCCAGCGAAGACGTCGGTCAGTTCGTACCGCCGCGCGGTTTCGTGCGAAGCGACAAGTTGATAATTGCTGCGACCGACTTGTTCGTAAAATTCGACGTCGGGCGCACCGCGAAGACTCCGGCGCTGCGTGTTCTCGTGAAAAATGCCACTGATAAAGAGCGAATAATTTCCGACATGCGCGCGAAGCAGGAACGTTTGCTCAGGTGTGGCGCGGGTGAGCGCGATAAGCATATCGGAAATATATTCGTGAGCGCGACTCCGAAAGCCTTCGCCAGCCCGGATCATTTCGGGGTTGTCGATCTTGTCGGGGCTTTGCAACTGGTTCGCGCGCGAAAACGTTTCGAGCAACGACCCGACATAATCACAAAGTTTACGATCGCCAATGCCGGCTTGCTGTAAGACGTAGCGGGCGAGAACATAAAAATAGAATTGAGACGAGATGTGGAGATGTCCGGCGTTAGAAAGAATGGTCTCGACCAGGCGCGGATGATCGAGAATGGAGTCGCGCGTTTCCGAGTCACTGAGAAGATCGACCAACGAAACGCTATCGCCGCGGGAACGAGAGAGAGTGCGAATGATAAAATCGAAATCCGCGGCGGTGAAACGTGCCCGACAATTTGCCCTAATCATCGCACTTTCCGTTCACCAGCATTGACGATGCCGCAGCCAACTTTGTTCGAGGCGACGTTTTATTTGGATTCGTCTCGTTAGTCAAGAACAGCCGCCGGGTGGATTTGCAAATGATCGTGCTCGCCTCATAATAAACGCGCTCTTTTCGGAATCGATCAGCAGGGTGTCGATCTTGCGAGAATGGAAGGGTGGCTGAGTCCGGTTTAAGGCACTCGACTCGAAATCGAGCGTGGGGTAACCCACCGTGGGTTCGAATCCCACCCCTTCCGCCAGCTCCCAGATTTTATACTTGTCGATGCTTGCCCGAATTGGCCAAGCCTTCCACGACAATGAGTCGCCGTAGTATCTTAGGCGGCATGAAAGCATTTCATCTTCTATCTTTCCTGTGTGGCGCCGCGGTGATGCTGGGCGTGAGCACGCTTAGCCGATCCAATGCGGAGTCCCCACATCACGTTTACGAACTGCGCCTCTACCATGTCAACGAAGGCAAAATGGATCAGCTAAAAGCCCGCTTCGGCAATCACACCGACGCGATCTTCAAACGGCACAACATGAAAAGCATCGGTTATTGGTCGCCCGAAGATGCGCCGAGTTCTCAGAACTTGTTTATCTACATCCTGGAACATCCCAGCCGTCAAGAGGGCGAGAAGAATTGGGCCGCTTTCCAAGCCGATCCAGAATGGCAGAAGGTGAAGGCGGAATCGGAGGTGCACGGGGCGTTGGTAGACCATATCGATCGGTATTTCATGGATCCGACCAGCTTTTCAGCCCTGAATTAGCGCCCAAGCTCGGGAGATTCGGTTGGCTTAGGCATCGCCCGATGTACGTCTGTCCATGCGAAAAATGTCACAAAAATTGGCTTGATTTGCACCGATTTTGCACCGCATATTGTATGTCCGCCGAAGGCCCTCCGCTATTACTTGTTATGCGCTGGAATTCACAGGTTGTTAGCTGGGCTATTGGCTGGAATTCACCGCTAATTCACAACCTTAACCAGCCTTTCCCATCATGATCCAACTGAAACCCGGCATCTCACCTTCTGCCCTAAACAAACCGCGAAA
>Ga0307479_10002831_pt1 | contig 15743 bp, 14 predicted proteins | sample atmos_gasesECM4C_FD_203743 | JGI IMG/M metagenome (GOLD analysis project Ga0307479, IMG submission 203743) | Hardwood forest soil microbial communities from Morgan-Monroe State Forest, Indiana, United States - atmos_gasesECM4C_515 | ecosystem: Environmental > Terrestrial > Soil > Temperate... | reverse complement strand
ACGGCCTTGCACGAAGCAGCCGGGGCAGGATGGCACTTGGCCACTGAACCGATCCCTCTGGCGCGTTCCCTCTCTCTGCGAGTGTTAATCGTGGACGACGAGGTTTCCGTCCGAAAAGTCATGGCCGCGGTACTCGCGCAGATCGGCCTTCCCTGCGAAACGGCGGCTAGTGGAAAGGAAGCACTTCAGGTCCTCGAAACCCACCGGATAGATGCGGTAATTTCCGACCTGCAAATGCCTGGAATGTCCGGCATGGACCTTCTAGCGAAGGTGAAGAAGGTTTATCCCTGGATGGTTTTTCTGATGGTTACCGGAGTAGATGACATCCGAGTGGGCATCGAAGCGATGCGGCAGGGCGCCGACGACTATCTCGTCAAGCCACTACAGGTGGATGCAACCATAGTTTTAGCGAGCCTCACGCGCGCGTTGCACGTGAAGCGCCTGGAACAGGAGGTCGAAAACTACCGTCATCATCTCGAGGAAATTGTCGCGGAACAGACCGGGCAACTTCGAGTGGCTTTGCGCCAGATCGAGCGCAGCTATGACCACACACTGGAAGTACTGGGTGCGGCCATCGATTTGAGGGATAGTCCGACCGCTGGACACTCCCGGCGCGTATTTCTGTACTCCATCGAGATTGCCAAAGACATGGGTGGATTGGAAAGCCAGATGAGAAATATCGCCATGGGAGCGTGGCTGCACGACATCGGCAAACTGGCCATCCCGGACGCCATTCTCCTCAAACCGGGGCCTCTTACCGATGAAGAACGCGCGGTCATGCAACGCCACGCACAGATCGGGTATGATCTGGTCAAAGGCATTCCGTTCCTTGCAGACGCCGCGGAAATCATTTTCGCTCATCATGAACGCTGCGATGGCAGCGGTTATCCGAGGGGCCTGAAGGCGCAGGAGATCCCCGCAGGAGCGAGAATTTTCGCGGTTGCCGATACCTTCGATGCTATGACTTCCGACCGGCCCTATCGGCGCGCTCTTCCGTTCCAGGCATCACGCGAAGTGATCGAACGAGGAGCGGGAAAACAGTATGACTCTCAGGTGGCCAGAGTCTTCTTGAGTATTCCCGACAAGACTTGGGAAGCGATCCGCCGGGAAACCGCGGCTATCCAAGCTTTTGCCTTTGCAACCGCAAGCGACATCCAGGCGCTGAGTAAGCTGGTCAAATCCGGGGGATGACGGAGGGAATGAATTGGCTGGTCTGACCACGCCTGCGGAGTGGTCTTTCCGCCGGTGCGAAGCCGCTACTGCAAGACCCAAGGGCCCGTTTTTTCTGTGAAGCGGCAGCCGTAGCGGTAGAGCGGCGGCGCCTTCGCCTCCGAGTGCATGATCTGTGCTTTGCCCACGTGCTCGTCACGCCCCGACACGATATCTACGTCTACGATGGAATGAACCCGGATCGCTCGATTGCAAGTGCACAGAAACCCGCTAAGGCTAACGTTCTCCGTTGTTGCAGCCTCTTCAAAGTCCTTATTTTGTGCATCCTTGCCCCGAAGTTTCAACGGCACAGGCAACCGCACGCGCACCTCGCTCCGAGGAATATGGCGGGACGTCGTGGCGATTCCTCTCAGGAATGCCTTAAGGGCCTCGAAGTCCAATGGCTTTTCGAAGTACGCTGCCGCGCCCAACTGTTTACAGTGTTCTTTGGTTTGCGCACCTCCTTCCCCGCTGACGATCACCACTGGAATCATTTGTGTCCGGCTGAACGATGTGAACGTCTGACACAGTTCATAGCCGGAATACTTCGGCATGCGCAAGTCGAGCAGGATGGCGTCGGGCATGTGCTCCAGCGCGAGAGCCAATCCGTGCTCGGGTTCACCCGTGTCAATGACTTGGTAAGTTTCGCTGAGTTCCAGGTGCATCAGCCGCCGCAGCGCCTCGTCGTCATCCACAACCAGCAGCTTGCCCTTCGGTCCGTTCCTCCTATTGGTGATCACGGGCACCGCTTCCCACCTGGTCTAACTCAGGTTTCAAATCAGGCAACACGTTTTTGCCGCCTTCCAGAACTTCCCGGACCTTGCTTATGAAAATTTCTTCGGTGAACGGTTTGTGCAGAAGGTTGGTTCCCTTCTGCAGAACTCCGTGCCCGGCGATAAAGCTGTCCGTGTAGCCGGACATGAAGAGGACCTTCAGCCCGGGCTGCCGCATCGACAATTGCTCCGCCAAGACGCGGCCGTTCATGCCGGGCATCACCACGTCCGTGAGCAGCAGGTCGAAAGTGCCTGAATGACGTGCTGCGACGTCGAGAGCGGCTTCTCCACTCTGGGCCGACAACACGCGGAAGCCGTTTGATTCGAGGAAGGCTTGCGCCAGTTTCCGAAGGGGTTCCGCATCTTCCACGAGCAGAATCATTTCCGATCCTTGCGGCTTCTCCCTGGATTGGACCTCGGGCTTGGCAACGGAAACTTGCTCGGTGTCCAAGTTTCTTGGAAGGTAGATCTGAAAAGTCGATCCTTTGCCGGGCGCGCTGTCCACCCAAATATATCCGTTGCTTTGTTTCACCACGCCATATACGGTCGCGAGACCAAGGCCCGTGCCCTCTCCCACTCCTTTGGTGGTGAAGAACGGTTCGAAGATGTGCGCGATGGTTTCCGGACTCATGCCAGTTCCAGAGTCCGCGATCGCGAGCATCACGTAGCTGCCTGCCTTTGAGCCGGGATGATCCCGCGTGTATACAAGGTCGAGCTCCACGTTGGCGGTTTGGATTTGGAGCTTCCCGCCTGAAGGCATGGCATCCCGCGCATTCACGGCCAAGTTCATGATCACCTGCTCGATCTGGCTCTGGTCGGCCTTCACATTTCCGAGCGCCGGCTCCAAAGACAGGGACACGTTGATATCCTCGCCCAGCAGGCGTGGAAGCATTTTCTCCATGTCCGATACGAGCGAATTCAGGCTCAGCACGGAGGGTGTCAGAACTTGCTGTCTGCTGAATGCCAGCAATTGGCGCGTCAATGAGGCGGCGCGCTGGCCCGCTTTTTCGATTTCCATTGCATATTCGTAGGTGGGCTGGCTCTTGTCCAGGGACTTCTTCAATACACCGCTATACCCGATGATGACTCCGAGCAGATTATTGAAATCATGAGCGATGCCTCCCGATAACCTTCCGATGGCCTCCATCTTCTGAGCCATTCGAAGCTGGCGCTCCAGAGTGCGTTTTTCCGTTACATCTTCGGCAAAAACCTCGAAATATCCGGGGCCTCCATCCTTGGCGTCGACACGGTGTCCCGAGCACCGCACCACGATGGGCTCGCCATTTGACCGCTTCCATTCCAGTTCGATGTCCTTTAATTCATTTGAATTGGCCAGGAACTCATTCATTCGTTGGTAGTCGGCGGTGTTGCGAAACACTTGTGTCGGGAGATCGGCTTTGAAAAGCTCTTGCGCGGATTCGTAGCCGAGCATCCTCTGGAGGGCCGGATTCACCTGCAGAAACTGGCCTGTCGTCGCCGCCCGGTAGATGCCGTGAGGCGCTCCCTCCACCAAAGACCGGAAACTCGCTTCCGAGCGCGCCAAGGCCTCCTGGACTTTTTTACGCTCCGTAATGTCGCGGTTCACGATCACCAGCTTTTCCGGCTCGCCGTTTTCGTTGCGGATGACGCTGGCGACGGATTCCAGCACCATCCAATTGCCATTCTTGTGACGGAAACGATATTCCAGAGTTGTTCCCGCTCCCGTCTGACGGGCTTCCTTGCCGGCATCCTTAACGCGCTCGCGGTCGTCCGGATGAATCTGCTCGAACCCGGATGACTCCTGAAGTTCTTCCGGCGAATGTCCCAGTATTTTCTGGTAAGACAGGCTGTTGAAAATCCTGCGGCCTTCCAGATCCACGACTGCAATCATGTCCGCCGCGTTCTCGCTGATTAAATGAAAGAGCTCTTCCCGTTCGAGCAGTTGCCTGCGAATCCTGTGAATCTGTAGATGCTGATAGATGGTGTAGAGATCGAACAGGAAAACGAGGGCCACGAGACCACGCACGGCTTGCGGAAGAATATACATGGCATGGAAGTCTTGGGGCGATGACGAATTTGGGAGCAGAAAGGAAGCTAGCGCAATTGTGAGCAGCAACGTGATGATCGCCGCTGCTACCCACAACCACCATTCGCGACGCTCGATCCTCCGAAAATTCGCTCGGAGAACTTTAGCGCTCGCGTCTTGAAAACCGTCCGAGGTCTTGCCGTGGCCCATGCTCATAAACCTCGACCGCGGCGTTTTTCGGCCCGCACCCGCAGCCCATTTTCCACGTTTCGCGTGGATAAGAACGTGCTGGACTTCCCCATGGACTCGAGGCCCCTCTACCTTTTGCTAATCCTTGACGAACAGGATTGCAAATAAGCAGCGCACGCCGTGAAAAGCAGGTGCAAGTCATGTGCCAACTCGGAATCCTCATCCGCCCCGCGATTCATTTGGCTGCTGCTCATCGCGTGGTACTCGCCCTTTCTCAATTCGTTGATTCTCTTGGTACTTCGCTGTTCGGGAGCGTGCGAATCGACTCAGCAAGATTGGATTCTTCTAATCAAATCCGAAACGCTGCCATTCGCTTGGCGCAGAATCTGCCATCGATACCAGATTGGGACGAAACCGTCGTTTTGAAATTGCGCATCCTAAATTGACTTCATAACAGATGAGCGTATCTTTGAAGAATAGAATTTCCAGCCCGTGGAGGGATTTCATGAATCGCCGTTTTGTTGCAATCTCGCTGTGTGCTTTTTTTCTTGGTGTGCTCGTGGCAGGGTGTCAAAAAGCGGCTGACCAGCAGCAGGCCGGCCCGGGCCCCGACGCCAACTCTTCTCCGTCCATGACGGACGCGGCAAAGGACGCCGTGAAGAAAGCCATCGAGCCGAAACCTCTGGTCGTTCCTGCTGACACGGTGATCGCTGTCGTTTTGGATGAGACCGTAAGTTCGAAAACCAGCAGGTCTGGGGACAGGTTCACAGCGACCGTCGAAGCTCCCGTTGAGGTCGAAGGAAAGGTCGCCATTCCGAAGGGTGCTCGCGCCGAGGGAATCGTGAGTGAAGCGAAAGCTGCCGGACGCTTCAAAGGTGGCGCCGCGCTGAGCCTCACGCTCAGGAGCGTCACTGTTAATGGGAAGGATTATGAGATTCAGACTTCTTCCGCAATGAGATCCAGCAAGGGAAAAGGCAAGCGCACGGCGGTCATGGTGGGCGGTGGCGCAGGCGGAGGAGCTGCTATCGGGGCGATCGCTGGTGGCGGCAAGGGCGCTGCCATCGGTGCGTTGATCGGCGCGGCCGCGGGTACCGGCGGCGCGGGACTCACCGGCAATCGCGACATCACGCTACCTGCCGAGACGGCGCTCGATTTCACGCTTCTGCAGCCCGTACACATCAAACAAAGGTAGCAAGTGGCCTTCCTGGCCCAGCGAAGCATTTTTCTTCAGATGAAGCCTGCCTACACGGATTGCCTCCCTCGATCCGCGCCTGGCAACTCGCATCGAGGGAGCCAGGAAAAGCGCGTAACTTCCACATCTTCTTTGCGTACTACAATTGTGCGGCCCAACTATGCCCACTGCCCCCCTACTCATTCAGGCCGAGAGTGTGTCCCGGGAATATCGGCTGGGCGAATCTGTCATTCGAGCCGTTGACGCCGTCTCGCTCGCTGTTGAAAAAGGCGAATTCCTGGCCCTCTTGGGAAGTTCCGGATCAGGCAAGTCAACACTCCTGAATATGATGGCCGGGCTTGACCGCCCGACCTCCGGCGCAATCCGCGTGCGGGAGCGTAACCTGGCCGAATTGGAAGCGGACGAACTCGCGCGCTACCGCCGTGAGACGGTCGGGATGGTTTTCCAGACGTTTAATCTGCTGCCCCGCATGACGCTCGAGGAAAATGTTGAGTTGCCGTTGCGGCTGGCCGAAGTGAATCGCCATGAACGGCAGGCCCGCGTGGGCGAAGCGCTCGAGCGCGTTAGGCTTGGCGCCCGAAGCCGGCATCGCCCGAGCGAGCTATCCGGCGGCGAGCAACAGCGCGGAGCGCTGGCGCGCGCCCTTGTAAATCGCCCCGCCATTTTGTTTGCGGATGAGCCGACGGGAAATCTGGATAGCGTCAACGGCGAACAGATTCTTCTCCTGCTGCGAGAAATCCAGGATTCGCTCGGAATGACCGTCATCATGGTCACGCACGAGCGGCCCCTTGCCGAAAAGTTCGCCAATCGCACCGCGCTCCTCTCCGATGGACGGCTCGTCAGCGACGGAGCACGGCGTTGAAAACGCGCGACCTGAGCGAACTGGCGGCGCGCAATTTGCGCGAAGCTGTGCTTCGCAATTCGCTCACCACGCTGGGGGTCGCCGTCGGCGTTGCTTCCCTGGTGGCCATGCTTTCGCTCGGCGTCGGGCTACAGACGCTGGCCTCGCAGCGCCTCACGCGCTCGGGCCTCTTCGATGCCGTCTTTGTTACTTCGCAGCGCAATTTTCGTGGACCCAGGCAATCTCCGCCGCCCGATTCATCGCCAAAACGTGAATCGCGCCCTCTGGACGAGGACGTGCGCCAGCAACTGAGCAAGCTCTCCAATGTTACGGAAGTCTATCCGCAGATCCGGTTTGTCGCCGACGTGCGTTATGCCAGCAAGTCTGAAACGACTTCCGTTCTCGGCCTGCCTGATTCCTCGCGCTCCAGCGGCGCTTTTGACGGAATGACCGGCGCCTATTTTTCGTCGCCAACGGCCAACGAAGCAATTCTCCAAGTTGAATTTGCAAAAGCGCTATCGGATCAGCCTCCATCTTTAGTAGGAAAAGACTTGACCTTGCGCTATGCGGAACGCGCCGCCCTTTCGAAAGTCGCCGCGGACGACGACGAAGCCCTTCTCGATATCATGACGGGCTCCGGTAAACCGGGTGGCATCTCGATCGTCCCGCGCGAAAAGACCCTGCGAATCGTCGGCGTGATTGAGTCGGACCCTTCGGCGGGGATTGGTGGGTTCGGAGGCGCGCGGGTTTACCTCCCGCTCAAGGCCGTGGAGCAACTCCACGTTGCCCAGCCGGATGATATGCAGGCTTTCCTCTCCGGCAATTCGGCGAAGCCTACTTACATGGCATTGACCGTGCGCGTCCATTCGCCCAAGGACGTGCCGCAAGTTGAAGCGGCCATCAAGCAATTGGGCTTTGCCACGTTTTCTCTCCTGGACGCCACCAAAGGTCTCCGCCTTGTCTTCACGGTCTTTGATCTTTTCCTGGGCCTCTTCGGAAGCCTCGCGCTTACCGTCGCCTCTCTAGGTATCATCAACACTCTGGTGATGGCCATCCTCGAACGCCGCCGCGAAATCGGAATTTTGAAAGCGCTCGGCGCAACCGACCGCGACGTGCGCAGCCTATTTTTCGCCGAAGCTGGCGCCATGGGCCTTTTCGGCGGCCTCTTCGGTGTCGCTCTCGGATGGCTGATTGGCTCCGCGCTGACTTGGGGCACCACTATTTATCTTCACCGCCAGAATTTGCCCGGCGTGAAAATTTCTTACATTCCCTGGTGGCTGGCCCTCGGCGCCATCGCCTTCGCGATCGTCGTTAGCCTAGTCGCCGGGCTCTACCCCGCGTCGCGAGCAGCCCGCCTCAATCCCGTCGACGCCCTCCGCTACGAATGATTCCCGCCGACCCATTGAGCCCGCAGCGTTTATCAGATGGGATGAGAAGGCCGGTCTCCGCGGGATGCGATACGCTCCCGATGATCGACGCGCTCGAAGGACAAGAGAAAGGAGACGGCTAGGAAGAAGATTAGCACTGTGGCGACAAACAGAACCGAGACTTTCAAAGAGCCCAAGCTGACCATCGGTTTGGACGGCGAAGAATAATTCGGACCGGCGGAACAAAAAGAGAGAGGCGCTCGGTAACCTCACAAGCGCCTCCCCTACTGCGTCAACGTAAACCGTACCTCACTGGATCACCTCCTTCTCGGCAGGAACGCCGATGTCGACAAGCATGTCGAGTGGTCCGATTATAACGCGGGAATCGGGGAAATGTCAGAGCAAGCCTTTTTGGAACTGGCTCTTCTAGAATCCCTGACGCCCACCTGGTTCAATGATCCTGTCCAAGGCGAGAAATTCCGGCGAATGAGGCGCGTCGCGGCTCTTCCGTATAAGATAGGTATCGCCGAAATTTAAAGGATAACCATGGAGACTGCCTACGTCTGCGACGCCATCCGAACGCCCTTCGGGCGGTACGGTGGAGCGCTTGCCTCGATTCGCCCGGATGATCTCGCGGCGATTCCCCTCAAGGCTCTCACCGAGCGTAACGCAGGCGTCGATTGGAACGCCGTGGACGATGTCGTCTACGGCTGCGCCAATCAGGCGGGCGAAGACAACCGCAACGTTGCCCGTATGGCGCTCTTGCTTGCAGGTTTTCCGAAAGAAGTGCCCGGCACAACGGTTAACCGGCTCTGCGGCTCGAGCGTGGAGGCGCTCGCAACCGCCGCGCGAGCCATCAAATCCGGCGAAGCGGATTTAGTGATTGCCGGCGGAGTCGAAAGCATGTCGCGGGCTCCCTTCGTCGTCGCCAAAGCCGACAGCGCCTATTCGCGCACCATGAAGATGGAAGACACCACGCTCGGATGGCGGTTCATAAATCCCTTGATGAAAGCAAAGTACGGGGTCGACTCCATGCCGGAAACCGGCGAAAACGTCGCCGAAGAATTTCACATCTCACGAAAAGATCAGGATCTTTTCGCGCTCAGAAGCCAGCAGCGGGCCGCCGAGGCCCTCCGGACCTGCAAGTTGAAGCAGGAAATTGTGGCCGTGCCCATTCCGCAAAAAAAGGGCGACCCGCTGCTTTTCTCGGAGGATGAGCATCCCCGGCCGGACACGACTCTGGAAGCTCTTTCAAAACTGAAACCCGTCGTGAAACCGAATGGCACAATCACTGCTGGCAATGCGTCGGGAGTGAATGACGGAGCCTGTGCCTTGCTGTTGGCGTCAGAAGCCGCGTTGAAACGGCACAAATTGACGCCAAGAGCCCGCGTCGTTGCCGCCGCGGCCGCTGGCGTTGCTCCGCGAATCATGGGCATGGGACCAACTCCCGCGACGCACAAAGTTCTGGCCAAAGCGGGATTGTCGCTCGATCAAATGGACGTCATCGAATTGAATGAAGCATTCGCGTCGCAGGCGCTGGCGGTGCTGCGCGAATTGGGAATCCCCGACGACGCGGCGCATGTGAACCCGAATGGCGGCGCGATTGCCCTCGGGCACCCCTTGGGCGCCAGCGGCGCGCGCCTTGTGACCACTGCGCTCTACCAGCTCTTGCGAACCAAGGGCAGATATGCGCTCTGCACCATGTGCATCGGTGTGGGCCAGGGAATTGCCCTGATTATCGAGCGCGTCTAGTGCGCCCTAAGCTCCAACGAGCCTTGTATTCCATCACCCGGGCGCGCGCGCCGGAGTAGAATTTCTCCCCAAGAGGAATAATCTCGATGCCCATCCTTAAGTCTGGAGAAGCCCGAATCCATTACGCGCTGGAAGGTCAGAGTGGAACACCCGCGCTGGTATTCTCGAATTCGCTCGGCGCCAATTTTTCCATGTGGGACGCGCAAGTTCCCGGCCTTCGAAGGAAGTTCCGCGTCTTGCGCTACGACACGAGAGGTCACGGACAATCCTCGCCCACGCCTGGCCCTTACGCGATCGAGCAGCTCGGGAAGGATGTCATCGCGATGCTGGATGCGCTGGATTTGGACCACGTCCATTTCTGCGGTCTCTCCATGGGTGGAATGATTGGCATGTGGCTGGGAGTCAGCGCGCCGGAGCGCCTCCATAAGCTGGTGCTCTGTAACACCGGGGCAAAGATTGGAACTGCGGAAGGTTGGAATGCCCGTATCGAAGCGGTTCAAAAAAATGGCATGAAATCGGTCGCCTCGGCGGTTGTCGAGCGATGGTTTACGCCTGCCTTTCGCCGGAAGGCGCCGGCGACGATAGCAAATACTCTGAAAATGATCGAGGAAACAAACCTCGTTGGCTACGCGGCTTGCTGCGCCGCCGTTCGCGATTTCGATTTCCGCGAACAAATAAGCAAGATTCGCCTCCCAACCCTTGTGATCTCCGGAGCCCACGATCCGGCCACGCCGCCAACCGACGGCCGCTTTCTCGCACAACAAATTCCCGGCGCGCGATATGTTGAACTTGACGCCGCGCACCTTTCCAACCTCGAGGACCGCTATCGATTTAATAATGAACTTGCCGCATTTCTGAATTCCTGAGGAAGCGCGCCGATGCAACCCCCGTGTCAGGCTTCAATTACTGGGAGCCGCGCGCTCGATAAGGAACGTGCGTGTGACGAACGAGCTGTCTGTAAGCAATGCAGTCGCGGGGAAATGAGAGTACCGTACCCTGCGCACCGATCCGAAGGGCTGCACCTTTCCATCCCTGCTCACTTTGCATTCGAATACGACGGTGCCGCGCTTGTCGATGATGACCATCTTGAACGGCGGACTACACTTGCGAGGTTCGCTTGATCGGATGAAACCCATCATTTCGTCCGCCAGCCCACCGGCTATGTTCTGGTAACTCATGGCCTGTATTGCTTGCAGCCACTTGTTCTTGATCCCCGTGCCGAGCCCACCACTGGCGTTTTTCATTTCTTAATCTCCCCTTCTGGTCTTGCGTTCGACTCGGAAGAAGCTCGATCTTGCATCCGAGCAACCCACCCCGAAACACGTGAGGCGCGCATCCAGCGCGATTGGCCGCTATATGGCCGAATTGGGCATAGCTATATAGCACTGGGTTTCCATTGTCAAGCCGTATTTGATGGTTTACATACACATTTAAAGAGAGGACTATAGCACCGGCTGAATTCCGCTCTATAACACTTTTGACCCAGGAATGAACGTTCAGCGCTTTCGGGCTAGTTCGGGAGAGAGAATGCCAGCGAAGAACCGCAACGGCTTGCCGGCCTACCAGCGAATCCAGGGCGCCATTCGCAAGCGCATCGATGCCGGACATTTGCATCCCGGGGATGCGGTGGCCTCCGAGCGCGACCTCGCCAAGATTCATCAGGTCAGCCTCATGACCGCGCGCCACGCTCTGGCTTCCCTCGAACGCGAAGGCATCGTCGAGCGCCGCCGCGGCATCGGAACATTTGTCGCCGCTCCCAAAATTCACTTCAATAAATTGATGAGCTATACCGAGCAGATGGCCAGCCGCAGCCTCACCGCCGGCTCCAAGATACTCTTCGCCAAAGTGCTCGCGAATGAAAATGAAGCTGCGGCGCGGCTGTCTCTCCCGCCCACGAGCAGCATCCTCAAACTCGAGCGTTTGCGCCATGCCGCCGGCGAACCCTTTGCGTTGGAAACCTGCTACCTCAGCGCCGCGGAATTCTCAGGACTTTTGGACGCACCCGTCGGCCGGGAATCTCTCTTTGGAATTCTCGAGCGCAATTACAAGATCGAACTCGGCTATGCCGACGAAGAGATTGACGCGACCGCGGCCGACCCCAGAATCGCGGAGATTCTCTCCATTCCCCGCCGCGATCCGCTGCTGCGCATTCGCCAGGTCATCTATTCCACCAAAGGCCAGCCGATCATGTATGTACTGGGTTTCTACCGGTCGGACCGGCACAATCTCGTCATTCGCCGCTTCCGTTAAGGCTGACGATTTTCTTTCGGTGACTCATAATTCTTTCGGCTCACGGGTAAGGCGCAGTTCAGAGAGGACGCCGCATGCTGGTTATCCTGAAACGCGACGATGAAGAAATCAACCTGCAAGCCGCACGTCTGATCGCTGGCGCCGTGCGCAAAAAACCTGCCTTGGCGCTGGGCTTGGCCACCGGCGGCACCATGGTCGGCGTGTACAAGAATCTCGTGGCTCTTCACAAACAAGGCGAGCTCGATTTCTCCCGCGCCGTAACCTTTAATCTCGATGAATATCTCGGAATCCCCCCGGCACACCCTCGGAGCTTTCATCATTTTATGCGCGAGAACTTCTTCGCGCACGTCAACATCGATCCCCGCAACATCCACATTCCAGACGGCACCATAGGCGGCAATTACGATGAGTACTGCGCCTCCTACGAAGAAGCCATCGGAAAAGCGGGAGGAATCGACCTGCAGCTTCTGGGCATTGGGCGCAACGGCCACATCGGCTTCAACGAGCCGACTTCCAGCATCGGCTCCCGCACGCGACTTAAAGTCTTGAGCCAGGAAACCCTGGACGACAACTCTAAATTCTTCGCGCCAGGTGAAGATAGCCCCCGCTGCGCCATCACCATGGGCATCGGCACGATCCTGGAGGCTCGCAAGGTTCTCCTGCTCGCCACGGGCGCATCCAAGGCCGAAGCTGTCGCGAAGTCCATCGAGGGACCAATCACCTCCGCTGTCTCCGCTTCCGCCCTTCAGCTGCATCCCGACGTGACCTTCATCATCGATGATGCCGCGGCTTCGCGGCTCACCCAGCGCGACTATTATCATCGCGTCCTCGAAATGACGGCTCTGTTGACCCCCGATCGTCTCTCGTAAATCCAAGATCCTCGCGCTCTCGGATTTGATCGTGAGTACAATGACAGGCTATTTTGGCTTAGACTTGGTTTCCAGGCTTCCGTGAGGAGCGCGCTGACTGAACGAATGAAACCTGCAAAGCTTTTTCCCATGTTCCTAAAGCTTTCGGCGCGGCCCTGCCTCGTGGTCGGGGCCGGAACCATCGCTGAATCCAAGATCGCCAGCCTCCTGGAAGCCGGCGCTCGCGTGCGCGTGGTGGCGCCCGATGCAACTCCGCAGGTCCGCTCGTGGGCGCAATCGGACAGCATCGAGTGGCGGCAGCGCCCTTTTCAGCCGGAAGATCTTCAAGGAATGTTTTTGGTGGTCGCCGCCACATCCTCGACGGAACTTCACGAGCGCATATTCGAACACGCTACGCAGCGTGGCGTGCTCTGCAACATCGTCGATGTTCCCCCTCTTTGCGATTTCTACTACCCCTCTGTCGTACAACGTGGCGCCCTCCAGATCGCCATCTCGACGGCCGGGCAGAGCCCGGCCCTCGCGCAACGCCTCAGAAAACAACTCGAAGATCAGTTCGGCCCGGAATACGAAGAATGGCTCGCGCAGTTAGGCGAGGCTCGCGACAAGCTCCACTCCGCCAAACTCGATCCCGAGGAACGCAAACACCTGCTGCATGAGGATGCCAGTGAAGAAGCGTTCGAAGCTTTCCTGCGAACCCGCCGCCAATCGAAACGCTCCGCTTGAGGTTCACTTCGCCCGCTACCAGGCCAATTCGAACCTCTGACTATCCAAAATTTCGATTCATAAAATTCAATCTTCCGCAACTTCACCGCTCAACGAAAGTGCTAATGTTTTAGTGCAGTATCAGCGGCTGATAGTTTGTTCGAACTGCCGCCGCAACAAAAGCCGCCGGCTCAGGCCGGTGGCGGGATGGCATCCAATGCAAGCGCCGACTATGAAGGGTAAAGTCTATGTGATGGGAGCCGGCCCAGGTGATCCCGATCTCCTGACCGGCAAAGTAGTACGCGTGCTTCGTTCTGCAGAGGTTGTCTTGCACGACGACTCGGTTTCGCCGGAAATTCTCGAATTGGTTCCCGCTTCGGCGCAGGTGCGCAACGTTCACAAACTCGGCATACAGGCGGACAAGCTTCAAGAAAACATTCATTCCCTGCTCATCACGGCGGCCCGGCAAGGGCATCAGGTGGTGCGGCTTAGAACGGACGACGCGCTTCCCACAGCACAGACGGACAATGAAACAGAAGCTCTCGCCCACGCCGGCGTCGATTTCGAAGTGATTCCTGGCGCTGGCTCGGCGATGGGTGCGGCCGCAGGCGCGAACTCTCGCTGACCAGTCCTCCTAAATCTCTTCAAACTACTCTGCCTCAACCGGCAGAGGCTGTTCCCTGCCTTTTCCGGCGAAGAAGCTCCGCGGCTTGCTCCGCAGCTTCTTTCACCAAATAGCCCATCTTCGGATGCGAAGGTTCGAAGTCGGCCTGGATTCCCCGCCGCCGCAATTCTTCTGAAGTAGTTGGCCCGATGGAAGCCACCATCGCACGGCTCAAACCGTCCCTCACCGCTTCTTCCAGCTTCATCTCGGCTGCCACCTGGAAAAGATGGATGGCCTGAACTGCAGTCGTAAAGAACGCGACATCGACCGTTCCTTCGGCAATCGCCATAATGGCCGAGCGGAGGGGAGCCAGGTCGTGCGGCAGCGCCCACTGATAGACCGGCACGCGTGTGACTTGAGCCCCTCGTTCCCTCAGCCCAGCCAGCAATTCAGGGTTGGAAACACCATATTCCTGTACGGCAACCCGCGCCCCTCGCAGACCGAGTTCCGGCGACGCCTTGCCCGCATCATCCAGCGCGCCCAGAAGTTCGTGCCAAGTGTTTGGTTCGGGGGCGAGGATGGCGGGAGTTATGCCGATTTCGCGGAGTGCGGCGACGGGCTTCGGCCCGCGCGCCACCACTTTCACACGCTGAAGCGCCGCGATGTATTTGCCGCGGTCATGGACCGTCTCCACAACGCCCAGCAGCGTGCGTGTACCGACCCCCGTCAGAAATATGACCATGTCAAATTCGCCGGCGAGAAGAGCCGCCGCAAAGGCGAGCGCTTCTTTGTTGGATTCCAGCGGAACTTCCCGCATCGAAGGCGCAACCAAGGGCTCTCCGCCATAGGTAGTAATCAATTTGGCGAGTTCCGCGGCACGGCGGCTTTCCAGCGCGAGAACTCGCAATCCGTCGAATCCGCTCATCGGTTTCCATTGTTTCTCGGAATCGCTCTGTTCGCAAGCGGGCGCCGGATGATCCGGGGACATGGCTTCTTCACTGCCACGTTTCTTTTCACAATGCGGAAGGCATGACGGTTCGCTATGTCGTCGCGCCCTGACAGGTAGCGGCGAAGTTTCCTGGCCGGACCTTGGGCACTGAGCAAGGTCCAGGAGTGCGGTCAACTGCTTGACTTCTGGAAATTCCGGGAGCAGAATCCGCGGGAAAGCGTGCCTCGTTAGAGTTCCACTCCAAGTCGAAACCTGAACAAGTCCAGCCACAGTTTCTGAGGCACGTTTTCTCGAAAGGAGGGAGACCGCCATGGCGACCGCACCACGCCCCGCACTCGAGCGGGATCCTGTGAAGTTGGACCCTAAACACTACAAAGTAGAGTTGGAGACAGACCGGTTCCGGATCGTACGGATCAACTACGGTCCGAAAGAGAAGTCACCCATGCACCAGCATCTACCGGGCGTAGCCGTAATGCTCACCGATGCTGAGTTCAAGTTCACCTATCCGGATGGACGCACGGAAGAATTCCGGAAGAAGGCAGGGGAATTTCTCTCGTCTGAGGGACCTTGGGAACACCTGCCGGAAAACCTAGCCAACCGACCGTTTGAAGCTCTGATCATCGAACTAAAGAAGTAAGTCTGCGCGAAAAAGCTACCCGGGACAGCCGATGGCAGCCTCCTGCCTGGTTGTCCCGGGCCCCATCTTTGGAATCCACTAAGGTGCTGACAAAAAGATCTGGGAGCCGACGGGACAGGCGGAGGGCTTGAGCCGTTGTAGCAACTCGGCGGCCCCTTCAGAGATTTCCTTTGAGATAGAAAATGAGTAGAGTAGCGTCTCGCCGAGGGCGTGGCGGCCGGGACGTATGGATACGGGCAGAACCTCTAATTACGCGGGGCTGGCTGGCAAAACGGTGTTCATCACCGGTGGAGGGAGCGGTATCGGTGCGGCGTTCACGCGGGCGTTCGCCGGGCAGGGGGCTCGCGTGGGTTTCGTGGACATTGGGGAAGAAGCGAGCCGAGCGCTGACCGCGCAGATTCAGA
>Ga0307479_10002828_pt1 | contig 15752 bp, 13 predicted proteins | sample atmos_gasesECM4C_FD_203743 | JGI IMG/M metagenome (GOLD analysis project Ga0307479, IMG submission 203743) | Hardwood forest soil microbial communities from Morgan-Monroe State Forest, Indiana, United States - atmos_gasesECM4C_515 | ecosystem: Environmental > Terrestrial > Soil > Temperate... | reverse complement strand
TAAACCGCTTCTCGTGGTCATGGATGATATTCGCTTTTGGAACATGCTCGCGATTTGGCAGGAGATCGCACGACCGAAACTCGATCTGACCTCATTCGGCCACTGGTCGGGAACCGGGCTGGTGGAATGGCGATCGAGTTAGCCGCAGCAGGACGCCCCGCCCCCAGGGGCAGAAAAATCGGGACGTTGCGAAGCGAATAGGCTATATTCATCTTCTTTGGGGGGCTAGATCAGGGCCGGAGCGAAATTTCATCTTCAGCGCGTGAAAGTGAATGCCGTGTTTTTTACAGTCTTGTCCTAGTGTCATGCCCATAACCCGAGGGTAGTTCTTTCGGCCGAAATCTCGCGAGACCAACGACAAGAAGGCCGTGTTCAACCGCTATTAGATCAGATTCGGGAAGTGTTAACGTGTAGCGCGCCGAACAGATGTCCGTGATTCAGAAAATTGCGGTGGAGGCTAGCGCATTGCGCCTAAAGTGACGTCGGGCACTTCTCCGCGGGGGTAACAATCCATGCTCAAGGCAACACTGTTCCGTGGCAGCCGAAAATCTCGTTTAGCATAATCGGTAAAAAACAGCGGAAACTCCCGGCTCTCCTTTTCGAGATTCAGTTCCGATTGGACCGTAGCGAGGGTTGAATAATCGACGTGGCGTAACCAAGTTGTTCCCCAAATAAAAAGAGGCTGGTTGTTCTCGCGCGCATAAACATTATGGGAGCAATCGAGATGCAATGACTCGAGCGAAATTCCTTCGATCGGAGCTGCTGCCCCTTTCGGCTGCGTCTCCTGCAAGTGGCGCGGCCAGTGACGTTGATCGCTCACGTCAAACCAGCCGCGCGTCTGCACGTTGCGATTGTAAGCGATCACATTATTCCGAACCTGTTCGTCGTGATTCCAAACCTGCTCTTGATAATTGGCCTCGGGACGATCGATCCGCGGAGTCATCCGCGCTTGTTCGCGAAAATTGAATCCTTCCCTATTTGCGACTAGCAGGTTTCGCGTAATCGCACAGTTTGGCGACGAGGAAAGGACGATGCCGGCTTGCGCGCCCCATGCTCCCCGAGTTGACGCAAATCCGTTGCCGACAGCCACGTTGTCGTTCGCGTGAAGCCCGTAGGAAATTTCGTAGAAGAGTCCGGCATCCTCATTATCGGCCAGCAAACAATTCTGGACGATGCAATTTTCGTTTCCGATATCAAACCAGATTCCGGAGCCATGATTGGCTATGAAACGGCTCTTTTCCAAAACAACGCCGCGCGAGAGCACGATTTTATCGCCACCGGCTTCCCATTGCCTGTTAAAACCCTTGGTGTTGTTGTTCCGAATCGTGCAGCCGGTCAGAAGGAGCTGGTGCGCTTTCAAGGCTCCAAATCCCAGTTGGCCGTTATCCTGAAAAGTACAGTTTCGGGCGACTTGATCGGGGCCGGCAAAGGCCGCTCCCGACGCATTCATTCGCTCAAAAACACAATCCTCGACGCTATCGGCGCGGCCTCGGAAAACGACGGGGCCCAACTGGGCGCGATTGGCAGCATAACGAAATCGAATCCCGCGCAGGGTCACATACGCGCCTTTGCAATTCCAAAGAAGCGACCGCGTGGCACCCTCCATTTGAATATTGCCACCGGGGGCCGTCAGATCTTCGTTTCCGAACGGCGAGACGTAGAGCCGTTTGGCCGCAAGATCGACATAGAAACTGCCGGCTGAGAGGTCCTTCCGTTGCAGGGTTTGGCGAAGCGCATGATCGTTTTCGACCACCTGCTCTGCCCGGCCGATCAGGCGATGGTATTCGTCAGCCGGATACGCATCGGTTTTGCTGGATGGAATGAATCGATATGGCCACGAGGTGCTGTAAACATTTTGCGCGTCGTTCTCTTTATGCCAATCCGTCAACGGGTCGAGGCCGGTGACGATAACATCTGATGCCGGCGCAGCTTCAAATCGAATCGGTTTTTCCGGCGTCCCGCTTTTTTCAATTACGACGGTTTCGCGATAGACGCCGAAATGAATGAGAACGCTGTCGCCCGATGAAGCAACTTTGGCTGCTCCCTGAATTGTTCGAAACTGTTCGTTTGCCCGAACCGCCGGCAACGGCTGCGGTGAGACATGCCAGGTCGCGGCCCGAACTGCCGATCCAACTAAAATCAAGACACAAAAGAAACTCGCCGGTCTCATGATGAAGATCGCAATATAGACACGTTCATCCTGCGGCGTCCGCTGAATTTGAGGTGCACCCCTTGCTATTACCACCCATCAATCGTAAAAATCGGGAATAGTAGAATTTGTTCACGCAACAATTAACTCGACTAGTGCTCACGACCCCGCATCGGAATGATTGATTCTCTCGCTCAAAGTCATCCATACTTTTAACGCATCGTATCGAACATCGGTTGGTTGACTGTCGGTCGAATCTTCCGCCTAGGTCTTGGCGTTCTGATCACGGTGGCTATCGCTCGCCGCTTAGGGCCTGAAAGCTTTGGTCAATTAAACTACGGCATGGCCATGCTTGCGTTTATAGGGGTAGCCGCCAGCCTCGGTCTGGATTCAGATTAGCAGACCCCGGCAACTATAGGAGGCGAAGGATGAATTCGCCATGGAATGCGCTATGCTCGACGGCTCTGGACGCGCGATATGAGTACAACGACAGCGATCGCTGACCTTTCGGCAAAACCGGAAGGCTATTACGCGCAAACTCGCGCGGAGATGCTTCCGTTCATCCCAAAGGATGCGAAACGAATTTTGGACGTCGGTTGCAGCGAAGGACGATTCGGCCAGCAGCTAAAGGGAGAGCTGAAGGCGGAAGTTTGGGGCGTTGAAATGTTCGAAGCCGCAGCTGAAATCGCGCGCCAGCGCCTTGATCAAGTTCTGGTGGGTGACGTCATGCAACAACTCAAGAAGCTTCCGGATGATTACTTCGATTGCGTCATTTTCAACGACGTCCTCGAGCACTTGGTCGATCCATATCAGGTGCTCCTCTCAATGAAACGAAAGCTATCGCCCCGCGGCGTGGTTGTAGCGTCGATTCCAAACGTTCGCTATTTCCGAAACTTGTTCGAACTCGTTATCCGCAGCAGTTGGCGATATGTGGAATACGGGATATTAGATAATACGCATCTTCGTTTTTTTACCAAAAAAAGCGTCAAGGAAACTTTTGAATCTCTCGGTTATCGCGTGATCGACCTGAAAGGCATCAACGCGACTCCATCCTGGAAAGTAGCTCTTTTTAATTTTCTAACGCTCGGGTTCTTCGCGGACACGCGCTATCTGCAGTTCTGTTGTGTCGCGAAGCCGGCTTAGGCGCTGAACAATTCATGGCCGACGAAAGCATCGCCAAAACTTTCAGAGCTGGCTGGGAACTTTTTCATCGTACTCGGCGGTCGGCCGTTGCTTGGGGTCTGTTGGGAACAATTCTTCGAATTATCGGCGGCTTAATCGTCCTGCCGCTGAGCGCTCGCAAACTATCGAGCGAACATCTTGGCCTTTGGTACGTCTTCCTCAGCCTCCAAGGAATTGCGACTTTGTTTGATCTCGGTTTTAGCCCCGCAGTGGTCCGAGCCGCGGGATATCTTTGGGCCGGCGCACGACAGCTAAGAGCATTTGGTGTCGAACCGATCGAGCAAGATAAAGAAGCGCCAAGCGGACCGAACTACGAACTCCTTAGTCATCTTGTCGCGACAATGCGTGTCTATTACCGCGCGTTGGGAAGTGTGTCCGGGTTAATCATGCTCGTCGCGGGTGGAGCTTGGATTTGGCACAGGACGCAAACCTTCGCCGACGCGAACACATTGCGCCTGTGCTACGCGTTCTTTGTCGTCGGCGGATTCCTGAATGTAACGGGCGATCTTTGGCCGGCCCTGCTCTCCGGCGTTAACGGTGTGCAATCTGCGCAAAAGATTTTGTGTGGGTCGGCACTAATCAATTTTCTTGTTACAAGCATCGGTTTAATTGCCGGTCTGGATATTTGGGCGCTCGCTCTTGGAGTTATCGGCAGCGGTTTCTTTTTGCGGCAAGCAGGCCGCGTCTCTTTCGCTCGATTGGCTGGAAGTTCGTTGAGCGCCGGCGCAACACTAAAGTTTGAATTGATCCGCAAACTCTGGCCGATCGCGTGGAGAACAGGGTTTGTCAGCCTGGGCGCTTTTCTCGTTCTCTCAGCCAATACGCTAATTTGCAGTTACCTCCTCGATCTCAAGATCACCGCGTCTTACGGATTGTCGCTGACCATTCTTACCATGCTTGCCACCGCGAGCTCGACGTTTACTCAGGTCAAACTTCCGATCGCCAATCAACTTCGGCCAGAAGGACGCCTTTCTGAAATCGCAGATATCTGGATTCAACGGACACGAATGTCGATCCTGGCCTACGTTGCTGGTACAACGCTGGTCGTATTTGGCCTTAACTTCCTATTGCAATTGGTCGGCTCGCACACCCCGCCTCTGCCACGCCCTCAGTTGGCGCTCGCCTGCCTGATATGTGGCCTCGAAATGCATCATGTACTCTACGCTGGTCTCGTCATTTCCGAAAATCAAAATCCGTTCGTTGCGCCGGCGTTGATTTCGGGACTGGCGACTGTGGCTCTCAGTGTGATTTTAACTCCGAGGCTTGGAGTGTGGGGACTGCTGATTTCGCAAGGAATTGTCCAGGCTTCTTTCAACAATTGGTGGACTGTTTACCGCGCCATTAAGGGACTGGGTCTATCCTGGAGCAACTATTGGCACCGTTATCTGCGACTGCCGGTCCGCATTTGATCGAACATGGTTGGCATCGTTATTAATCGGAACAACGAATATTTGAAGGTCGGCTCCTTATGAATGCGGGCGGCACGGATATCTCGGTAGCCCTTTGCACCTACAACGGTGAGCGCTTTTTGCGACAGCAGCTGGAAAGTTTATCGATACAAACGCTGCTCCCCAGTGAGCTGGTTGCGTGCGATGACTCATCAAGCGACGGGACGCTGCCGATTTTACAGGATTTCGCCAACCGTTCGCCTTTTCCTGTCCGAATCTACCGCAACAGTTCTCGACTCGGAGTAGTAAAGAACTTCGAACAAGCCATAGCGAAATGTTGCGGTGATTTGGTTGCACTGGCAGACCAAGACGACGTTTGGTTTCCCGAAAAACTTAAAACAATCATAGAGGTTTTTATGCAAGATCCCAAAGCGGAGACAGTTTTCACGAATGCAGTTATTATTAGCCAGGCTGGGCGCTCAAGATGTCGGCGATTATCCCATAATCTGCGTTTTAGTCGCTCCCGTATCGAATGCGAAATGAAAAACGAGACAATCGTAAGCATGCTCGCGCAAAGAAATATTTGTACCGGCGCGACGATGGCTTTACGTCGAGAGATTCTCCCGTTCGCTCTCCCGTTTCCAACTATGCGCGAACCATTTATGATCCATGACGGTTGGATTGCAATTGTAGCGGCGGCTCGAGGCACCCTTCGCTATGTGGGGGAGCCCCTTATATGTTACAGGCAGCACCCGCAACAACAGATCGGTCCCGGTATCAAACGAATCAACATCATCCGATATTTGAAGGCAAGCAGCGACGAGTATCGAAAGAGGCTTTCCAATCGAGTTGAGTTCTTAAAAGAACTTTTTCTCCTCTTAGAGGAGCGAGTTGGCATGACTAGGTCTTTGACGGGATTGCAAGAACTGATTCATCATTATCAAATACGTACCACTCTGCCTGTGTCTCGAATCAAACGGCTGACGCCGATCCTGCGAAGTTTGCTCGCGGGCGACTATTACCGGAGTACGCACAGCATATTTATTGAGCCAGCCGCAGATTTGCTTCTTTAAAGGAGATCGTCCCGCGGTTTGTTGAAATACCGAAATGACAGATAAAAATTTAGCAGACGTAAGTGTACTGATTGTCAGTTGGAACACACGCGATCTGTTGAGAAAATGTCTCAAATCGGTTTTTGACACGTCGGGTGAGCTTGGATTGCAGGTGATCGTTGTTGATAATGCTTCTGCTGATGGGAGTACGGCGATGGTCGAGCAAGAGTTTCCAAGAGTGCGCGTACTTCAGAATTCCACGAACGTGGGGTTCGCACGTGCCAATAATCAGGCGCTGCCGTACTGCTCCGCCGATCTGATTCTACTTTTGAATTCCGACGCCATGCTCATTGACCAGGCGCTGAATGAACTGATGCGATTCATACGCCAACATACTGATGCTGGTGCCATTGGTCCAAAGCTGATTCATCCGCGTGCGAGACTGCGGATTCTTGGCTGCGGAAACCAGCCCACCCTTTGGACGGTACTCACGCATTTTCTCGGATTGTCATATTTCTTTCGCGGCGTGCGACTTTTCGAGGGCATCCACCTTTGGACTGGAACGCACGACCGTGCTCCGCGGAAGGTGGGATGGTTGTCCGGCGCCTGTTTGTTAGTGCGACGGTCGACAATCGAAACAGTCGGCTCATTGAGCGAGAAATGGTTCATGTACGCTGAAGATTGGGAGTGGTGCAATCGCATACACAGGGCCGGATGGAATCTGTATCACGTGCCATCCGCGCTGGTAGAACACTATTTGAGCGCGAGCTCGGAGCAGGCCACTGATGCTGCCACCATGTCGCTTGCACCAATGCGTAGTTATTTCATAGATCTGAATCGGCCCTCCAGACTTGCACTTTATATTTTTGACATATGTCGCACGTTGGGTTTTGGGATGCGTGCATTGATGTATAGCTTGCGAGCCCTGGCCAATACAAAAAATGAGGCTAGCCGATCTTGGCGGGAGCGCTCGAGAGCGTTTCTTCAGTTGTCCAAGGGTGCGGTGCCGTGGCGTCAAATGAAAACTTCGATCTGACTAATGTGCTATAATTACTGGAAATGAAAATGATGGGATGATGAAATAATGCAGGAATTCTCACATCCTTTTTGGCGCGCGCTTGTGGTAATTGTGCCTGGGTTTTTGCTCGCCCTTTGGCTCGCAACTAAAACCGGTGAGGGGAATTTACCTGTCCCACTCTATTTTCTGATCGGCGTCGTCGTGTTGGTAGGCGTCAAAGTGTTTACCAAGAATATCCGACTTGAAGCATTGATCCTGGGCATCCTTTTGTTTGGGTATATTGCAGGCCAGAGCGGGTTCGGGCATTTCAGCCTTTCCGAAAGAAAAGGAATCTACCTTGGCGAAATCGGATTGGTGATTTGTATGGCTGCGCTCTTTATGCGCCGAGCTTTTACGCGAGAGAAGCTTGTTCCCAGCAATAATCTGGCTTGGTCAGTTTGCGGGTTCATCGCCATCGGAACAGTCCGTTTTCTTTACGATGTCAGACATGCCGTGGATCCAGTGATTGTGGTCAGGGACTTCGCGACAATCTATTACGCTCTGTTTTACTTCATTGCTTTCAGTGTATCTCGCCATGCTGGCTCGACATTGTTCTTGCAACGAGCGTTGACCGTAGCTTTGATTTTCGCGATTTTTGTTTCTGGGGTGCTCGTTGTTGATTCCTCCCTTTTCGACCACCTTCTTGTTCATGGGCGGTCGGTCATCGAACCGCGCGCTGACTTAATGGGATCGTTCATGGGATTCGCGTGTATCTGTTTCTTCCTTAACAGCCAGGTGAAAAGGCATCCGGTTCGTTGGACTGCATTATCCTTTGCTGCGTTCGTCGCCTTAGTGTTGCCCTTATCGCGAGCAACCTTTCTGGGATTTACCGCGGCAGTAATCGTGTTGATGCTCTCCGGCCAGACTACGTTTCTATTGCGCCTGGCAGTCTTTGGTGTGATCGGAATAATGCTCCTAATCCCAATTGCTTTCGCAGTGAAAGGCACCGCGGAACACACCTATTCAACAATACTTCGTGACAAAATTCTTTCCATTGTTCAGCCGTTTGGGAGCCAGCGGAGTTTTGCCAGCAGCGAGGGTGACTATGCTGCCGGAAATAATGAATTTCGTGCTATCTGGTGGAAATCGGTCATTGAAGAGACGAATGAAAAATCGCCTTTAGTAGGTTTGGGTTTCGGCTATGACCTGGCTAAGCGATTCTTGCGACGTTACGGCGCCGCATTGAATACCTATGAATTCGATACCCGCAGCCCGCATAGCATTCTGCTTACAGTATACGGCAGAATGGGTGTGATCGGGATTCTCGCCTTTGCTCTTATTCTTTTTCAGATTCTAAGGTCGTCACTACGGTGTGCCGCTGCCGTTCGTCTCGGCAAGACACCTCCCATCGATATTGGATTGTGGTGCGGTGCCGTTGGAATATTGGTGGCGAGTTGCTTCGGAGTAATGTTAGAGGGGCCAATGGCCGCCATCGTTTTTTGGAGTTTCCTTGGAATGGCGTCGTGTCGCGAATGGGAGCGCTTACAGTCAGCTCCTAAAGATGCGGTGCAAACGATTAGACAGTCTCGCCTTTTGCGGCCAGCTCCAGCGGAATCGGGAGTTGCGTGACGGAGAACCGCTTCCTCAGGCATCGGCTGATCCAGGTATTCAATCGCTATCTTGAGCCGGGTGGCGAAGAAGCGTGGGTGGCCACTCTCGAAAAATCGTTTGCACTCCCAACCTGCTATTTTAACAGCGCCGATTGGGCGGGACCGGACGCACCGCCATTCTGGAGTCAGGCCCTGCGAATGATTTACAATCCGGTGTCGCTGCGAAAACTACGGCTTTTCTATCGGGATGAAAAAGCGGAAGCGTGGATTCTACACAATGTCTTCCCCACTGGCTCGGCTGCGATTTATCGTGAGGCGAAAAGAAATTGTATTCCGCTCATTCAGTACATTCATAACTTTCGCCCGATTGCGGTTAGTGGGTATTTGCAAACAAACGATTTGCCCAACTTTCCCAGTAGGATTCGGACTCACTTGACGGAGATCGGCCGTGGGTCGTGGCAAGCCTCCCATACAAAGACCGCGTGGTTCGCAACTGTCCTATCGATCGCTAACATACTTGGATGGTTCAAAGCGATTACAGCGTGGATCGCAGTATCAGACTTCATGCGGGATCAATTCATCCGTGCGGGAGTGCCTCCAGAACGAATTTTTACCTTGCGTCACTTCTGGAGACCTCTCTCCGACACTCGTGCTGCCGTGGACGAAGGCTATTATCTTTTTATGGGCCGCCTGGCGGAGATGAAGGGGATTCTCATTCTCCATGATGCCTGGGACCTAATTTGGAAGGATAGAGGAAATGCCGGGCCAAGACTCATGATCTGTGGAGACGGCCCACTCATCGAAGAAATAAGAGCGCGTACGGCCAAGAACCCGTTGGTGAAATTCCGAGGATCTATTTCCGGTGAGGAAAAGCTGGAGGCTGTGCGGAGATCGCGGGCCATGATAGCACCGTCGCTTTGCCTTGAATCTCTAGGACTCGTTGCCTACGAAGCTTACGATTTTGCCAAGCCCGTATTGGCCTCGCGGGCAGGCGGCTTGGCGGAAATAGTAACGCCTGGCGTGACCGGTTTGATCCATCAACCCGGTAATGTCCAACAACTTGCCAATGACGTGCTAAGAATCGAACAAGATCGAGAAGGTAGACTGGAGATGGGCAGAAAAGGGCGGGAATGGTTGCTTGCTAATGCAAACGAAGACGAATGGAAGGAACGTTTTGCCGCAATCGTCGAATTTGCCCTCAGTCACGCTGGAAGTTGAGATTCGCTTTTGAAACATCGAGAACCGAAGCGCAGACTTAATCTAGCCATTTAGTTCCGGGTTGTTCCACGCGTTGTTGAAGAGCGGCCAGGCTTCTCAACCCCGTTTTCTCAGACGTCTATTCGCCTCGGGCAACTTCGGGCCTTCTTAATTGCGGAACTAGGTCGCGTATGAAATTTCGGATTACTTCATCAGTTTCAGATTCGGTGCGTCCAAAAGGCTGCAGCCCTTTTGTAATTGTGCTGATTACTGTGATATAGACCCACTGCTGATTTTCCCCTTTCAATATCCGGTCGCGAATATCGAGCCACGTTCGCTGCAAATGCGAAGGCGTCTCGACGTCGTGGCCCACAAACCAGTAGTAGTCAAGTGAGTAGATGCTAAGGGGTTGGGGCGTTTCAGTCGGAACATGTCGCACATTATGCAGGCGTGTTGCCTCCAATGAGTTACTACCAACGGGTATTTGGGCCACTTTGGTGTCCGCGATTGTCCAGCCTTGCGCGGGAAGACAGCGTTCCGGCCGATGAATGCTAGTGCTCATATCGGGACCCGAAAAAACAAGTGATACAAAAATTTGGTCGCCGCGCGCATTTGTATAAAGCTTTCGCACAAATTGTGTATCTGGACCCAAAATTTCTTTTTCTCCCTGCAAAATCGCTTGATCGGCACCGAACCATTCACCAACGAAAGTCGGTAGCCATGGTTCAATCGCTGCGGGTTGAATCTCGATCTTCTTCGGCAGGAGAAAAATTGAGCTGAGCCCTAGAACAAGCACCGACTCAAGAACCAATAGACGTTTAATAATCAAGGTTCGACAGTTCTCGCGCCGCTGGAGGCGCGGCAGACCGTTGTTGAGGTACAAGATTGATCAACTTGCTGAATCCGAGCATCGCCAGGAGCGCGATCGGAAAAAAGATCCAGCCCGAATAATCGTGGTAGATGCCGGCCGCCAATTTCGGATCGATAAATTTTGCGAACAGAACAACCCCGAAAATGCGCCCAATGTTTCCGGCAATCGCAAAAAGAATCGAGAACGCAAAAATCACTATTTTTTTCCAAAGCCGGTCTTGAGTGAGATGGACGAATACAGCCGTCAGCATCGCCATCGCGGTGAGCGAACGAATTCCGCTGCAACCTTCCGCAATCAGAAAGTTAAAACTATTATCGGTGGCACTTAAAGTTGTGCCAACCGCATCGATATGGATTCCGACCAGTTTACTCAAAAAACCGATTGCAGCGGTGATCACGAATTGTAGACGAAAGGTCGCTTGCTCGACCGCGCCGAAAGGAATGAGAAAAATTAGGAATGCGCAGGGAAAGAGAATAATGCGGGCGACTTCTTTGCCCCAAAGATAAAGAACCGCGCCGTAAATCAGGAATGGTAATGACCCAAGCGCCAAACGTGGTTGCAAGCAGCGGGCGCTAAGCACGAAAAGGATGATTCCGATTCCGACAAAGAAAAGACCCTTATCATCGCCACTCTTGCTCGCGCGCGAGATCTCTTTGCGGTGGTACCACACCAACCCGGCAAAAACCAATGGCACAATCTTAGAATGCTCCTGGTTTGCGCCGGGGTTCCAAGCTTGCCAGGCCCAGACAAATGCCGAGCACGCGCCACTGATAAACGTCCCTTTGATAAACAATGGGACGATGCCAAAGAAATAGACCAATGTGGCGACGAGGAGGCACAGCAGTATTGTCGATAGTGGATTTTTCCGGGTCGAAATTACTGCTAAGCCGAGTTTTGTTGCCTTTTCAGTCACGAATGTAAGACCCTAATAGGTAACGCCAATCAAGCAATGAGGAGGAGAGGAATTAAGATTACACGGCGCCGTATTGTGAATAAAAAATCAGAAGAATGAAGGCCACCATTCACAAAATTTATGCGCGCGTTTCGCCTTTCTTTCGGAGGCGACGAATGGAGCGTTTTTTGAGAAAAATGACACCCAACGCCGATACAACCATTTTGGATATCGGCGGTTATCCATCAACCTGGCAGGGCCTCCGAATTGAATCTCAAATCACAATTCTAAATATTCACCCTACAGAACCGATAGCACCGGTCGTGCGAACCGTTGTCGGAGATGGATGTCATTTACCCTATGACGAAACGGCTTTTGACATCGCGTTCTCCAACAGCGTGATTGAGCATCTCGGCACCTTTGAGAGACAAGTGGCCTTCGCCAATGAGGCGAGACGTGTTGGTAAAGCGCTCTGGATTCAAACCCCAGCAAGGACCTTTTTCATCGAGCCACACTTACTGGCTCCTTTTGTTCATTATCTGCCGAAAAGGGCACAAAAAAGATTGCTCCGGTACTTTACGCTTTGGGGCATTCTCGGAAAGCCAACGCGCCAAGACATTGATGCTTTTTTAAATGAAGTTCGCCTCTTGTCGAAATCTGAGCTCTGCGAGCTTTTTCCAGACTGCCAAATTATTTACGAGCGCTTCGCCGGTCTTACCAAAAGTTTTATCGCTGTCCGCTTCGCTCCGCCAAAGCCCAGCGCGAGATCGGTCTGAGTAAGCGTCTTTGTTCAGACATCAAACGCACCGACGGTCGAGCTCGTCCTTACTTACAGTCCAACCTACGAAACGCGCTGCAGCGTTTTCGCGCTGGCCATTTGATCATAAATCCAGCGATAAGTGCGCTCCAAACCATCGCGCAAGCGCGTTGACGGTTCCCAGTTAAAAACTTTCCGGATCAACGTGTTGTCGCTGTTGCGCCCGTTCACGCCTTTCGGAGCGGACAGATTGTAACGTCGCTTGAGTTTCAAACCGGCAATGTCTTCCACAAGGTCGACAAGTTCGTCGATCGTGACCAGCTCGCTGCTGCCAAGATTCAACGGCTCGACGTAATCGCCGTTCATAATCATTTGCGTGCCTTTCACACAATCGTCGATCCATTGGAAGCTGCGGGTTTGTTTTCCGTCACCCCAAATTTCGATCTCATGTTTGCCGGAAAGTTTTGCTTCGATCACTTTTCGGCAGATCGCGGCCGGCGCCTTTTCCCGTCCGCCGTCGTAGGTGCCGTGCGGTCCATAAACGTTGTGATAACGCGCGACTCGAGTGGTCATTCCAAAATCTTCCCGGAAATGGCGGCACATACGTTCGGAAAAGAGTTTCTCCCAGCCATAACCATCTTCCGGCAGCGCCGGATAAGCGTCTTCTTCTTTTAACGCGGTCACATCGGGATCGGTTTGCTTGTCAGCGGCGTAAACGCACGCGGACGACGCGTAGAAAAAGCGCTTCGTGCCCGCGTCTTTCGCTGCCATCAGCAAGTGGGTGTTAATCAACACGCTCAACATGCAAAGCGCTTTGTTGTTTTCGATGAAACCCATTCCACCCATGTCGGCGGCGAGGTTGTAAACAAGATCGACATCGTCCACAGCGCCCTCGCAGGCTTCCTTTTCCTGAAGATCGAGCTGCAAATTCTCCGACTCGGGAAACATCTGGAACCATGTCTCGAACGGTTTCACGTCGACCACGCGAACTTTTTTACCCTGGCGAAGCAAGTCGGACACTAGATGCCCGCCGATAAATCCGCCCCCGCCGCAGACTACGATTTTTTCAGAAGTCATTCGATGATGGAGAGCGGATAACGTGCCGGGTGTCTGCTTTCCTCGCAACTACTTTCGGCTTCCCAGCAGTTGCTTCGCCGCTCGGAAGATGAAAAGCGGGTTATTTATCAGATACCGTTTCCACAAGCGCTTCGGTTCTTGGAAGAACCGGAAGAGCCATTCCAAGCCCACGCGCTGTATCCATCGTGGCGATTGCCGAACACGCCCGGTGAGCAAATCGAACGCCGCTCCCACTCCGATAAAGATCTTCGCGTCCGACAAGATTGAGATGTATTCCGCCATAAAGAATTCCTGCTTCGGAGTACTCAATCCAACCCAAAAGAAATCTGGCCGCAAATTGCTGATACGCTGTCGAAGCTCGCCAAGTTCAGTTTCGTTCAATTGCCGAAACGGGGGCGTGTAAGTGCCGACAATTTTCAATCCAGGAAAGCGTTCTTGAAGCTCTTGCTTCAACTGATCGGCGACGCCGGAGACACCGCCATAGAAAAAATGTGAAAATCCTTCATCTACCGAATGCTGACAGATGTTAAGCATCAAATCCGGACCGTAAACTCGCCGGATTGATGAATGTCCTTGAAGTTTGCCCATCCAAACCATCGGCATTCCATCTGGTGTCACAAGCAACGCGCGATTGAAAATGTCTTTTAACGTCGAATCGCGTTGCGCTTCCATCACGCCGTGCACGCCCGTCACCGTGACATATCGGCGTGCCCCATTTCGAACTGCATCAAAAAGGAAATCACGCGCCCGGTCCTGATCGAGGACGCTAATTCCAATACCAAGAACATTTACCTTTTCGATTTCCATTTACTGGCCAAACCTAATCCTATATATAATTCAATGTCGTGATTACCCCTCAGCCGTTAATTACACGGTACTGAAAAATAATTATCCCGAAACGACGAGTCCGTCAGGAGGTCAGTCTGGATTTACCACCACAAAACTAGTGTCGACATCTGGACTATCGGCAAACGGGGCTGACTTCGAGATGGACGACAGCGGCGTCGCAGATTCGACGGCCGTGCGATTGTTCAGCAACTTGGGAACGCTTTATCTACAAGAAGGAACAACCGGACTCATCACGGTTCGCAATGCTTCTGGAGTGACCCGATTCAGTATCGATGGAACCAACTCGACCGGTTCGGGTACCGCCTCGCTCGGAACGAACTCGCCCGCAACGACGACCGCCGCGCCTTACACTTGGATCAAAATCAAAACCGCTGACGGATCTACTGCCTACATTCCAGCTTGGAAGTGAACATTCTGGTAAATTTCGATCTCTAGCCCCAAAGAGTCTCAAACTTTGCGGCCGAATTTCTTCTCCAGCTCAGCGTTTGAAATCTGGATCATGGTTGGCCGGCCGTGGGGACAGCAGTACGGCAGATCGCATTCCAGCAAATCCTGAATCAGTTTTTCGACTTCGAGGTAGCGCAATGGGTCGTTCGCCTTGATCGCGTGCCGGCAAACCGTCTTGGCGATCATTTCCTCCCCTAATCGCAACGCCGAGCTGCGATCGGTGGTACTCTTGAGATCGTCGATTACTTTGCGCATGAATTGTGCGCCGTCGCTCACGTTTAGAAATCCCGGCAGACTGTCGATCTTAAACGTGTTCGGGCCGAAGCTTTCGATCCCGATTCCCATCTTCTGCAAGATCGACATGTTTTGTTCGATCCAATCGGCGTCGCGCGGCGGCAATTCGAAGGTTTGGGTAATGAGAAGTTTTTGCGACGGTACTCCCTGCTCTTCCATTCGTCGCCGCAATTCCTCGAACAAAATCCGCTCGTGCGCCGCGTGCTGATCGACTAGTACAAGCCCGTCCGCGTTCTCCATCAATACATAAAGTTTATTTAGCACGCCAATAATCTGGAATTGCTGCGGAGGATTCGTCGCTGGGTCCCCGTTGGAGGGACGGGCTCTGTCCCAGCCATCAGTTTCAACAGGTGTCGGCGGAAAAGTTTGGGACGACACGGAGGTCGTCCTTCCAATAGATGGGAACTGCGGCAATTCGCGATGCGATTCTTGCGGAACGCTAACTTGCGGTCGCAGCGTTAGATCGACCGCCGGTTGTGTGGGCGTCGCAGTTGGTGCACGAAATTTGTCCTGCCATTCCGCACGATTGCGCCCGAGCGTTTCCTGAATACAACGCGCGACTGCTTCCCGAACTCCATTCGGATCCCGAAAACGGACCTCGCGTTGGGCCGGGTGGACGTTTACGTCCACCGCGCCCGGATCGAGTTCGAGAAAAATGAAAGATACCGGATATTGTCCTTTCATCAGCGCGGTGTGATAACCCTCACGCACCGCCGCCGTGATGACGGGGCTTTCGATCGCGCGCCCATTCACAAAGACGAGCTGCTGAGCGCGCGTCTGCCGGCTCAATCCGGCCCGCCCGATCAATCCGCTGATCCGGATTTGCGACGAATCCGAACCATCGAGCGGAATCAACTGCTGTAGCAACTCGTTTCCGTAAAGATCGCGAATTCGACCGGTCAACGTGGCGGTTGCTGGAAGTTGAAACACGACCCGTTCGTCGCGGGTGAACGTGAAAGCGATCTGGGCATGACCGATTGCCTGCAAATG
>Ga0307479_10002827_pt1 | contig 15753 bp, 15 predicted proteins | sample atmos_gasesECM4C_FD_203743 | JGI IMG/M metagenome (GOLD analysis project Ga0307479, IMG submission 203743) | Hardwood forest soil microbial communities from Morgan-Monroe State Forest, Indiana, United States - atmos_gasesECM4C_515 | ecosystem: Environmental > Terrestrial > Soil > Temperate... | reverse complement strand
TTTCGCCGCAAGTGCTTTGCGGCGAGGGATTTTAGCGCAATGACCGACATACTCTCATTACCGCTCGCCAAGATCGCGATCTTGCTCGGCGAGGGCAAGCTCAAAGCACGCGACCTTGTCGAAGCCGCGATTGCCAATCACGAGCGGTTCGGCGGCAAGCTGATGGCCTATTCGCAATGGGCGCCCGCGCATGCGCGCCGATGCGCCGACGCCGCCGATGCGGTCTTTGCCGCAGGCTCCCGGGCCGGCCCGCTGCAGGGCATTCCGACCTCGATCAAGGACTTGTTCGCGGTGTCGGGCTTTCCGACCTGTGCCGGCTCGCCCAAACCGCTGCCGGCGAAATTCGAGATCGAAGGCCCGGTCGTTGCAGCGCTGCGCCAGCAATTGGCAAGCGTGATGGGCAAGACCCATATGGTCGAATTCGCTTTCGGCGGCACCGGGCAAAACGCCCACTATGGCAGCCCGTACAATCCTTGGGACGCCAAGGCGCATCGCTCGCCTGGCGGGTCATCGAGCGGCGCCGGCGTGTCGCTGTGCGAAGGGTCGGCTTTGTTGGCTTTCGGCAGCGATACTGCGGCCTCGGTGCGCCTGCCCGCGGCGATGACCGGCAATGCCGGGCTTAAAATCACCAAAGATCGCTGGTCGACCGAAGGCATCGTGCCGCTGAGCTTCACCTTCGACACGCCGGGTATCCTCACGCGCAGCATGGCCGACGCGGCCTTTGCCTTCGCCGCGCTCGATCCCTCTCTGGGCGACAGCTTTGCTTTCATGCGCCGCGTGCCGGCGAGCGTCGGCGGCATTCGCATCGGCGTCGCCGATTCCTGGTTCTGGGCGGATTGCGAAAACGGCATCGATGAGATTATCCGCGCGGCGATCGAGAAGCTCGCCCGTGCCGGCGCAGTGCTGAAGGAAACACCGCTCCCGGAAGCACGCGAGGCTTACGCGGTTTTTTCCGAGGGCGGCGTGTCCGCGATCGAGCTGCGCGCTTTCCTCGACCGCGAACTGCCGGATTGGCTTGCAACGATCGATCCGGTCAACGCGCCGGCGCTCAAGAAAGCGGAGACTCTGTCGGCGCGCGAATATCTGAGCCGCCGCCTGCGGCTGCAAACGGCGGCGCAAAGCGCCGCCGCGCGTTTTGACGATGTCGACGTGATCGCGACGCCGACCGTCATGTTCACGCCGCATGTCCTCGCCGAAGAAACCGGCGCCGAGAAATTCTGGGCGCGCAACCGCAAGATCGTGCACAATCTGGTGCCGGTGAATTATCTGACGCTGTGCGCGGCGACCTTGCCGGTCGGGCTCGATCGGCTCGGGATGCCGGTCGGCTTGCAGCTCATCGCCAAGGGCGGCGATGATGAGCGGCTTGTCGCCATCGCCTGCGCCGCCGAGCGTGTGCTAGGCGCCCCGCGCGACATTCTCGGCGTGCCGCCGATGTGCAGGGGGTGATCGCTATTCCGCCGCGGGCGCGAACTGCGCCGCCACCAGTTCGGCAAAGAAACCGCCGCGGCGCTCGAGCTCCTCGAACGTGCCGCTCTCGACGATGCGTCCCTGGCGAAACACCAGAATGCGGCTGGCGTTGCGGATCGTCGCCAGCCGATGCGCGATCACGAAAGTGGTGCGGCCTTTCATCACTTCATCGAGCGCGAGATTGACGCGGCTTTCGGTCAGCGGATCGAGCGCGCTCGTCGCCTCGTCGAGGATCAGAATCGGTGGATCCTTAAGGAGCGCGCGGGCGATGGCGAGCCGCTGGCGCTCGCCGCCGGAGAGGAGCCGGCCGCGCTCGCCGATCGACGCGTGGAGGCCATCGGGTTTGGCGTCGATGAAATCGACCGCCTGCGCCCGCGTAGCGGCCTCGCGCAATTCCGCTTCGCTGGCGTCGGGCTTGCCGACGCGCAGATTCTCGGCGATCGAGCGGTTGAACAACAGCGTCTCCTGGAACACGACGCCGATATTGTGCCGCAGCCCGACCAGCGTGAAATCGCGAATGTCCGTGCCGTCGATCGAAATCGCGCCCGATTGCGGATCGAAGGCGCGATGCAACAAAGCGAGTGCCGTCGATTTACCGCTGCCGGTCGGGCCGACGAGCGCAATGTGCTCGCCTGGCGCTGCCGTGAAGCTTAAATCCATCACCGCCGGCCGCTTGCCGTCATAGGAAAACGATGCCTCTTTGAATGCGACAAGGCCGCGCACGCGGCCCGGATCGATCGCGCCCGGCCGGTCGCGCACGGCGGGGACGGTGTCAAACACGCCGAAGAAGTCGGCGAGCTTCGGCGCGTCGAGAAACAGGCGGTTGGAGAAGCCGACGGCCTGTTCCAGGCGAGAAATCAAGAGCGCCGCAATGCTCATGAAGCTGACGATCTGGCCGACGGAAGCAAGCCCGACCAGTTTCAAATACGTGCCGAGCAGCAGGATCACGAGCAAAGTGAGCGTGGTGCCCGCGCGGGTGAGCACCGCCGCGACCGCCCACCACGACAGCACCGGCATCTGCGCGCGAAGCAGCGACGCGACCATGCCCCGCAACCCGGACACTTCGAGCTCGACGCGGGCGTAGCTCTGCACCAAGGCGACGTTGCCGAGGGCGTCGGCTGCGGTCTCGGCCAGATCGGAATAATGCCGCTCGACCGCGCTCTGCAGCGCAAAGGTCCGATGCATCACCACCATCGTGAGCGCGACGAAGCCGATGCACAGCGCGATCAGCGGCAGAGCAAGCCGCCAGTTGAGCGCAAGCGAGGCCGGCAGCAAGAGCGCGATGAACACAAACGCAGCGAAATGCTCGCGAAAGAACGACACCCAAAGCCACCACAAAGTGTCGGTGCCGGTCAGCATCACTTTGATCTGCCGCCCGGAATGAGCGCCGGAATGGTAGGCGAGCGGCAATTGCAGCACGTGCTCGAAATAATCCGCCAAGACCATGTTGCGGCGATTGTGCGCGAGCCGGTCGGCGAACCAGGCGACCAGCGTGCCGGCGATAATGATGAACAGGCCGAAGCCGATCCAGGCGCCGATGAGCGGAGCCAGCACGCGCGCGGCGGCTCCAAGCCCGGCCGGCAAGGTCCCCGAAAGCGCATCGACGATGCGGCCGAGCAGCACCGGCTCGACGAATTGCGCCCCGGCAAGCGCGATGTTGGCGAGCGCCAGCGCAATCGCGAGCTTGGCTTGCGCGCGCAACAGCCCGAGCACGCGCAGATAGAGGCGGATGAATGCCATGCGGAATTCTAGGCGACGGCGGCCGGAAGCACAGCCGCCACTCGCTTGTCTGCCGCGCTTGACGAAAGGGATGGGTTGTTGTATTTAACCGATAAGTTATTTAACCGGATAGCTAAATTGTCGCTCGATACCGCCTTCGCCGCCCTCTCCGACCCGACCCGCCGGGCGATCCTGGCGCGGCTTGCCTTGGGCGAAACTTCGGTGACCGAGCTCGCCAAGCCGTTCGCCATGAGCCTTCCAGCAGTTTCCAAACACCTCAAAGTGCTGGAGCGCGCCGGCCTGATCGCGCGTGGGCGCGAAGCGCAATGGCGGCCGTGCCGCATCGAGCCGCGCGCGCTTAAGGGCATCGACGACTGGCTCAACCACTATCGGCGTTTTTTCGACGAGAGCTTCGACCGCTTGGATGCCTATCTGCAAAAGCTGCAAGCGCAAGACCAAACGCAAGACCGTGACAAAGCCCGCGACGAGAAGCGTATTGAGGAGCGTAGCAATGGCCAGCCAAACGCGAAGAACAGAAAAGATCCCCGCAACAAGCCGCGTCGATCTTGAGCGCGATCCGCGATCGATTATTGGCACGCGCGAATTCGAGGCGCCCCGTGCCCTGGTCTTCTCCGCCTGGACCGATCCAAATCATTTGGCGCAATGGTGGGGGCCGTTCGGCTTCATCACGACCACGTTCAGTTTCGACTTCCGGCCCGGCGGCGTTTGGCGTTTTGTCATGCACGGCCCCGACGGCCGCGATTATCAGAACCGGATCACCTTCGAAGAGATCGTGCCGCCGCAACGTATCGTCTATCGCCATGGCGGCGGCGATGATGTGGAACCGGTGCAGTTCCGCCAAACGGTGATCTTCGAGGATCTCGGCGGCGGCACGCGCATCACCTGGCGCGGCGAGTTCCCGTCGGCGGCGGAACGCAATCGCGTCATCAAGGATTACGGCGCCGACAAGGGCTTGGCCGAGACACTTGCCCGGCTTGGCGATTATGTGGCAGGGACAGCTCAAGCGTGATCAAAAAAATGACACGACGGTTTCCCAAACATTGAACAGCTTGTTTAGTCGAAGGAGCGATTGAAGACTTCGCTCCAACCTCACAAAGCAACAGGAGTGCGTGATGAATGTACAACCGTATCTGTTTTTTGACGGCAAATGCGACGAAGCTTTGGCTTTCTACAAATCGGCGGTCGGCGCCGAGCCCAAAATGCTGATGCGTTTTAAGGAGGCTCCGGACCAGTCGATGGTTTCCCCGGATTCCGCCGACAAAGTGATGCACGCCCAGGTTCAGATTGGCGATGCGACGGTTTTGATGTCGGACGGGCGCTGCACCGGCAACACCAATTTCAAGGGCTTCGCGCTGACCATCGCGGTCAAGAACGAAAGCGAGGCCGACAAGACTTTCAGCGCGCTCGCTGCCGGCGGGCAGGTCACCATGCCGATGGCGAAGACGTTCTTCTCGCCGCGCTTTGGCATGCTGACCGACAAGTTCGGCGTCGGCTGGATGGTGCTTGTTCCGCAACACTGAAGCGGTGGCGAATTCATCGAGGGGACGATCATGCTGACCCAAGCCAAAACGGGCGATTTTGTCATCACGCGCGTATTCGACGCGCCGCCCGATCTGTTGTGGAAATGCTTCACCGAGCCGGAACGGATGAAAGAATGGTTTGGGCCTAAAGGCTCGATCGTCGTCGCTGCCAAAATGGATCTGCGCGTCGGCGGCGCCTATCACGGCGCGATGCGCGGCCCTGACGGCAAAGTCATGTGGGCCAAATTCGTCTATCTCGAGATCGCGCCGCCGCGGCGCCTGGTCTGGGAACATTCGTTCTCGGACGAAGCGGGCGGTCTCACCCGGCATCCGCCCAGCCCGACCTGGCCGTTGCGGTTGTTGACGACGGTGACGTTGGAAGACGCGCCGGGCGGCAAGACCTCACTCACGTTGCGCTGGTCGCCGCTCGATGCAACCCCGCAAGAGCAGAGCACGTTCGACGCTGCGCATGAGGGTATGCGCGGGGGTTGGAGCGGTTCGTTCGAACGGCTGGACGCCTATCTCGCCAGTCACAGATAGCGCTCATCACGGGTCAAGCCGAGGTCGACTATTTCTGGCAAAAACTGAGTGACGGCGGCCAAGAGGGCCAGTGCGGTAAATGCTGACCGACGCCGACAGCGCCAAACGCGAGCGGGCCATGAGCGCACTCATGGGCATGAAGAAATTCGACGTTGAGGCGCTGCAGCGCGCCTTTGCCGGGAACGCATGACGATTCGGAAGGAAGCCATGGCCACCACAGCTGAAACGAAACTCGCCGAACGCGAAATCACCATCACGCGCGTGTTCGACGCGCCTCGCGTGCTCGTCTTCAAAGCCTGGACGGATGCCAGGGAGCTCGCGCAATGGTGGGGACCCAAAGGCTTCACCAATCCGGTTTGCGAGCTTGATGTGCGCGTCGGCGGCGCGATCCGCATCCATATGCGCAGCCCCGACGGCAGCGTCTATCCGATGAAGGGCGAATTCCGCGAAATCGTCCCGCCCGAGCGGCTCGTCTTTACCAATATCGCCGTGGACGCGGCGGACCAACCCATCATCGAAGGGCTCACGACGGTCACGTTCATCGAACGCGACGGCAAGACGACAATGACATTGCATACGCGCGGCCGCGCTGTGGTCGACTACGCTGTCGGCTACCTGCAGGGCATGGAAATGGGCTGGGCCGGCAGCATCGACAAGCTCGAGATCCTGCTGACGCGCGGCGCTTAGGCCTCGCCCGCTTCATCGCGCCGGGGATAAACTACTGGCATGGACGGAGTGACGGCTGTGCTGCCGGCGTTCCAGGCGCCATTTGCGCCAGCCGACGAAGAACTGGCGGCCGGATTTTTGGCGGACGCGCCGCGCGATGGCGCCGCGGAACGCCGGATCGATGCGCGCGCCCAACACTTGATCGAGGCGATTCGCGCCAAGATCGGCGGCTTGGGCGGCGTCGAGGATTTCCTGCACGCGTTCTCGCTCTCCACCGAGGAGGGCTTGGCGCTGATGGTGCTGGCCGAGGCGCTTCTTCGCGTACCCGATGCGGCGACCGCGGACCGGCTGATCGAGGACAAGCTTGCCGCTGGGCGCTGGCTCGGCGGCGATCTCAAATCGACGGCGCTTTTGGTTTCGGCCTCGGCCTGGACGCTTGGCATTGCCGCGCGCGTCATTCATCCCGCCGAGACGCCGGAAACCATCCTCGACAACGTGGTGCGCCGGATCGGGCTTCCCGCCATGCGCGCGGCAACGCGCCAGGCGATGCGGCTTCTCGCTGCGCATTTTGTTATTGGCCGCACCATCGAGGAGGCGCTGCACCGCGCCAAGGCGCATGCGGAGTTTTCCTATTCATTCGACATGCTCGGCGAAGGCGCGCGCACGCGCGCCGATGCCGAAAATTATTTCGAAGCTTATGCCGGCGCCATCGCCGGCATCGGCGCCAATGCCGCGAGCAAAAGGGGGCGTAGCCGTCCGGGAATCTCGGTGAAGCTTTCGGCGCTGCATCCGCGCTACGAGGCGATCTCGCGCGAACGCGTGCTTAAGGAATTGACGCCGCGGCTCGTCGAACTCGCGCGGCTCGCCAAGGATCGCGATCTGCAGTTCACTGTCGATGCCGAAGAGGCCGATCGCCTCGAACTGTCGCTCGATATTATCGCCGCGGCTCTGGGCGATCGCGCACTCGCCGGCTGGGACGGATTTGGCCTGGCGGTGCAGGCCTATCAGAAGCGCGCACCCGCGGTCATTGCCTGGGTCAACGAGGCTGCGGCGGCGAAAAACCGCAAATTCACCGTGCGCCTGGTGAAAGGGGCCTATTGGGATACGGAGATCAAACGCGCTCAGGAGCGTGGCCTTGCCGACTATCCGGTCTTCACCCGCAAGGCGATGACCGATCTTTGCTACATGGCCTGCGTCAAACAACTATTGGCCGCGCGCAACCGGCTGTTTCCGCAATTCGCCACGCACAATGCCTTGACCGTGGCGAGCGTCATCGAAGATGCCGGCGGCATCGACGGCTTCGAATTCCAGCGGCTCTACGGCATGGGCGAAGCGCTTTATCAGGCGGTGCTCGCCGAATTTCCGGATGCCGCCTGCCGCGTCTACGCGCCGGTCGGCGGCCACCGCGATCTCTTGGCCTATCTGGTGCGCCGGCTTTTAGAAAATGGCGCGAATTCTTCGTTTGTTTCGGCGGCTGCCGATCCGAGCATACCGATCGGCGAAATTCTACGCCGCCCGCAAAGCTTTATCGGCGCGCCGGTGCAGGCGCGCAACCGCAAGATTCCGCTGCCGCGCGACATTTTCCAGCCGGAGCGGCGGGCCGCCGCCGGCATCGATTTCGGCGATCGGGGCAGCCTCGACGCGCTCATCGGCGAAATTCGCGGTGCCGCAGCGATGCGCGGAGAAGCCGCGCCGCTTGTCAACGGGGTCGCGCTCCCTGGCATCGCGCGCCAAGTGCGCTCTCCAATCGACGGCGGCGCGATCGGCGTGGTCCGCGAAGCTGACGCGGCGATCGGCGATACGGCCATTGCCGCCGCAGCCGACGGCTTGCCGTCGTGGACGGCCTGGCCGATCGAGCAACGCGCTGCGGTTCTCGAGCGCGGTGCCGATCGGCTGGAATCCGATCGCGGCCGGCTGCTCGCTTTTCTGCAGAACGAGGCGGGCAAGACGCTCGACGATGCGCTCGCCGAATTGCGCGAAGCGATCGACTATTGCCGTTACTATGCCGCCCACGCGCGCATAGCGCTTGCGCCGCGGGCGCTGCCGGGGCCGACCGGCGAAAGCAACGCGCTCCGCTATCGCGGCCGCGGCGTGTTTGTGTGCATTTCGCCGTGGAATTTTCCGCTGGCGATCTTTGTCGGCCAGATTGTCGCGGCGCTTGTTGCCGGCAACACGGTCGTTGCCAAGCCGGCCGAGCAGACCCCGCTCGTCGCTGCGCGCGCGGTTGCGCTTCTGCAGGAGGCCGGCGTACCCAAAAGCGCGCTCCACCTCGTTCCCGGCGACGGTACGGTTGGCGCGCATCTCGTCGCGCATCGGCTGGTGGCCGGCGTCGTCTTCACCGGCTCGACCGAGACCGGGCGCGCCATCAATCGCGCGCTCGCCGCGAAAAACGGCCCGATCGTACCGCTCATCGCCGAGACCGGCGGGATCAATGCCATGATCGTCGATGCCACGGCTTTGCCCGAACAGGTTTGCGACGACGTATTGGCATCGTCATTCCGTTCAGCGGGCCAGCGTTGTTCGGCGCTGCGACTCCTGTGCCTGCAGGAGGATATCGCCGAGCCAATTCTTAAAATGATCGCCGGCGCCGCGCGCGAGTTGAGCGTCGGTGATCCGCGGTTGATCGGGACTCACATCGGACCGGTGATCGACGCCGAGGCCAAAACCAAACTGGACGATTGGGTTGACGAGCAGGAACGCGCCGGACGCCTGCGCTTTCGCTGCGATCGCGCGCTCCCACCCAAAGGCACTTACGTCGCGCCGGCTATCGTCGAACTCGATCGCGCCGGCGCGCTCGACCGCGAGATTTTTGGGCCGGTGCTGCACGTGGTGCGCTGGCACGCGGATCAGCTCGACACGCTGTTGGACGAGATCGCGGCGAACGCCACCGCGCTCACGCTTGGCATCCAGTCGCGGATCGATTTTCGCTTCGCGCGGATCATCGGCCGGCTTCCGCACGGTAACATTTACGTCAACCGCAATATGATCGGCGCCGTGGTCGGCGTGCAGCCGTTCGGCGGCACCGAACTGTCAGGGACCGGGCCCAAGGCGGGAGGACCGGACTATTTGCGGCGGTTTACGGCCGAGCAGGTTGTGACCGTCAACACGGCCGCGGCTGGCGGCAATGCCGGGCTCTTGGCTCTGGACGATTGAGGGGGCGGCAAGATACGCAGAAACCCCGATTTTAAGGTCTATTTGGCCCTCCGCAGGCGGCCTAATAAATTTGTAACAACAAGGAATTAACACAATCACGACAAGATCAGGTTATTCTGATGAGCCATGACTGATTCGATTTCACGCCTCTATCAGGCCGCCTATGCCTGCCGTAACGACGATCCGTCCACCTCGCGGACGGCACGGCTGTTGCGCTCGAGCCGCAGCAAAATGGCCAAGAAGCTCGCCGAGGAGGCGGTCGAGGTCGTGATCGATGCCATGCATGGCGATCGCGAATCCGTCGTCAAGGAAAGCGCCGATCTCATCTACAATCTCGTGGTGCTGTGGGTCGCCTCCGGCATCAAACCCGATGACGTCTGGAGTGAGATGGATCGGCGGGAGCGGCTGTTCGGCATTGCCGAGAAGGTGCCGAAGAAACTGCCGGAAGAATTTCCACGCCGGAAAGTCGTCGTGCTCGAAGGCCGCCGCGCGCGCAAGCGGCGCTGAGCTTTTCCGTTTCTCCTCATCGATAATGCTCGATCAGGTCATTTCGGCGCTCGCGGCCTGGATCGTCGGGGTGATTTCCGCCACCGGCTATTTCGGCGTCGTCGTTCTGATGGCGATCGAGTCGGCCTGCATTCCGCTGCCGTCGGAAATCATCATGCCGTTTGCCGGCTACCTCGTCTCCATCGGCCAGTTCAGCCTGATCGGTGCCGCGACCGCAGGCGCGCTCGGTTGCAATATCGGTTCGACCGTCGCCTATTACGTCGCGGCCAAAGGGGGACGCCCGGCATTCGAACGCTGGGGCCGCTATGTCCTGGTGAGCGCTGCCGAGCTTGATCGCGCCGAACATTTCTTTGCCCGCTACGGCGCGATCACGGTTTTCATCGGGCGGCTGTTGCCGGTGGTGCGCACGTTCATCGCCTTTCCCGCCGGCTTGGCGCGCATGCCGATGGCGCAATTCCAGATCTATACGTTTCTCGGATCGTGGCCGTGGTGCTTCGGGCTCGCTTATATCGGCATGGTGCTCGGTGCGCGCTGGGACAGCGATCCGACTTTCCGCAGCCTGTTTCACCGCTTCGATGCCGTCATTGTCGTGCTGCTGGCGGCGGGGCTGGTGTGGTTTGTCTGGACCAGATGGCGCGAACGCGCCGGCGCCGACAACAAGAAAAATTAATCCGGCCTGGGCTTTTCTGATTTAATTTCAAAGCCGTAACTCGGCGTTTTTGACCTTGCTGACGCCCAATTTGGCCGCCAAGCTTCGGCTTAAACGGACGACGGGCGGTCGCTTGACTGTCCGCAATCGGGGTCGGCAATAGGCCATGGCGGGGGTAGGCCGTGACACCAGGTATCAGTAACAAGACAGCGGTATCAGCAGCGCGAGACCGAGCCTGCGGCGCTTTGCTCGCGGTCTCGTTGCTCGCTTGCGGCTCCGCCGCGGCGCTCGCGCAGAGCGGCGAGCCGGCATCGTCGGCCAGCTCCGCCGCACCGGCGACTTCCCAACCGGAGGCGCCGCAAAGCGCGCCGCAACTAACGCAGCCGTCGCAACCGCCGCCCGCGACCGCCGCCGCGCCGCAAGCGCCGGCGGAGAAGCGCGGCTTTTTCGATGACTTGTCCCGCTGGTGGCACGACTCCGTCACCGACTTCAATGCCAAGCTCAAGGAGCAGCAGTCGAAGATCGACGACTTCAACAAGAAGTCGGCGGAGGCGGCCAAGGATGCGGCTACGGCAACGCAGCAAGCGATGAAGAGTGCCGCGGACGCGATGGTGAAGTCGGCAACTTCAAAAGTGATCGAAATTCACGAGCCCTGTGCAATCGCCGGCAACGGCGCCGCCGACTGCGCGAGCGCTGCGGTCAATGCCTGCAAGGGCAAAGGCTTTTCCGACGGCCAGCCGCTCGATGTGCGCACCGCCGAGAAATGCAATGCCTCGCTCTGGCTGCAAGGCCAGGGACAACAACACTCAGCCGCCGCGGAATGCCCGGTCGAGACCGTTGTGCTGCGCGCCGCCTGCCAGTAGCCTGCGCGCCTTTCCTTTTTCCCCACTGTGCTAGAGTGAATTTTTAGGCCTCGTCATGGCCGGGCTTGTCCCGGCCATCCCGTTCTCCGGGCGCTGCGCCTGTTTAAGCGAGATGCCCGCGACGTAGGCGAGCGAACCGACGCGACGCCGTTCTTCGAACGGCTATGCGCGGGCATGACAATGACTTTTCCGCGGAGAGTACACCCTTATGCTATCCGACGCCGATCGCAGGAAAGCAGCCGATATTCTTGTCGCCGCCGAGAAGGATCGCAAACAGGCGGTGCAGCTGTCGAAGACTTGGCCCGGGATCACCGTGGAGGACGCCTACGCCATCTCGTCTGAGGTCGCCAAACGCAAGATTGCGGCCGGCGCCAAGCTGATCGGGCACAAAGTCGGGCTCACTTCGAAAGCGATGCAGCGCTCGTCGCAGATCGACGAGCCCGATTACGGGCACCTCCTCGACAATATGATGATCGCCGACGGCGCCCGCGTGCCGCACGACAATTATTGTTTGCCGCGGGTCGAAATCGAGCTCGCCTTTGTGCTCGGCAAGCCGCTGCGCGGTCCCGGCATCGGCCTGCCCGACGTGCTGCGCGCCACCGAATATGTCGTGCCGGCGATCGAGATCGTCGATGCCCGCCTGCAAGATCCGCGCAAGATTTTCGACACCGTCGCCGACAACGGCGCCGCCGCCGGTATCGTGATCGGCGGCCGCCCGGTCGGTCCGCTCGATATCGATCTGCGCTGGGTTGGCGGCATGATGTACCGCAATTCCGAGATCGAGGAGACCGGCGTTGCTGCCGGCGTGCTCGGCCATCCGGCGCTCGGCGTCGCCTGGCTTGCCAATAAGCTCGGCCAGCACGGCGTCGCGCTCGATGTCGGGCATCTGGTACTGGCCGGTTCGTTCACGCGGGTGGTGCATGCCCGCAAGGGCGACACACTGCACGCCGATTTCGGCAGTCTCGGCGGCATCGCCGTCCAGTTCGTTTGAGATGGCGGCAGGCATCTTGATTGTTGGCGCCGCCCGGCGCGATCATTGCTCGACCGAGCTCTGGCGCGGGGGCGCAAAGTGTTTGGACAATATTGCAGCCGTTTGCTTGTGGCCGCCCTGGCAATCGTGACGCCGGCCGCGATGCTGCACGCCGCCTTGCCGGCGGAGCCTGAGGTTTCCGGCCGCACCTCCTTTGCCGGCCAGCTGCTGATCGCCTCGCCGAGCTTGCGCGACCCGTTCGATCACGCCGTGATCATGATCGCGCGGCACGATCGCACCGGCGCGCTCGGCATTGTCATCAACCGGCCGATAACGCGGCGGCCGATCGCCACCGTGCTTGCGGCGCTCGGCGCCGACGCCACGGGCGTCACCGACAGCGTGCTGATATTTCTCGGCGGGCCGGTCAGCCCGAACGTCGCCTTTGCCCTGCACAGCACCGAGTATCACGGGTCGCACACGCTCGACATCGACGGCCGCGTGGCCTTGAGCGATGCCGCCGAAGTGCTGCGCGATCTCGGAATTGGGCACGGGCCGAAACAGAGCCTGATCGCCTTCGGCTATGCCGGCTGGGCGCCGCAGCAGCTTGACGACGAGCTCACCCGCGGGGCCTGGGTCGCGGCGCCGGAAAACCCGACGTTGGTGTTCGACACTGATCGCGCCAAGGTGTGGACCGACGCGTTGGCGCTTTATAAAAATGAGCATTAGCGCATCTCGGAGTCCAATGCCCGAACCGATCAAAATCCGCATGGGCGGCTATGGCCCGCCCACCACGTCATTCTCGCGCTCGCTCAAGCGCATCGGCGACGTGCTGTCGGCCGGCTTCGGCGATGGCATCAGCGTGGACTATGTCTGGAACATCATGGATCACGGCCATCGCGCCGAGGACATCCTGACGCTGGTTGAAAATGGCGCAATGACGCTCGGCTATCAGTCGTCGAGCTACCTCACTGACCGCGTGCCCGAGCTCGGCTTCGTTGATTTGCCGTTTCTGTTTGAGCGCCGGGAAGAGGCGCGCGCCGCCATCGACGGCGCGCTCGGCCAATCTGTCAGCCGCAGCATCGAAGCGCGGATCAATTACCGCATCCTCGGTTATTTCGAAAACGGCTTCCGCCAGATCTCCAATCGACTTCGCACGGTGCGCGCGCCGGCGGACCTCAGCGGTATGCGCATCCGCGTGCTGCCGAGCGAGGTGCAGGCGCGGACCTTCGAACTCCTCGGTGCCATCCCGCTGCGCTGGGACCTGACCGAAGCGATCGCCACCATCAAGGCCGGCACCATCGACGCGCAGGAAAACCCGTTCGCCAATACAGTGACCTATGGCGTGCACAAGTTTCATCGTTTTCACACCGTCACCAATCATTTTTATATCTCGCGGCCGATTTTTCTTAATCGCACGCAATTCGACGCCTGGCCGCGCGATCTGCAAAGCGCGATGCGCGAGGCGGTGACCAAGGCGGTGGCGTTTCAGCGCGAATTGGCCATCGCCGAGGATCGCGAGGCGCGCGCCGCGATCGAGGCGGCCAGCTGCGAGATCACCGCATTGACGCCTGCGCAGCACGCTTTGTTTCGCCAAGCGGTCGATCCGCTGTTGCAAGAGGCGCGGCACACCTACGGCGCGGAGATGTTCAAGATGGTCGCGGCGGCGAAAGAAGCGGCGGCGAATGCGGTGGTGGATACGCCGATGCGGATTTAGTTACCTGAGCTTCGGTATCACCTCGCTGGCGAACAGCTCCATGTTCCGCTTGGCAAATTCATCCGGCATCACGCCGAACTGCGGCATGACGATCAGATTCTCCAGACCGGTCTGCCCGCGCACGCGCTCGATCTTTTCCAGGACAGTGCGCGGACTGCCGATCACCGCCGTGCCGTTGCCCATCAATTCGTCCACGGTCTGATTGCGGGCACGCGACCCAAGCGCGGTGCGGATTTTCATCGTCGCTTTGAGCGATGCATTCGACGTGTAGCCGGGCGGCAGCAGCATTTCCCAGGGCATCGGCAGGAAATTATTGAACAGGCTCTCGATCCCGGCTTTGGCTTCTTTCTTGGCTCGCTCATCCGTATCGGCAACATAAAGCGGCACGGCCCAGCCGAGCTGGCTTCCTGAAGCGGCATAGCCGTGCATAGCCTGCGCCGTCTCTTTATACATGTTGAGATAGCGCACCACGGCCGCTTCTGCGGAAAACGTTACCAGGAACGGATATTTGCGCTCTGGCGCCGAGGCCCACTCGATGGTCTCGCGCGAACCCATCGATGGAATCCAGACCGGCGGATGCGGCGTCTGATAGGGCCGCGGCCAGAGATTCACATAACGATTGCGGAAGTGATTGCCCTCGAACTCGAACGGGCCGGTCGTGGTCCAGGCCTTGATGATCAGATCGTGCGCTTCATGAAAGCGCTCGTGCGAGAACGCCGGATTGACGCCGGTCGAGTGATATTCGGCGCCGATGCCGCGCACGAAACCCGCGATCAGCCGGCCCTTCGACAAGACGTCCAGCATGGCGAATTCTTCGGCGATGTTGATCGGATTTCCGACAATCGGCAGCGCGCGGCCGAGCACGGCGATCTTGGCGGTCTTGGTGCGCTGGATGAGCGCGCTCGCGATCAGGTTGGGCGCCGGCATCATGCCGTAGGCGGTCTGATGGTGTTCGTTGACGCCGATGACGTCGAAGCCGAGTTTTTCCGCGTAGGTCAGCTGATCGAGATAGGAATCGTATTCGGCGGCGCCCTTTTTCGGGTCGTAGAAGCTGTTGGGCAAAACCACCCAGGCCGAGCGATGCTCGGCGGCGGCTTTCAGATCGAGCGGCCGATACGGCATCAGATGAAAGCAGGTGAATTTCATGCGCCGGCCCGCTCAAGGAAATCGATGACGTGTGCCGTCACCAGGTCGCATTGCTCGATATGGGGACTGTGGCCGCAGGCCTCGACCTTCGTGATTTGCGCACCGCGAATGCGCTCGCCCCACAGCGCCGCATAGGCGCTCGGCAGGATTTTGTCCTGTACGCCCCAGATGACTTGCGTCGGCACATCGATACGATGCAGCCATTTTTCCAGCGCCGGGTTGAACCAGCGGGGCTCCCAGCCGAATTTCACCGCTGCGACTCGGTTCTGCAGATCAAGATCGAGTTGCGCCTCGTCCGGCGGCGGCGCGGCCAGCAAGGCGTCGGCAAAACTCTGATCGTGATAGCGGTTGCGGATTGCTTCCTCCGGCGACCAGATGAAATTGTCGCCGGGCGGCACGCCTTTGACGCGGATGCCGGCCGGTGCAAGCAGCGTTAAGCTCGCGATACGGCGCGTATTGCGCGCCGCCGCCTCGGCCGCGATCCAGCCACCGAGCGAATGGCCGATGACATGGACCGGAGACGCGAAGGCGCCGTCGAGCACGTCGAGGTAATGCATCGCCAAATCCGGCACATCGCGTAGCCAGTGCGGATCGTCGGAGCCGCCAAAGCCCGGGTGTTCGGGAACGGTCACTGCGAAGTGATGCGACAGGCGCTCGAAGAACGGCAGCCAGGCCGGCCAGCCGCCGGCGCCGTGAAGGAATAGCACCGGCTTGCCTTTGCCGGCGCGGCGAATGCGAACGCGCGTGCCGCGGGTGACCAAGGTCTCCGGTTTGGGCGGCTCAGCAGGCGAAATGACAGACACTCTCAGCCTTGCTCC
>Ga0307479_10002826_pt1 | contig 15753 bp, 9 predicted proteins | sample atmos_gasesECM4C_FD_203743 | JGI IMG/M metagenome (GOLD analysis project Ga0307479, IMG submission 203743) | Hardwood forest soil microbial communities from Morgan-Monroe State Forest, Indiana, United States - atmos_gasesECM4C_515 | ecosystem: Environmental > Terrestrial > Soil > Temperate... | reverse complement strand
TGCACGAGGTTCCGTAAGCTGTCGCAACGGAATAATCCTGGCCGACCCGCTGGGCTATTTGGACTTCCTTTGTTTGATGAAGCACGCAATGCTCGTCGTGACGGATTCGGGCGGCATCCAAGAAGAAACAACAATTCTGGGGATTCCCTGCGTTACTGTCAGAGAAAACACGGAAAGACCAATTACAGTCGAGGCCGGGACAAATTGGATTGCAGGAACAAGCCCAGACACCATCAAGGATGCTATCCGCCGTCAGATGGGCAGGAAGAGGAAGGGCAGCGTGCCAAAGAATTGGGACGGGCAAGCCGCTGTGCGCATCGTTGACATTTTGGTTCGTCGGCACTACGAAAAGAGCTCTTCTCGACCGTCATTTATCCCGCAAGCTGTGCTGCTTGAGGACCGATACCCGTGCCCGTAACCCAATTTATGCCTATAGATAATGACTTGGAAGCTAAGATCCTGAAACTTTTGGCCTACTGTCGGGCGAGCAATTGGGCGGGTTACGACCCGTATGATGCCGTAAACAGCAAGGCTTTTGCCGCCCTGCCGTTCCTCAACTCGAGACTTCCTCGGCTGGTTCTCACCCAGGTTTTGAAGCGTAGTCCAATTAACATTCGCCGACTTTTGCTTATTCCAAAAACCCAAAACCCCAAAGCTATCGCCCTGTTACTCTCGGCATTCCTCAAGCTTTCGAGAATCGGAGTGCCCGAGGCGGGAGACCTCGTCGAGCTGATGATTGAACGGCTGATCGCCCTTCGGTCGCAAGGCGTTCCTTACTGGTGTTGGGGATACAGTTTTCCCTGGCAGACACGGACAATTGTAGTCCCGAGAGGAGTACCCAACCTGGTATGCACAACCTTCGTGGGGAACGCACTTCTGGATGCTTATGAGCAACGCCAGGACACGCGCTGTCTGAGTATGGCCGTGAATACAGCCGAATACATCCTGGACGAGCTCTACTGGACCGACGGGAACTCCGTTGCCGGTTTCAGCTATCCTACCCCTCATCTTCGGAATCAAGTTCCCAACGCGAATTTCCTTGGTGCAGCTTTGTTGTGCCGAGTGTACAAACTCACGAGCGAGCTGAAATTTCTCGGTCCGGCCCTCAGGGTTGCCCGGTACGCGGCCGCAAAGCAGCACGCCGACGGCTCGTGGGAATACGGGGAGGCGCCGTCACAACGATGGATCGACAACTTCCACACTGGCTACAATCTGTGCGCGCTTCAGTCCATTGGCCGCCATGCTGAAACAACCGAGTTCGAATCGTGCCTACGGCGCGGGCTCGAGTTCTACCGAGCACACTTTTTCCGCGAGGACGGCGCGCCCAGATATTTTCATGACCACACGTATCCCGTGGACATTCATTGTGTGGCGCAAAGTATCATCACCCTCCTTGCGCTTAAAGACCTCGACCCGAGCAATGTCGTATTGGCGCGCTCGGTGTTCCAATGGGCCATGAACCACATGTGGGATGAACGGGGCTTCTTTTATTATCGCGTTCTTCGCTTCTTTACTATCCGAACCCCATACATTAGATGGGCCCAGTCCTGGATGCTTTTGGCAATGTCCGCGCTCCTGTGCGAATCGAACGTGCGGGTGGAATATTCGGAAACCCCGGATACAACCGCTTTGGTTGAGGCATGCTGATGCTTCGCACTGTTTTCAGACCAGAATCGTATCATTGCTAATCTTCCGCTGTATGTTATAGCGGCGATTATTTTGAGGGTTTATATATTCAATCCGCTGGAGGATCCGCGCTGGGGGGATTTTGTCCAGAGACATCCGCGTGGCTCGGTATTCCATTCACCCAACTGGTTGGAGGCGCTTCGCCGAACGTACGGATATGAACCCGCCGTCTATACCACTTCACCTCCGACGGCCGAGTTGACAAATGGCGTAGTCTTCTGCCGCATCAACAGTTGGCTGACGGGGCGGAGAATGGTCTCGTTGCCCTTTGCCGACCACTGCGAGCCGCTCATAGAAAAGCCTGAAGACCGGCAGGAAATTCTCAATCTTCTGCAGCGCGCAGTCAAAAGAGAGAACTGGAAATACATTGAGATGCGGCCGCGGAGTTCGGACATCCTGAGTGAACCCGGCCTGGAGAAGGACGGTTCGTTTTGCTTTCATGTGGTGGATCTCCGCTCCCCACTCACGGATCTCTTTCAGGCGTTTCAAAAGGATTCGATTCAAAGAAAGATTCGGCGCGCGGAACGCGAAGCTCTCTGTTACGAAGAAGGGAGATCAGAAGTCCTCCTGAACAAATTTTATCGCCTGATGTTGCAGACTCGTCGGCGGCACAAGTTGCCCCCACAGCCGGCTGACTGGTTCAGAAATTTAATTGTATGTCTGGGTGAGCGGGCCAAGATTCGAGTCGCTTCAAAGGGCGGGCAGGCCATCGCCAGCGTCCTCACACTTTCCCACGGAGCCACGGTCGTTTACAAGTATGGTTGCTCTGACGCGAGCTATCACAATCTGGGGGCCATGCCCTTTTTGTTTTGGAAAGCCATGCAAGAAGCGAAGGAGAAAGGGTTCCAGGAATTTGATCTGGGCCGCTCAGATACTGACAACGCGGGTTTAATTGCTTTCAAAGACCACCTTGGTGCGACCCGGTCGATGCTGACTTATATTAGAATTTCCGTTTCCCGTCTTTGGATCGCGAATGAAGGCTACGGAATGCAAATCGCAAGGCGTCTCTTTGCCCGTATGCCCGATGGTCTGTTGGCAGCAGCTGGAAAGCTGCTCTATCGGCACATCGGCTGAAGCCGGCTGCGTATCGACACTGGCATCTCGTCTGGCAGGGACAACAAGATAAGCAAAAGCAACAGGAAAAGCTATGGCAGTGGATCTGGAGGTGAAATCGGCTTCGGCGATCCCGCGATCGGCATCTTGTAACAGGACCGGCATCGGGGCGTTGATTATGGATGCCGATTATCGTGCGCTCGCGGTCGTGCGCAGTCTCGGGCGGCACGGAGTCCCCGTCTGGATTCTCGAGCACGGGGACCAATTACTTGCTACTTTATCTCGTTACAGCCGCCGGAAGCTCCGATGGCCCAGAAGCCAAGATGAAGAAGAAAAGGTGAAGTTTCTTATCAACTTGGCTGATCGCGAGGGTATCCGCGATTGGGTGCTGTTTCCCACGGGCGACGAAGGTGCGGCCCTGGTTGCGCGCCACCATCAGACACTTGGCAAACACTTTCAACTTACGACCCCGCCATGGGAAGTGCTGCAATGGGCGTATGACAAGCGGCTCACCTACCGGCTTGCGGAGAAGGTGGGTGTAGACCACCCGTGGACGATGTACCCCGCGAACCGCGACGAGGTGGCGGCGAGCGAGTGCCTGTACCCAGTCATTCTTAAACCAGCTTACAGCAGCAGCTTCAATCGATTCACGGCATCGAAAGCATGGCGCATTGATACCCGAGAGCAACTCCTCGCTCGCTACGAGGAGGCAAGAACACTCGTCGATCCGGGTGCTTTGATGGTTCAGGAGCTCATTCCGGGCGGAGGAGAATCACAGTTTTCCTACACGGCACTATGTCAGAACGGGCGGCCGATCGCATCACTTACTGCGAGGCGGACCCGGCAGATTCCCATGGACTTTGGACGTGCCAGCACTTTTGTTGAGACGGTCGACGACCCAGCAACATCGGCGAACGCGGCTCGCCTCCTCGCGGCGCTGCGATACACAGGCATCGTGGAAGTTGAATTTAAACGAGATCCTCGTGATGGCAAGCTTAAGCTGCTCGACATCAATCCGCGTGTTTGGGGTTGGCACAGTCTGTGTGGATTCGCGGGCGTGGACTATCCGTATCTGTTGTGGCTCCTGACGATCGGAGAATCGATACCGGCGACGAAGGCAGCGGTTGGTGTACGTTGGGTACGGATGAGCACTGATGCACCCACGGCGATCCGCGAAGTCCTTCGCGGGCGCCTGTCATTACGCGAATACCTACGTTCCATCCGGCCACCGCTTGCCCCGGCAATCTATGCGTCTGATGATCCTCTTCCCGGAGTTTTTGAAACTCCACTTCTGGCGTATTTGCTCGGCAAGAGGCTCTTCAACGGTGGCAGGATCTCTTGAAGGAATGCCCCAACCGCATTTCGGGAGAATTCGATGATAGGGAGGTACACAGTTGAGAGCGACGTGTGATGTAGTGGTTGTTGGAGCTGGTCCTTACGGGTTGTCGGCCGCCGCACATTTGAATGTCTCCGGAGTAAACGTCCGCGTCTTTGGCGAGAGCATGTCGTTTTGGGAACGCAACATGCCCGAAGGCATGTGCTTGCGATCTCCCTGGGAAGCCTCTCAATTGTCTGATCCCGCCAAGGCGTTGACTATCGACGCGTTTCAAACTGCGACCGGCGTGCGCGTGAGTCGGCCCATCCCCCTCGCACGCTTTGTTGCTTATTGTCGGTGGTTTCAGTCGCATGCCGTTCCCAACCTGGAACAACGAAAGGTCGTGGAAATCGCAAAGGAAACAGCGGGTTTCCGAGTCGTGCTGGCAGACGGCGAAGTTGTGCGATGTGGGCGTGTCGTCATCGCGGGAGGTATCGAACCGTTTGCTGTCCGGCCACCTCAGTTTGCTGGCCTTCCCGGAGAGTTGGCGTCGCATTCGTCAGAACAGCGAGACCTGACTCGCTTTCGCGGGAAGAGAGTTGTGGTCATCGGCGGCGGGCAGAGTGCTCTCGAATCGGCAGCTCTCCTGCACGAATGCCAATCAGACGTTGAGCTGGTAATTCGAGAGAGCGTTGTTCAATGGACCTGGCAGCGCCCGTGGCTGCATACGTTCCGGCCCATTGGCGCGGTCCTCTACGCTTGGCCGGACGTCGGACCGGCGCTTATCAGTCACGCCGTTGCACGGCCCGATCTCTACCGACTACTTCCGCGATGGCTTCAGGACTCCTGGCGTGTCAAATCGACCCGCCCAAATGGTGTGGGCTGGCTCAGGCCTCGTTTGCACGATGTGACCATCTCCATCGGCCTCAATGTCCTTTCGGCGACCGCCCGCGGAAACCAAGTGGAACTCAAGCTGAGTGATGGCTCCCATGAGCTGGTGGATCACGTGTTGATGGCCACTGGCTACCGCGTCGATGTGAGAAAGTATGAATTTCTTTCCGGATGTTTAGCATCCGAGCTCCGCCTTATTCACGGGTTTCCGGTACTCAAGCGAGGTTTTGAATCTTCCGTTCCAGGCCTGCACTTTCTGGGTGCGCCAGCGGCATGGAGCTACGGCCCGCTTATGCGTTTCGTTGCGGGAGTCGATTTCGCCAGTCGTGCGGTGGCCCAGTGCGTCGCTCGTGCCCGCCGCGCCGTCGTTGGTCGGCCGATTGCGGATGCGCTCCAGTCGCAAAGAGTCGCAGTGCCCCGCGGCCCCGAGGGAACATAAAGACGAACACTGAGACTGATATTCTGCAGTGTGAACTTCCTCACCCAAGAAAATAAGGCGCCAGGATGGCACCGGCATCTCCCTCTCGGGCGGGACGGCACAAGGGCGATTCGTCCAGCCTCAATGATCGGGCTTTCCGATTCTTAAGCCCCACCCAATGAATCGAACATTCGTCGGTCACTATCGCTGTCCCGAAGAGTTTGCCCGTTGTTTTCTAGATGGCGAACCGTCGCGGCATTTGGGTCATTTCCGGTTTGGACCCGATGCGGTCTGTTATGGTTCTATCGGCAAGGGGGCGGTACACCCCAACCCGGATGGAGAGCTCCACGACGCACTGAACGATGCCGTGGTGGAACGCGGGGCGGTAGGCCTGTCTTTCGATCCCGACCAGGTTGTCAACAATCTCCGTTTTGAGCGCTATTGCAACTTACAAAAACAGTCGTTTCTCTCCGGTGGGCTCGCTAACAAGTTGTACTATTTTGCGCGGCCGATTTTAGGTGTAAGCGTACGCCGGCACTTTCAGAAATTCAGACTTAACGGTTGGCAGTCGATTCCCTTTCCGCACTGGCCGGTCGATCGAACCGTCGAGCAGGTGCACGAGACAATTCTCCGCCTTTGCGTGCAGGCTCACGATGGCAGAGAAGTGCCGTTTATCTGGTTTTGGCCCGAGGGGTTTCCAAGCTGCGCGGTTGTTACTCATGACGTGGAGACTGTCAAAGGACGTGATTTCTGCTCGACACTGATGGACATCGATGAAAACTTTGGAATCAGAAGCTCTTTTCAATTGATTCCCGAGAAAAGGTACTCACTCAGTGAGACGTTTATTCAGAGCATCCGTTCCAGGGAGTTTGAAGTCAATGTTCACGATCTGAATCACGACGGACGACTGTTTGCCAGCGAAGCCGAGTTCTTGGATCGCGCACGCCGCATTAACCAATACGGCCGCACGCTTGGTGCGCACGGGTTTCGCTCAGGTGCCCTTTATCGCAATCTCGCGTGGTACAGTGCGCTTGAATTTTCCTATGACATGTCCGTGCCCAATGCCGCTCATCTGGATCCACAACGCGGCGGCTGCTGTACCGTGATGCCCTATTTCATCGGCAAGATCCTGGAGTTGCCCGTCACTACAACTCAGGATTATTCGCTTTTTAATATCCTCAATGAGTATTCGACTGATCACTGGAAGCGGCAAATTGCCCAGATCATGGGAAAAAACGGACTGGCTAGCTTCATCGTTCACCCCGACTATGTTGTGGAACAACGAGCGCGAAATACATATAAATCGCTCCTGGCATTTCTCGCTGGTTTGCGGTCGGAGGGCAAGATGTGGATTGCTCTTCCACGAGAGGTTAATCAGTGGTGGCGAGCGCGGAGCCAGATGAAGCTCGTTCGTCAGGGGAGCCATTGGGTGATCGAGGGACCAGAAAAGCATAGGGCGCGGGTTGCGTATGCCGTCCTTGACGGTGACCGCTTGACTTACGAACTGGACTATAGCGAGCGGCCCTGGCCAAGGGAAGACTCAAACGTTCCGAGTCGTTCTTCGACTGTGATCTATTCATCAGCCCGATTCCACACTTGATTGGAGTGCCGCTCCGAAGACCGGGGGCGCCTAGTTTCACTTAATTTCGTCCAATGCGGCTCGTACCGGAACCAGGGCTTTCCCCGATGCACCTTTGGCTATTTGTCCTACATTGACTGCCCTTTTTTACCTGATTCTTTTGCCCCCGACAAAGTGCTAAATGACATCTAAACCGGCCCATGTGACCCGGATGGCGGAGCTATAGATAACCACGGGGTGAGGAGCGATGAGCAGGCATTTTGAATTGATGGACCAACGCCCGCGCGATTCTATGGCGGTCCAGCCTCCTCCACGAAGTGGGCTAAGGTCTACGCCAAATCCGCCGAACCGCTACCCCCGGACGGTGATAGACGCGCGCGAGGAAATGTCCGTAGCAGGTCTGTGGCGCATCATCCGAAACCGCAAGTGGACAATCACCGCGTTTGCGGCCGTTGTCGTGGTGATTGTCGTAACCGCGTCGTTCCTCACGAAACCGCAATACGAGGCTTCCGCACGGGTGGTGTTTCACCGCGAGAGCGACAGTGGCGTGCTGGGGTTCAAGGGCGTTGACACATCGCTGCTGGAGGATCCAGAAGACCGCGCGGCCATTGACACACAGATCGGCATCCTGCAGACCGACGCGTTGGCCTTGCAGGTCATCAACGATCTCCACCTCGACAAAAACCCGAACTTCGCCGGTCGCAAGGCGCGGCCCGGCGACGAAGATCAACTCGTGGGACCGTTTCACAAGAGCCTCAATGTCTCAAAGGTGAAGGGCACACGGCTTATCGAGATTCAGTTCCGAAATACAGATCCAAGGTTGGCGGCCGATGTCGTGAACGATTTATCGAAGGCTTATGTGGATCAGTTTTATAGAAGTCAGTTTCAAGCGAGCACGCAGATTTCCGAATTCCTCGCGAATCAATTGAAGGAACTACAGTCTAGTGTTGAGGAATCGCAGCAGAAGCTGGTCGACTACCAGAAAGAAAATGGAATATTTGGCCTGGACGAAAAGCAGAACATTGTGACTGCGAAGCTCGACGACCTGAACAAAGAACTCACAACAGCGGAAGCCGACCGGGTCGAGAAAGAGATTAACTACCGATTGGCGCGTTCGGGTCAACCGGAGCTGATTGCGAAATTAGAGCCCGACAACCTCATTACGAAATTGCGCGCACAACAGGCCGATCTGCGAAACCAAATGGCGCAAGCGTCCGTTCAGCTAGGCCCCGCACACCCAAAGATGGCCGAACTGTCCAAACAGCTCGCGCAGGTGCGGGAGTCGCTCGATGCTGAGGTTCACAGAATCGATGAACGGATAACCTATGAATATAAAAGCGCGGCGGAACGCGAGCGCATGCTGCGGAATGCACTGGAAGCGCACAAACAGACAGCGGACAAGCTGAACGCAAATGCACTTCAGGGCAACATCCTGAAGCACGAGTTTGAGACGAACCGGAAGCTCTACGAGGATCTACTGCAGAAGCAGAAAGAAGTCACCATTTCAGCCAGCTTGAAATCGAGCAACATGTGGATCGTCGATCCAGCCAGGCCGCCGAGACTGCCCGCCGAGCCGAATATTCTGCGGAACTTCGCGCTTTCTCTCCTGTTCGGGGTGTTCGGTGGCGTGTTGCTGGCATTCGGTCTGGAGAAGATGAATGAGAAGATTAGCACTTTGGAGCAGGCAATTATTGCGTCGCCACTGCCTTCACTCGGTGTTGTGCCGTTGCTGGGAGCAAAGAACAAGAATGACGCGTCCCCTCAGCTCAATGACGTCAACGGCAGCGTCAAGCCCGAATTGGTGAGCTTCCTTCGACCAATGTCGCTGGCTGCGGAATCCTATAAAGCCATGGTGACGTCCATCTTGCTTTCGCATCGGACTCACCCGGCGGTGATTCTGGTGACGAGCGCGCTTCCGGGGGAAGGTAAAACCACAGTGAGTACGAACTTGGCCATTGTGCTGGCGCGGCTTCGCAGGCGTGTGCTGCTCGTCGATACCGACCTCCGGCGTCCCAGCATCCATCGCGCCATGCGGTTGAGTACTAACACCGGTTTGGGCGCATTACTCAGGAAGTCCGCCACATTCGATGACCTTGTAGTCGGCTGCGCCGACGTACCCAATCTGTTTATCCTACCGGCGGGGCCGGTTAACCTGCCGGACGATACCGAATTGCTGGTGTCTGGCTTCAAGGACTTAGTTGAACGGTGGCGGGAGCAATTCGACCACATCATCATCGACACCCCACCCGTACTGCCGATGACCGATGCGGTTCGCATGTCCGTTGAGGCGGATTCGGTGATCCTGGTCATCCGTTCTGGTCAGATCGCAAAAGACGAGTTCTTGCGCGCTCAGGATTTACTCCTCAAGGTAAATGCACGCCTTACGGGCTTCGTCTTGAATGGCGCGGAGCTGGACTCGTCAGATTTTCGGTACTTTTACGGTTACTACAGTCAGGATCAGTCGAAGCGCCTCAGCGAAGGCGCGTAAGGGTTTCGAATCTCCATTTGCTTCTCGCCCATGACCGAAGGCTTGTGCCAAAGGGAAGGTGCGCTTTGAGGCCAGCTAAGGAAATGTATTCCCGATCCATGGAGGTTGTCATGAATTTCAAATCTGTTTTTCTCGCCCTGCTTGTGTTCTTAGCTCTGCCGTCGGCCTACGGCTTCGCCCAGGAACGTGTCGGTTCGCCAGAAGTGCGCCCAGAGGCGCCGTCGTCTGCACCTCAGGCCACACCTGTCGCGGCGCGCAGTACCGGCTCCCCGCAGGACCTGCTCATAGGTGCCGGCGATCTGCTCGAGGTCAGCCTCTACGGCATGCCTGATTTCAAAACCGACGTGCGCGTTAATTCTGGCGGCGAGATTTCCTTGCCGATGCTGGGCGCAGTAGCCGTGGCTGGACTCTCCGTGGAACAGGTTCAAACGCTGATTGAACGCAAGCTCAGTCAAAAGGGCCTTTTCAATGATCCGCACGTTACGGTTTTCGAGAAGGAGTACGCTACGCAAGGCTTATCGGTTCTAGGCGAGGTACAGAAACCCGGCATTTATCCGTTGCTGGGCTCGAGAAATCTCTACGACGCCATATCCGTCGCCGGCGGTACTACTCCTAAAGCTGGCCGCTATGTGCTGATTACACGCCGCAATGATCCGCAACATTCGGTTCGGCTACCGCTTTTGACTGGCGCGGCGGAGTCGATGGAAAATAACATCACTGTCGAGCCCGGCGACACAATTGTCGTGAGCAAAGCGGGTGTCGTTTACGTCGTCGGCGACGTCCGCCAGCCCGGCGGTTTTGCCATGGAAAATGGCAACGACATTACCGTGTTGAAGGCCATCGCGCTTGCTCAGGGCACGAACCCAAACGCGGCTTTGAATGCGGCCAGGCTCATCCGCAAGACCCCAGAGGGCCCCAAAGATGTCCCCCTCCCCCTTAAGCAGATTCTGGCCGCCAAGGCTCCTGATCTACAGCTGCAACAAGATGATGTCGTCTTCGTTCCTGGCAGCGCGGGGATGAGCGCGGCCAAAAAGGGAGCTGAGGCGATCCTGCAAATGGCAACCGGCATAGCGATTTGGCGCATACCGTGAGCTCATCATTATTCAAGATTGTTCAAGCAGGTGTGCCCCAAGACGAAATCCTGAGGGGTACCCTGCGAATTCGCAGATGCTGCTCTCCAATCAGAGGAACTCATGCTAGCGCTTTTAACGGATAGAAAATCAGGGGAGGTGTCCACGTACGATGTTCCCGCGCCGGAGCTGCGTCCTGGCGGAATCCTTGTGCGTACCCATTATTCGGCAATCAGCGCCGGCACTGAACGAGCCACACTCGAGTTGAGTTCAAAGTCGCTCCTAGCCAAGGCGAAAGCACGCCCCGATCTGGTCAAACAGGTTATCGAGTACGCGCGCCAGAACGGGGTGAAAGCAGCATACGACAAGGTCCATGCAAAGTTGGATACACTGACTACCCTCGGGTATAGCTGCGCGGGCGAAGTAATTTCCGTCGGGGATGGCGTAGAGGAGTTCCGCGCGGGTGACCGCGTCGCCTGCGGCGGCGGCGGCTACGCCAACCATTCTGAGGTCAATTTTGTTCCGCGCAATCTCGCGGTACACATTCCCTCGCAAGTGTCCTCGGCTGCAGCCTCTTTAACTACGATTGGTGCCATCGCGCTGCAAGGGTTTCGGCAGGCTGACCTCGGCATCGGCGAAACTGTCGCGGTGATCGGCGCCGGGCTTGTAGGGGTGTTGACGATTCAGATCGCCCGCGCCGCCGGATGCCGCGTTGTGGCCATCGATCTTTCGCACCAGCGCGTCGAGCGAGCGGTGGCGTTCGGCGCACATCTCGCGATTGCTGCCAATGACGCGACGCTCTTGTCAAGCATCAAGGAGTTCTCCAGGTACGGTGCCGATGCCGCTATCTTGACCGCCGCGACCGACTCCGCCGAACCGGCTGAGATGGCCGCCAGAATTCTGCGCGATCGTGGCCGCATTATCGTTGTGGGCGCTGTCGGCATGGGAGTATCGCGCAGCAACATGTATATGAAAGAGCTGTCGCTAGCTCTCTCGCGCTCTTACGGGCCGGGGAGGTACGACCCGCAGTATGAGGAAGGCGGGATCGATTACCCGATCGGATATGTCCGCTGGACCGAGCGGCGCAACATGGAAGCCTTCCTTGACCTGCTGGCAACAGGACAGATAGACGTCACTCCCCTCCTCGAGCATCGGTATGCCATCCACGAAGGCGCGAAAGCCTACGCTGACTTGAAGAATGGCCTGTACACTTCGATTCTGGAGTACAGGGGCGCGTCTGCTGTGTCGCAGAGGAGCGTGTCGGTCGTGCTGGCAGCCAGGCCTCGCATTGGCGATGAAGTGAGAGTCGGTTGCATCGGAGCCGGAAGTTTCGCATCGAGCGTAATCTTTCCAAATCTCCAATCTATGAAGGGCGTGCGGCTGCAATCCGTGGGTACCATCTCGGGCGCGGGCGCTGCTTCGGCGCAACGCGCCTTCAAGTTTCAGACCGCGGAACAATCCTCGGAACTGCTGAACGACCCCAATGTTGATACCGTATTCATCCTGACGCGCCATGACACGCACGCGTACCATGCGGCCCAAGCGTTACAAGCCGGCAAGCCCGTGTTCATCGAAAAGCCGCTGGCGATAAATCGCGAACAATTGGCTCAACTACAAGAGGTGTACGCTGGGCAGTTGGAGGCAAGACGCGCGCCGTTCGTGATGGTGGGCTTCAACCGCCGGTTCGCACCGTTCACCGAGAAAATCCGCCAGTTCTTCGCTGGCCGTCGTGAGCCCATGATGGTCCACGCGCGCATTAATGCCGGCTACATCCCGCATGACCACTGGGTTCACACCCAGGGCGGCCGGATTGTGGGCGAGTTCTGCCATTTCGTGGATTGGGCGCGCTTCGTGATCGGTTCTCCTATTCACAGCGTGGCTGCAACAGGCCTGCCGGACGGCGCGCAGCACGCGCCGGATAACATCACAGTTACTCTTAGGTTCCAAGATGGATCCGTTGCCAATCTGCTTTACTTAGCTAATGGCGACCGCAGCGTTTCAAAGGAGTTTTTCGAAGTGTTCTGCCAGGGTGCAATCGCGCGGCTGCACGATTTCCGCGAACTCGAACTCGCACGCAATGGGAAGGTTCAGAAGTCCAAGAGCGTGCAAGACAAAGGCCACCGTCAGGAGCTCCAATTAACAATCGAAGCGATCCGCTCCGGTAAACCATCGCCAATCTCATTTGAAGAACTCGTAGAAGTTACCGAGACGACCTTTCTGGTTCAGCACGCACTCGCAACTGGAGAGGTTATCCGGTTGGCAGAAGCCCCGCTCGCAACTTCGCCTGACGCGCCGCTTCCCGAAATGCCCGATGCGGTGCAGCAACACTCAGCCGCCGCCGGGGACTGAACATGCGCCTGATTAAGTCGTCGCAAGTTCCTGTTCCTTCCTATTTCGATCCGTTCGAGCTTCGCTTAGGGTGACGGCATAATTTCCATTCCTATGCTCGGCGAAATACTCACACCGGCGGAGCAGCGGACTCGCTTGTTGGAAGCCGCCCTTGTCCTTGTAGGTGCGGTTTCGGTTGCCGGCTTCATTTTGGTACCCAATGCGGGCTTGCTGGCTCTTATCGGGTGCGCAACCCTGTGGTTCCTCGCGCTGGTCAGTGACGCGCTTCGTGGCAGACTCGAGGGCATGCTGCTGTGGTGGGCAGCACTCTTTCCGCTGGGCTACTACTTCGTATCGTTTCCCCGGGAACATTCGATCGTGACCCTTGATCGGGTGGTCGTCCTCGTCGCGTCCATGGGATTGTATTTCGCCAAGCCTAGTATGCTCACCCCAGTACCGACGGCGCTGCGCCAGGCCGGACTCGCTTGGTTGGCCTTTGCTGTGGTTGCAGGCGTCAGCCTCGGAAAATCGCCGAATGTTCTGAACGGTGCGCAGAACCTGCTGGAAGGTCACGTGCTGCCACCCTTGCTCGGCTGGTGCGTCATTGCGCGGTTTGATGTTCGTCGTCGGCTTCCCACAATACACACGGCCGTATGCATCTCCTCAATCATCTGCGCGGCGGTGGCAGCCGCCGAAATGGTCACAGGAGTGGATTTGCTCCCAGCTCAAGGTTCTGGAATGGACTATGCGGGAGGAGGTATCCCCCGACCAAACGGGCCATTTACCTCCAATGACGCCCTCGCGCTGATTGGTGCTGTCAGCTTTTTCTTCCTCCTCTTCCTTCGGGCGAACCTTGGCCCAAAGTTGAGTGCTGGTCGCAGAACGCTTCATTCCATTGGGTTGGCAGCAGCGATCGGCATGGCGTTGATGCCGATGTTCCGCTCCGTCGCACTCACGCTGCTGATTGTGCTGATCATCGATACCTTCTGGGAGAAGAGGGCGGCCCGTCGCGCCTGGCGCGTTGCGCTCATCCTCGGTTCTGTTGGGCTGATTTTTATCGCTCCCTTATTTGTACCCGAATCGATGGTCGAAGACCGCAGCAGGGCAGAAAACGTGTACGGGCGTATCGCCCAATTCGAGCAAAGCCTTCGGGTGTTTGCAGAACACCCTGTGCTAGGTGTCGGATTTTATAACTTCCAAAAAGTCGTGGCGGGAGAGCCTCGTTACGCTGCGTCTTACGAGGGCGTGCATTCCGTGGACACGCCACACAATAATCTGACTCAGGTGCTCGCCGAGACTGGCATCCTCGGCTTCGTGCCGTACATGATGGCACACATTCTCCTGCTCAGGGCAATGTGGCAATTGCGCCAGTTGTCCTGTTCCGGGCATCTGGCCTGGAAATATTATGTTTACCTCTTCCTGACTTATTGGATCACCGGGCTTACCGAGTCCTCGGGCTATAGCCCCCTGAACCTGGTGTACGTGTTTGCGACTGCAATTTCTTATAAGTACGTAATGACGGACGTTGATTTAACGCAGTCTATGGAAGCGCAAGTTCCTGATGAAGTTTTCAGCGAGCCCGCCCGTGTCTTCTAGCTTGCCTTTCTCCAATGAGCCGACAATCTAAGGTTTTCGTGCTCGTTCTGGCCGGCCAGCAACGAGATGCGCTCGCTTTTGCCCAGCGGCGCTATCCGGCGTGCGAGCCTGTAATTCTGCCGAAGACCGAGCTTCGCGAGAGCGGCTGGAAGAGCCAATTGCGTATCTTGCGCCAGCTCAAGGGCGAAGCGCTCCTGATATTTACCCATTCTCTCGAATCCTTGCAAGAGCCGATGCTTCTCAAATGGACCGTTCTGCTGCATCGGTGCCGGGAAACTATCCTTGCGGATTCCTCCGGCTCGGTTGAAGTGAGCAGCAAAGTGGGATTCTTGGGTTTGCTACCACGAAGTTTCATCGCCTCTCTGGGCGACGTGATTGTTTTTACTTGCGCCTGGATCGGCCTGCAGCTATTTCAGGTATGGCTCAAGATTGGACGTGAACCACAAGCCCGCTTCGCTCTGCTTGACCTCGCGTACCTGTGTCCATCTCCAGCGGGTCTGAGCGCTCCCGGTGGCGCTCAGACTCACGTCACAGGTTTCCTTTCAGGGCTGGCCCAGGAAGGAGCGCGCTCGGCAGTATTTTCCGGGCAGCCGCTGCAGACCGCATGCGATGTGCACCACATCCCGGGATCGTGCCGCTTCCACTTATTCCGCGAAGCGGCAACCCTGTCATACAACATCCGGTTCATTGCTGCTGCACGAAAGTTGCTGGCGCAAAAAAGGCCGCGCCTGCTATATCAGAGGCACGGAAGATTTATGTTTGCCGGTGCACTTCTGTCCCGTCTGTTGGGAATTCCTTTGGTGCTCGAATACAACGCTTCTGAAGACTGGATGGCGAAGCACTGGGACCCCGTGCGTTTCTCTCCGTGGCTTAGGCTGTGCGAGAGAGTATCGGTAAAGGCGGCGTCTTTGGTCGTTGTAGTTTCGAATCCGTTGAAACAACAGTTGATGGAAGTTGGAGTGCCGGCAGAGCGAATCCTGGTAAATCCCAACGCAGTCGATCCTGAGTGGTTCTGTCCCCCCTGCGGCGGTGCGAAACTGCGGCAGGATTTAGGGCTTCGGTCGGAGGACATAGTCGTCTGCTTTGTCGGCACATTCAGTTACTGGCACGGAGTTGCCGTGCTAGAACAGACGATCCGGTCGTTGCTGGACAAAGCCCAGTCCGGAGACGGCCCGTTGAAATTCCTTCTGGTCGGAGATGGACCGCTTGCTTCACAGTTGCGGAATGCGCTCGAGCCATATACGCGGCACGGCTTTGTCACCTTCACCGGCGCGATTCCACACGGATCCGTTCGAGCGCACCTGGATTCTGCCGACATTCTCGTCTCGC
>Ga0307479_10002824_pt1 | contig 15762 bp, 14 predicted proteins | sample atmos_gasesECM4C_FD_203743 | JGI IMG/M metagenome (GOLD analysis project Ga0307479, IMG submission 203743) | Hardwood forest soil microbial communities from Morgan-Monroe State Forest, Indiana, United States - atmos_gasesECM4C_515 | ecosystem: Environmental > Terrestrial > Soil > Temperate... | reverse complement strand
CCATCCGAGTCTCGGCCACGAAACCCAACAACGACATTTTGATAATCAGCGCCTGGAGTTTTTGGGCGACGCGATCCTTCAGCTTGTCATCACCGAATATCTTTTTGGACATTTCGGCGATCAGCCGGAAGGGCAGCTGACGAAACTGCGCTCGCGATTGGTCTCGCGCGATACATTGAAAACGCACGCTGCGGCGCTCGATCTTGGGCAGTTTCTGTTGATGGGTCGCGGCGAGGAAGCGAGTGGCGGACGGTCCCGAGTCTCGACCCTCGCGGACGGCTTTGAAGCGTTGATCGGCGCGATTTATCTGGATGGTGGTCTGGAGAAAACGAAGAAATTTATTTTAGCCCAGGCCCAACAAGATCTGGCCCAGCTGGCGGAAGAACCGGTGGATATCAATCCCAAGGGCTACTTGCAGGAACTATTGCAAAGCATTTCGCCGCGGAGCCCGCTTTATGAAGTCCTTTCCCAAACTGGCCCGGAGCACGACAAACGATTTGTAGTCCAAGCGGTCTGGGAAGGAATCGTTCTCGGGAAAGGTCGCGGTCGAAGCAAAAAACAAGCTGAGACAGCCGCGGCCGAAGAAGCGATGGAATTGAAGCGCTGGAAAAAAGCGAAACGGGCGCCAAAGATCGACAAGAAGAAGAAACACTAGCCGATCGTCACTTTTCGATCGCGTTGCCGGCGGAATGATTCAAGGCGTCGATATTTCCGTCCGCCTTTGATTTCCAGCGCAGACGATTGGCGATAGACTCGGTCACAAATTTTTTGGCGCGCCCAATTGAATCCGGAAGAGACATTCCGGCAGCGAGGCCGGCGGTGATGGCCGCGGAATAAGTGCAACCAGTGCCGTGTGTCACAACATCCCTCACGAACGGCGCAGCGAATTCAACGACTTTTCCATTCGCAAACAGAAGATCGACGGCTTCCTTGCCGTGGAGATGTCCACCTTTAAGCAGGATAGCGGTTTTAAATTTGCGCTCTAATTCTTGGCCCGCTCGTTTCATCGATTCGCGATCTTTAATTTTATCGCCAATTAATTGCGCGGTTTCGTCCAGGTTTGGCGTGATCAGGGATGCAATTGGAAATAATTCGCGCTGGTAGGTTTCGATAGCATCGGGCTCGAGAAGCGGCTCGCCGCCGGTTGCGGTAATAACAGGATCGACTACCAGCGGAATCTTGCGACGAAGATCGACAATTGCCCTCGCGACCGCGCTAATAATCGCAGCCGAGCAGAGCAATCCGGTTTTCATTGCCGCGATCGGAAAACTTTTGGCGAGGACTTCGATTTGCTCGTGGACCATCTCAACGCTGATTCGTTCGAGTCGCGAAACTTTGCCGGGAATTTCCGCGACGACGCAGGTGACGGCAGAGAGTCCGTAAACACCGAGCGCGCTGAATGTCTTGAGATCGGCCTGAATTCCGGCGCCGGCACTACTATCTGAGCCGGCAATAGTCAGCGCGATCGGGATAGCCACGGATCTATTCTGCCGTCAGAGAGGACGGCAGCTACAACAAAATTTGCTTTTCGCTGTGATTCCACACGACCTTGAGCGTGTCTTGAAGCGAAACGTTGGAAACAAATGAAAAAAGAAGCGGCCCAAACTCTGCGTGCATTTCTGGTTGAGCTCGTGATCTACGCCGTGCTCGTGGTCGCGTATTTTTTTCTGGTCCTGCATTTTTTAGGGGAAGGATTGCAACGCCTCGAACAGAATCATCGTTACGGATACGCCGGCGTCGCCATCCTGCTCATGATCGGCCAGGCCGTCGTTCTCCAAAACGTGACCACGTTTTTGTTGCGGTTCATTCGTGGCCGCGCGGAATAAAATATGTTTTTCCCCATCTCCGGCGCGCACATCAGCCCGTTTTATCTGGTCATCGTCGGATTTGTGATCGGTATTCTGGGCGGCTTTTTCGGAGTGGGCGGCAGTTTCATCGCCGGTCCGGCTCTGCGCGTAGTGGGGCTGGATTGGAACTTCGCGGTCGGCACCGACCTGGCCCACATTGTCGGGAAATCAGTCGTGGCGGTGCGACAACATCGCGCGTTTGGCAATGTCGATCTCAAGCTCGGATTCATCATGGCCATCGGCACCATTGCCGGCGCGGAAATTGGCGCACAATTGATTCAAATGCTGAAACGCGCCGGTAACGTCAATCTCGTCGTCAGCATCGTCTCCATTGCCGTTTATATCAGCATCTCCACCTTCATGATTTGGGAGAGCCGCAAAACTTTGCGATCAAAAAAGGGCGGGACGGTTGCGCCGCCGACGGCAGCGGCGAAAAAACATGACCCTTCTTCCTTCGATCATGTCACCCGAAGCATTCAGCGATGGAATCTTCCGCCCATGATCCATCTGCCCGCTTCGGGCGTAACGATTTCGCTTTGGATAATTATCTTGGTCGCGTTCATTGGCGGCCTGTTCAGCGGATTTCTGGGCGGCGGCGCCGGCTATATCCGGATGCCGTCGATGGTTTACGTGCTGGGAATTCCGACCCATCTCGCCGTCGGCACCGATTTGTTTGAGATCATTATTTCAGCCAGCTACGGGACTTTTAGCCATGCGGTAAAAGGCAATGTCGACATTCTGATTGCCCTGGTCATGCATACCGGCGCCGCTGTCGGCGCGCAGATCGGCGCGATTTGTACCCAATATTTTGCCGGCCCGAAAATCCGGCTTGCGTTCGTGCCACTGCCGTTGATCGGCGCCGCCATTGTCATTTACACGCTCATGACCGGTCACAAATTGTAATTGCGCCATGAAGATTTTGATTTGCAGCGATGGAATGTCGGCCGCCGACAGCGCGACCAAGCTGGGCGCATTACTGGCAGGACCGCTCCAGGCCGACACGACCCTTCTTGGCATCGCCGAAAAATCCACTGACGAAGCATCGCTTCGCGAAGCGCTTGAGAAACAAGCCGAATGGTTGCGTCAAAAAAATGTTTCTCCGCAAATCGCGATCGGAGCGGGCGATCCAGTCCGCCAGATTGTCAATGAAACGGCCAAGGCAAAATACGACTTGGTAATAATCGGCGCCCGGAAAACCGGCTCAACTGGACCGCACTGGCGTTCGGAAAAAACTTACGAGGTGATCAAATCGATTCCGCCGCCCGTGCTGGTGGGGATGGGTGAATGGGCACAATTAAAACGCTTCCTCGTTTGCACTGGCGGAAAGGAATACATCGATGACGCCATCCAGTTGACCGCAAAACTAGCATCCGCTGTCGGAGCGGCGGTGACGTTGCTCCACGTCATGGCCGAGCCGCCGGCGATTTATGCCGATTTGGTGCGACTCGAAGAAGATATCAATCGGCTGCTTGAATCGAATTCGGAGCTTGGAATCAATCTCCGCACTCAAAAACAGGATCTGGAAAAAATGGGCGTGCCGACGGAAGTTCGTGTCCGGCATGGAATCGTGGTGGATCAGGTTTTCGCCGAAGCGCGTGCGAGCAATTACGATCTGATCGTGACCGGATCCTCGCACGCGCGCGGCATGGTTCGGCATTATATTATGGGAGATCTCACTCGCAGTATTTTGAATCATGCCAATTGTCCGGTTTTGGTCGCGCGCCCCGGTGCGGTTGCCGGCCCGCGCGGTTTTTGGCGATCGATTCGCCGCGCCTTCGCAACGCCTCCACCGAAACCGGGCGCCCTGATTTTCTGAAAATACTCAGACCACTGAGCGGATTTGCTCGATCGAGATTTCGCGGCGCATTAACGCTTCGCCGACCAGAACCGCATCCGCGCCGCATGCTTTAACTCTTGCCACGTCTTGCGGCGTTTTAATTCCGCTTTCGCTCACCAGCACAATCTCGTCCGGCACGTCGCGGCAAAGTTCTTCCGTGACAGCAAGATTGACATCGAATGTCGCCAGATTGCGATTGTTGATTCCGATGATCTTCGCGCCGGCGTCGAGTGCGCGATTCAGTTCCTCGCGCGCGTGCACCTCGACGAGCGCGTCGAGCCGATACGTCACGGTCGCGTGAAGAAGATCGACCAGTTGGCTTTGCTCCAGCGCCGCCACAATCAGCAAAATCGCATCCGCGCCGTTTACGGCCGATTCCACGATTTGTATCTCATCCAGAATAAAATCTTTTCGCAGGAGCGGAACCGAAACAACCCGCCGCACGTCGGTCAGGTCTTGCAGCTTTCCCTGAAAGAATTTGGTGTCGGTCAAAACCGAAATCGCGTTTGCAGCGTCCCGTTCGTAACTCTTCGCAATCTTGACAGGTTCGAATGTTGGAGCAATCAGCCCGGCCGATGGCGATGCTTTTTTAATTTCGGCAATCACGGCGAGGCCGGCGTCGCTTTGCTGCAGTGCAGATCGAAAATCACGAAAATCAGTTCGTGCCTGCGCTTGTCGTTCCAATTCTGCCGCTCGCTTTTCTAAAAGCTTAATTTCCTCGTGTTTGGCGTCCAGAATTTCTTCGAGCCGATTCATTGTCCGATTGGAAGTTAAGCGGCTTGAGTCGGATGCCAACGGATGTAATCTTTGCCGCTCACGCGCCGACGTAGCTCAGCTGGTAGAGCAACGGTTTCGTAAACCGTAGGTCACCGGTTCAATCCCGGTCGTCGGCTGATTAAATTTTCGGGGCTGGGATCTGGTTATTGGGGCTTCGCGATCGGTGATCGCGCTTTGTGCCAGTCGGTGCTTTGCTCGTAGGCGTGCGCGATTTGGAGAATTCGCGCTTCGTCGAGCGCTTTGCCTAAAATCTGTAACCCGATCGGTAATTGATTTCCGTTTGCCTTTGCAAAGCCGCAGGGAACGCTGATTCCGCAAATGCCGGCGAGATTTCCGGTGTTGGTGAAAATGTCGGCCAGGTACATCGCCAACGGATCGGCGGTGCGCTCGCCAAGTTTGAATGCGGGCACCGGTGAGGTTGGAGAAACGATTGCGTCCACCTTTTCGAATGCTTTCACGAAATCCTGGCGAATCAGTTCGCGGACTTTTTGCGCGCGCACGTAATAAGCATCGTAGTAACCGGAACTTAGAACGTAAGTGCCGAGGATGATCCGGCGTTTTACTTCAGCGCCGAAACCCTCCTCCCGCGTCCGGCCGTAATGATCGAGCAGATCCTTTGGATCTTTGGCGCGATATCCGTATCGGACGCCGTCGAAGCGGGCGAGATTCGCGGATGCTTCAGCGGTGGCGAGAAAATAATAAACCACGACGCCGTAATCGGTGTGCGGCAGGCTAACATCGACAATCTCGGCGCCGAGGGATTGCAATTGTTTGATCGCAACGTCGACCGCCGATTTCACCTGCGGATCAATTCCTTCGATCATGTATTCCTTCGGCAATCCCAAACGCATTCCCTTCAAATCGACCCCAAGATTTTTTGTGTAATCGGGCACCGGCTCCTTGAGCGAGGTTGAATCCTGTGGGTCATGGCCGGCCATCGCGTTCATGATCAACGCCGAGTCGCGCACCGTTTTTGTGAGCGGCCCGACTTGGTCGAGGGATGACGCGAACGCGGTCACGCCAAAACGTGAGACCCGGCCGTAGCTCGGCTTCACGCCAACAACGCCCGAGAGTGACGCAGGCTGCCGGATCGATCCACCGGTGTCAGTGCCGAGCCCGCCGAAAGCAGCACCCGCTGCGACCGCCGCGGCTGAGCCGCCGCTGGAACCGCCCGGCACGCGCGACAAATCCCACGGATTGCGTGTCACTTTCACGCTCGAGTTTTCGGTAGACGAACCCATAGCGAATTCGTCCATGTTTGTCTTGCCAAACGGGATTGCGCCCGCCGCGCGCAGTTTTTGAATGACGGTCGCATCATAAGGCGAGTGATAGTTCGCGAGGATTTTCGATCCGCAGGTACACGGCTGTCCTTTGACGTTGATAATGTCTTTGATCGCAATAGGCACGCCGCCAAGTGGAAGATCGACATCGACCTTGTCGGCTTCGGTGGCTGCGGAGTCGAAATCGATTGAAAGATAGGCGTCGATTTTTGGTTCGATGCTTTCGATTCGCGCGCGAAGTGCGTCTATCACTTCCCGTGGCGAAATTTCCTTTCGACGAAGAAGCGATTGCAGTTCGGCGATGGTGAGCGCCGGCAAATCAGTCGGACTCATGGCACCGTCTTGCGATAAGTGCGAGCAATCTTAGTGAAGCCGAGCCACCCCTCACCCTGCCCTCTCCCCTCGCTGCGAGGGGAGAGGATTAAGGTGAGGGGTGCTGACTGCGCGCACCTGCGATTCGCCACGTTACTCGCACCGTCGGCCGGTCTCATTCGACTACTTTAGTGACGATGAAGAGCTGGTTCGCTTTGTGCGGCGCGTTGCTTAGCGCTTCTTCCGCGGTGAACCAGTCGCGCGGCTCGTCTTCGCGGAACACGTTGAAGATCGGGATTGCGTGAGCTGTCGCTTCGACATGGCTGACATCGACTTCGCGCAGTTTCTCGGCGTATTTCAAAACATCAGCGAGCTGTTTTTGAAAAAGCTTCGTCTCCTCGTCGGTCAAATTGAGCCGCGCGAGTTTCGACACGTAGCCGACATCGAGATCAGTGCTTTTGGCCATGAATTAGAAATGCAGGTGATTCAGCAACCAAATCGCCGCGATCAGAAGCGTAATGATCAACACCAGAAAAAGAATTCGTCCTTCGCGGCGTTCTTTCCGAAGCGAACCGCGGCGTTTGCCAGGGGTAGGGTCGCCGTGACGTTCGTCGTGCAACGCCATCGAAACGTCCAGGCGACTACCGCCCTCACTGGCTCGCATTAACAATTCCTCGCGCTGACGCTTTTCGATTTCCTCGGCCACGCGCGGCGCTTCCGCGATCATCCGCTCGAGTTTTTCCATCTGATCGCGTAGCTCGGATTCCTGCCGGGCCAATTCCTGCTTCGTTTGATCGAGCGTGGTGGCCGATCTAGGCGAACGACGAAGCATGCAGCGTCACCGGCCCGTTGACGCCATCCAGAAAAAAAGGAAGAGCGCGATAAATCCGAAAACGATCAGCGGCAAGCTGAAGGCGAACCCAATTTTGATCCATTGCAAAAGCGAACGTCCTCCGCCGGAAAAAACAGGTTCCATTTCGGGTAGCGCCCCGTCGTTGTCGCCGTCGCCGCTTGCTTGCAACCGACTGCGTTGCTGGCCGAATTCGACGCGCGCGCCTTCGACCGTGCTCAGCGCCCGGCTTAGCTCCTTGTGTAAATCCGCCGGATTCCAGCTTTTCGGATCAATCGCCTCGATCAATTCCAAATGTTGGCCGAAGCTTTCCCGCATCGCCCGCAGCTGCTCGAGTCGTTTCTGGGCGTCGTAGGCTTCGCGTTCCAAAACAACCAGCGAACGGGTCAGCTTATCGCTCATCTCGGCGCGGCCGCGCTCCAGTTCTTCCTGTTTCCGGCTCAGCTCCTCGAGCTCGCGCTTCTGTTTTTCGATCTGGTCCTGCTGACGCTTGAGCTGGAGCAGCTGGTCCTGCGCCTTTTGGACTTGGGAATCGAGATGTTCCGGCGACAACGGTTCTTCTTCGCTCAATTCCAGCATTTGTTCGATCGGTCGAATTTTCTCCGGCATGTCAAACTTCTTCAAACTTTGCTCACCTCGCCCTTTGTTGCCGCCGACGGCACATTAGTGAGGAGAATTCAGAATTCCACATTTTTCCACAAAGAATTTCTACTGTAGCGGCGCTCTATGAGCGTCGCATTAATCCGGCGGTCACAGACCGCCGCTACAAATCAGCGCCCCGGCATCATTTCCAACAGAACACCTTTGAAATATTCGGTTTCCGGAATTGTCGGCAGCACCGGATGATCGAGCGCCTGTTCGAATCGGCGCAATCTTCTGGCCGAACGGCGCGCATCGACCAGCGCCTCCGTGATTGTTTGCCCAAACGCAGCGTCACTCACGTGATGCGAACAGGAGAACGTCGCGAGCAAACCATCTTTCGAAAGCAGTTTAAACGCGCGGAGGTGCAGCTCGCGATATCCGCGCAGCGCATCTTTGAGTCCGCTCTTTGTTTTCGTAAACGAAGGTGGATCGAGAATGATCAAATCGTATTGAGCTTCGGCTTTCTCAGCGCCGCGCAAAAAGGCAAAGACGTCTTGTTCGATCCAGCGACCTTTGAGTCCGTTTCGTTCCGCATTTTGTTTTCCAGCAGCGACGTTTTCCGAATTCTCTTCGATTGCGGCAACGTCCGTCGCGCCGGCTTGGGCACAGGCGAGCGCGAACGCACCTTGATTGGCGAAACAATCGAGCACCCGGCGTTTCGGAGCGAACTGGGCGACCGCGGAATAATTCGGCGCCTGGTCGAGATAAAATCCGGTCTTCTGCGCGCGCAAAAGATCGACATCGAATTTCAGACCGCCGATTTCGACTGTGATCGGTCCCGACGGCGCCTCTCCCTCGAGAACGCCGGTTCGCAATTCGAGTCCTTCCGCTTTTCGAACCGGCGCGTCATTTCGCTCCAGGATCGTGACCCACCCAAAGAGATCGACCATCGCAGCAATGATCAGGGTTTTTCGCAAATCCATTGCCAGCGTCAGCGTTTGCAGGACAAAGGAATCGCCATAGCGGTCGACAATTACGCCCGGCAGGCCGTCGCTCTCGCTCCAGACTACGCGCCGCAATTTCGGATCGACGTTTCGCCGGTCACGATATTCGGATGCCTGCGCGATCCGGCGCTTGAAGAAATCCAAATCGAGGTCCTGCCGCTGCCGTGAAAATCGGCGGCCGACGATTTGTGATTTCGAATTGTAGATTGCGCTTCCGATCAGACGGTCCCGGCCGTCCTTCAGCGAAATCACGTCGCCGTCGGCCGGATCTCCGAAAATTTTCAGGACTTCGCTGGAAAAGACCCAGTCGTGTCCGTGAAGAATTCGCGCGCGGGGTTTGACGACTAATCCGGCCATGGCGATGAATGATAAATGCAAACCGACGCACAATCGATTGTCGATCTTCCAGGCATTAAGAAAATGCGCAGCGGCAAAGTCCGCGAAGTTTTCGATCTGGGCGACACCCTCCTTTTTGTCGCGACCGATCGGATCTCGGCGTTCGACGTGATCCTACCCGATCCCATTCCGAAAAAAGGCGCGGTTCTCAATCAGCTTTCGGCATTTTGGTTCAATCGCTTCGGCAAGATCGACAATCACTTTGTTTCGGCGGACTTCGATTATTTCCCTAAACAATTGCGGCCCTTTCGGGAGCAGCTCGCCGGTCGATCCATGATTGTGAAAAAAACGAAGCCGCTCGCGGTTGAATGCGTCGTCCGCGGTTATCTCGCCGGCTCCGGTTGGAAAGAATATCAGGAATCGCAGAGTGTTTGCGGAATCAAATTGCCGAAAGGCCTGAAGCTCGGGTCGCAATTGCCGGAGCCGATCTTCACCCCGGCGACCAAGGCGGATACCGGTCACGACGAAAACATCGACATGGAAAAGTGCGCGCAAATCCTCGGCCAGGAAACGGCTGACCGGGTCAAAGATCTGAGTCTGCAAATTTACTCCGCGGGCCGGGACCACGCTGGCAAGCGCGGAATCATCGTTGCCGACACCAAGTTCGAATTTGGCACGGTCGATGACAAACTGCTCTTAATCGACGAGGTCCTGACGCCGGATTCATCTCGCTTTTGGCCGGCGGATCATTATGTCGTCGGCCAGAGCCCGCCGAGTTTCGATAAGCAATTTGTCCGAGACTATCTCGAGACGCTCGATTGGAACAAAACCGCGCCCGGTCCGAAACTGCCAGGCGACGTGATAGCTCGCACCGCGTCCAAATATGTCGAGGCGTTTGAGAAACTGACCGGCGAGAAATTAAAATAACTGGAGGGACACGCGCTGTCGTGTCCCAAAATAAATGGGCGCCGACAGCGCGGCGCCCTCCAAATCATCCGAGCAATTCGCTCACCATCGATTTCTCTTCCTTCAGCTCGGCCACGGACTTGTCGATCTTCTCGCGACTGAAATCGTTGATCGGCAGTTCTTGCACGATCTCCCATTTGCCGCCGCGAACGCGCACCGGAAACGACGAGATCAAATCTTTTCCCACGTCATAACTGCCATCGGAACAAACCGCGACGCTGTGCCAATTCTCGCGCGGCGTGTCGTTGGTGAGAAAACGAATCGTATCGACGACCGCGTTTGCGGCCGAACCAGCCGATGATAGTCCGCGCGCTTTGATAATGGCCGCGCCGCGCTGTTGGACTGCGGCGATGAAATCTTCTTTTAGCCATTTCTCGGCGCCAATCACTTTATTCGCCGGCTTGTTGTCGATCTTCGCGTTGTAAAAATCGGGATACTGAGTCGAGGAGTGGTTGCCCCAGATCGTCATGTTCGTTACCCGGGTGATTTCGACACCGGCTTTATGCGCCAACTGCGCCCGGGCGCGATTTTCATCCAATCGCGTCATGGCGAACCAGCGATGCCGCGGAATTTCCTTGGCGTTGTTCATCGCGATCAGACAATTCGTGTTGCACGGATTTCCGATCACGAGGACGCGCACGTCGGCGGAAGCGTTTCGTTCAATCTCCCGACCTTGTCCGACAAAGATCTTGCCGTTGATGCCAAGAAGATCTTTTCGCTCCATTCCGGCCTTGCGCGGAACACTGCCGACGAGCAGCGCCCAGTTGGTGTCACGAAACCCTTCGTCGAGATCGGCCGTCGGCACGATCGATTGCAACAGGGGAAACGCGCAGTCGTGCAACTCCATGACCACGCCTTCGAGAGCGCCGAGCGCGGCGGGGATTTCGATGAGATGTAACGTGATTGGTTGATCGGGGCCAAACATCTCGCCGGAAGCGATGCGGAAGAGGAGCGAATAGCCGATCTGCCCGGCAGCGCCAGTAACAGCGACTTTAATCGGAGACTTCATACAGATTTCCTTGCCACAGATTTACACAGATGAAACACAGATTTTTTTAATGAGAAAAGGGCGCTGTGAAAGCGATTCCGGATCTGTGACAATCTGTGTTCATCCGTGGCTAGACTCTTCCGCTTTTTTGTAGCAGCGCTCGAATTAACTGCATTCGCTTTCGCTCTTTCGGGCTGGAGCGAAGTTGCGAAACCGTGCGTTGCATTCGGCGAACCCAGTTCGAGCTCGCCGCTGTTCCCGGAATATTGAAGCGATATTTTCGCGCGAGCAGGTCCGTGATCATCACGATCGTGAACCACGATTCACTTTTGAACAGCCCGTCCATGATCGCGGGATAAAAGTCCCGCTCGAACTCGATTTGCTCGTTCGCGGGAGTAAAACCGCAGAACGTTGCAATTTTCTCCAGTTCCGCCCGGGCTTGATCGGATGTCGATGTTGGACGTTCGAATGCTTCCTCCCAAAGCGCACGCATCGGTTTGTGGTCGTGCGTGGCGTAGGTGGCGACGGAGAGCCGTTCGTATTCCGCGCCGGGCGTGACCCGACCATGATAGAATTCCCACTGCGGAATTTTGAAACCGGCCACGCCTAACGAACGCAAACTCGGCCGGACATACTCAGGCACCGTTCCGAGATCCTCGCCAATCACGCGCGCATCGCCCGATTCTTCCAGCACGGCGCGAAGGTAATTCTCGCCTTCCGTTCGATTCGCCTCGCAATTGTCCGGATTCGAATCATCGCGCGGATGAAAATGCGGCGACCGGCCGCCGGTTCGCTCGAGCATTTGGTTCCATTCCAGTGGCAGAAATTTTTTGTTCTGCTGCGGCCGCCACGGAAACGCGTAGATGCGATAGAAACCCAGAATATGGTCGATCCGAAAAAGGTGAAAGCTGCGCCGAATGCTGCGGACGCGTTGCCGCCACCAATCGAAGTTCCGGTGACGCATCATGTCCCAGTGAAAAATTGGGATTCCCCAGTTCTGTCCCCATTTCTGAGTGAACCGGTCGTCTTTAAAATGGGATTCCGGCGGCGCGCCTCCACACCAATCATGCGCAAATTCATCCGGCCGGGCGAAAACATCGGCGCTGTAAAAACTAACGCCGAATGGAATGTCGCCCATCAGCGCAACGCCGCGCTCTTCGGCATAGACCTTGATCGCCGACCACTGTTCGTTTGCGATCCACTGGACATACTGAAAGAAATGTTCGCGTTCGTGAAATTGCTTTTTCTTTTCGGAAGATTGCTGATCGAGCCAGGCTCGCGCCGTCTCGATGTGTTGATGCTCCGATGGCCAGTTGTCCCACGCTTCGCTCTCGCCGTTCTCTTCCACGAGCGCGCGAAAGAATGCGTAATCATTAAGCCACGCCGACTCCTGATCGCAGAAATCTCGAAACTTCGATTGCCTGCCCGCCATAGCCTCGGCGGAGGAGGGTCGACCTTGCGACGCGTGCGCAGTAAAGTTGGCGAATGCTTTCTCGAGCAAACGCCGCTTTAGTTTTTTGACCGGGCCGTATTTGACCGCGCCATGGCGAAGTTTGGTAAGATCGACCTCGGCGAGCACCGATTCGTAATCCTCGCGCGTTAAATCTTCGGGCGAACCTGGCGCGAGGTGGAGCGTGGTCGGTTCAATCGCGATTGCGCTGATCGCGTTGTAGGGACTGTTGTCGCCGCCCATTTCGTTGATCGGCAAAAGCTGCACGAGCTTGAATCCGATTTCGGCCGCCCAATCGATGAACTCGCGCAGGACCGCGATGTCGCCGATCCCGAGATCCTTTTCGCCCCGCAGCCCGAACAATGGCGCGAGAACTCCGGCAATCTTTTTCTCCGGCGAAAGATTCATTCGTCCACAGATTACACAGATTTCCGCAGATTATTTAATGAACAGCCCTTCTTTCCCATCTGTGTAAATCTGCGAAATCTGCGGATTATCCTCTCTGCACCTGCCAGTCTTCGACGAGTTTGTTCGGAATTTCTTTCAAGAATCGGGACGGCCGCTGGAAAACGTCGCCGTAGCCGCCGGTCAAACGCATGTGCGGATAAGTCAGATAAAGCTCGTCCTTCGCCCGGGTGATCGCGACGTAAAACAGACGCCGCTCTTCTTCCAGCGCTTCGCGCGTATCGAGCGAGCGGCTGCTTGGAAACATTCCGTCAGTCAACCAGATCACGAACACGGTGTGAAATTCGAGCCCTTTCGCCTGATGTACGGTCGAAAGATTGACCGCTTCCTTGTCGCCGCCCTGGTTCGGCGCCGCTTCTGCGTCGACATTGCTGATCAGCGCGAGCTGTGAAAGAAACTCGTTCACGTCTTTGAATTGCTGTGAAAAGGCAGCCAGCTGATTCAAATCTTCGCGCCGCAGTTCGTAATTGGTGAAATTCACCTTCGCGTAATCGTCATAAATCGCTTCCACCACTGACGTGATCATTTCCGATGGCGGATTCGGCTGACCGCCGGGCGCAATTTCATCAAGCGTGTGCGCGAGCTGAGCCCAATGCTTTTTCGATTTCGTGCTCACGTTCATCGGCAGTAAACGATCGCTCCACGACGTGATCTCTCCGGTTTCGTTCGATGATTTGTCCCACCCGCTCCAAAGATTTTCCGCGCTCCGGTTTCCAATTCCCGGAAGCAATTTCACCATCCGTTTGAACGCGACTTCGTCCCGCGGATTGGCGACGAACCGAATGAACGAGATGACGTCTTTGATGTGCGCTTGTTCGAAAAACCGGATACCGCTGGTGATTTGGTAGGGGATGCCACGCCGTGAAAGCTCCAATTGCAACTCGAGCGCGTGATAATGGGCCCGATAAAGCACGGCGATCTCGTTAAGATCGACATCTTCATCGCGCAGCTCGAGGATTCGTTGGGCAATAAACTGCGCCTGCTCGCTGCCGTCATTTAACGCCACCACTGCCGGCTTAGCCACGCTTGATTCGCGGGTCGGTTGCAGATTTTTCTGAAACTGGTCGACGTTGGCGACGATGGCGGCGTTGGCCACCTCTAAAATCTCCGGGACGCTCCGGTAATTCATCTCGATCTTAAAAACCTTCGCGTCCGGATAACGTTTCGGAAATTCGAGGATGTTTTGGAAATTCGCGCCGCGCCAGGAGTAGATCGACTGCGCGTCGTCGCCCACGACCATGACATTGCGATGCTCGCGTGCGAGGAGATCGATGAAGTCGGCCTGAATCTTGTTCGTATCCTGATACTCATCGACCAGGATGAATTGGAATTGCCGCCGATAAAACGAGGCGATGCTCTCGTGCTTTTGCAACATCGACAACGTCTTCCCGAGCAGGTCGTCGAAATCGACCGAGTTCGTCGCTTTCTTCTTTTTCTCATAGCGCGCGTGAACGTCGGTGATTTTTTCGAGCAGCGGCAGGAAGTAAGGAAATTTCTCCGCGAGTAATTCCTCGAGCGGCGTCTCAGTGTTGATGACGAAGCTGAAAATCTCCGCGAGCACGTCGCCTTTCGGGAAACGGATTTCCTTCGGATCGATTCCCGCGCTCGCGACCACGGTGTTGATCAAATCTTTTTGATCTTCGCGGTCCATGATCGTGAAGCCGCTGTTGTATCCGAGCGCGCTGCCGTGGCGGCGAAGCATCCGGTTCCCCACGGAATGAAATGTTCCTCCCCAAATTCCGCTGGCGTCGATTGGCAACAAATTCGCGACCCGGTCGAGCATTTGTCGCGCGGCCTTGTTTGTGAACGTGAGCAACAAAATATTTCGTGGATTGATCCCGTTCTCAAGCAGGTAAGCGACGCGATAGGTCAGGGTGCGAGTTTTGCCCGAACCGGCGCCGGCAATGATCAGTTGCGGCCCGGGCTCCGCCGTGACGGCGGCAAACTGCTGCTCGTTGAGCTCCGCCGCGTAATCAATGTGGATCGATGTCGATCTTGCGGTGTGCAGCGTGTATTGACGGGACACATTTTACCTGTAACGGCGGTCAATCACCGTCGCAATCGCTTCAGTGTACGATCACGCTGCAGGAACTGGCGCGGCCGTGATCGTCAAGCGCGGTAATTTCGTATTCGCCGGCATCTGTGTTCCAGCCCAGAAATTCGTTCGGTCCGGCCTGACCGATGAATTTTTTCCCGGCAAACCAATAAATTTTCTGGACGTCGCCCTCGACTTTGGCTCGCAGCGGAACTGTCTTCGCCGAAGCGAGCACAATCTCCTTGTTAGCTGGCGAGATAATTCGCGGACCATTTCCAGTTCGCCCGGCCAGTTCGCTTCCCGTTTCCGGCAAAAATGGCGGTGGAGTTTTTCGTGGAACACCAGCTTGCTCGAAAAGCGTCAGAAATTCGCCCGGCCAGAATTCGTAAACTTCGCGACGCAATTCGCGGGTGCCGTCATCGATTGGAACGCGCAGCCCGGTCTTTTTGTCGACTAAGACTTCGCGATGCACGTCGCAGGTTTTGATCGGCGACATGCCGGGAATGAACCAACCTTCGACCCGCTGCATGCAATGCTCGTTCGGCAAGTCGCCGGAGAGCGCGCAGAACTCGACTCGTTTCAAATTCGCGCCGGGTGGCGGCAGATGCGGCATGTTCGATTCGGGCCAGCTCGCACGCAAACTATCGATGATCTGAAACAGCAACGGCGCGGCCGCAGTTCGTCCGACAAACGTCGGATTCGCGCGTCCATCGAAGTTTCCAACCCAGACTCCGAGAACGTAATGATCGAAGACCGCGATCGACCAGGCGTCGCGAAATCCGTGCGAGGTTCCGGTTTTCCAATAGACCGGTGCGGTCCGGCTTCCGTCGGCACAATTCATTTCTGGGCGCGGAACATTGGCCAGCATTTCCAAAGTCAGAAACGCCGCTTCGGGCGAAAGAACTTTCTTCGGCGGCACGATCGGATCCCGAGTCGTGAATCGCAGCGGTCGCAGCTCGCCATTGTTCGCGAGCGCAGCGTAGAGTTGCACCAGATCCTGCATCGAGACTTCCGCGCCTCCGAGTGGAAGCGC
>Ga0307479_10002823_pt1 | contig 15765 bp, 18 predicted proteins | sample atmos_gasesECM4C_FD_203743 | JGI IMG/M metagenome (GOLD analysis project Ga0307479, IMG submission 203743) | Hardwood forest soil microbial communities from Morgan-Monroe State Forest, Indiana, United States - atmos_gasesECM4C_515 | ecosystem: Environmental > Terrestrial > Soil > Temperate... | reverse complement strand
GATAGACCCCCAATAAAGAGGATAGGACGTAGTAGAGCTCGAACAGGGGTGTTTGTAGAGTTAAAAAAAAGAAGGAGTTTTGGTTGCGGGGGGTGGATTTGAACCACCGACCTTTGGGTTATGAGCGTTTCGGTCACCGGTAACATGTTGAATTTACGGGCACGAGTGGCGCTCCAAGAACCCCTAAAACACGGCCGGGAACGATTAATGGGGGCCTAATGGGGGTCTGTTTTCTTGGGCGAATTCGATTTCGTCGGCGATTGCTGCTCCCCACTCTCCGTCTCGTTCAGAGAAATGCGGCGAGGATAATCATTTCCTACGAGCCGACTTCCTAAGACTAATCCCGCCATGCGTGCGGGATTACTACCGAGTTGCCGACGATCCGACAACAGAGGGGAGTATCTCTAATCGAACCTCGGATCGCGATTCTCCACTGTGGCTCGGACGAGATCGACGAGTTCTGCAACAACATCGCTGGGAAGTTCATCGTGTGTCAGGCTTTCGCACAATGCAATCAAATCAAGTACCCGAGCCTGTCGCCGCCATTCATCAGGCAGTCTTCCTCCAGCATGCAAATACCCTTCCGAGAAGTGGGGCTCGGCGACGGGGCAAGAGGCGCATTCGTAGCGCAGAAAATGGCCCACGTCAGTCAGTGGAGAACCAGAAATAGCAAATTCCCAGTCGAGAACAGCAGCCACTCTCCACTCCCCCTTAACCTGTTGTGCGAAGAGATTTCGCTTGCCAAAGTCACCATGAACGAGGCATCTCTCGTCATCCAGAGCGGCGAGTTGGGGGGCGTACGACCAAACCAGGGCATGGATCTGATCGGTCAACTCGGATCCCAAGTAGATCTGACTGTTCCCAGATGCTAGACATAGATCAACAAAGCGCGGCCCCGAGTTTGCGCCTTCCAAGAGTGGGGCGCCCACTGCCGGTCCAGGACCGAGCCATCCGGATTTGGTGAAGGTAGTCCGGCTGATTACGGCCAGAGTTTGCCCTGCGCTATACGCAGCCTGGGCGATCGAGCTAGAGTCCCCCTTGCGCTTCAGTTCACCTAAGCTGATTCCTTCGACGTACTGCATGAACACAAAAGGAGGAATTTCATTCAGTCCTTCAGGCTCGGCATGGATGATTGCGGGGACCGGAACGGAATATTTGATCAAGTTGAGGAGATCCACTTCTTTGGCGCAAAGCGAAGGATCGTGTTCATAAATACGGAGCACAACGAATCCAGGTATTGGATCGAGGCGGAGCCTGAAATTGGCGTTACGGAAGCCATCAGCGAAAGGCTGCACGTCTACCAGCCGGCAGCGTGGAAATGCAGTGCCAACGATGTCCTCCAACACACGCGCGGGAAGCGAGCGGCGCGGCTTCGCTCGGAGCCAACGCGATTGAACGGGAGCGCCTGGGATCATAGGCTTATTATTCCTGATCTCATGCGCCAAACAACAATTCGAAACATATTATCTGGATAATTCGCCCGAGATCGGTCAACGCTGCCCGACTTTGGGTACTGATGTCGTCCCCGGATGCGGCTGGTCTAGCAAACCACGGTTTGACCGTGCCTTTGCAAGTAGCCGATACTAAGTACAGCGCGCGACAGGGCGCCCCCGACCCGCGGCAAGGGAACAATCCCACCTGCTTCGATTCAGACAGTGTGCTTTGAATCTTCTTTCAGCCTGTATCAGCGGGTCACAGGCGCTCATGAAAGGAGATTGCTGTGAGCATATCGATACTTCCTCGCCCCGGTTCATTCCTCACGAAGTAGGACCATTGGGTCAATCGACAGTGCGCGTCGTGCTGGAATCCACGTAGCGATTAGACCCAGCATCGCCATGGCGACCACAACGCCTGCTAATACCAGAGGATCCCGAGGAGTTGCCTCATACACGATGAAAGCGAGCACCCGACTCGCCAGAATTCCCAACAGCAGTCCCGCGGCAGAACCAAAAGCTAGCAACCGGAAGGCGCGTCCCAACGCCGCCTTTAACACTTCCTTACGCTGCGCGCCCAGAGCAACGCGAATGCCCAGCTCGCGTAGCCGCTTGCTGACGGAATATGCTGCCATCCCAAAGATGCCCGTGATCGCCAGCAGGGCCCCGATTCCACCCATTACACCCAGTGTGATCGTTGCCATCTGAGCAGGAAATAGGGCGGTGACGATTTCGTCGTAGCGAGTTTCCATGTCGACCGGCAAAGCGGCATCCAGTTGGTGCAGAGTGTTTCGTATGGCCGGGCTCAAAACTCGGGGGTCCCGGCTTGAACGCACGACCAGAAAGGCGTTGCTGGAAGGCGATTGCAGAAGGGGAAGAAAGACCACCCCATGGGGATCTTCTGTAAGACTGCTGTACTTCCCATTTTCCGTGATGCCCACCACTTGCACACGAGCTCCATCCGGCATTTTGACATAGCGGCCGATTGCATTTTCGGCGGAGCCAAAGATCTTTCGTGCAAATTCTCGATTCACGATCGCGACGCGCGGCGCATTCTTATCGTCATGCCACGTGAAATCTCGGCCACCAAACAGCGTGGTGCCTTCGGCGCGAAGGTAATCGGGCGAAATGTGGAACATATAAACATTGGCGGCTGCATTTGCGGGCCGCAGATCGGTCGTTTGATCGCTGAAGACATCGGCGGACTGGGTATCGTTCAGAAGGAGCGGATCGCTTAACCCAACTGACTCAACCCCGGGAATGCCAGCCACGGCATCGAGCATGCGCTTCTGCATGGGCGGCACTCTATCGCCACTGTAGCCGGCCATGTGCAAGTCGGCGTTCACCAATAGGGTGTTCTGCGGTTCAAACCCGAAATGGGTGTGCAGAGAGCGAGACAGGCCACGGATAGCAACCATTGAGGAAGTTACCAGCACAGCACACAGGGCAATCTGTACGGCCAGCAGAACGTCCCGAGCAGTGACGCGCCGCCCAACCCTAGCTGTCGATCCCCCTTTGACAACCTCGTACGGATTGGTACGAAGCACCTGGGTTACGGGAACCGCGCTAAAAAGAAATCCGCTGACGACGCTCAATAGAAGAGCGACTCCATAAACGGTCGCATCCGGGCTTACTGGTGAGTGCATAGGGAAGTTCCCGAATGGCTGCCACTCGCTCAACCAGCGTAACAGGGCCGAACTGGCCCACAACCCGACTGCGCCGCCGACGAGCGAAACCAGCACAGCTTCGCTAAACAGACCGCGCATGATGCGCTTGCGACTGGACCCGAGTGCGAGCCGCAAAGCCACTTCGCGGGAACGGTCGGCGGCACGTGCCGCGAACAGACTGCCCAGATTGGCGCAGGCGGCCAACAGGATCAGTCCGGCCAGCAGCATCAACCCGCCCAAGAATGCTGCAAACGGTCTGCTAAACTGATCGCCAAACAAATTGGGCCGCGCCAAGGAGAAGCTCATCTGGCCATCGTCTTTGGGATAGGTCCGTTCCAGATACGCGGCAATGCGGTTCAGGTCGGCAGTCGCCTGGGCTGGAGTGACCCCAGCTCTCAGATGTCCCATTACCTGCATGACGGAGCGGTTCGCGCGGTCGTTGAGGTAATCGGTGCCCTCCACTTGCTCACAGTCCACAATCGGCACAAAGAAATTAGGAGACAAGAACACTAATGTCCCGCGAAACCTAGGCGGCGTGACGCCGATGATGGTGAAGGGATGTTTGTTCACTTGGACGACACGCCCCAAGACCCCACGATCATCACGAAAATGGGAGTGCCAATAGGAGTAACTGAGTACCATGTAAGGAGCGCTGTTACGGCCGTTTTCGTCGGAGGAGTGGAAATAATGGCCGAGATAGGGCTGAATCCGAAGGGCGTCGAAATAGTTTCCGCTCGTCTCCAAGCCCCAGGTAGGCGTTGGATTTTCACCGGTGTTGAGCCCCAACTGAGTGACGTTGTAGGCTACGAGGTCCTCGAAGGTGTGGTTACGGTCGCGCAAGTCCCGATAATCGGGATAGGAGTCATTGGTGTCTTTCTGGCTCGTGTGCTGAATCGAGTAGAGGCTTTCAGGTTGAGAGACATTGAGCGGACGCAGGATCAACCCATTTATCACACTGAAAACGGCCGCGTTGGCGCTGATTGCCATCGCCAGCGTTAGAACGGCGCTGATCGTGAAGGCTGGAGACTTACGCAACTGCCGCAGCGCATAGCGGAGATCTTGAACTAGACCACTCACCCCACAACCTCCTTCCGCAAGAAGAAAGACCCCGGAAGCGTGTTGGCGTAGAGTGCAATTTTCCTACCATCCTCATAGAACTGCAAACCATGGACTGCAAACGCGCTGCGGTTGAACCCACGGTGATGGGGACCCTAAAGAATGTTCGTTAGTGAAAGGTCATGTCCAGAAGCGGACAGCATCAGCGGTAAAGCCCGGTTCCCAATCGGCTGGTACTAGGGCCGATCTCTATCAGGCTGCACAGGCCGGAGAGTCTTGGATGGAGGCCGGTCGAGGCCCTTGGACCGGACATCGTCGAGGGCATTCGCCGGATCAAGGCGAAGGCCGGGCCGGACCTGATCGTCTGGGGCAGCTCGACGCTGACACCGGCGCTGCTCGAACACGGGCTTGCTGATGAGGTCTTGCTGCTCGTCATTCCGGTTCTGTTTAGGCACTGGCAAACGTTTCTTTTCGGATGGAGCCCCGCCACGCGAACTCGCGCTCGTCAGCACGAAGGCTGCGTTCTCGGGCGTCATCATCAGCACCTACAGGCCCACCGGGCCTTTGCGGACCGGCTCCTTTGACGACGCGGCGAAGTAAGCCGCCGTCGGCGGAACATGAATCATGCGGTACAGCTCATGGCACGGCATTCTGCCGCCTCTGGCAAGTCATGCGGCTCACGTTCTTCAAGATTTTTGATTTTGCTTCTGATTTTAGATTTTGGCAGCTTTCGGATTTTTGCTGCTGCCGTCAGGCTTTTCAACTCAACTGCCACAACAAGGCATTCGATCTCATTGAGGTGGCGCATTTTTGCTTTAAGGAAGATTGTCGAAAAAGAGATAGACCGAAGCAATGCGACCGATCCGGGCGACGATAAAATCGGTTCCTGCGTAAGCTGGTGGTTTGCCGGGAGTGCCGGATACCCATCGAACCCGTCCGGCATCACCTAATTCCTCGGGAGGGAACAGGGGCTGATATTCGAAATCTGGATGTGTTGCTTTTATCGCACCAGCAATACGATCAATCTCGTCTCGGCCACGAAATATACCGCCTTTGGGGTCATAGAATACTGCGTCTTCATGAAAGATCTCGTCGATTGCAGCGCGACGACGCACGGGGTCATTTTCGCCAAATACGTCGCTCAGATTACGCAGCAGCAAGGTCGATATGCTGTTGGACATCGTGTTCTCCGTTTCAGATCGGAGGCCGCGAGCTACCGACCGTGGCTAATTTTATGACTTTTGTGGTCGCCACATTAGCGTTCTTTAACCTTAACAATCGAGTCCGGTTTTGCGCATTCTGGCTAATCGACAATAGCCGATTCCGGAGCCGCATGTCGAAATCTTCAACCCACAACCCAACCCACAATTTGAATGGCTCGGCGAAGTGGTGAAGAAGGAAGATCTGCCAATGCCCGCTGGCCAGTTGGTCCGCGTGCTCCACGCCCTTACGGAAGGATTGGTTTTTCAAAGACGATTGACTCCGGAATTGCTGCCGACCCGGTAATCCGCGCCCCCTTCCTTGCATTGGGACGAAACGAAACTAAACACATGCTCTGCCTCGGATCAAAACGGTGCTCGGATGAGGGGCAAACCCGAAGTTGTGCAACTGGAAAGAAATCTTCACAACACGATTCAGAAGTCTCGCCGTAAGACTGGCTTGGATTTGAGCAAAAGGTGGTGCGGGCGGAGGGACTTGAACCCTCATGGGCCGTTTAAGCCCTGCGGATTTTCATACCGTCTACGGCTTTCGCCGCCCAGACGTGGAGCTCTTGGGCTCACGCCAAGTTTGAGGTCTGGACTATCCCTTCACCCTCCTCCGGAGGCTCCGGAGCTTAGGTGCTGCCCGTCTAGTCTCTACACCTTCCCGGTTGGTGTCTCTCCGGGCTTGGCTCGGGATTGCCCTTTAAGGTTTCCCCGAATTTGAGCAGTTCTGCATCGCCGGTTTCCCGGCGAGCACTCAAGTTTTCCTTAAGTCCGCTGCGTATGCCATTCCGCCACGCCCGCGCGCGGCTGTCTGATTCATGATAGGGCACGTTGCCCGATTTTTGCACATTCGTTTCCTCGTCACCAGTTTTGCGTTCGCGTGGGAGTCTCCACGTGGCGGTCAAAAACCATTGCCCACATTTGGAAGAAGCGCCTCTGGCAGATCTGTTTCTTGCAAACTTGTGATCTTCTGCCGCTCGCCTCGTTCGGCAGCGCGCCTTATGGCATCGATGAGACAAGTGTTGTGAAGTGCGTGGTCAAAGCCGGGTGTAGTGTAGGTGCCCTCACGCCGATCACGGACCAGATGAGCATAGACCTCTCCCACGTTGATCGCCGTGCCCATGAAGCCACCAGAGACCGCGGGCTCGTCGGGTGTCACGAACGGGATGTTCGATCTCAGCGTGGGGTCCCCAGCCTGGATGCCGTAGGGGTGATCACCGGTGAGGCTGAGCCATCCCTCCGATCCTCTGATTTCGAAGCTGGAGTGACTATCCTGCGGTGCTATACCGGCGTGGCGCCTCGCACTAACCCAACCCGTAACGCTTCCCCTGCGGCCTACTGTTCAACAGTACGTAGCGACCTACAAGGCAGATCTCGCCAGTTACCGGCAAACCGTGCTAGGAGCATTTCAACAGGTGGAAGACGGTCTGGCGAAAGTCCGTCTCCTATCCAAAGAGATCCAGCAGGAACAGCAGACCGCGGGAGGGATCGTTCGCAACTGCCTGGCGCTCGGCAGGTTCCGAGAAGCCGTTAAAGGCGGACACACGCATCGAACCATAGGATGCGGATTGAGTGGCACGATCGTAGGGAAGGTCGAAGTCATCCTCGAGCAGCTGCCGTTGCCTCGATCACATCCGAGGTGGGCGGGAGACTGGGCCGGTAAATCCCCAGCTTTTGCATCTTGTGGATCAGCGTGGTGCGCTTCAATCCAAGTTTGACGGCGGCGCCTTTCGGGCCGCCGATCACCCAACGAACTTCCTCTAGCGTTTGCAGAATCAATGAGCGCTCGGAGTCCCGCAGAGTAGTTGCAGCTGTCGAGACGGTAACGAGATGGGTCCCTGTCGTTGGCAAAGGATTGGGAAGTACACCATCTGTTGAAAGAATCACGGCGCGTTCAATCAGGTTCTGTAGCTCGCGGATGTTTCCCGGCCAGTGATAGGAGTTGAGCGCAGACATGGTTTCTGCGGGAATGTGCTCGATTATCCGCCCGGTTCGCCGACCAAAAATCTCGACGAAATGCCTGACCAAGGCGGGAACATCTTCGGGACGCGCGCGCAGCGGTGGCAGCAGCACGGGGAAGACATTCAGCCGGTAGTAGAGGTCGCTGCGAAATTGACCTCGGTTCACCATTTCGGTGAGATCACGATTAGTGGCAGCCACCAACCGGACATCCACTTGGTGAGTCCGGGCGCTACCCAGGCGCTCGAACTCCTGTTCCTGCAGTACACGCAGCAGTTTGGGCTGCAACGCCGGCGGAATATCCCCTACTTCATCTAGAAAAAGCGTGCCTTTATCGGCCAGTTCAAAACGGCCAATCTTTTGGGCGATGGCTCCGGTGAATGCCCCTTTCTCGTGGCCGAAGAGTTCGCTTTCGAGGAGATCTAGCGGAATGGCAGCGCAATTCAGTCTGACGAATGGGCGTCCGCAACGCGAGCTGATGTTGTGAATCGCGTGCGCGATCAGTTCCTTGCCGGTGCCAGTTTCTCCCTGGATCAGAACGGTAGAATCCGTAGGCGCGACCCGTTCGACCTGTTCGAGCACGTCTTCAAGAGCAGGGCTGCTCCCTATAACCTGCTCAAATCTGCGCCCGTAAGAACGTTCGTCAACAGCCCGTGATATCTGGATACTCGCCACAGAGACCCCCTCGTGTACACGCCGCTTACGGGCTCAACATTCTAGGGCAGCCCGAACACTCTCTAGCAAGGCTTCGTCGTCAAACGGTTTTGCCAAGAACTCCACCGCTCCTGCTCTTAACGCCCGCATTCGCATTTTCTCGTCACCGTGCGCCGTGATGAAGATCGTCGGAATCCGGTGCTGCTCATCGTTCAGTTCGGCCTGCAATTCCAGCCCCGACATTCCCGGCATGCGGACATCCGCAATTAGACAGGCGGTTTGGCCCTGCTGACCAGACTTCAGGAATTCTTCCGCGGATGCAAAAGCTTGAGACCGCAATCCAACCGATTTCAACATGCCCTGCAATGCGCCGCGCATCAAGTCATCGTCATCGACGATCGCGACTAAGTTCGTCTTGCCTTGGGTAGCCATGGTTTAAAAGCTAGCAGCGTCGTCTGAAGTGCACAATCATACGTTGGTATGCGAGTGCTCATACCACCCGCGGCCTTCCGAAATGCGAGAACCGCACCAAGGCAACACCGCGCCTTAGAGAAAGCGGTGACTGAATCCGTAATCCAATTTAGAGAGGAATTCAGCAGTGAAACGTCCAAATGTTGACATCGCTATCAGGCTGTCGACACCCCGGACGGTCAATTCTCTTTGTCCGCTTAGCCGAAGAACCCAAAGATCCTTAGCTTACGGCAAACCACCTTTGGAGACTTGCATGCAATCACCCGGGATGGCGTAGTTTCCCAAATTCGCCGACTCCAGAGGATTCCCTCAAAACTCCATCGCGTCGGCGCAGGGACTGCGTTACGTCACAGGCGCCGGAGTGATTCGGATCGGAGCAAGAGAAGGATGGACGTAATGACGAACCTAAACACGACAACGAGAGCGCACCTGAGAAAGAGAATGTGCGCACACATGTCATGCCTGTGTATTGCGACTGATGGAGAGGAGTACTGCGGAACACCGTGTCAAGACGCGGAAGCGGAGTTGTGGAAATCGCGTATCAAAGCGGTCACGTGGCCTGTTCACTCAGGGTCGGACCGTTCGCAGCAGGTAGTGCTGATCTGCAAGGTTTATAAAGCCTGCTAAGTACGCCGCCGCTAAGAGTTCTCAAGGACTTCGTTGCGCTTGGTCGCACTTGTCACTGGTTCTGGGATGAACCACATGAAACGCTGCTTCGAAGTGAGGCTGGAAAAGAACGGGAGCTCTATGACGCAACAAAACAAATACGCGGGGATTCTATTCTTTAGCGTGTATATCCTTCTCGCAGCGTGCGGCTCAGCCCAGACTGTTGCGGTGCCGGAGCCACCGCAGGTCTGGGCTAGGAATCATGTTGTATCCCTTACGCTTGATGCCGTTAATGAAGACGGCCGGGATGCCTTCGCTTTTGAGGGAGAGACGGTGGCTCCGGTCATCCGCGCTTCTCCTGGTGACTCTCTGAGAATCACGTACGGCAACCATCTTCCGCCCAAGTCGGCGGAGACCTGTGCGATCAATCCGTGCATGGATATGACGAACTTGCACTTTCATGGGCTCACCGTTTCCCCGGATGCCCCGCAAGATGATGTGCTCACTATGCTGGCTAAACCCGGCCAGGTTTTGCACTACTCAGTTGAGATTCCACGCGATCATCCGCCAGGTCTGTTCTGGTACCACACCCATCCGCATGGGGAGAGTCACCGGCAAGTACTGGACGGAATGTCGGGAGCGATCGTAATCGAAGGAATAGAGCGCTATGTCCCTGAAGTCTCACAGCTTCGCGAGCGGGTGATGGTTGTGCGCGGCCGCTCCATCGAGCATGATCCGAATGCCAGTGCCCTCATGCGCGATGTTGAGATCCCCGCTAAGGGGTGTGGGGGAGAGGCCGAGAAAGTCGAGGAAATCTTTACCGTCAACGGAGTGATTCGGCCGCAAATCGAGATCGCGCCTAAAGAGCGGCAGTTCTGGCGCATTGTGAACGCCTCAGCGGACCGGTACCTGGACTTGCAACTGGATGGAGAGCGTTTTGAAGTCGTGGCGCTTGACGGGATGCCGCTTGCCTACCGCGATCCCAAACATCCAACCCAAGCCACTGAGCACCTCTTGGTTGCACCTGCGGGCCGACTCGAAGCAATCGTCATCGGTCCACCCTCCGGCGCTCATAGAACCCTGCGAACCCTGTGCGTGAATACGGGTCCGGCCGGGGATCCCAACCCCGAGATGGTGCTGGCAGATCTTGTGCCACCAAGGCCCGATCAATTCAAAGCGGACTCGCTCTCTCGGCATGCGCATGCCATCGACCACCGTCCTCCGATTTTCAAACCAATCGACGTTGAGCCGTTGAAGAAAACGCCGCCGGATTTCATTGTCACTTTTACAGAGGACAAGAACGGCTTCTATATCAACGGCCGCAAATTTTCGCCGGATGCGAGTGCGATGACAAGCGTTCGTGTCGGTACGTATCAGCATTGGCGTATTGTCAATGCCACGGCCGAACTGCATCCTTTCCACATCCACCAGGTTCACTTCTTGGCGTATGCGCAAAATGGTGCGCGGCTGCCCGATCCAGCGTGGTTGGACACTGTGAATGTTCCGTTTGGCGGCTCCGTGGACGTCGTCCTGGACTTCACCGACCCAGTCATCAGGGGTATGTCGGTGTTTCATTGCCATTTGCTGAATCACGAGGACAAGGGGATGATGGCCAAGATCCTGTTCAGGTAATAACGGGGTCGGCGGCGTCGATTAGTTTCCAATGCTGCGTAGGAATAGGGCAAACATGAGCGACGTCACTCGCAGATCGTTAATATCCCGCGGAGCGCTAGGCTTACTGACACTCGGCTTGTTCAGCGGCGCGCCCGAGGCAACCGAAGCCCAGCTTGTATGGAAAGCTTCAGAGTGGAAACTCGCTGAGTTCGAGAAACTCGTGAAGGATCCAGCCCGGATCAAGCAGCTGTACGACGTAGTGCAGATTGGCGACGGGAAATTCCTGAACAACATCAAGAATTCTTTCAATGGCCTGCAGTTCGGTTTCGGCATCCCGGAACGGCAAATCAAGATCGCAGCGGCGTTGCACGGCCCCGCGAACATGCTCAATTACGACGACTACGTCTGGCAGAAGTACCAGATCGGCGGGTGGCTGCAGCTTGCGGACCCGGCAACCGGGAGACCTGCAGTGAGGAACCTCTTCTACGACAGCAAAATTGGCCTGAAGCAAGAGTCTGCCGCCAAGGATCCGGACGACCTGAATTCCATCTACCAGGACACGAGCATGGAAGCCCTGCAATCGCGGGGCGCGCACTTTCTGAGTTGCCATACCGCACTGGAAGAACAGGTTCGGGTCCTTATCGCTCGCAACAAGCTGTCGCAATCGCCGGAAGATGTTGTGAAGGACATGCTGAAGCATACCGTTCCGGGAGTCTTGGTCGTAGCCTCCATGGTCGCAGCTATTGCACTTCTCCAAGCCGAAGGCCATTACACATACATCACGGTTTAGACGAGTCGCCGTTAGGTCACGATGACCGCAGGTGTCACCATATCGTCACAGCCATAACACGGGCAGGAGTGCACTGCTGGTTTTCAATGCCTGCGGTTGGCAGCACGATTGCATTCAGACGGTTGAGTGGAGTTACGAGCCAGGGTTCGAAATACTAACGCTGCCGCGGGACAGGAGGAAACGGAGATGGACGGGGACTACATGTTTCTGTGTGGAGTGATGTGGTGCAGGTTCGGGCAACAAGAGGCGGGCAAAGAGCTCCTAAGGGCTGCGACTTCGATGGATCCGAATATGAGGGCACTGGCGTTGGCGATGTTGGCGAACGGCGCGCTTCGCCTGAGGGACCTGAAAAAAGGGGCTGCTCCAGTTCGCGCTCGATCTTAGGAGGAGAACTATGTGGATGAGATCATGCGCTGTTTGTAGAGCACTTTTGCGCAAAGTCCGATTGTGTGATTCGATGCGTTGTCAATGCGGATGGCTCTGGTAGGGCCGTTGAAGCTAATGGACGCTATCTAGCTCAAAGCCCTGTGATCCCAGAAGAATTTGGTTTTGTAAGAGCTATGGAATTTGCGCACTTGATCGACGATGAGAAGAATTCATGTCCCACAACATGCCAGTCTCGTATCACAGCAACCAGTACAACGCGCAGTCGGCTTGTCAACACTGCGAAGGGATCATCTGCCACGAGCGCTGGTGTCTGACGTTGAATCCAGTTGTCCACTATGCCTGCGAGATTGTCCTATATCCCGGCAAGCTGACAATGGGAGACGCGATTATTCTCCACTCGCTAGGCGTTGTATGGAGCAATGTACGCTCCTAGAACGCCCGATCCCGTCGACCACTGCTGGACAAGGTGTCCGACGATTGACATCTCCGCACCAGAATAAATTACTCTCACGCGACTGGATCTTATTGAACCTCCCTAAACAATTGACTTGCTGATAGTTTCCAATGCACGAGTGCAGTGGAACTGTACTTGCGTTAGCTATTCTGGTGGCAATCGAGCGAAAGCAGTGAACAAGGATAAAGCGAGATGAGCGACGACAAGGATGAGAAGGACAAAACCCTGGAAGACAGACTCTCACGCAGGAGCATTCTGGGAATGGGCTCAGCCGCATTGGCTACGGCTGGGTCGTACACGCAGTTCTTCAAACTCCGAGGAGGTTTTCTATGCTTGAAGGAATCTTTCAGCCCATGCATTTGTTAGTGATCTTTGGAATCGCTTTGCTTGTGTTCGGACCGAAGAAACTTCCCGAACTGGGTAAAGGAATCGGAGAAGGTATTCGTGGCCTTAGGTCTGCGATGAAAGAGCACGAAGGGCCGTCCAGCAGAATCACGAATCCGCATCGCGATTCATAGACTCAACCCACCAGTTTGTTGGGGTGGAGGCCGTCAGCAGGTCCTGTGCGATCTCCCGAGACAACCGAATCGTGTGGCTCGGTTTGAGTCGGTAATGTGAAACAAAATCTTGCTCCGCGCGGAGAGTTGTCGGCGGCCCACAAGCGGCCGCCGTGCGATTCCACAATAGTGCGGCAAATCGCCAGCCCCATGCCCGAGCCCTGCGGTTTGGTCGTGAAGAAAGCGTTGAAAATCTGGTCGGCTTTTTCGGCCGGCAACCCCACACCGGTGTCGCTAACCGAGATCAGCAGTTGACCACCTGCACCCAGTTCCGTCTTGATCGTAAGTTCACCGGCAGTGTCTCTCATGGCCTCGATGGCGTTGAGCATGAGATTCATGAACACCTGCTGCAGTTGCACACGGTCTGCTGTGATCTTCGGAAGAGCGGCAACAAAATCGGTGCGGATCGAGACCGCATACTGGTTGGCCTCGGCGCGCAGCAGCCCGACCATCTCGCGGATGATTTCGTTGACCTCAACCAAGTCACGTTGTGGAAGGTCTTTTTTGTATAACGACCGCAGCTGCTCGATGATTTCGGTCGCACGGCTGCCGTCCTTCACAATTCTGCTTGTCGCTTCGAGCGCCTCATCTACGTCGGGCTGTTCCCGTTTAAGCCATCGCATGCAGGTCTTCGCGTTTGTCATAGCCGCGGCAATAGGTTGCTTCAGCTCGTGAGAGACAGAGGCAGCCAACTCCCCCAGCATGCTGACCCGGTTCACATGTGCGAGGTCCGCCAGTAGTTTCTCGCGCTCTGCTTCTGCGCGCTTGCGATCTTCGATGTCGGTCGAGATACCGTACCACTTGAGGATCTTGCCTCGACCATCCCGCAGTGGAACGGCACGAGCCAGGAACCAAAGGTATTGCCCATCCGCAGCCCGCCGATAGCGCACCTCATTTTCGAAAGGCTTGCCGCTCGCCAGAGACGCGCGCCATTTCTCCAGGTGCCGCTTCAGATCTGCTGGGTGAACCGCGGCTTGCCAGCCTGACCCAGCTGACTCTTCGGCAGATAAACCTGAGTATTCGTGCCAGTGTCGATTGACAAAGTCCTCGGAGCCGTCGGGCAAAGCGGTCCAGGCAAAGGTCGGCATCGTTTCGATTACGTCCCGAAGTTTTCTTTCCTGACGCCGCACCTGCTGGATACGGACTTGATACAGGACCCAAAGCATCGCCAGGAAAGCGGCCCCGCAGACCGCACGAAACCACCATGTGCTCCACCACGAAGGAAGGATCTCGATGAGCACGGTCGCGCCTGCCTCGCTCCAGACGCCACGGCTTGTCGCGCCCTGTACGCGAAACGTGTATACGCCCGTCGGCAGGGTCGTGTAGGTAGCCAGACGCTCGTCGCTTCCGACGTCGTGCCAGGTCTTGTCCAATCCTTCAAGCTTGTAGCGATACCGGTTGGTTCCCGGGCTGAAATAGCTGAGAGCCGAGAATGCCAACGAGAAAATACGCTGCTCATGAGAGAGCGTCAACCGCGTCGTATAAGAAATGGATTTGCTCAGTGGCGAACCGCCCCCGATGTTAACCGGACTGCCCGACAGCCGAAATTCCGTGAGTACCACTGGGGGTGCGTAAGAAGTGTCCACAACGCTGTCGGGGTGGAAGCCAGTGGCTCCGTTAAAACCCCCGAAGAACATCTCTCCACTTCGACTCTGGAAGCACGCACCCCAGCCGGTCAAGTCAGCGCCCGGTAGTCCCTCAGCAGTCGAGTAACTCTTGACCGCCGTGCTTCGCGGATCGAATCTTGCGATCCCACTATTGGTACTCATCCAAAGGTTGCCGTGGTCATCTTCGAGGACGCAGCCCACTGCATTGCCTGGGAGGCCATCCCGCTGCGTGTAGACCGTGAACGCACCTGTCTTCGAGTCGAAGCGGTCCAGGCCGTTTTGCGTACCGACCCACATCGTACCTGAGCCATCAAAGTGCACCGAGTTCACCCGGTTGTCGCTCAAGGTCCCGGGGCGATTGATGTCGTGTTCGAACTTGGTGAACTGACCAGTCGCTGGATCGAAACGCTCCAGACCTGAGGAGTCGGTGCCAAGCCACAGTGCCCCCTTCCGGTCCTCGACCAGTTCAAGATAAGAAGCGGTTCTGCCCTGCGGTTCGAGCTTATAAACTGTGAAGCGTCCGGTCGCTGCATTGAAACGATTCAGGCCGTCGTTGGTGGCGACCCAGAACGTCCCGTTATGGTCGACGAGAAGACGTGTCACGATGTCGTTGCTCAGACTGTATGGATCAGCCGGACTGTGAAGGTATGTCCGGAATTTTCCCGTCCGCCGGTCAAGACGGAGCAGTCCGTGGTTATAAGTTCCAGCCCAGAGATCGCCGGAACCGTCTTCGCGAATAGCGATCACGTCGGTGCTGGCTGCTGATCCGGCCGTCCGGCGGTAGGGAGAGTGGTGCCCGGTTTTGCGGTCGATACAGTTGAGTGCTTCGGGCGTACCGATCCACAGGATTCCCTGACGATCCTCGTATATTGCACCAACAAAAGGGTCAGCCGTACCCTCCGAGCTGGCGAGGTAAGGAATTCTCTTAAACGGCAGAGGTTTCGTCGCAAAATGGGTCACCCCCATCCTACCCAAGCCAGCCCAGAGGCTCCCTTCACGATCCGCGAATAGGTTCTCGACATCGTTCTGTGGCAGGCTGTTGGGATCAGCAGGGTTATTGCGGTAACGAATGAATCTTCGCTGCTCTCGGTCAAACCTAAGCAAACCAGCACCATGTGTTGCGAGCCATAGACTGCCGTTCAGGTCTTCGGTTATCGCCATTATGACCGTCAAGGCTGTGGTGGACGGGTCCAGTTCGTGAAACGAGTAGTTGGTTAGCGTGTTCGTCTTTCGGTCAAACACGGATAATGCATTGGGTGAGTCGTGAAAGATCCAGAACGTGCCGAAGTGATCTTCGTAGAATCC
>Ga0307479_10002822_pt1 | contig 15766 bp, 11 predicted proteins | sample atmos_gasesECM4C_FD_203743 | JGI IMG/M metagenome (GOLD analysis project Ga0307479, IMG submission 203743) | Hardwood forest soil microbial communities from Morgan-Monroe State Forest, Indiana, United States - atmos_gasesECM4C_515 | ecosystem: Environmental > Terrestrial > Soil > Temperate... | reverse complement strand
GGAACCAAGCGCTATTCGCTCGAAGGAATCGCTGCGCTGATTCCTTTGCTCGATCGCGTCGTGGAAGCGGCCGCAGCTTCAGGCGCCGACCAGATGGTTATCGCGATGAGCCATCGCGGGCGGCTCAACGTGATGGTGCACATCGTCGGCCGTCCCACGGCCGAGATTTTTGCGGATTTCGAAGACGTGGACCCGCGCAGCGTGCTCGGCGGCGGCGACGTGAAATATCACGTCGGTGCCACGGGAGAATATCGCACGGCGTCCGGACGCAGCGTCGAAGTTCACCTCGTCTCGAATCCGAGTCACTTGGAAGCCGTGGATCCGGTGGCGATGGGCCGCGCGCGGGCCAAACAGGCCCGCATCGGCGCGCAAGGCCGGCAGCGTGTGCTGCCGGTCACTCTGCACGGCGACGCCGCTTTTGCGGGGCAGGGCATTTGGGCCGAAACGCTCAATCTCGACGATCTTTCCGCCTACACAGTCGGCGGCACGATTCACGTCATCGTCAATAATTTGCTGGGTTTCACTACGCCACCCGGGGAACTCCACTCCTCGCGCTTCGCCTCCGATCTGGCCAAGCGTCAATCCATTCCGATTTTCCACGTCAATGGAGAAGATCCCGATGCCGTCGTCCGCGTCGGGGAAATTGCCGCGGATTATCGAGCGCAATTCGCAAGCGACGTGGTGATCGATCTCATCGGATTCCGCCGCCACGGCCATAGCGAAGTGGACGATCCGACCATTACGCAGCCACTGCTCTACGCAAAAATCAAAGACCATCCACCGCTCTGGCAGATTTATGCCGGCCAGCTTGGCTTTGATGCCGCTTCGACCGTCGCGCAGGTGCGCAAGGAATTCGACGAATCGTTCGAGGTCGGCAGCAAAGCCAAGGAAAAGCCGGTGCACCACCACCTGCCGGCGTATTGGGAACCTTACGAGCGCGGCTGCTATAAGCCGGAATACGAGGTCAGCACCGGCGTCGATAGCGCGCGACTCGGCGAAGTTGCCGCCGCGCTTACACGATATCCCGAGGGATTTGCCATCCATCCCAAGGTCAAACGGCTTCTCGATCAGCGCTTGGAGATGGGCCGCGGTTCGCGTCCGGTGGATTACGGAATGGCGGAGGCGCTTGCCTTCGGCACTCTGCTTCTCGAAGGCATACCCGTCCGCCTTACCGGGCAGGATACTCGCAGAGGAACATTCAATCAGCGCCACGCCGCTCTGATCGACACGCAAAACGAAGCGGAGTACGTGCCGCTCGAGCATCTCGCCGCGAATCAGGCGCACTGTGAAATCTTCAATTCGTCTTTATCGGAAGCGGGCGTCCTGGGTTTCGAGTATGGCTATAGCCGCGATTATCCTGAAGCGCTGGTGGCGTGGGAAGCGCAATTTGGGGATTTTGCGAACGGCGCCCAAGTCATCATCGATCAATTCATTTCCGCAGCCGAAGATAAATGGGACCTGCCCTCCGGCGTCGTTTTGCTGCTGCCGCACGGTTACGAGGGGCAAGGTCCGGAACACTCCAGCGCGCGCCTCGAACGCTTTCTCCAACTGGCCGCCGAAGACAATCTGCAAATTTGCCAGCCCTCTACCGCCGCGCAATATTTTCATTTATTGCGCCGCCAGGCGCTTCGCCGCTGGCGCAAACCGCTGGTGGTTTTCACGCCGAAAAGTATGCTGCGCCGGCCCGAAACGGCCTCCTCCCTCGCGGAGTTCGCCGACGATCGCTTCCTCAATGTCGTCCCGGAACGCGATATCCAAGACGTGCAAAGAATCCTGCTTTGCACCGGAAAAATCGGGCACGAGCTTCGCGCGGAGCGCAAGCGCCGCGGCGACACCGAAACCGCCGTCGTCTTTCTCGATCAGCTTTATCCGTTTCCCGAAGCCGAACTCACCGCCGAGTTGGCGCGCCACATCCAAGCTCGAGAAATCGTCTGGGTGCAGGAAGAGCCCGCCAATATGGGCGCGCTTTTCTATGTCGTGCCACGCATTCGGGAACTCGCCGGCGATCTGCCGGTCCGTTCGATCAAGCGCTCGGCCAGCGCCAGCCCCGCCACCGGTTCGGGAAAAGCTCACGATCTGGAACAAAAAACCCTGCTCACCTTGGCCTTCACGACATCGGAAAATTAATTCGCCTCTTCGCACCTCATCTCGCCGCTTCGCTGGACAACCTCGTGCTCTCGCTGTAGCGTATCGGTTTCGTCCCCATGTCCCGTCAGGTCATCAAGCGCCGCTCGCGCGGCTTTATCTGCGTCAACGCGCATCCCGAGGGCTGCCAGTTGAATGTCGAACGGCAGATTGCTGTGGCCGAGCAGGCGCCACCCGGCCGCGAACGCGCTCCTCGCAATGTTCTCGTCATCGGCGCCTCCACCGGCTATGGCTTGGCTTCCCGCATTGCCGCCGCGTGGGGATATGGTGCGCGAACGCTCGGCGTCTTTTTTGAACGCCCGCCGGACGACGACAAAACAGCGACGGCCGGCTACTACAATACGGTCGCCTTGGATCAGCGTGCTCGGCGCGACGGCTTGTTCGCCGCGCACATCAATGGCGACGCCTTTTCCGATGAGTGCAAGCGCGAGGCTATCGAAATCGTCCGCCGCGAATTGGCCCCACTCGATTTGATTATCTATAGCCTGGCATCGCCAAAACGTGTGCATCCGCGCACAGGAACCGTATACAGTTCTGTGCTCAAGCCCGTTGGCCAGCCTTATTCCAACCGCACCATCGAGCTCGATTCCGAAAAAGTGGTGAATGTCACGCTCCCTCCGGCAAACGAAAAGGAAATTGCCGATACCGTGGCAGTCATGGGAGGCGAGGATTGGCGTATATGGATTGACGCTCTCGCCCAAGAAGGTCTTCTTGCTCCTTGCGTGCGCACGCTGGCCTATTCCTACATCGGCCCGGAAACGACTTGGCCCATCTACCGTGACGGCACTATCGGCCGCGCAAAGAATGACCTCGAACAAACTGCTCGCTCGCTCGACGCCTCGCTCTCGCCCAAATTTGGCGGCCGCGCGCTGATCTGCGTGAATAAGGCCGTCGTCACGCAAGCCTCCGCCGCAATTCCTGTCGTTCCGCTATACATAAGTTTGCTGCTCAAGGTGATGAACGAAAAGCGGCTTGAAGAGGCGCCCATCGATCAGATGTGCCGTTTATTCTCCGATTTTCTGGCCACGAATGCCGAGCCCAAAACCGATGACGCCGGTCGATTGCGCCTCGACGATCGCGAGATGCGTACGGATGTGCAGGCGGAAATCGCGCGGCTCTGGCCTCAGGTGACCACGGAAAATCTGCGCGCTCTCACCGATTTCGCGGGATTCCAACGGCAATTTCGTAATCTGTTTGGCTTCGAAGTGGAAGGAGTCGATTACGAACGCCCTGTGGAAACGAATACCGAATTGCCTCCGGAAAGCGAACGCGGCTTGTCCGCGTAATTCTCGGCTGTTGCTCGAATCTCTTCCTCAGTGTGCGACGATACCTTCGCGGCGCCTCGGCTTGCGAATCACGAATACGAACGGGATCATGCACATGGTCACAATCGCGAGTACGTGGAAGTTGTCGATATACGAGAGCATGGTGCTTTGCCGCTCCAGCATTTGCTGCAGAAGACCGTAGGCTTGCCTGGTCGCGGCCGGGCCGCTCCCCGCTCGCAAAGCGCCGGAGGCGCCATGCAACATCTGCTGAACGCGCGGATTTGCCGGGTTCAAGTGCGCGGATAGTTGCGCCCTATGGAACTGCTCACGCCGGGCCAGCATGGTGGTAACGAAAGATATTCCCACACTGCCGCCAACATTGCGCGCCAGATTGATCAATCCCGAAGCGGCGTTATTTTTCCCAGGCGGCAAATAAGAATAGGCCACCGTATTGATGGGCACAAATAGGCACGCTAGCCCCATTCCCTGAATGACTCGCGCCAGAGCGGCGGTCTGGAAGTCGATTTGCAAATTGAAATGCGTCATGTAGAAAAGCGCAAGGGTCAGCATGGTTAAACCGAAAACCATGATCCTGCGCGGATCGTACCTCGACAAAAGAAATCCTACGATCGGCATGGATGTCAGAATCACCAGGCCGCCCGGCATCAGCGCAAGTCCGGCCTTTTCCGCCGTATATCCCAGCATCGTTTGCGTAAAGAGCGGCAGGAGCAGCGTCGTGCCCAGCAGAATGAACCCGAGCATAAACATCATTGAATTTCCGATGGCAAACGAGCGGTCTCGAAAGAGTCTCAAATCGATGATCGGATGTTCCGTCTTCCATTCCCAAACAACGGCGGCGACCAGCGCAGCAGCGGCGACGACGGTAAGAATCAAGATCATGTGCGATTCAAGCCAGTCTTCCCGCTGCCCCTTGTCCAGCACTACCTGAAGCGCGCCTAGGCCGAGCGCCAGCAATCCCAGGCCGATGTAATCGATCGTGATTCCCTCCTCGCGTCGCGCGCCGCTTAAATGCGGCGGATCTTTGATCACGCGGGAAGTCAGCAGCATGGAAATGATTCCGATGGGAACGTTGATATAGAAAATCCAGCGCCAGCTATAGTTGTCGGTAATGAATCCGCCCAGAGTGGGACCGATTGCAGGCGCGACTACCACGGCCATACCATACACCGCAAAGGCCATGCCGCGTTTTTCCGGCGCGAATGTATCCGCCAGGATGGATTGCTCGCTGGGCTGCAAGCCTCCGCCACCGGCGCCCTGCAGCACTCGAAGCAGAATCAGCGTAGCCAGATTCGGCGCCAGTCCACAAAGAAATGAGCTGATGGTGAATACTGCCACACACGACATGTAGAAGCGCTTGCGTCCGATCAGGGAGGAAAACCAGCCGCTCATCGGCAGCACGATGGCGTTGGATACGAGATACGAGGTCAGAATCCAGGTGCTTTCGTCAACGCCGGCCCCTAGTCCCCCTGCGATGTGTGGCAACGAAACGTTGGCAATGCTCGTATCGAGCACTTCCATGAACGTCGCCAGCGTGACGGTCAGCGCGATAAACCACGGATTGATCTCCGGAGGTACATAAACTTGCCTTGCCGGCAGTGTCGCTGCCGACTCACTCATTGCAGCCAGACCTTCGGTTCCACGGACATTCCCAAGCGCAGCAGGTGATCTTGATTCTGGCCGGAATCGAGCACGATTTTCACGGGAATACGCTGGACTACTTTGACGTAGTTCCCAGTGGCGTTCTCCGGCGGCAAGAGGCTGAATTGCGCGCCCGTCGCGCCTGCCATGCTTTCCACGTGGCCCTGGTACTCGCGGCCGTAAGCATCAACCGCAATCGTCACGCGCTGGCCGACCTTCATCTTGCGCAGTTGTGTCTCTTTGAAATTCGCAGTGACCCATATATCGTCGAGGGGCACCACGGAGAGGAGTGTTTGGCCTGGCTGGACGTTCATTCCGACTTCAACTTTTTTGTTGACCACGCCAGTCACCGGCGCAGTCACCGTGCAGTACTGTAAATCCAGCGCTGCCGCATCGAGTGCTGCGCGCTTCTGCTGCACATTCGCGATTGCCGCTCGCGCCCGCGCCTGTGACGCGGCTACTTGTTGCGGACCCGTGTGTGAGTATTGAAGCGCTGCCTGCGCCGAACTGACGCGGCTCTCCGCCTGCGCAATCTGCTCTTGAGTTGCGGCTACAGCGGCGCGCGCGCTCTCTACCGCGGCCGCATTCGCCTTCGCCGTCGCGTTGGCCTGATCGTAGACTTGCCGGGAGACCTCGTCCTTTGCCAACAGCGCGCTGTAGCGGGCCACATCGGCCTGTGCTCGCGCATTATTGGCTTCGGCCTGCTGGAGTTGAGCACGCGCGGAATCGAGCTGCTGCTTTGCCGCGCCGACACCCGCTTGAGATGCCTGCACATTTGCCTCCGACGTAGACACCTGCGTTGTTGTGCCGATCGTCTCGACGGGTACATTCAAGTTCATGGCTTGGGCCGTCGCCTCGGCGTCGGCGAGTTCGGCCTTGGCGCGTTCGAGCGCCACCTGATAATCGCGGGGATCGATTTCCACAAGCACCGCGCCTTTTTGTACGGATTGATTATCGTCGACGTTTACCTTGAGCACGTACCCGGCAACTCGCGCGCTGACGCTGTTGATATGGCCGTCCACCTGCGCATCGTCCGTAGCTTCGTAGGTGTTCAGATAACGCCATACAAAGAAGCCCACTACCGCTAGCGCAATCACCGCTCCCAGAGCGACCCAGCGAACCATTGAGCGCCTTCTCGTCGCCTCCCCTCGCTCTCTGGATAGCTTCGGGCTCGGCATTGCTCCCGTTGCCGTGGCGGTCATATTCTCAGTCGGTACGTCTGCCCTATCTACCTGCGCCCCATCGACTTGTGTTCGTTCGGCCATGATCTACTTTCCCTTCCAGTATTGGCGGAAACCGCGTTCCGCGGAACCTGTTGCCCGTGCTAGCTCCACTCGCGCAAGATTGTAGGCATAAAGGCTCGAAATATAGGATTCACTAGCGCTCGCCACTGTTTCTTGCGCCTGCACGACTTCTATGTTGTCCGTAGCGCCGCTGGCAAACCGATCCCGCGCTTGGGTCAAGGTTTGCTCGGCCAGATTCACATTGCTCATCGCCACGGAAACTTGATCGGCGGCCGCTTGCAGGTCGAGGAGGCCATCGCGTACGTCCTGTTCGATCTGCGCTTTTATATTTTCTGCCTCCTGCCGGTCGCGATTCAGTTCAGCCTGGGCGACCAGAGCGTCGCCGTGCGCTCGTCCCCCAGTGAAAATGGGTATGCGAAGCGCGGCATACGTGGTGAAAGTGCCGAGCAGATTGGACGGCGTTGGGCCGATGCCACCGTAATCCGCATAGATCGAGAGCGAAGGAATGTGCTCTGCAGTGGCTGCACGCACAGTCTGTTCCGCTGCGCGAACCTGCGAGAGGGCCGCTTGATAGTCCGCGCGGCTCTTCAAAGCTTGATCCAGGGTCTCTTCCACCGTTATCGGTTCAGGAGCCTCATAGGGAATTTTCTCCGTCAGAGCGAACTCCTGTGCGAGTGGCAGGCCAACCGTGCGGGCCAGCGCCAGTTTTTGCTTCGCAAAATCATTTCGCGCGGCGATCAGTTGCTGCCGGCGGCTCTGAAGTTCCACTTGGGCCCGCAGGACATCGATTCCCGCCGAGATGCCCACATTTCTCATGTCCAGGGCCTGATTGTAGAGCGCTTGCGCGCTTTGGACTTGAGCGTCGGCGGTATCCACTCGTGCTGCAGCCGCAATGGTTTGGAGATACGTAGCGCCGACTACCAGCACGACTGCTTCGCGCATGTCCTGATAGCTGAGCTTGACGGCGGCCGCATTCTGCCGCGCGGAGCGTTCGCTGGCAAGCAGGTTCAAATCCAGGAGCGTCTGCGAGAACGAAACGCGCGCGTCAAAATATCCAAAGGGCCCCACGAGCAGCGGAAAACCTGGAAATCGGCCGGCGATTTTCGAGAATCCCTCCGCTGCCAGGTTAATTTTCTGCGCGTTCTCCGAAATCCTCGCGGAGAAGTCCGGCAAGAGCGGGCTGCGCGCCTGCCAGACCTGCCCGTGCGCGGAAAGTTGCGCATCGTCTGAGACCAATATCCCCAGATTCTGGCGCAGGCCGCGCTCAATGGCATCAGCAAGGGAGAGCGAAATCGGCTGCGGACTCACCGTCCCCGTCGGCACGCTGCCAAGGATCTGATTCTGAGTCGAGCTTTGCCGTAGTGCGGGAGAGCTCCCGCCGCCGGCAACGTAATTCTGGTCGGGCGCCGTGGTCTGGGCGGAGGCGCCAACTGCAGTGAGCATCATGTAGACAACTGCCGCGATCACTTTGCGTCGATCCATAGGCCTCTCATCTTTAAATCGGTCATACGGCTCGGCTTACCGAAGCTGGGAAGCGGTGACACTCTTAGATTACAAAAGGATGTCGGAAGGTACAAACTCTATGGTAGAACGCGGCAGATATCTCTCGCCTTATGCAGCACTTAGTGCTCATCCCATATCTCAGATTCCCGGGTTTCGATGGTATACCACGCCGGGAAATAACCGCCTATAGCTTTAAAGGCTAATTTCGCCGCCCCATATGTCTATGTGTGAACGCAACTGTGGATGGTCCGACATCAGCGGTCTTCGGCGGAAATGAAAGCAAGCAGGAGGATCTCAATGAAGAAAATTCTTATGATGGTGTTTAGCGTTGTGGTTCTTGCCTCTTTGGGTAGCTGGGCCCAGACCAGCTCTCAAAAGAGCGACAAGAATTCAACGTCAACCTCAGGCAAGACGATGACCATGGCCGGCACGGTCAGCAACGACGGCAAAATGTTTGTCTCTGACAAAGACAGCAAGAGCTGGAAGGTCGATAATCCGGATAGCCTGAAAGGGCACGAGGGGCATCACGTCAGCGTGAATGCCAGTGAGGACCCCGCTAGCGATACCCTTCACGTGAACTCCGTGAAGATGTTGGGCAAGAACAAGAGCACACCCTCCAACAGCGGCGGCGACAATTCGGGGAATAAGGGCGGCAAGTATTAGCAGCCGCTCCCTACGTTAGCAATTCCGCTGGCCGTAATCGCAGAGCCGGGATTCCGAGAGGAATTCCCGGCTCGCTCGCTCCCAAGCAATCCACTCACTCCAACTAAACTTTTAGCTTCCTTCTCGACTGAAAAAAGAGCAGTATAGCGGCTCCTTTTTTATTCCTAAGTTCTGGAGGCGAAGTTGAATAAGCAGTCGTGGCTTGTGTGGCGGAACCGGCTCACATTCATTCTTCCGATAGCCGGGGGACTGATTGCGGCAGCAGTGGGAATCCGCATGCTGATTCTCACGGATTTTTCTAATTCCGGCTGGGAGTTCATGGGGCGTTGCGGAGCCGACGCGCTAGGATTCTTTCTGGTCGCCGGCATTTGCTGGGTGAAGGCGCACCCCGAACTCGACAGCCAGGACCAGGACTAAGCGAGACGCTTTTCAGGCCCGAGACTCTCGTCATGTGCGACACTCCTTTTAGGCGCGGCCCAAGTCGGCTGTCGTTCTGCGAGTAATCCCGTTTCAAAAAATCAGGAATGCGCGGGTTGGCGCGCCACAGGTCAGTGCGCCCGTCAGTTCCCTCCAGGGTTCTTCTTGGCCTTCGATGCGTTCGAGGCTCCGTTGGCGCCGTTGACACTCGATCGCTCCGATTGCGCCGGGTGCCCCTTGCCGCTTAATTCATCGACCAGCGAAGTCGCGCCGTAAATATCCCGCAGCGCTTCCAGAATGCCGCGCGAATCGACGTGGACGGAGCGCCCGATCGTATCGTCGTAGACGAAATCCCACGGCAGCGATTGAATATCCCCATCGAAAATGATGCCCACCAACTCACCGGCCCTATTCAGCACAGGACTGCCCGAATTGCCGCCGATGATGTCGGCGGTCTCGACGGCGTTCAGCGGCGTATCGAGCTTGATCTTTGATTTTGCCTTGATCCAACTCTGCGCCAATTCGTAGGGATCTTTGTTTCCGTGCGCCTCGGCGTGCTGGAAGGCGCCGCGGAAAGTGGTGAAGTAAGGCAGCTTCGTTCCCTTGGGCGTAGTGCCCTCGCCGTTTTCCGTGTAGCCACGAACCACGCCGTAGCTCAGGCGCAGCGTGAACGTGGCATCCGGGTATGTCGCCGTGCCTTCGGTGGCAAAGCGAATCTTCGCAACGGTCGCGCCATCCTGCCGCACCACCGCATCGACCTGATCGTCGTATCGCTTCCGCACTTCGCGAGACTCCGGCTCGATCTGCCGCATGAGCTTGATCAGCGGATCGGTGCTCGCGTCGATGGCAGCCTGTCCACCTTCGTAAAGCTGTTTGCGCACGGCGACGTCATCGAGCTTGGTGTTGTCGATCAACTGCTGCCCGAGTTCGGCGGGCGCTTTCCCGCCCAAGATCTGCTTGACGAGCGCATCATTCGGCATCTTTTCCTGTATCTCCGCCAGCGAGTCCGAGAGTTCGAGGCGCTCCAGAGACTTATAGATCGGCGCGGTGGAGAAAAGGTCCTGCTCGAGAGAAGGCAACGCGGAGTCGCGATACTCGCGCAGCCGATCGCCATTCGGCTTGGGACGCTCTTCGGCGGCGCGCACCAAAATCCGGGCATAGGCTGCGAGCTCTCCGCTAAAGCCGGCGCGACGCTCGAAATAGGTGAGCGGAAGATAGAACTGCTTTTCGGTGTCCATGGCCTTGGCGATTTCGCCCCAGGGATCGCCGAATTCTTTTTGCTTCGCTGCGTCGGAGGCCACGGCCTGGCGCATCTTGCTCTCTTCCGCGGACTTCTTGGCCATGATGGACATATCCTTCAGCCCGGACTCATAGCCGCGAATGGCCTTCAGCGAATTTTCCACGCCAAAAAGATCTTCGTGCGCAATCTTGTCGTTCTCCGCGGATTCGGCGCTGAATTTCTTGAGCAATTGGTCGCGCCGCGCGAGCCGCTCCAGCACCAGCGGATAGCCCAGGTCGCGCAGGAATTCGAGTTGCGCCATCGTGTTCAGCCGGCCCGTGGAGCCGGGATTCCCGGAGACAAAGATCAGATCGCCTTCCTTGACGCCGGCCGGGGACCATCTCAGGTAATTATCCAGATGCACCGGCTTATCGTTTTCGTAGATGCGGAAAAAGCAGACGTCCAGGTCGTAGCGGGGATACTCGAAATTATCGGGATCGCCGCCGAAAAACGCGGCCTGGAATTCCGGCGCGAAAACGAGGCGCACATCGGTGTACTTTTTGTATTTATAGAGGTGATACATGGCGCCGGAATAGAAGGTGACCACATCGCAGCGCAGCTTTGTTTCCTTCACGCAGTCCTGTTCGATGGTAGACATGGCGGCGCGCTGCGCCTGCCCCTGATCGGCAACGGACATGCCGGGTTTCACTGCGGCGTTCACTTGCGCGGTGACGTCTTCAATCTCTTCGAGGACGTTCAGCTCGAGGTCGGGGCACTTGGCCTCTTCGGCCTCGGTTTTGGCGTAAAAGCCGGCCTTGAGGTAGTCCTTGCCGCCGGTGGAAAGCTGCTGGATGCACTCCGAGCCCACGTGATGGTTCGTGAATGTGAGACCATCCGGCGAAACGAAGGATCCTGACCCGCCCACATTGAAGCGCACCGAGGAAAGCTGGGTGTGCTGGAGCCAGGATTTGGTCAGATCGAAGCCATACTTCGATTTGAGCTGCTGCGTGGGGGGCAGGTTGAAAAGCCACATGCCCTCGTCCGCGGCGGCGATTCCCGCCAAAGTTAAAAGAGCGACAACGATCAGGATCGGGCGTCTCATGATGCACCTCTTGCGGCGAAATTCGTCTCGCTGCGAAGTTTTGCTGCGACCTCGTTCGTCTTGCTGCAAACTTCGTCTTGCTGCGAAGCTCGTTGCGGCGCGACCTCGCCCTGCCGCAAAGCTTGTCTTGGTGCAAAGCTCATCTTGCTGCGACGTTGCATTTTGCGATAAAGGCCGTTCCGCGCCGTATCCATCGAGCATACCGCCGCTCCGCTCCCGACGAAAGCGGGTAATCGATTTGTTTATGCCGAAAAAACGCCGTGATGAGGCGACGGCGTCCTTGCGGGAGATGCGTCCTTGCGCCATGAGGAGAAAGGTTTGGGCGAGGGCGCGATTGATGTTGGTGGCCATGGTGAGGTCAGAGCAGAGCGCTTCGAGCTCTGGAGCTTTTAAGGTAGCGCCTTTACCACCGCGTTTTTTGCTTTGCGTGGTGAGCGCAAAACGGCGCGTGCCGATTAGCAACCTTTTTATCCTTAACCGGCGAAAGCTCATCCTGTTGGTGACTTTCGCCGGAAGACAGGATGACAATCTTGGTCAGATCGTCAACTAGGGACCTGAAAAACGAAGGAGATTTTGAGCCGTTGGGCGGTTCTTTTACGGTAGTCATTCGCGATGTTATCAGTACAGTATACGTTAGTCATAACATTGTTTACCGATAGATTATTCGAACGAAACTAAGATCAATTTGTTCGAATGAAGTGGAGAAGGGAAAATGTTTAGCACTTCATTCGAATGGGCAGGGCAAGCCGGCGCTACGTTGAAGGCAAAAGCAGAACCCTCGGCCCTCTGCCCCGGCCCACGCGAATGCAGCGTGCGCCGGGGACGCGGAAATCGTGCCTCGTGGTGACAGCAAAGGGGCTCAGGGGCAAAATTCAGGATGCGCAAGGCCCCAGGGCCCGCGACGAAGCAGCACGCCGCGGCGCCCTGGGCTACAAAGGCTGCCGCCTCCGCGACAGCCTGTGGCAGCAAGGCAGGCAGCGGGTTTCGTCGGAATGCGAGTTAATTGCCGAGTTGACCTTGGAGAATTTCGCCCCGCAGCGGAGTCATTCTGAACCGCGTCGCCGATTGCCGGGGTCCGGGATTGCGCCGAACTCGAGTGTGGCCGTTGTTGTCACGCTCGTCGCGGCTCGCTCGGGTTTCAGGCTGGGTGTCGGCGGAAGGGGGGATCTCCATGCGAATGCCGAGCTCCCGCTCCAATTGCTGCAGGTCCGCTCGCTCGCTTCGGGTGAAGAGTGTGGAAGCGCAGCCATGCTTGCCCAATCGCCCCGTGCGCCCCACGCGGTGGATGAAGCTTTCGGCCACTTCGGGCAGATCATAGTTGATGACGTGGACGATCTCCTCGACGTGGATTCCCCGCGAAGCTATGTCAGTGGCGACCAGCACACGGTAGCGTCCCTGCTGGAATCCGGTGAGAGCCGTTGTGCGTTGCGACTGCGATCGATTCCCATGGATGGTGGCCGCCGCCAAACCGTCATGGTTCAGCGCCTTGGTCAGCCGGTCCGCTCCGCGCTTGGTGCGCACGAAGACCAGGCAGCGGCCGGTTTCCTTGACCAACAGGCGGCGCAGCACTGCCTGCTTATGCTCAGGGATCACCTCGAAGGCCTGCAAGCGCACGTTCTCGGCGGGCTTCATGGTGGACCCAAAGGCGACACGCACGGGATTTTTCATGTAGTCCGCGACGAGGCGTACCACCTCGCCTTCCAGAGTTGCGGAGAAACACATTGTTTGGCGATGCTTGGGCAGAACCGCTGCAATGCGGCGAATGGCGGGGAGGAATCCCACATCGAGCATGCGGTCGGCTTCATCGAGCACCAGAATCCGCAGCCCGCGGAAATCAACACTCTTGCGCTTGAGGAAGTCCTCCAGCCGCCCGGGCGTGGCGACCACGAGCCGAGCTCCGCGACGCAGCGCGGCAAGCTGTGGGCCCTCCGCCAGGCCCCCAACCACCACGGCCGCCGGGGGAAGCTGTCTTCCACGCAACGCGTCATACTGAGTGGCTACTTGCATGGCTAATTCGCGCGTAGGCACAAGCACCAGCGCCGTCACTCCGGGCTTTTTCTCCCGCAGGAGCTGTTCCATCACGGGAATCAGGAATGCCAAGGTCTTGCCGGTTCCCGTCTGCGCCGTAGCCAGTACATCCTGGCCCTCGATCGCATGCGGGATCGTCGCCGCTTGCACTGGTGTGGGTGTTACGAAACTTGCGAGCAACAATCGCTCTTTCACGTACGAAGAAATCTGTAATTCTGAAAAACTCTGCACTCTTTTGTCTTTTCTCTGGCCGGAACGATTGGAGCGCGCACACAGGTTCGCGAGCGTGGACCGAAACGAGCATGGCCAGTTGTAATTTAAGTTGGGCCGAAGATTTACGGAAAGAACGGCAGGCGGGTATCGTCAGATCGACTCGTTAACCAACTGCAGGACGCAACCGTCGCATCAAGGGCTAATGGAATATAGCACATCCGAGCCAGTTTTGCTCGAAATCGCGCCTGGCCCTGAATTCGTCCCTTTTTGCGGCCTAAAAATGTGAGCGTATGATGGCGCAGCGGGCGCTACACAAAACCGGCTCTACAGATCGGAGGCGTGAGATGGCGCGGAAGCGACTTAGTTTGAATCGGCTGATCGTGACTACGGCGGTGGCTCTGGTCGTTGTTCTATCTGTTCCGGCCACGCGCGCACAGGGGCAAACGCAGGGCACCGAGGCGGATTCCAAAGCGATCAAGCAGGTCTATGCCGAGTGGTATGAGGCTTTTAGCCGGCATGACGCACACGCCGCAGCGATGACTTTTGCCGAAGACGGCGATTTCACGAACATGCGCGGTGTTCACAACCACGGCCGCAAGGAGATCGAAGCGCACCTGGCGACGATCTTCGCGGGCGCGCTCGGATCGGCGCGCCGCACGGACACGGTGAGGAACATTCGGTTTTTCTCGCCTGAGGTAGCCGAAGTGGACGCCGATACGGTGATCAGCGGGACTAAAGCGGCCGATGGGTCGGAGGTGCCTCCACGCAAAGGGCTGATGGTGACGACCATGACCAAGCAGAATGGCCGCTGGTTCATCAGCGTGTTCCATGAAGTGGAATTCCCGGCGACGCAATAGAGAAACCTACACAGAGGTCACGGAGGCAGTGAGGCCACAGAGAATGATCCGGAGAGATCCTTCGGTGGTACGGCGCAAACCCGCTCAGGAAGCCGGACGGGATGCCGGGCTGAAGCCACTTCGCAACTCAGCGCAAGCCGGCGCTACATGAGCCGCAAACCCCAGGGCGAGTCCGAAAAGCCCCAGGGCCCCGCAACAACGGCGGGCGCCCTGGGCTACAAAGGCGCACCCACCCTCAAAAACGGAGGGTGGGGCACCCGCAAAAGCAAAAGCAGATCCTTCGCTCGCACCCCAGCACGCGCGGGAGCGCGTGCTGGGGTCCCGCTTACTCGGGGTTGACAATGGGGTGGGGGCGGCGCGTTCGGGGACAGGTCGCCGCTACATAGACCGAACGCGAGCCCTGCGAGAGGCCCCGCGAGCAGCGCGGGCGCCCTGGGCTACAAACGACGAAAAGCTAGGGCCGAGGTGGTGGATTCGGCAGGGCTGTACGAAGGTACAGTAGCCCCGCAAAACGCGCCGCACGTAAGCTTGAGTGATCCCAAGGGCCGATCTCTGTCTGTGAGGCGGACTTGTTCTGCGAAAATTGTGGGCTGCAATTCCTCCCCGTGCAGTCGGTTTGCACCCGCTGCCGTGTGACCTCCACCCGCCATTGGTATCAATTGATGAGCCTCGTCACGCTCGGCATCGCGGCCGCGTGCAACTCCGCGGTGGCTTTGCTGGTATTAGCGCGCGTAGACGCCGGACACCTACGTCGGGTTGCAGTGGCTCACGAAGGGTTCGCCATGCGCGCCTGGCTGTGGACGGACATGAAAGCCGCTGTGTACGGCTGGATTCCGTTAGCGCTGGGGCTTCTGGCCTGGGATTACTTCGTGCGGCAAGACGCGTCCGCGGTGATGAGCGAGAAGATCAAGGGCTGGCTCGTTCGCGGGCTGCTGATTGTCGCCTGGGTTCCGGGTGTGGCTCCGCTCGTTCCGCATTGGCTTCGGCCGCCCGCGGCGATCATGGCGACCACGGCCAAGCTGCCCCGGCTTCCGGCGATGGGAGCTGTTTCCGGCGTCATGTGGCTCTTGCCCTGGGCCATGGTGGCGCTTGCTGCCGCGATACTTTGCATTAACGCTCAGACTCGCGATTCGCTCTTGGGTCACGGCCGCATTCTGAGCGGCATCAGCCTGGTGGTTCTTGTCCTGGTGCTGATGCTGACGTTACTGAGCCTTTCTGCGTAGCTTCTGCACAGGATCCGCGCAGCGCTGCGCCAAGGTTGTGCATAGAGCCTGCGGAACAGTCTGTGGAGTTCCGCATTCGGTCCCCGCCCGGTAAATGTGTCCGATCGAAATTCTGCACTGGCACTCCGCCAAATTGCCGTGTTAGGCTGAATTAACGGCATTCGCCCAGCTTTGCCAGTTGCGGCTGTCGTATCGGCGAGCGCGCAGCGGACTTCTGCGTGCGTGAAG
>Ga0307479_10002821_pt1 | contig 15767 bp, 15 predicted proteins | sample atmos_gasesECM4C_FD_203743 | JGI IMG/M metagenome (GOLD analysis project Ga0307479, IMG submission 203743) | Hardwood forest soil microbial communities from Morgan-Monroe State Forest, Indiana, United States - atmos_gasesECM4C_515 | ecosystem: Environmental > Terrestrial > Soil > Temperate... | reverse complement strand
CGAAGAAAATTTCATACGGCAAGGCGCTCGGGTGGGTCGTCGCCGTCTGGCTCATTTTCGTTCTCTTCAAGACCGGCGCCGCTGCCGCCTTCTCCTGATACACTCGCTCGGATGGGATTTCGCTTCGAGGTTCTCGCCACCGATCCGTCGGGCGCGCGGCTGGGCCGGCTCGTCACTCCGCACGGCGTGGTCGAAACACCTGCCTTCATGCCTGTTGGCACGGCCGGCACGGTGAAAGGACAGACACAGCAGGACCTCGAGGAGCTGGGCGCGCAGATCGTTCTTGCGAATACCTACCATCTTTACCTCCGTCCCGGCCATGAAAGGATTCGCGGGCTGGGCGGGCTGCACAAATTCATGTCGTGGCCGCACGCAATCCTCACCGATTCGGGCGGCTTTCAGATTTTCAGCTTGAGCAGCCTTCGCAAAGTGGCCGATGAGGGCGTGACCTTTCGCTCGCATCTCGATGGGTCCGAGCATTTCCTTTCGCCCGAGCGGGCGCTCGAAATCGAAATTGCGCTCGGCGCGGACATTATTATGGCACTCGACGAGTGCATCGAAGCGCCCGCGGACGAATCGCGCGCGCGGCAGGCGGCCGCGAGGACGCTCGATTGGGCGCGGCGCTCCCGCGATTATTTTCTTCGCCACGGCGATTCCGAGAAGCAGATGCTATTCGGAATTGTTCAGGGCGGCACGCACGCCGCGCTGCGCCGTGAAAGTGCCCGGGCGATTGCCGAACTCGGTTTCGCGGGCAACGCCATCGGCGGACTCGCGGTCGGCGAGCCCCACCATATCACCTGCGAAATGACGGAAATTGCTGCGGCCCAGCTTCCGCGGGAGCGCCCGCGCTACCTAATGGGCGTGGGCAAGCCGGAGCAGATCCCTGATTACGTCCGTCTCGGCGTGGACATGATGGATTGCGTGCTGCCCACGCGCGGCGCTCGCCATGGCTGCCTCTTCACTTCCGAGGGGCGCCTGCTGATTCGCAACGAGCGCTATGCCGGCGATGAGCGCCCGATTGACGAGCGCTGCGGCTGCGCTGTTTGCCAGCGATATTCCCGCGCGTATCTGCGGCATCTTTATTCTTCGGGAGAATTCCTTGCGACCATCCTGAACACCCACCATAACCTCTACTTTTACCTTGACATCATGCGCAAAATTCGGGAGGCTATCCGTTTTGGGAATCTCGACGAATTCCGCTCTGACCTCCAGGCACGCCTCACCTAGGCAAACCTCAGCGGGCGTTCGGCGTGGCTAACGAGCGAGGCAGCATCCTCGAAAAGGCGCAACGAAAATGACATTCGGCATCGTCGCACTGGGGAATCAGGCTCTGTTGGCGCAGGCCGCGTCCGGGCCGAGCGGTGTGGCACTGTTTCTGCCTCTGATCTTGATCATGGTCATCTTTTACTTCCTGATGATCATGCCGCAGCAGCGCCGCCAGAAAAAAGTCGCGGCCATGCTCCAGAACCTGAAAAACGGCGACAAGGTGATTACCAACGGCGGCATCTACGGCACCATCGTCGGACTCGAGGGTGATACCCTGCAGTTGCGCGTCGCCGAGCAAGTGAAGATCAAGATTTCCCGCAACGCCATAGTTGGTCTCCAGGGCGAACCGCCCAAGGAGAGTTAGCCGGCCCGCATGAATTCCCAGCTCCAGTGGAAGTTCGCTCTCATCGCTATCGCGGTCTTGGCCTGTTTATATGGGCTCATCGGCTTGCCGCAGTTTCCCACCAAGCCCGCCCAGGTGAAACAGAACCTTGCCGACCGGATCAAACTTGGCCTGGACCTTAAGGGTGGCAGCCACCTGGTCTTGCAGGTGCAGACGGAGGAAGCCATCGGGCAGCATTGCGATCAAGCGGTTGACGATCTCAAGAAGCAGCTTCGCGCGAAAAACATGCTCACTCCTACAGGCGAAATTCGCCGCCAGGATGATACGCACATCCTGGTGCGCAACGTGGACCCCAATTCCACGGCCGCGTTCCAGGATCTCGTCAACAGCCAATTCACCGATTGGGTGGCCGCTCCGGCACCCGGTGAAATCAATGGATATCTCCTCACCATGAAGCCGTCGGTGGTCGCCGATATCCGCACGAATACGATGGACCAGTCTCTCGAGACTATCACGCGCCGCATCAACGCCCTCGGGCTCACCGAGCCGACCATCGCCTTCACCGGCCGCGGCCAAGACGAAATTCTTGTTGAATTGCCGGGCGAAGGCGATCCGGCGCGCGCTAAAGCCGTGATTCAGGCGGGCGGACAGCTCCAGTTGCAACTGCTGGCGGACGAGCAAACCTATCCATCGGAGGCTGCGGCGCTTGCCGCGCATGGCGGCGTGCTCCCGCCGGACAGCGTGATAGTTTCCGGCAAAGCGTCGGCCGGGGCTCCCAGTCAAAATCAGCAGGGTTTTTTCATTCTCGAGCGAGTCCCGATCGTGACCGGCCAGGACCTAGTGAATGCCAGCGAAGAACCCAGTACAAATAATCCCGGCCAGTATGAGGTCAATTTCCGCCTGTCTACGGCCGCGGCAGCGCGGTTTGGCCCTTTCACCGAGACGAACGTCGGCAAAAGGATGGCCATCGTCCTCGATAATCAGGTTTATGAGGCGCCCGTGATTAATAGCCGCATCGAGGATAATGGCGTGATCGAAGGGAATTTCACGGAGCAGTCCGCGCATGACTTGGCGCTGGTGCTGCGCGCTGGAGCTTTGCCGGCTTCCATCAAGTATCTTGAGGAGCGCACCGTAGGCCCATCGCTTGGCGCCGATTCCATCCGCGAGGGCGTGCGCGCCTCAATTGGCAGCCTGATCGCCGTCATGATTTTTCTCGTGTTCTACTACCGGCTGAGCGGGGTCAACGCCGTGGTCGCGTTAGTGCTGAACCTTGTCATCCTGGTGGCTTTCATGGCTTACGCCGGAGCCGTGCTGACCCTGCCGGGAATCGCCGGCGTGATTTTGACCATCGGCATGGGCGTGGATTCGAACGTCCTCGTCTTCGAACGCATCCGCGAGGAATTGCGCAATGGCAAGGCTCCGGCCTCCGCCGTGGATCTTGGCTTCGACCGCGCCTTCCTTACCATCATTGACACGCACGTGACCACGATGGTTTCTTGCGCCTTCCTCTTCCTTTTTGGGACAGGCCCCGTGCGCGGATTCGCGGTCACCTTGTTAATCGGTCTGATCGCCAACCTGTTTACTTCGATTTACGTTTCGCGGGCCATTTTCGATTTGCATCTTTCGCGCATGGAGCGCCAGGCGGCGCTGAGCATTTGATGTAGCCGGTCAGTTTGTAATTGCATCTTAATAGTGGGTGCAGGTTTAGACGGCGCCGGCCGGGCACAAACGCGCGCCGGGCGGTGTCAAACAAGAAGGGGTCGGACTGGGCATGGAGTTCTTTCGCAACGTAAATATCAATTGGATGGGTAAGACGAAGTATTTCGTCAGCCTTTCGCTCATCCTGCTCGCCACTGGCTGGTACTCCGTTTTGCGCCACCACGGCCTCGATTACGGCATTGATTTCCGGGGCGGCACGGTTATAGACGCCCGCTTCTCGAGCACGCCCCCCATTGACAAGATCCGTAAAGGGCTTGCGGACGCCGGCTTGGCTAACAGCTCGATTAAGTCCATCAGCTCAACGCTCGACCCCAATTCGCTCAACGACATCGAAATCGGGCTCGAGCAAAAAGGTGAGGAAAACCTCGACGCAGACCGCCAGACGGTGGTCAATGTGCTCACCAACATTGTGGGCACGGGGAGCGCCGCTGCCGGCGCTTCTTCGCCCGCTTTTACAATCCGCAGTGTGGACACTGTCGGCCCCACTGTTGGCGGCCAGCTCCAACGTCAAGCCTTTTGGGCAACCATGTATGCACTTGGGGGCATGTTGGTGTATATTGCTTTCCGATTCGAGTGGGTGTATGGGGCTGCGGCCGTAATCGCCGTTTTCCATGATGTGCTGATTACCCTCGGCTTCTTTTCCTTATTCCATTATGAGATTTCGCTCACCGTCATCGCGGCTTTGCTGACCCTGGTGGGCTATTCGATGAACGATACAATCGTCATTTTTGACCGTGTGCGCGAAAATCTCCGCCTGATGCGGCGCGAGCCGTTTGCGGAGATTGTAAACCGGTCCATCAATCAGACGCTTTCTCGCACGATTTTGACGAGCGGTTTGACGCTTCTTACCGTCCTCGTGCTTTATTTGATGGGCGGCGCGGTGCTCCGCGCCTTCTCCTTTGCCATGGTCGTGGGAGTTGTGGTAGGAACGTACTCCAGTTTTGGCATTGCCGCTCCCATCGTCATCCTTTGGAACAAGCATCATGGCGGGCAGGGGGCTGCCGTCCGCGCCGGATCCGCAGCCGATAAGCGTGTGCCGGCGGTTGCTAGGAGGTAGTTAGCCATGTTTGACCAAGTCGACGTTGGAGAATCGACGAAGCCCTGGACTGTGGCCGTTTCCGCCACGCTACAGGCTGTTATTATAGGCATCCTCATTCTTATTCCGCTCATCTACACGGAGGCGCTCCCTAAGGGATTCATGAACACGTTCCTTGTCGCTCCCGCTCCTCCGCCTCCGCCCCCGCCACCAGCTGCGCCGGTGCATGTGGTGCACGCGCCGCCACGCATCATCCCGCTCAATAAGATGGTGGCGCCCACGGTGATTCCTAAGAAGGTTGAAATTGCTCATGATACTGCGCCCGATGTCTCGGCGGGCGTGGCAGGCGGCATCGGCGTTCCCGGTGGGGCGGGCATTGGCGGCGTCCTGGGCGGGATTATCGGCGGCCCAGCTCCGCCGCCTCCGCCCAAGGTGGCCACGCCAACGCGCGTCCGAGTTGGGGGCAATGTGGAAGCGGGCAAAATATTGGAAGAGGTGCAACCGACGTATCCCGCGATAGCCAAGGCGGCGCACGTGCAGGGTACTATTGTCTTGCACGCAATCATCGGAAAAGATGGCTCCATCCAGCAGCTTCAATACATTTCCGGACCTGCTATGCTGGAGCCTGCCGCAATGTCCGCGGTTCGCCAGTGGCGCTACAAGCCTTACCTGCTCAATGGTGACCCCGTGGAAGTGGATACCACGATTTCGGTTGTGTTTACTCTCGGCGGTTAAGCAGAGGCCAGGCCCGCTCGCGGGTCCGGCGGCTGGGAAATGAATTCCGACCGGCAGAATCTCGCTGCCGCGAACGTTTGAAGAGAACATAGGAGGAGCAAAAGCTATGCTTGCGAATTTACTGTTGGTGATGGCGATTTTTCAGGATCAGAGCGGCGAGGTCGGTTGGGATCTGGTTTCCATGTGGCAGCACATGGGCTCACCGGCCAAGATTGTCGTCGGAATTCTTTTTATTATGTCCGCGTGGTCGGTGGGCATCATGATTGACCGCTGGCTGATGTACAGCGCGGCTCGGAAGCAGTCGCGCGTATTCGTTCAGCAGGTGGCCGGCGCATTGAAGGACAACAAGCTCGACGAAGCCATTTCCATCGCCGAGCGCAACAAGAAGAGCCACATCGCCAAGGTCGTGGCTACCGGCCTCTCCGAATTTCAGGCAGCTTCGGCCCAGGTGAGCGACGCCGAAGTGATCGAAGCCGCCAAGCGCGGCCTCGAGCGCTCCGTCGCCATCGTTCACGCGGAAATGAAACGCGGCCTCTCCGGCCTGGCTACGATCGGGGCCACGGCTCCCTTCGTCGGCCTCTTCGGTACGGTGATGGGCATCATCAACGCGTTCAAGGGAATTGCCAACTCAAAGCTTACCGGGCTTTCGGCCGTCGCCGGCGGTATCGCTGAAGCCCTCGTCACCACGGCCCTCGGGCTCCTCGTCGCCGTCCCGGCAGTGTGGACCTTCAACTATTTCACGAACCGTGTGGAAGCCTTCGACGTGGAAATGGACAACTCCTCGATGGAGTTGATCAACTATTTCATCACGCGCCGGGCGGGAAAGAAGTAAGCGATGGCGTATAAACCAAAAGCGCCACCCGTGATGGCAACGCCGAATGTGATTCCCATGGCGGACATCATGCTGGTGCTGCTCATCATCTTCATGGTCATCACGCCCATGCTGACGAAGGGTGTTTCCGTGGATATGGCCAAGGTCGAAAACGCCGAGCAGATGGCGGACGCAAACAAGGATGACGCTGTCATCGTTGCCGTCACCCGCGATGGTTCACTCTATCTCCAAGACACAAACGGCAACAGCAGAGTATCGCTCGACGACATCACCAATAACGTCAAGACCGATATCTCCAATCGCGCTGACAAAACCGTCTTCGTCCGTTCCGACGCGCGCGCCAAGTATGGCGACGTCGTCAAAGCCGTGGACGCGGTGCGCTCCGCCGGCGTGGATAACATCGGCCTGCTCACTGAAAAAATGCCGCCCAAGGGCGCGCCTCCGCCTCCGCCCGATGCGACAGGCGGCGGGCAATAGCACACTGTTTTTCATAAAGGAGTTTTTCTCATGGCCATATCAGTAGGTGGACCTAAGGGAGCGATGTCGGAACCCAACATCGTTCCCCTCATCGATGTCCTCCTCGTGCTGATCATCATCTTCATGGTCATCACGCCGCGGACGCCAACCGGGCTGAACACCCTTGTTCCTCAGCCCGCTCCCCCCAACCAGCAGCAAGAACCGGACCTCAACCGCACCATCGTCGTCCAGGTCCTGAACGGGGGCAAGGTCATGATCAACCAGGATCCGTACACCTGGAATGAGCTTGGCCCGAAACTCTCTGAAATTTTTGCCCAGCGCGCCGACAAAGTCGCCTTCGTCAAAGGCGATGACGACGTCGAATTCGCCCAGGTCGCCCGCGCCATAGACATCATGCGAGGCTCCGGAGTCGATCACGTGGGCCTCATCACCGCCAAGATCGAGGCGGGACAGTAATTTGATTTCCGCTTGCGCGGGACGCGGGTAGCCATCATCAAGGAGAGCACGGATGCATCCGAAGCCCCACATTGGTTTCTTGCTGGCCGTTGTTCTGGCATCGCTCGCCGCGAGTGTCGGTTGCGATCAGCTCCGCGCTCGCGACAAGCTGAATAAGGGCGTGCAGGCCTATAAAGATGGCCGGTACGATCTGGCCATCGAAGACTTCAAACAGGCCAAGGAGTTCGATCCCACGCTCACCGACGCCCAGCTATATCTCGCTACGGCTTACGCCAGTCAATTCGTCCCCGGCCTTCCTTCACAGGACAACGTGAATAATGGCCAGCAGGCTATCAACGAATTCAAGGAGATCCTCGAGAAGGATCCCAACAATCTTTCCGCGATTGATGGCATAGGCTCAATCCTTTACAACATGGGCGCCACGCCATTCGACCAATCCAAATTGGAAGAATCGAAGTCCTACCACATGCGGCACATCCAGATTAAGCCCGACGATCCTCAGCCCTACCACTGGATTGCCGTGATTGATTGGTCCATCGCCTATCACGCGAACAACGAGATGCGCCAGACTAACAATCAAACCGCCAAGAACCGGCTCACCGAAGACGCGCCTCTTCCCTCCGCCCAAGCCAAGGAATTCGCGGACAAATATGGCTCCATCGTGGATGAAGGCATCCAGTACTCGCAGAAGGCCATCGAGCTAAAGCCTGATTTCGACGACGCCATGGCCTATCTAAATCTTCTCTATCGCCAGAAAGCCGATATGGAACCCACCACCGAAGCGCGCAATGCCGATGAACAGTTGGCCCAGGATCTCGTGGAGAAGGTCAAGGCCATCAAGCAAAAAAGGGAAAGCCAACAGCCGAACTCATAGCCACGCCGATTTTTCTTCGCGATTCTTTTTTCCGCCGGCGGCTCCGCCATACCCGCCGGTTTTTTTCGAATTTCCATTTTGGACAACGCCCTCCTCAGCTGTTCCTGTATCGAGCCTCCAGTGTGGTGAGATAGGTGTGTTCCGATATTCACAAGCGCCTGTCCATAGCTTGGCGCGCCCCCCATCCTGGCGCCCATCTAGTGCGCTGGCGCCAATGCCAATGGCCATCCGACGAAATGACGCACCAAGAGTCCTCCTTACTCTGCTGCTGATCGTCTGCGCCGCCGCATTGGCGGCGAGTTTCCAGTTCTATAGGGAGGCGCTTGTAGACACCTTCTTTGCTTTTGCCCTCGCCAGCGTCCTGATTCTTCATTTCCGCGTCCGGCCGGATTGGCGAGATATTCCACTGGTTCTCGTCTCGACCGCCATCTTTGCGGCTATGGATTTTCGGGTCTTGCACTACGCGCCGAAAATTATGGCCTGGGTTTCGTTTCTGGGATTGAGCAGCTACCTGATTATGGCCGTCCGCGCGATCTGGGCGCACGGGGAAGAGCGGAAGATTCTGCTGTACGCCTGGATTCCCGCCGTGCTTTTTATCATTTCCGAATATTTTGCTTCAGATATGCTCACGTGGACTGCCGCCGCCCATCCCAAAACGCTCGATTTCTTCCTTCTTTCCTTTGATTGCTCTCTGCGCGTGCAGTGGAGCTTCGTCGCCGGCCAAGCCTTCGCTCGATCGCCCCTGCTCTACACCTCGAGTCTGATTGCCTATATCGGCCTAGCACTCCCCATTGCGCTTGTTTATGCCGGCCGACTGGTCCGCGTCAAGCAGAGAGCCTTCTCCGCCATGCTGGCCTTTCTGATTACAGGTCCCGTGGGTATTCTCTTCTACAATTTATTCCCCGCCTGCGGCCCGCACTATCTGCTCGGGGCAAGTTTCCCGTTCCATCCCTTTCCTGTGGACCTTGCTCGCAAACTCATCCTCGAACCGGTCGCCATACAGGGCCCTCGCAACGCCATGCCGTCACTGCACATGGCCTGGATGATCTTGGCCTGGCAGTACTCGCGCGGACTCTCCCGATGGGAGCGCGCCATCGTGCTGGCCTTCTTGGCGCTCACCGTCATCGCAACCCTGGGAACAGGCGAACACTGGTTCGCAGACCTCATCGTCGCGTTTCCCTTCGCGCTTATGATCCAGGCGATTTGCGCCTACTCGCTCTCGTGGAAGGACGTCTCGCGCCTCATGGCTTATTTCTTCGGCCTTCTAGTCACTCTCGTGTGGCTCGTCACTCTGCGCTTCACCCCGGACTTCTTCTGGATGTCGCCGGTGATTCCCTGGGGCCTCGCTGCTGCCACAATCGCACTCTCCATCATCCGAATGTCGGAGCTGGACCGGGCCGTGGACCGAGCATCGCAAGCGGCTGTTTCCCGCCCCTCGCCTTTTGCGGCTCCTGTACACGAAGCCCCACAGACACATGTTTAGTGTTGAAATCGCCCCATGACTTGTCCTTCCGCCACCACGTGATTCGTCATGGCTTGTTCCAATTCACTTTTGCTCGCGCCGGGAGGCAGGTCCACTTCGTAGTTCAGGGCGTAAAGCTTGAAGAAATAGCGATGCGCGGCGCCGTGCGGAGGGCATGGGCCGTGATAGCCGGTCTTGCCAGAACTGTTCTGTCCTTGGCGCGTTCCGTCGGGAAGTTCGCGCTCTGTGGGCAGGCCCTCGGGCAGCGACCGCGCATGCGCGGGGAGATTGTAGAGCACCCAATGGACCCACGTCCCCGAGGGCGCGTCAGGGTCATCTACGATTAGCGCGAAACTTTGCGTTCCCGCGGGCGGTTCGCCCCACGTCAGCGAGGGCGACACATCTGCCCCATCGCACGTATATTTTTTCGGAATCCAGCCGTCGTTTTCAAATGCCGGCGTCGTCAACGGGAATGCCATCACCCGTTCCTTCTGCCCTTGGGACTCTGGGGGCGCACCCTTCGCGGAATGATTCGTTTCACGGGCCACTGGTGCGAATACCAGCGCCGCCGCAAGGAATAAAACACCACCCGGCGGAATCGAGTTCGCTGCCATCATGGGGCCTTTTACCCTCCTGCTGCCTCCTAAATAGCACAGTGCAAGCTGCGCTGCCAATACTTGCCGGGATTCACGTGCGATCCGCGCGAAGAGAATCGTCCCTTTAGTGGACATCGCATTTCTAATCTTATTCACAGCGCTCCCGCTCGATCCGCTTGCTGCAAGCGCACGGCAAGGGTTGCATTACTGACTCTGTTGCTCGGCGGTAGTTTGCCCTTCTTGGCCTTCCGCCTTTTGCCACGTGGAATTGAGGTTGTACGCCTTTAACGCGCCGGCGATCGCTTCAGTCCTCGCGCCCAGATCCTTCTGATAAACCACGCCATCTGGTCCCACAATGAACGTCATTACGCCCGATACTCGGTATTCCGCCGGATAGGCGGCAAAAGCGAATCCGCCGGTCAATTTCCCGTCCACGATGTAACTCTTCGCGCCGCCTGGGGCGCTCGCACTCTGGCTCGTTAGGATATGAAAATAGTAGCCGCGGTAGGGGGTGGGGGCTCCGCTTCCCCCTTTGGTGTAGCCCTCGGCAACCGCGGAAGCCACGAGCGGCCCAATGGGGCTCTCGGGCTCGCCTTCGGCGGCCTTCCAATAGAGACCGTTGTGTTGCCCTTCATCGCTGAAGATTTTCCCGGCATACACATTATCGTGAGTCGAGGCGTATTCCTTTTCCGCCGCAGCCAACTCCTGACAAACGCGAATCGCCGATAACTCATTCCGGCCCACTCGCCTGTACAAGATCTCCTTCTTCCCCATAGCGGTGTCGAAATACCATTGTCTGCCCTTGTGCGCGAGCGGTATGGGCATGGGCCAATTCTCCGCGCCGATATATATCACCGTCGTTCCGTCCGGTTCCTTCACCAGCCGGTGCATTTCATCGTATTTGGCCACGATATTGGCGCGGTTTTCCGCGTCCTGGGTTTCGTCCCCCGACGAAATCACTTGCTTCCCCTCCGGCCCCAGGATTTCGAGCAGCGTTTTTTCATCGTTGTTCTTCGCGGCCCTGATGAGCGCGTTCAGCGCCTCCCCCGGCGACGAAAAGGTTTTCTGGCTCGCTTGCTGCGCCGCGGAACTGCCGGGCAAGCACATTGTCAAAAAAATTCCAGCCGCGGCCACTTGGGCAAGTTTGGCCCAACGAAATCTTCCCAGGTTCAGCTTCATTTGCCCCATGTTGCTTCCCTCCATTCCAATTCTAATTCTGAGTTTCCTGATCGCATGGCAAGGCAAGGAAATTTCGATTACCGGCCCCTGCCTCCTCCTCTGCCACCGCGACCACCGCCAAATCCTCCCCCGCCACCTCGACCGCCGCCACCAAATCCTCGGCTGCCGAAGCTGGCGCTTCCGCGCGACTCGAAGCTCCTTGTCTCTCCGCCTCGGCCGTAGCCGCTGAAGGCCCCCGAATGGACGCCGCTTTCTCCGCGCGGTTGCCCATATCCTCGCGCCGCGCGGTCGTTTCCGTTGAAAGGCCTGCCCCCTTCGATGGCTCGACCGCCGTTAAATCCGCCGCGGCCGCTATTAAATCCACCGCGCGCGCCTCCTCCTCGATAGAAATTGTTTCGGTTATAGAAAGTCCCGCTCCGGGAGAAATACCTGTTGTGGTTATAGATTGCGTAGTGGTTATGCCAATCGAATCCCCAATGTCCCCAGCCCCATCCAAACCCGCCGAACCACCCGATTCCGAAGCCCGCCCCGAAGAAAAGATGCGGCCCCCCGTACCAAATTCCGGGATACGGATACCACCCCGGCCATGCCTCGATCGGAGGCCCGTAGGCCAACCAGGGATCATACGCCGGCACGTAAACCTCATCGGGATTGCCCGGCTCGATGACGATAACTCCGCCTTGCACCGTTACCGTCTGTTGCGGCGTGCTCCTCAGTGTGCCCGCATCCATGGCTCGTCGGCGCATTACCTGTACGGCGTTCATCACATCCTGCGGCTGATTGTAATAGGCGTCGCCCAGCGCCGAGGTCCAGGAAAGGTTCTTGTCCAAATTCCCCAGTACGTCCGGAAACCCCGTGAGCGCCTTCACGCTTGGATCCCAGGGTTGCTGATCCACCGCTTGGCCCAAAGCCTCGCCCCTCAAATCGGGGTGACTCTGGACATACCCGTCCGCTTCCTCGATTTGATCGGGATACGTGGACGCCGCCAGAATCTGCGCCACAAGCGAATCCGGATACAGCGCGATCGGCGCCACCAACTGCTGCAAATCTTCCGGAGATTGCTCAGTATAGGGAGGCTGCTGCTCGCCCGGTGGTGGTGGTGCCCCCTCCGGGGGTTGCGAGTTGGCATGCGCCGGTAGATTCTGAGGCCAGGTCGCAAATAGTATGGCGCATGCCGATATGATGACCGCAATGTGGCGGCCCCATCCACCTCTTGCCGTTATCATTTGCCTGCCGGATCGAGGCTTGGATGATTGTGCTGCATGTCTAAATGTGTTCATGTTCTCAAACCTCCCGAGCACCCACATTACCCGGCGCTCGAAGCCTCTCACTTTCTTAGACGTACTAGACGAGTCCGCTGATTCACCTCGGCATGGGGACAAACTGCACGGGCTCAAGAGCCCGCGCGTGAAATCGAGGACCCTTGCATCCTTATCAGTTCGACGCAGCTTTGGATATTCGGGGCTTAGGCATAACCCCGTACGCATGCGAGGTGAATCTCAAACGGCGCGGATGTAACGGGAGGCGGGGACTTTTTGGGGGGCCGTCCGCGCCGCTTTGAAGCTCACACTCGCTCGGTGAGACACTCGCGCAATTGCCGTCGCGCCCGGCAGAATCGCGTTTTGACCGCCGCTTGCGACAAATTCAGTATTGCCGCCGCTTCTTTCGACCGGTATTCCTCGAGTCCCAGAAGCCACACAATTCCGCGCGATGTGTCTCCCAGTTGGTCAATCGCCTCCCTCAGGATTCGGCGGTTCTCAGACTGGGAATAGAGAGCTTCAGGGTGAAGCGAGTCGTCCGCGCGCAACATCTCGATGGCGTTTGGCTCGTCTCCCTCGTTATCCTGATACAAAAAGTGGTGGTCCTCGGAGCGCCGCTTGCGAACCTTGCCCAGAGCTTCGTTCATGGCGATGCGCATCAGCCAGGTCGAGAAGCGCGATTGCCCTCTAAACTGGTCAATGTGCTCGTAGGCGTTCAAGAAGCTCTGCTGCGACGCGTCTTCCGCGTCCTCCCGGTTGCGCGTGATCCTCAAAGCAATATGGTACGCTTCCAAAATATGTGGCCCAATCAAGCGGGCAAACGCATCGTCATCACCCCTTTGGGCATGTCTTACCAATTCCATTTCATTGTCAATCCGTGAAGAATCCTGGCTTTCGGCGTAGTCGCGTGTGGATGTCATCATCAGTCCCTTTCGTTGGCAGGCTCAGTGCCTTGAGTTGGATACCTGTCGAATTCGCCCCGAAATTCGTCTCCATCGTATGTCCCGGCCACTTCAGCCGCACTCGCAATGGATTGCCGTTCCGACCTGTATAATTCCCTCAGTTCCTCGATGAATACGTCCAGAGAGTCCCTCCCCATTTCCGTTCTCCTCTTTGTTCACCCCGCACGCTGTCTTCTCTTGGAAATCAGTGTAAGAGTCGCTCCACGATTGGAACAATCAAGCGAATCCTGTAGCTTCGGCTGTCAATCCTGGTATCTAGTACCATTAACGAAATTTCCACACGTAGCTGATCGGGTGGCCGTAGATCTCTTCCTGGCGTTCGAGGAGAATAGGCTGGCTCAGTTGTCTCAACCGAAAGTTACACCCGTGTGAATAATGAATATGGACGCGCGCGTCCGCTAAGTCCGGAATACCGATTGAATCGTCATGGGAGTCCCTCTATCCCTGCATCCGAATGCCTGCATCTGTGCTCTAATAAGTGTCCCTAGACACCCTCTGGAGGAATAATGTCCGCTTCTACTTCTTCTCCTTTGATTCCCAGCGCGCTTGATCCTAATACCCAGGCCTTTCCCATCTTGACGGAGGCCCAAATCAACCGGATTCGGCCCATCAGCAAATTGAGGCGCGTCGAAACGGGCGAAATCCTTTTTGAACCGGGCGACACGGACGTCCCGTTTTTCGTTCTCCTCTCCGGCAAAATGGAAATCGTCCAGCCCGACCTTACGGGCGAGCGCGCCATCGCCAAGCACGACCCGGGCGAATTCACCGGCGAGATGACCATGATCTCCGGGCATCGTTGCCTCGTCCGCAGCCGCGTCACCGAGCCCGGTGAATTTCTCGAGCTCACCGGCGAAGGCTTGCGCTCGCTCATTGCCCGCGACGCCGAACTCAGCGAAATCTTCATGCGGGCCTTCATTCTTCGCCGCCTGGCACTCGTCAAGCAGGGACTGGGCAACTTCATTCTTATGGGCTCGCGCTACTCCGCCAAGACGCTCGCCCTGCGCGAATTTATCACCCGCAATGGCCATCCCTACACCTACGTGGACCTCGATGACGACAAGACATCCCAGGAACTCCTCGACCGTTTCGATGTCAAGGTGGACGAGGTCCCCGTCATCATTTGCAGTTCCAAAAACATCGTCATGCGCAATCCCACGGTCCAGAAATTGGCTGATTGCCTCGGATTCAATAGCGACATTGACGAAAAGCAGGTTCGCGACGTGATTATCGTCGGCGCCGGCCCTTCCGGACTCGCCGCTGCTGTCTACGCCGCTTCCGAAGGTCTCGACGTTCTGGTCATCGAAAGCTCTGCTCCGGGCGGCCAAGCCGGCTCCAGCTCCAAAATTGAAAATTACCTCGGCTTTCCCACGGGAGTTTCCGGCCAGGAACTCGCCACGCGCGCCATTATTCAGGCCGAAAAGTTCGGAGCCAGGATGATGTTGGCGCACAGCGTCGCCCGCCTCGATTGCGATAAGCGTCCCTTCACGGTTGTCCTCGACAACGGAAATCGCCTCCCGTCGCGCGCCATAGTGATTTCCACCGGCGCGCAGTACAACAAACCCCGCATCCCCAATATTCACAAATTCGAAGGTCAGGGAGTCTATTACGGCGCTACCTTCATGGAAGCCCAGTTGTGCGAACAGGAAGACATCATCATCGTCGGCGGCGGGAATTCCGCCGGACAAGCCGCCGTGTTCCTCTCGCAAACCGCGCGTAAGGTATATATGCTCGTGCGCTCGGGTCAGTTGTCGGACACAATGTCGCGCTATTTGATCCAGCGCATCGAGGAAAATCCCTTCATCGAACTTCACTACAAAACGGAAATCGTCGCCCTCGAAGGCGATTCGCACCTCGAGCGCGTCACCTGGCGTGACAACACCACCGGCGAAACCTCTGCCCACGATATCCGCCATGTCTTCGTCATGGCCGGCGCTTCTCCCGGCACCTCCTGGCTCAAGGATTGCCTGGCCCTCGATAACAAAGGTTTCATCCTCACGGGGCGCGATCTGGATGGACACACCAACAGCCATGTTTGGCCCCTCGTCCGCCCTCCTCTCATGCTTGAAACGAGCCTTCCCGGCGTCTTTGCCGTCGGCGACGTTCGGGCGGGAAACGTGAAGCGCGTAGCCTCCGCCGTGGGCGAAGGCTCCATTGCCATCCATCTGGTGCACCGCGCGCTAGCGGAACTCTAGCCGCACGCTAGGCCGATTAAGAGAAGAATTCCGCCGGCGCCTATGTGATGGATGCGCCGCCGCTTCATGGGATGATTTAACTTCGCTGCGGCGTCCGCGTTACAATGGAACTTCCCATGGAATCCTTGCCCAAGCCGACCGTCAGCCTCTCCGCGCGCCGCTCCGTGGACCTGCGCTTCGTCGAGCTGGTGGACAAAGTCCGCCGCAACCGCCCCGGAGACGATTTCGAGCTTCTCCGCCGCGCATACGATTTCGCCGCCGAGCAGCACAAATCGCAGGTGCGCCTTTCCGGCGAGCCTTATCTCTCGCATCCGCTCGAAGTCGCTCACATCCTCGCGGATATGAAGCTCGACGTCACCTCGCTCTGCGCCGCCCTTCT
>Ga0307479_10002820_pt1 | contig 15769 bp, 11 predicted proteins | sample atmos_gasesECM4C_FD_203743 | JGI IMG/M metagenome (GOLD analysis project Ga0307479, IMG submission 203743) | Hardwood forest soil microbial communities from Morgan-Monroe State Forest, Indiana, United States - atmos_gasesECM4C_515 | ecosystem: Environmental > Terrestrial > Soil > Temperate... | reverse complement strand
CGGCTGGAGATGGAAGGGGTGCTGAAGTCGTGGGCGGTCCCGAAGGGGCCGTCGCTCGATCCGGCGGACAAGCGACTGGCCATGCAGGTAGAGGACCATCCCGTTTCCTACTACGATTTTGAGGGGAACATTCCGGAGAACAACTACGGCGCTGGGACGGTGATGGTGTGGGACGTGGGCACGTGGCAGCCGCTTTCTCCGGTTGCGGTGAACGGGAAATACCCGCCGGGCACGGAGGCCGAAGCGGCGGCGATGATCGCCAAAGGCGACTTGAAGTTTCGTTTGAACGGGAAGCGGCTGAAGGGAGACTTCGCGCTGGTCAAGATGAAAGGACGGCGTCCGGGGAGCAAGGGCAACGAGTGGTTGATGATTAAGAAGCATGATGACCAGGTCGTCGAGGGATACGACGCCGGGGATATCGACGAATCGGTTCTTAGCGGAAGGAGCTTAGCGGAGATCGCCGGGGATGCGGGATCGGCTGAGTGGAAGAGCCGTCCTGCTGGCAGAGGGAAGTTGAAGGCCGCATGGCTGGCGGATGCGATCGCGAGAGTGGAGAAGAAGAAGTCGACCGCCGAGAACACCGAGAAACCGCGAGAAAAGAAACAGACAGTTCGAGACTTCAAAGATACGGAGCCCAAGAAGAAAGCTAATCTCGCAAAGGAGAAAGAAGAGGTTATCTCCGCGGCCTCGGCGAACTCGGCGGTGAAACCCGTCGGTCCCGTGAAAAGACCGATGCCCACGGCCATTCATCCTATGCTGGCCCAGTCGATCGACGAACCGTTCGATGGGCCGGACTGGCTGTTCGAAATCAAGTGGGATGGGTACCGCGCGATTGCGTTCATCGAAAATGGCAAAGTGCGGCTGGTGTCGCGGAATCAGAATGACCTCACGCCGCGCTATCCCGAGCTGAAAGATCTGCCGCAGTTCGTCAAAGGAAAGAGCGTGATTCTGGATGGCGAAGTGGTCGCGCTCGATGAAAAGGGGCGTGCCTCGTTCAGCTTGATGCAGCAGCGGACCGGGTTTCGTCCTGGAGGCCGGCGAACTGCGGCCAAGGCGGATGTCCCGGTGCTTTACTACGCGTTCGACCTGCTGTATCTCGATGGCTATGACTGGCGGCGCGTCGCGCTCGAGGAGCGGAAGGGCAAGCTGGCGTCGTTGCTGATCGCGTGGGATATGGTGCGCTACTCCGATCACTATGAAACGCAGGGCAAGGCATTGTTCGAGATAGCGCGGCAGAAAGGGCTCGAGGGAATTCTGGCCAAGAAGCGCGCGAGCTTTTACGAAGAACGCCGCAGCCGGGAGTGGCTAAAGATCAAGATTCGTCATCGGGTGGAGTGCGTGGTCGGCGGCTACACCGAACCGGAGGGCAGTCGCGCGCATTTTGGCTCTCTGGTGCTGGGACTCTATGATGGCCAACAGCGGCTGATTCATGTGGGGCAAGTAGGGAGCGGATTCGATCAAACGCTGCTGGACGAAATTTGGAAGGTACTGAAAAAGATGGAGACGAAAAAGAATCCGTTTTACGGTGACGTCGAGGCGTTGCGCAAGACACTCTGGGTAAAGCCGGAGTTGGTGGCGGAGATTGAGTATGCCGAGTGGACGGGCGGGACCAACGAGGGCAGCGGGCCGAAGCTGCGGGCTCCAGTGTTTCTAGGATTGCGGGACGACAAAGATCCCACGGAGTGTGTGCTGGAGGAGTCTTTGAAGTAACTTCCTAGGGTGAAACTCAAAAATGGTTCCGGCTACTTGATGTCTTTCATCGCCAGCAACGTACCGTAGTCCCGGCCACCGGGATCGACGGCGCGTGCTACTACCCCGACAAAAGCATCCCTCACTTCCGGGTACTTCAGGACCAATGCCTTCATAACGGCAACATTCGTCTGATAGGCCTGATTGGTATTGGAAGCATCGACGGCTTGATACTTCACGATCAAGTCCAAGTCATTGCCCACCGCCTCGGGGAAAATCGCAGTGAGTCTGTAAGTGGCGGCCGTGGCCGCGAGATCCGCTGTCTTTCCGTTCGTGGGAACGTCGGAGGGTTGCGTGCTTTGGGATTCGTCGTAGAGCCTATCGGTGGCGGCCGTGCTCATGAAGGGCAAGGGAGAGACCAGGCTGCGGGCCTCAAGGTAGAAAAACCAGGAATTGTGCGACTGGCCTTTCGCTTTGTAGTCGCGGGCGCGGGCGATGAACCAGTCACTGTCATGGCCTGCCACCTGAGTGGATTTGATGTAGAGTCCCCCGAGTTTCCAGTCGGTGCCCATCTGTTGCAGGATCAGCGAGAGACTGGTTCGCCCTTTGGATGAAGTGGCATCGAAAATAACGACCCCATACTTGCCGGGCGCGAGATTGTCGAGATAGAAAACGGCGCTATTCGCGGTCTGGCCACTCTTTCCGAACACTCCGCAATAGAACTCAGCGTGAGGAAGCGTGGCGGAGCCCTCGGCCTGAAGCAGGAACACCGATTTGAGCGCGGCCTGCGCACCAGCTAGATCCGGCTGATGGTCCTTGACCGTAGCCTCGATGCTGGAGAAATCGGATGCGAGGCTGGCAATGGCGTTCTGCCTCAAAGACGCTGAGTCACCTTTGGCTGCCATGTCGAAGTAGCGCCGCCCGGCCGCCGTGATGACGCTCCGTGTGGTGTCGTCGAGGTCGCTGGAGGTCTGGCAACTCTGCGCGGATGCACTCGCGGTTGTGACAGCCAAAAGCACAAGCGCGATCCAAAATCCAAGCCGAGGCTGTGGTGACTGCTTCGTGCGTTCCGCCTTTACTTTCATGAGGTTGGAAACCGTGTACCTCAAGTTCAAGCCCGTGCCTCTTTAGATACGTGCGATACGTGCGATTTTACGCCACTTAAAGGCGACGAACCATACTGACTCTTCCGGATAGTTTTTTAGTCCGCAATAGCGCTGAAAGTAAGCAAGAGACGAGTTCTAAAACGTTCGTATTACTGATGGTGTGCGGGTCTGCTACCCGCGCCGCCGCGGTGTTAGAATTTACGTAATTGTTGTTTCGCGCTGCCGCCTGATGCCCCTGGAGGATGGAAATGATCGCCGGGCTGAGAATCGTGAAGTTCGCCGGGATCATTGTCCTTTGCCTAGGGAGCTTGAGTTCCGCCAGTGCTGCGCGTGCTCAGAAGAAGGTCAAAAAGCCGCAACTTCCGCCCTTGCCGTCTGGGCCCACGGGACCCATTCAGCAGGTGCCGCTGGACCTGATGGCACCCGTGGCTCCGCAGGTCAGTTATCAGAATGGTCAGCTCACGATTATTGCCCCCAATTCCACACTGGGGGATATTCTGCGAGCGGTCCGCAAACAGACGGGGGCGGAGATCGAAGTCCCCGACGCCAAGGAACGGGTTGTAACCCATTTGGGACCGGCACCGGCCGCAGAGGTCATGGCAGAACTGTTGAATGGTTCGCGGTTCAACTACGTTTTGCTGGGTTCTCCAGATGAAGCGCATGTGCTCACCAAAGTGGTGTTGGTAGCTAAATCGGGACCGGATAACGCCGGTGCGAATCGCCAGCTGGCCGGACAGCAGCCAGCCGCGGCCATGGCTGAGGCGCAACCGCCCGAGCAGCAGGAAATGGCAGCTGACCAGAGTGACGCGGATGCAGCCGAGGAGCAACCTGTCGACGACAACGCTGACCAATCTGCCGCCGAGGCGGAGCAGCCGGTGGCACAGCCCGACCAGCCGGGCATAAAGACGCCGCAACAACTACTTCAGGAAATGCAGCAGCGCCAGCTGCAGATGCAGCAGCAACAAGCGGGACAACCACCAATTCCCGGGCCTGTGCAGCGACCGCAGGAGCAGTAAGTCTTCGATCCGCTGGAAGCCTCTTTTCGCAATCTGTGCAGCGGCACGCATCGCGGCAGCCTGAAAGCCGCGCGCCGGAGTCGAACAGAACGCTGGCGCGGGAAGCCCATGCTCATCCGCTTCGAGTTGCTTCAACTGCTCATAGAGTTCCAGGAAAGAGGCTGCCGCCGTCGCCCACCCGAACTGGCGCGCGACCTCAATCGCCTTCAGTGTCTTCGCGGCGGCCATGGCGCGGTTGGTGACAATTTCCTCAACAGCGGCCGCATAACTCTCTACCTCGGGCGCGACAGTCCACGCGTTTTCCGCGTTCGCATATGTGGTCACACCGCCCCGATTTGGAGCGACCAGAGGAAGCCCTGAAGCCATTGCCTCGAGTGGCGCAATGCCGAACGGTTCGCGCGGATTGGGATGAATGAAGACGTCGGAGTTGGCGTAGAGATCGGCCAGAACGTCCTTGTCGGGGATGTGCCCGAGGAACACGGCCCGCCCAGGCATTTCGGTCGCACACCTAGACTCCCATAACTCGCGTTCAATCCCCTCGCCAACGACGAGCAGGCGGTAGTCGTGCACGCCCTTTTGGGAAAGCCGGCGCAGCAAATCGAACAACAAGGGCAAGTTTTTTTCGGGCACCAGACGACCGACGTAGAGAAGAAGCGTAGCGTCGTCGGACGCCCCAAACTTCTGCAACAATCGGCACCGCAGATCGGGGCAGCGTCGCTGCGGAGACAGTCGGTCGAGATTAACACCCATCGGACGAACCCACGTCCCTCGCGGCACCAACTGCCCCTGTGCGGCAGTGCGCAATTCGTCCGCCGTGTATTCCGAGTTGGTGATGTGGTGGTCAAAGAACGGAAAGTAGAGCCACTTCATGTAGACCGAACAGAATTGGCCAGAAAACGGGATCGCCCCTAGGTACGCGCGGAAGTTGTCATCCATCCGTTCCTGGCTCAGCCCAACCACGAGAGGACGAAAGTCGAGCCTTTGCATCAGCCTCATGCGCAATAGCGCACCCAAATAGTTCAAAGTATATTTGTCGCTAATCTCCACCAGGTCCGGGCGTTCGAACGCTAAAATCTGCTGAATCTTGCTTCCCGGCGGCACGTACTGGGAGGGATAAATGACCCTGTACTTCGGGTTAAACCGCGCCTTCGGCGCTCCCAGGTGATAGATTCTTCCGAACTCTCCTACCTGCTCCACGTGATCGGCTTCCGCGGGAACGATCAAACGAATCTCATGACCCCTGCGGTTCGCCTCCCCGATTAAGGCTCGATAGAACGTGGCAATCCCGCCCGAGGTTTCATGCCATGAATTCGTCAGGTGCAGAGTCTTCACGGGAGACCGCCTCCCTAAGGGCAGATCGACTCACACTCCGTTCAGGAGTTTTAGCGAATCGTTTCTCGCTCTCGATGCCATCTTGCGCGGAACGATTGCCATGAAGCCAACAAAAAGTCGAGGCAGACGGCGCAGGTCTCCGCCGAAGTTGCCTCCTTCTCCGCCGACTAGCAGGGTTCCGCGACGCATCGCGTACCAGTTGAAGAGTGCGGACAGCCCACTCACAATCAGGGCAACGATCGCGGCAATGCGAAGATGGGGTGTTCCCCGGAACCAGTGCAATAAATACTCCAGGGCTTGAAAGATTACGGGTATCACGACCGCCAGGAATATGCCGGTGAGCCATTGCGGCTCGGCGTCTTTCAAGCTTTGCACGATCGCGCCATAGAATCCCGCGCTCACGGCGCAGAAGATAGACTCGGTGAGCAACGCGACGAATGCGGCTTGCCATCCCTGTCGCACGCCAGCAATCAGGAAGATTGGCCCGCGCAGGATGACGCTCAACAAAGCGGATTTCCAATTCCAGAGCCTCAGAATAATCCAGGGATCTCGGGCCAGGGCGAAGAGACGGTGGAGAAACGTCCGGTTCCGTTCTTGAGTTCTTTCCGAACTCCCCGCGTTGAAATCCTGATCCAAACTTGAAGTATGGTGCAGATTTCAAATCGCCAAGATTAATTAATTGTTAAAAACCAAATTCATCAAAAAATGTTTAAAACGTAATTTGACGTTAATGTTTTTATGCCACTTTTTCCACATACAGACCCAGCTCCCCCGGGCAGTCACAAGGAGGCGATTTGCAACGCAAAGTAACCTGCCTTTGGAAAGAACCCGGAGCCGCCAAGCCATATCGAACGGGCGTGTCTCTACACAGCCACACCAACCGCTCCAAGGAAGGGCTGTATTTCATCGGGGAATTTGCGGCGCGACACTGGCTTCTGCGTCGAGCTCTCGCAACCCAGGAAAAACGTGCCCAGAGTGAGAGTGCAATCACCATCGATTTCTGGAAGGGATACTGGAGTCCGCCACTCACGCCAATTGCAGCATTTGAATTAGAGAAAAAACAGATCGAGGATATTGGTCTGGAGAGCATGGTCTCGATTTCGGACCACGATAACATCGAGGCCCCCATGCTTCTCCGGGTCGTGCCCGAGGCCCGGCGGATTCCGGTGTCAGTGGAGTGGTCGGTCCCTTTCGAAAACACGACGTTCCATCTCGGGGTCCACAACCTGCCGAGCAGCCGCGCGGAATCGATCATGGCTGCGTTGTCGGAATACACTCGCAATCCGATCGAGCGCAATTTTCCGCAGCTTCTTTGCGCGCTGCACGAATGTCCTGATGTTTTGGTTGTCCTGAATCACCCAATGTGGGACTTGACGGGCATCGGTTCGGAACAGCACGAACGCACTCTGCGGACGCTCCTCTGCCGCCACGGACAGTTCGTGCACGCTCTGGAACTCAGCGGCATGCGCAGCTGGCAGGAGAATCAGTCGGTCCTGCACTTGTCCGCCGGTTGCAACCAACTACTCATATCGGGCGGGGACCGCCATGGCTGCGAACCGAATGCCGCGCTGAATCTAACAAACGCGGAGAGCTTCACTGAGTTCGTCCACCAGGTGCGAAAGGAACGGGTCAGTCACGTCCTGTTCATGCCGCAGTACACAGAATCGCTCACGTTGCGAATGCTCCTGACGTTGCTGGATGTAATCCGCGAGGACCCCGATTATTCGAGCGGCTCCCGGCAATGGGATGAGCGCGTGTTTCATCCCGACCACGCCGGCGTGGTCCGGCCATTGTCTGCGCTCTGGGAGAGACCGCCGCACTATATTCGCCACTTTTTTTCCATAGTTCGGCTGCTGGAGACGACTACGGTGCGTACGGCGATGCAACTGGCGTTTGCCAGGCCGCAGCAAGACTTGAGTTTCGTGCATGCAGAACGCCAGGAGGCCTTGCCATGACCCAGTACGCTCTGCGCGTCGCTTTCTTCCCGGATGCCTACGACGAAGTCGACGGCGTAGCCAATACCGCGCGCCAGTTCGAATCTTTCGCGCTGCGCCACAACTTGCCTTTTCTGACCGTGCACGGTGGAACTTCAGACCAATTGCAAAGCGCTGGGTCAGGACTGCGTATGATGCGCCGCCGCGGACGGTTCGGATTCCCCCTCGACAAGAAGCACGACTTCGATCTTGCCTTCTGGCGGCATTTGACCGCCGTGGAGAAGGTGGTGCGTGAATTCGATCCTGACATTCTTCACATCACCGGCCCCAGCGACGTCGGGCAACTGGGCGTTGCCATTGCGCATCGTCTTCGCATTCCACTCGCGGCCTCGTGGCACACAAACGTTCATCAATACGCCGAGCAGAGAGCTGCACCGCTTTTGTCGGCCTTTCCACTGGGATTGCGCAGGAAGCTAAGCGCAGTGATCCAGAAGGGTAGTCTTCTGGCCACGCTCCGCTTCTATCAGATCGCCCAAATTCTTTTTGCTCCCAACCCTGAGCTTGTCGAACTCATCGAAAAGGGAACGGGCAAGCCGTGTTGTCCCATGCATCGCGGAGTGGACACGGAGCTGTTCGATTCGGCCAGACGGACGCGCGACGGAAACACGTTCGTCATTGGCTATGTTGGCCGATTAACGGTAGAAAAGAATATTCGCTTTCTGGTTGACCTGGAACAGTCTTTGGTACAGAGTGGACTTGCTAACTTCCGTTTCCTCGTCGTCGGCCAAGGGGCCGAAGAGCCGTGGCTGAAGGCCAATCTGTGGCGGGCCGACTTCACCGGCGTGCTGAAGGGGGTAGCCCTGGCGCAAGCCTATGCCAACATGGACGTGTTCGCGTTCCCCTCCCGCACCGACACCTACGGAAACGTTGTGCTTGAGGCATTGGCTTCCGGCGTGCCCGCTGTTGTGACCGAAAGCGGAGGCCCACGATTCATAATCCGCGAAGAAGAAACGGGATTCATCGCTCGAGACTTGCGAGAGTTCGTGTCCTGCATTCGAAGTCTCGCGGCGCAGCCGGGGCTGCTGCAGACGATGCGCATCGCGGCTCGCTGCCATGCCCTCAAGGCATCTTGGAGCGCAGTTTTCGAATCTGTATACCTTACTTACGAACGCAATCTGAGGAGTTGTGCCGCGGCCGGAAAGAAGATCAGAATGCGGCCGCACACTGTGCTGTCGTGAATCGGTGACCTGACGGGAACGAGCGTTGTCCGAGGAAGACCCATGAGAAACTCGAGGCGTCGGAACATGAGCAAAGTCACTGTTGTCGTTGGCGTTGTTCTCGCCTCGTGGCTGGCTGCGGCCCAGCAGACTCCGGATCCTGCCGTTCAGAGTTCTCGTCTGCCCTTGGACCAGGTCATCAAGAATCTTGAGGAGAGAAACGCAGCAAGAACCGCGGCGCTCGGCCAGTTCGAGGGCAAGCGCGTCTATCGCATGGAATATCGCGGCTTTCCCAGTAATCGCGAAGCGGAAATGGTGGTCAAGGTCAACTACCGCGCTCCTAATTCCAAGGAATTTACTGTGGTCTCCCAGACTGGCTCGAAGTTCATCATCGATCATGTTTTCAAGAAATTGCTGGAAGGCGAACTGGAAGCCGCCAAAGGGGACAATCAACGGCAGTCAAAGTTAAGCAGCGAGAATTACGATTTTGAATTCGCCGGCTTCGAGAATACTCCCGAAGGCGGTCGCTACGTCCTCAACCTGATGCCGAAGACCAAGAACAAGTTCCTCTACCGCGGAAAGATTTGGGTCGATGCGAAGGATTTCGCTGTCATTCGCATTGAGGGAGAGCCCGGCAAGAACCCATCGTTTTGGATCAAAAAAACGGAAATCGCCCACCACTATGTCAAGGTCGATGATTTCTGGCTTCCCGCCGAGAACTCCACGCAAAGCGTGATCCGACTTGGTGGCACAGCCAGCCTCTCCATCAAATACCAGGATTACAAGATCCTCGAAGCATCTCCGCTAAAGGTGGTCAAGAATCCAGGTCAGGTCGTCGACCCCTTGGCCGGCGAACGCTCCACGATCGTCTCCGTCACCGAATCCCAATAAACCTTCCTCCCCGACCAGTACGATTGCGCTGCCATGACGCACGCCACGGAGTGTGCGAATCCATCGCGTACGGTAGAGGCCGTTGGCGTGTGCGCTCTCATGCAATCCAACCAGTTCGCCATGTGTTCGAGACTCAGATCATCGATCCCCATGGGCGGGAGCTTGCTTTCGCCGGGCAACAAGATAAACTTCGATTCCCGCTTCTGGTCAATGTTGGCATCGTCTTCGTGCGTGCCTTTCTCTTCGATCAACTGATACCGCGGGCTACCTTCGCCACCAACGTTGATCAGCGTTGCCTTCTTGCCCATGTAGCGTGAAAAACTGGGCGCATCGTTGCCAAAGCTGGTGGAATAACTCACCAGAAAGCCCTTTGGATACTCCAGCAAGGCCTGAAATGTATCTGGCGTCTCGCGGCCGTCACGCCAGGCCAGGACTCCACCATGCGCAACCGCCGATTGGGGAACGCTATCGTCCATGAACCAGTGCACCAGATCTATGGCGTGGCTCATCCACTGATCCGGAATTCCGCTGGAAAATTCTTTATACAAGCGAAACTCGAAATATAGCTGCGGGTCGAAGGGGCGTGCCGGTTTAGTGAGAAGCCATTTATTCCAGTCCGTGTCTTGCTCGCGGATCTTCTTGACTTCTTCACGGCCGCGCCAGCGCGGACCGTGGTAGTTCCACACGATTTCAATTTTGCTGACGTCGCCCAAAGCACCACTTCGCATGACCTCTTGCGCCGCGCGCGGGTAAGGTTCGCTGCGATGCTGCGTACCGACCTGGACAACAGTCTTGGCCTGGAGCACCGCATCGCGCGCCGACTTCGCTTCGGCAATCACATTCCCCATCGGCTTCTCGACATAGGCATCCTTGCCGGCCTGCGCGGTCATCTTCAGAATCGGTGAGTGGGAATGATCCGGCGTCGAGATCAGCACACCATCGACGTCCTTCATCGCCAGCAAATCTTCGACATGCTGGACCGCCCGCGGAGCCCGGCCGTAGTAGCCGGTGTTGTTGGCGACAGCCTTCTCGCGGTTTCCCTTCCACAAGTCGCAAACCGCGGTCATCTCCACGTTGTGGGTGGACGTCAGCTTCGACACGATCAGATCGAGATCGTCACCGCGGCTTCCGATGCCGACGTGTCCCAGCGAGATCCGGTCGTTGGCGCCAATAATGTTCCCGTAGGAAAGGGCCGTGCGCGGCAGGATCGCGCCACTTGCCAGCGCCGCGGCGGACCCGCTCAGGAAGGCTCGGCGATGGATTTGCCGCGATGATTCACTCATAGTTTTTCTCCCATAGAAAAGTCGCACCGCGCGGCGATCTAGAGAAATCCCGCGCTGCGCAACAGGTCATCCAGTCCATCTAACATTGTGTTCGCAAGCTCTGGTATAGGACTACCAGGCAACGCCGCCAAAACGGTTCCGACGCGCCTCTCCATCTCCGTCGGCAACTTCGCGCACAAAGTGCGCGCGAATTGGAGCAGACGTTTTTCTCCCGGATGGGGCTGTCCGTTCACTGCAAAAACAATGTCGAAGTAGCTCGCCAGCATTGCCGCCGTGCGGTGATTGACGCTGATCTGGTCGTGCCGCGCCAACGCCAGTTCGATCTGGTGTAGGTACGACGACATGGAATCGCGAAGGATCGGATGATTCTTCGCGACGATTGCCCGCTTCAACTGCTCGGGATAAGGCTGGCCCGCTGTTTCCTGAAGCGCCTTGAACCACCCCGCTCGGTCAAACAGCACCCGCGAATTCCTGACGTTATACCAGAAACAGGTCGAATACCCCACCGACGCTTCGTGCCGCTCCAGAACCCGATCCAGTTGATCTTCGATCCATCGTGCGGTGCGAAACATGACGTCGACACCGATCCCGGTTTCGACGTCGATCCACTCATCCCCGGGTTCCCAGAAACTGTTACCGATTTCGGAACGCCGTGCGCCGCGGGCAATCTCTGCCCGCAACGATGTAGCAACAATCCCGCTCCCGTACACATACAAATCGACATCGGAATGATCGTCTGCGAACTGCGACAGTCGTGATCCGGCCAGGACTACGGCCTCGACCTCAGGAATTGCGCAGAAGCGGTTTGCGATCCTGCCAGCCGCAGCCGAGCCAGCAGATGAAACGTTCCACTTGGTTATCATGCGAGTCGTGGAAAAGTATAGACTCCTAGACGAGACTCCAGGTCTCGACGATGCGGCTCGCAAGAAAATTCCGCTCCTGGCCCTGGTTCTGAACGCCTGGGGCTTCCACATCTACCGCAAAGTCCATTGACCACGAAGATCCACCGTCGCCCTTGCGTCCAGAGCGAGAACTGTTTATGGTTTTCGCATGAATTTTCCCCGTTCCAGCGGGGTCCTGCTACATCCCACGTCTCTGCCCGGTCCCCACGGGGTAGGCGATTTCGGTCCCGAGGCGTATCGCTTTATCAACTTCCTCCAGTCCGCCGGACAGAAGCTTTGGCAGGTCCTGCCTCTGAATCCGACGGGGTACGCCGATTCGCCTTTTCAATGCTTATCGGCCAGCGCTGGAAATCCGCTGCTCATCAGCCTCGATCGTCTCGCCGATCAGGGAATCCTGGACAAGAACGATCTGCGGAGTACTCCCCCATTCCTGCTGCAAACAGTGGATTACGGCGCCGCTATTCGTTTCAAAATGCCTCTCCTGCTAAAGGCCGCGTCAAATTTCTTTGCCTACGCTTCTGCTGAAGACCAGCGCCAACTGCAGGAGTTCGCGCAAGCCAATGCGACCTGGCTCGATGACTTCGCCCTCTTCATGGCTGTAAAGCAAGCGCACAACCTGGTTGCGTGGACACGATGGTCACCCGATATCGCCGCGCGCGAGACGGCCGCCATCAGTCGCATGTCGGCGTTACTGGCGCCCGCGATTCAGGCCCAGAAATTCTTTCAGTACGAATTCTTCCGCCAGTGGCAGGAACTGCGGTCTTACGGGCGTGCGCGCGATATCCAGATCATCGGAGACCTTCCGATTTACGTTGCCCACGACAGCGCCGACGTCTGGTCCAATCGCCAGTTCTTCCTGGTTGATGAACACGGCAACCCGCTGAAGATCGCCGGAGTGCCGCCCGATTATTTCAGCGCCACCGGACAGTGCTGGGGCAATCCCATCTACAACTGGCCGCTCTTGCAGCAGAGCGGATACGAATGGTGGATCGAGCGCTTGCGCTCCGCTTTTCGTCTTTATGACTGCGTTCGCATCGATCATTTTCGCGGCTTCGAGGCCTACTGGGAGGTGCCGGCCTCGGAGACCACGGCCATCAATGGGCGCTGGGTGAAGGGACCCGGTGCTGACCTTTTTTCGGTCCTTCGGAAAGAGTTCGGTGACCTGCCCATCATCGCCGAGAACCTGGGCGTGATCACTCCGGAAGTCGAGGCTCTTCGCCACGAGTTTGGTCTTCCCGGCATGGCCATCCTGCAGTTCGCCTTCGGCAAAGATCCGCAAGGGCCCACGTTCAAGCCGCACAATTATGTGCGCGACCTGGTGGCCTATACCGGCACGCACGACAACGACACAGTCGTGGGCTGGTGGAACAGCAGCGGCGCCGGCGACAGCACGCGCACGCCTGAAGACGTGATCAAAGAGCACGCTCACGCACGCGCCTATCTCGGCTTCGAAAATGAACTAATCCACTGGGTCATGATCCGCGGCATCATGTCGTCCGTCGCAAACACCGCCATCGCGCCCATGCAGGACATCCTTGGCTTGGGCAGCGAATCCCGTATGAACCTGCCCGGCGTGCCCAGTGGGTATTGGAAATGGCGAATGAAAACCGGTGCCGCAAGCGACCAGATCGCCGCCAGACTCAAAGAAATGGTCACACTATATGACCGTTAGCTGACGCTTACAGGGAAGAACGCAGAGCAAGGCTGTTTTTGAGAAGGCGCGGCCTATATAGTGTGCGCCAGAACTAAATTCCGGGGAGCGCGGTGCAGTAAACCTTTAGAGATCCAGCCGCGGAGCGGCGACATAATTTAGCCCAGGGCGTAAGCCCTGGGTAGGCGTAAAAGGAAAGAACGAGTCCCGCAGGGACAACAGAGCGAGGCTGCCGAATTTTCTCGCGCGTCGTCTGCCTGAGAAGCGGGGATTTTCAATAGAGCGGAGTGCCGGCTAAACGCAAAGCGACGCCCTAGGGACGGCACGGCTTCTCACGCAATTAAATCGGGGATGCAACTCCAACTCGAGGCGGCCCACATGGAAAAGCCCACCAAATCCTTCTGGCAAATCTGGAACATGAGCTTCGGATTCTTCGGCATTCAGTTTGGCTGGGGATTGCAAATGGCCAACATGAGCGCCATCTACGAATATCTTGGCGCCCGCGCCGACCAGATTCCAATCCTCTGGCTCGCCGCCCCACTAACCGGGCTCATTGTGCAGCCCATCATCGGCCACGCCAGCGACCACACCTGGGGACGCCTCGGCCGCCGCCGCCCCTACTTCCTCACCGGCGCGATCCTCAGTTCGTTCGCCCTCATCATGATGCCGCGCTCCTCGGTGCTCTGGATGGCCGCTGGGCTGCTTTGGATCCTGGACGCCTCCATCAACATCAGCATGGAGCCCTTTCGCGCCTTCGTCGCCGACTTGCTCCCGGAGCAACAGCGCACCCGCGGCTTCGCCATGCAGAGTCTCTTCATCGGCCTCGGTGCCGTGGTCGCCTCCGCGCTGCCGTGGATGCTGACGAACTGGTTTCGTCTCGGAGCAGGTGCCCCGGGACACGCCATTCCGCTGACGGTTCGCATCTCCTTTTACAGTGGTGCCGCCGTGTTCCTGGGAGCGGTTCTCTGGACCATCGTCACCACCAAAGAATATCCGCCGGAGGACATGGAGGCCTTCCGGCGCATGAAAAGCGAGAAGCGCAGCCTGGTCACCAATGCCGCGGAGATTTTCGATTCCGTCGCGCAGATGCCGAAGACCATGCGCCAGCTTGCCCCCGTGCAGATCCTCAGCTGGCTCGGACTGTTTTGCATGTGGCTGTATTTCCCCGTTGCTGTTGCACGCAACGTTTTCGCTGCCCCCGATACCACATCGCCTCTCTATTCCGCCGGCGTCGAATGGGGAGGTATCTGTTTCGGTTTGTACTCCGCCGTGTGTTTCGCCTTCTCCTTCTTCCTCCCGTCCATCGCTCGCGCCATCGGACGCAAGCAAACGCACAGCCTCTGCCTCGTGGCAGGCGGGCTGGGACTGATTTCCGTCGCTTTCATTCACGACAAATATGTTTTGCTGCTGACAATGGTGGGCGTTGGCGTGGCTTGGGCTAGCACCCTTTCCATGCCCTATTCAGTGCTCGCCGGATCGTTGCCCAAAGAGAAGACCGGTGTCTATATGGGCATCTTCAACTTCTTCATCGTAACCCCGGAAATTATTGCTTCGCTGTTCTTCGGCTGGGTGATGAACCACCTGCTCCACAACAATCGCCTGATCGCCGTCGTGGCCGGCGGTTGCTTCATGCTCGTCGCGGCCGTGTTGATGCAGGGAGTTTTCGATCCGGGAGAAGAAAAGGTCCGGGTCGAGCAGAAGCTCGATCCAAAACAACTCGCCCGGAGTCTTGCACGGTAAGACTTGTCTCCGCGCTCAGTCGATGATCGCCTGATACGCGAGTTCGTTCACTTGGCGATCCAGTGTCAACCCGCCCGTGGGATGCAGTTGGGCCATAAAGATGACGATCATCTGCTCTTTCGGATCGACTGTGAATCCGGTATAGAAGAAACCTCCCCAGTTGTATTCTCCAACCGATCCGAGTTCGGAGAGCGGCCCCTTCCCACCCTCCACTCCGAAACCGAGGCCAAAACCCATATCGGTGCTGATCTTCCCGAGTTGATCCTGCGTCATGAGTTCGACCGTCTTGCGGCTCAGCAGATGTGTGTTGCCCACCTTGCCGTTATCCAACATCACCTGGCAGAAGCGCGCGTAATCCATTGCGGTTGAGACCAGTCCCGCCCCACCCGAGAACAACTTTTTCGGGCCACGCGTCGGATAGTTCGCGGAATAAACAAAGGATCCTTCCCGGATCGGCGTGTCAGGGAAACGATTCAGTCCCTTGTCTGGATAGTACGTGTAAGCGGTCGCCAGTCGATCGACTTTGTTGTCGGGGGGATAGAAATAAGTATCCTTCATCCCCAACGGTTCGAAAATGCGGGTGCGGAAGAATTCGTCCAGCGGCTTGCCAGAAACGACTTCCACCAGCCGGCCAAGCACATCGACGCCCAGGCTGTATTCAAAGCGGTCTCCGGGATTGAACAGTAACGGCTGGCCCGCAAGATGGGTCACCATGTCGCCGATGGTGCCGTCGTACGGCAGAAGTCCGCTCGCTACTCCAGCTTTCTCGTACATCGGGCCCAGATCGTCATTCCAGTGGTACGTAATCCCCGACGTGTGGCGGAGCAGATCGCGAATCGTGATCTCTTTCGTCGCGGGGATAGTGTACGGCTCGCCCGATGCGCGTTTCACTAGTACCTTCGGATTCTTGAATTCCGGCAGGTACTTCGAGACCGGGTCGTCGAGCAGAAACCGGCCCTCTTCATACAGCATCATGACGGCCGCGCTGGTAATGGCCTTGGTCATGGA
>Ga0307479_10002819_pt1 | contig 15769 bp, 10 predicted proteins | sample atmos_gasesECM4C_FD_203743 | JGI IMG/M metagenome (GOLD analysis project Ga0307479, IMG submission 203743) | Hardwood forest soil microbial communities from Morgan-Monroe State Forest, Indiana, United States - atmos_gasesECM4C_515 | ecosystem: Environmental > Terrestrial > Soil > Temperate... | reverse complement strand
TGTCTTGCCAGGAAACTCGAACGTCGCGGGCAACATTGTTTCGCAGATCAATCAACTTCTGGCGAGCGACTTCGGTTTGCAGGTCCGCTGTCTTGGCGCGAGCGTTATAGAGAAACCCGTTGAAAACCGGAATGTTAATGTTCACGCCGACCGCGCCGTACCAACTGGGTATCTGGACGTCGCGCACGGGCGCTTGGCCGACTACACCCAGCGCGTTGACCGTCGGCCGCCACAAATCATGCTCGGCGTTGCTGTTTTTTCGCGCGGACTCGACTTGGTATTGTAAGGACGCTATCTCCGGCCGTTGCTGAAGCGCTTGAAGGATCAACGGTTCAACATCCACCGCCGGAGGAGTGAGTTGAACGGTGGATTCCACAAGCTGAAAATTTTGTTCGTCTTGATACCCGAGAATTGCCGAGAGCCCGGCCAGAGCCGTCTGGTAATTGTTTTGCGCTTCCAGAAGCAACAGCTTGGCGCGCGCCAGATCGACATTCGCGAAGCTGAGGTCCAGGTCGGACCTGAGCTTTGCGTCCGTCAGCGCCTTTACTTTGTCAACGAGAATTTGCCGCCCTTCGACGGTCTGCTGCGCTACCTTGATGAGTTCCCGGGTCTCCAGCGAGTTGTAAAATGCCTGATCCACAGCCAGGAGGATGTCTGCCGTAGTGGCTGCGGCATTTTTATCTTCCGCTTTGGCTTGGAACTCCGAGCTCGAGAGCAAATTCGTGGTGCGGCCGAAATCGGTCACCAGTTGGGTGACGGTAGCCCCCCCTGCGGCACGCGGAAAGACAATCGGGTTGTTGAGGGCGCCGGCGGCGATGCGGCTGCCGGACTTGGAATCCACCCCCGTAAGGCTGAGATAGGCGGTCGGCAAAAGCGCCGACCGCGTTTCACGGACGAATTGCTGGGCCTCCAGCGCACGCAATTTTCCGACGGTAATCTGGGGATTGTTCTTTAGCCCGATGGCTTCGGCTTGCTGCAGCGTCAGCGGACTGCCCGATTGCGTCTGGGCGGATGTTGCGGCTGAGTTGGCCTGCACTTGCGCTATGGCAGGCGAGCAAAGCAACAGATAACTCCAAGTGACTGCGAAAAAGTAGCGGATCACGCCTCGGCCTCCTCGGGAACCTGTGCTTCCTTGCGGTGCACGATCACGTAGGCTGCGGGAACCAAGTAGACCGTCACCGCAACGGAAACTAGCAACCCCCCGATAATCGCCCGCGCCAGGGGTGCATAGGCTTCCGATCCCGTTCCTAGCTTCAACGCCATAGGTATCAGACCCAGGATGGTGGCGAGTGAAGTCATCAAGATCGGGCGAAGCCGCAAACGAGACGCGACCGACACAGCTTCCTTGATTGGTTTGCCATCGCGATGCATGCGCCGCGCAAATTCGACAATTAGAATGCTGTTTGAAACGACAATACCGACCATCATGACCACGCCCATCAAGGACATCACGTTCAGTGTCGTCCCCGTGAGCAGAAGTAGGAGGAGCACTCCCGCCACTCCCGGTGGGATAGCCAGGAGGATGATGAACGGGTCCAGCCAAGACGCGAATTGGGCCACCAGGACCAGATAGACCAGCACGACGGAAAGAATCAACCCGATGCCGAAGCTCTTGAAAGATGCTCGCATGCCCTGCACTGAACCACGCAGATTGACGCGGACGCCCTCCGGCAGCTTTGCCTTTGCGATGATGTCGTCGATCTGTCCGGTAACCGTGCCGATATCCTCGCTCTTGGGGGATACGTAGACGTCCACCACACGAAATAACTGGTAGTGATCCACTTCCGTGGGCGATGGTATCGTCTTGACGTTCACCACCGTGTCCAGAAACGTAGCCTCGGTGCTTTTCACTCCACGCAAGGGAATCTGCTTGAGATCGCTCAAGGTCTTGACCGCGCTCTCCGGATACTGCACGGTGAGCATATAGGGGTTGCCGCTCTTCGGATCGATCCAGTAATTTGGCGCGATCATGCCGTTGGAAGTCAGAGCGGTGATGACGTTATCGACGATTTCTTTCTGCGAAAGACCCAGCAGACTTGCCTTTTCCCGGTCGATATTCAGCTCTAGCGCGGGATAATCGATATCCTGCGGAATGAGAACGTCGCTCACGTCTTTCAATCCGCGAACCGGACCCGCAATCTTCGCCGCTGTGGCGTAGACCTCGCTGAGGTCGTTGCCGCTTACCTGGACGTCAATCGGCGCGGGCAAGCCCAGGTTGATCACCGCATCCACGAGACCCCCGGATTGGAAGTAGGTAGCGAGCTGCGGCAGTTGCCGGCTCAGTTGCTCCCGCACGCGCCGCATATATTCATAGCTGCCGATTTTGTGGCCTTCCTTCAGGCTGACCTGCACAAACGCGGTATGTGGCGCAGAGTTAGGCGTATAAATCGCCGAAAAATCCGTGGTTATACCGATGTTCGAAACAATAATCTGCAACTCGTTCGCTGGCACCACATGGTGGATTATGTCCTCGACCCGCTTTACATAATCTTCCGTCAACTCCACTCTAGTTCCGGAAGGCGCCTTGAGATTGATCACGAATTGGCCGGGGTCCGTGCGAGGGAAAAAGGATACGCCGAGCAGGGGATAAAGCGAGAAACTGAGCAGTGAAACTCCGACGAGGCCGATCAGCGTGGTAGCCGGCTTGAGGAGCGCCGTGCTCAACGTCCGGTCGTACGCGTGAAGCATCTTTTCAAAGTAGTCGTTGAATTTTCTGGCGATGCTCCCTAGCCCCGACCCGGCAAAATCGTCCCCCACTTCCTCGTCCGCTTGGTGTTTGTTAAGCAATTTGGCGCAATAGAGCGGCACCACGGTCATGGCCACAAAATAGGAAGCGAACAAAGAAAGAACTACGGCCAGAGCCAGAGCCACGAAAAGAAAGCGGCTAACCCCGTAGAGAAAAACCACGGGAAAAAATACGATCGAAGTGGTCAACGTGGCTGCCAGCACGGCCAGCGCCACCTCCTGGCCGCCCTTCTCCGCTGCGACCTGCGGCGTTTCGCCCATCTCGAGATGCCGGAAAATGTTCTCCAGGACGATCACGGAATTGTCGATCAAGCGCGAAAACGCTAGCGCGAGACCACCGAGCACCATGGTGTTGACCGTGCCGCCCCCCGCGGAAATGGCCATGAATGCGGCTAACGCCGAGAGCGGGATCGAAAGAAACACGGCGGCGGTGGCGCGAACGCTACCCAGGAAGAGCAGAATCATCAATCCGGTCAGCACCAGGCCAATCGCGCCTTCATGCATCAGGTTCTCGATTGCGGTCTTCACGAAAATGGATTGGTCGAAGACCACATGAGTGATGAGCTGCTTCGGTACGTCGACAAGGTATCGAAGCGCTTCCCGGATGCCCGAGACAACCGCAATGGTGTTGGTGTCGCCGCCTTGTTTGAGAATCGGGAGGTAAACCGATGCCTGCCCGTCGACGCGCACGATGTTGGTCTGGATCGCGCTCGCGTCCACTGCTTTGCCCACGTCCCCTACAAGCACGGAGGATTGCCCCACCGTTTTCAGTGGCATGCTGTTGATGGCTTTTGCGGTTGGGGCTTGGCTATTGGAATAGAGGTTGTAGTCGAAGGGACCGATCTTCACGTCGCCGGTAGGAAGAATCAAGTTGCTCTCGTTGACCGTTCGAACCACGTCCATGGGGCTCAGCTGGTTCGCCTCGAGTTTCAATGGGTCCACGTACACCATGATCTGGCGGTAGCGCCCGCCGAACGGCTGCGGCACCGACGCGCCGGGCACGTTCGCAATCTGATTCCGCACCGTGAAGCGGCCCAAATCCTGTAGCTGGGTTTCGTTCAAGCCTTGGCCCTTAAGCGTGATCAAGCAGACTGGCAAGCTCGAGGCGTCGAACTTCAGCACCACCGGAGGCAACGTGCCGGGTGGAAGGCGACGGAGATCAGCCATCGCCAAGTTCGAAACCGTGCTGAGGTCCGCGTCGGCGTTGGTGCCAGGCCGAAAGTAGATCTTGATCAAGCTCACGCCGGGCAGCGATCGCGACTCGATATGGTCGATCCCGCTGGCCAATGTGAACCACCGTTCGAAAGGATTGGTAATGTTCGTCTCGATCTGCTCCGGCGGCATGCCCGAATAAAACGTCGCCACTACAACGACCGGAATGTTAATTGGTGGAAAAAGATCGACGGGCATGCGCGCGAGCGTGACGCTGCCGACAATAGCGATCACCAGGCAGGCCACAATGATGAAGTAGGGATACTTAATGGAGAAGCCGGACATCAGTTCTCGCTCCCCGTTTTCACGGCGTCGCCGCTCACGTCTTTCGGCAGAATCTTCTGTCCGTTATGAAACTCGTTGCGGTTGCCGATGACCACGCGGTCGCCGTCCGTCAGTCCCGAGAGCACCTCGACGTGTTTGTCATCTTCCAAGCCCAGGCGCACGTGGCGCTCTTCGATGGTGTTTTGCGGGCCGACCGCCAGCACCGTCGCGTCGTCTCCGTTGCGTGCCACCCCTTCCAGAGGAATCGTCAGCGCATTGTTTTTGCCGCGCAGCGTTAACTGTGTTTCCGTGTACATGCCGGGCAGCAGCCGCCCGTCACGATTCTCAATATCGATTTCCGTCTCCATCGTTCGCGTCTGGCGCTCCAGCGAATCGGCGAACCGCGAAACCTTGCCTTCAAATTCTTGATTCAGCGCCTGCACACGCACCTTTACGGGATCTCCAAGATGAATCTGCGCCGCGACGGATTCAGGTATCGGCAAAACCAATCTCAATATCGATATCTGTGCGAGACGCACGACCGGCATCGCCTGCGCGTTTGAGGAGGTGCCCGCGGCTACCAGCGCTCCCGTGTCTGCGTAACGATTTGTGATAACCCCCGCGAACGGTGCTGTGATCCGTGTATAGCCGGATAGCGCGCTGTACTGCTTCTGGTTGGCTTGCGACACTTCCAATTGCTGCTTTGCCCCAGAGAGCTCCGCCTCCGCGCTTGATACCTGCGCTTCGGCTTCGAGATCTTTGGCTTGGGTATCGTCCACTTCCTGCTGCGCAACGAGGCCCGCGCGGGAATCCGCCGCTTGCTTGAGCCGCGCATAGGCGGAATGTGCCGCGGAGTGCCTCGATTGCGCGCGTTGCAAATCGCTCTGAGCTCGCCGAATCTGTTCCTGCGCCTCGCGAACGGCGGCCTCCGCGCCGGCTAGTTGCGCAGCAAGCTCGGGAACCTCAAGCACCGCGAGCGTCTGGCCTTCTTTTACGTGGTCGCCAACATCGACGTAAATCTCGCGGATATATCCCGCGACCTTGGCGTGCACGTCCACGTCCTGAAAAGGTTTGAACTCTCCCGCAATGGTCAGCGTATTGCCCAGATTCCGGCGCTCCGCTCGTGCGACAGCCGCCGTTGTTTGCCCCGTTCCCGCTGCCGGATGGTTTGGATCGTCGGCTTCGGTCGGCGTTCGCGCCAGCCAACGCCAGGCGAGAACGCCGGCAACGAGCAGCACGCCGCCAATCGACAAAGTTTTTTTTGAAATCATGCCTCTATCCTGAGCAGCGTGCCGAGCCGGGTACATACGAGCTCTCTGGCTTAAGACACCTGCAGAATTTCTCGAGTGGCCTGAATAATCTCCCGCTGCCTTTACCACTCGGCAGCGGAAACAGTCCTTGAAGTGGCGACGGAAACGATCAGGAAGCGGGTGGCGGCCTGAACCACAGACTCGCGCAGAGAAACTGCTGTGCAGGGAGAATGTCTTCGGCAGGACCATCAGAAACCACTAACGGATGGTCTGGCAAGGGAGGGTGGAACTCTATCGAAGCGGCTTCGGGAATTGCGAAAGTGGATCGTCCATCGGTAACTCTAAACTGCTGCAGCTCGGAAGATCCGATTGTCGCGCGGTTGCTCGGTGGGTGGCGCAGATTTAGCCCGCCGAAGGAGTCAGCTCCAGCCAGAAACGGATTGTAGAGAAACAAGCTGGCCAGCAGCAAGCATAGCCAAACCCGGTGATTGGACACTGGGGGCGCCTCACCGGATTGGAGTGCTCTGAACATCCCTGACTCTATCAACACGATAATAAGACTGGCGATTCCGGTCAAGGGGCTGTCTGGCACTGTGTTCTGCTTTTCCATTCCCACCCAGCGCCGTCTCAACCCCCCTCCTTCTTATGACATTGGAAATACAGTTCTTAGCAATTCCCCCGCATCGATGCGCACTGTGTGTCAACCAACTCTGAATCCTTTGTAACAATCCTGTAACACAAGGGAGTCACACTAACTTCTCCCGGGTTAAGACAAAATCGCAATGCGGAGAATACGAATGAAGCGAATCGCAGGATTGTTCCTGGCAGTTCTCGCTGCCAGCGGGATCCTTTGGGCAGAGGGCGTCTTGTCAATTAACGGCGCTGGCGCGACCTTCCCCTATCCCATGTATTCAAAATGGTTTGACGAGTATCACAAGAAGAATGCGAATCTTCAAATCAACTATCAATCCATCGGTTCTGGCGGTGGCATCAAGCAAGTGACCGAGGGCACGGTAGACTTCGGTGCAACCGATGGTCCCATGAATGACGACCAATTGAAGGCTTACCAGGAGAAACATGGCTTCGGCATTCTGCACTTCCCCACGGTCCTGGGTGCCGTCGTTCCTACGTACAACATCACAGGTGTCGACGCCACGCTGAATTTCACTCCTGAGGCGCTGGCGGGAATATACCTCGGCAAAATCACGAAGTGGAATGATCCGGCGATAGCCGCCCCCAATAAAGGCGTCAAACTTCCCGGGGAGGATATTGTCGTCGTGCACCGCGCGGACGGCAGCGGTACAAGCTACTGTTGGACTGACTATCTTTCAAAGGTCAGCGACGAGTGGAAGACAAAAGTCGGCAAAGGCACGTCGGTGAATTGGCCTGTGGGCCTGGGCGGCAAGGGCAATGAGGGCGTCACCGGCACCGTCAAGAACACGCCGAACTCCATAGGTTACGTGGAGCTGATCTATGCCGAATCCAATAAAATACCCTACGGCAATGTGAAGAACGCCGGGGACACGTTCGTGAAGGCTTCCCTCACGGCGGTCAGCGCTGCTGCGGCCGGCGCTGCGAAAGACATGCCGGATGACTTCCGTGTTTCCATCACCAACGCGCCAGGCAAAGCCTCTTATCCAATCTCCACCTTCACCTGGCTGTTGATTCCAGAGAAGTTCTCCGATGCCGCCAAGCGCGATGCGATCAAGGGCTTCCTCAAATGGGCATTGGCTGACGGCCAGAGCTATGCGGAGAGCCTGTCTTATGCGAAGCTGCCGAAGGAAGTCGTGGCGAAGGAAGTGAAGGCCATCGACAAGATCCAGTAGTTCGAGCTGAAAGAGTGGCAACGACAACTACCACGGTTCCGAGCGCGGGCCCCGTCGCGGGCTCGCGCTCTTTTCTCAGCCGGCTGCGTGACGGCGACGAAATTGCCCGTCTGATCACGTTTTTGTTTGCCGCTTCCGTTGTGCTGATAACCTTGCTGCTCGTTTTCGAATTGTGGCAGGGCTCCGCGCTTCCCCGCCACAGGTTCGGCTTCGATTTTTTTCGCACGTCCGTCTGGGATCCCATTTTCGATCAATTTGGAGCGTTGCCTTTCATTTATGGCACGCTCATCACCGCGGGGGTCTCGTTGCTGATAGCCGTGCCGCTCGGCATCGGCGCGGCGATTTTTCTGGCGGAACTGGCGCCCGCAAGAGTTTCCGATACGCTTGAATTCTTCATCGACTTGCTTGCCGCCGTCCCCAGCGTCATCTACGGGCTTCTCGGAGTCTTCATCGTCGTGCCATTGATGCGCGCGTACATTCAACCAGCGCTCAAGGACACCCTCGGATTTCTGCCGCTTTTCAAAGGCCCTGCGTACGGCGTGGGATTTCTAACCGCGGGCATTGTTCTCGCCATCATGGTCATCCCCTATATTATTTCCGTCTCGCGCGAAGTGCTGCTCTCCGTGCCGCGCGATCAGAGAGAAGCGGCTCTTTCTCTTGGTGCGACACGCTGGGAATCCACTTGGAAGGTGGTCGTACCCTTTGCCCGCGGCGGCATCATGGGCTCGATTTTCTTGGCCCTCGCGCGCGCCCTTGGCGAAACCATGGCCGTCACCATGGTCATCGGCAACACGCCCACCATCAGCGCTTCTCTCTTTTCGCCCGGCTATTCCATCGCCGCGGTGATCGCCAATGAATTTACGGAGGCCACCGGCGATCTCTATTTGCAATCCCTTATCGAACTCGGCCTTGTGCTCTTTCTTCTCACGTTCATCCTGAACGGACTTGCCCGTCTGTTGATCATGGCGACCACGCAACGCGGCAGCGGAGGCCACGCATGAACCCCCGTTTGCGCTGGCGCAAGTTCGTGAGCAACTTCATGCTGACCATGACCGGCGTGTGCGCCGTAGTCGCGGTCTCCGTCCTCTTTTTCATTCTTGGCTATCTCGTCTATCACGGCGGCACCTCCATCAGCTGGAATTTCTTCACTAAGCTGCCGGCCCCCGTCGGCGAAGCCGGAGGCGGCATGGCCAACGCCATCGTGGGCAGCGCGAAGTTGCTCTTGCTGGCATCGTTAATTGGCGTGCCGATAGGATTTTTCGGCGCTATCTATCTGGCGGAGTTCAGCGGCGGCACAATTGCATTCATCGTGCGCTACGCCGCTGACCTGCTCAATGGCGTTCCCTCGATCGTCATCGGCATCTTCGCTTACAGCCTGGTCGTTCTTCCCTTCAAGCATTTCTCGACGTTTGCCGGCGGATTCGCGCTCGGCCTGATGATGATTCCTGTCACGCTGCGCAGCACCGAGGAATTTCTTCGTGCCGTGCCCAATGCCCTGCGCGAAGGCGCTATGGCCCTCGGCGCCAGTAAGTGGAAAACAATCGCCACGATCATTGTTCCCGCCGCGTACCGCGGCATTCTCACCGCAATTCTGTTGGCTTTTGCCCGTGTTGCCGGTGAAACGGCGCCCTTGCTCTTTACCGCCTTCGGCAATCGCTTCTGGAGCCCCGGCTGGAACCAGCCGACCGCTTCGCTCCCGGTTATGATCTTTACCTATGCCATCGCTCCGTATGATGATTGGCACCGTCAGGCGTGGGCCGCGGGACTTGTCCTTCTCGGTTTAATTCTTGTCGTCAATATCGTCGCCCGCGGTATTCTAGCTAGGGGTATCGCGGTTCCGAGGTCTTGACCATGCACGCTTCTGTGAGGCCGGCAGTGACCGTAAACATCACTCCCAACATCGGGTCCGGGGCCGCCAGCCAGGCAACGTCCACTGCTTTGCCCTTGCGCATGAGCGTCTCCAAGGTCAATTTCTTTTATGGGAGCAAGCAAGTTCTCTTCGACGTCAACCTGGGCGTCGCTACGAACAAAGTGACCGCGCTCATCGGGCCTTCCGGCTGCGGCAAGTCCACGCTCCTGCGCACCCTGAACCGCATGTACGAAATCGTGCGCAACACGCGCCTCGAGGGTGAAATCCTCCTCGATGGCCAGAACATTCTTTCGCAGGACGTCACGCTGCTCCGCCGCCGCGTCGGCATGGTCTTCCAGCGGCCTAATCCCTTTCCCAAGTCCATTTTCGACAATGTTGCCTACGGCCTGCGCGTCAATGGCACGAAGCTCCCCCTGGCCGAGGCCGTCGAAAAAAGCCTGCGCCACTCCGCGCTCTGGGACGAAGTGAAAGACCATCTCCATAAATCCGCTTACGAGCTTTCCGGCGGCCAGCAGCAGCGCCTGTGCATTGCCCGCGCCCTCGCCGTTGAGCCCGAAGTGCTCTTGCTCGATGAGCCGTGCTCCGCTCTCGATCCCATCAGCACCGCCAAGATCGAAGAGCTGCTCGTGCAGTTGAAAGAACTCTGCACCATCGTCACCGTCACCCATAATATGCAGCAGGCCGCGCGCATCAGCGATTTCACCGCCTTCCTGCTCACGGGCCAGCTCATCGAGTTCAGCCCGACGCCGCATCTCTTTACCACGCCGACTGATCCGCGGACGGAGGCCTACATCACCGGCCGCTTCGGCTGAAGTTTTTTCTTGCATGTCATTCCGAGCGCAGCGAGGAATCTGCTTTTGGGCTTGAGAAATTACGGGAAGGTTTCATGGAACGCCACTTCGAAAAAGACCTGAACGAATTGAAAGAGCGGCTGCTCTGGATGGGCAGCCTCGCGGAGCGCTCCGTGCACCAGGCCGTGCACGCCGTGCTGGATTCCGACGAGCAGCTGGCCAAGCGCGTCCTCGATGAGGAAGACGCCATCAACGAGCTGCAAATCGAAATTGATGACCGCGTCGTTCAGCTGCTCGCGCTGCATCAGCTTATGGCCGTCGATCTCCGCTTCGTTCTCGCCGTCTCGCGCATCAACAACGACCTCGAGCGCATCGGCGACCAGGCCGTCAACATCGCCCAGGGCGCTCAGCGCATCTTCCGCCATCCGCGCGTCAAGCCCTACGTCGATCTTCCCCGCATGAGCGATATCGCCGAACAAATGGTCCGCGACGCTCTGAACGCCGTCGTCCGCCGCGATGTCGAGCTAGCGCAAAAGGTTCTCGCCAGCGACGACAAAGTGGACCACTACCGCGACCAGATTTTCCGCGAGTTGCTCACCTACATGATGGGTGATTCCAGCGTGGTTTTCCCCGCCTTCGAGCTCATCCTGGTGGCCAAAAACCTCGAGCGCATCGGCGACCACGCCACAAATATTGCCGAGGACGTCATCTACCTCGTGCAAGGCCAGGACGTCCGCCACCCCACCGTCGACCGGCGTTAGTCCTACATTACTTGGCTGGTGGAAGGGTGAAGTCCTGGTCTACGTAAGCCAGCAGCGGAGTGCCTTGCTTGACCTCCACATTCTTCCCATGCTTGATGAGGCCAATGGGCCCAAAAAGTACCGTTAGAGCGACCGCTGCTCCCACTTTGCCTTCCCCTTCCTTACCTTTAGTTCCGCGCAGCCTCATTCTCGTATCTCCGACGAGGATGTATTCCAATCGCATGTTCAATTCGCCGCCCTTGCCCATCATGCCGGCCTTCTTTGCGTGCGTGATGGTTCCTACCGCCTTCGCACCGGCCTTAGCCACCGTCACATCGCCAACTTTCAGGTCTTCGTCCAGCACGAGATTTACGGGATCATCATCTGTCGCAGTCTTTGAGCTCAAGTCTTGGGCAAACTTCAGCTTCACGTCGGTGCCTTCCTTCAAAATCAGTTTCGCGGGCGGCTCCGCAGTCTGGGCCTGCGGCTGAACCGCCTGAGCACCTTGGGGCGCGGGTTGTGCTGCCTGGGCTGTTGTTGGAGCGCTTTGTGCGGCAATAATAGAGCTGAAGCAGACTAGAAACATCGCAATACTTAAAGAAACGAATTTAAATCTCATAGCAAGCCGTCCTTTCACGCGGATTTCCAACTAGCAGCCCGGTGGGAAACATCCGAGATTTACATTTTGTCTAGCCGTCTGCCAGCTGCTTCGAGGGTCAGCGGCAACGATGCTCCGTGGCTGGGCACTTGGCAAGCGACATCCAGCGACAATCCTCCCACCGAGCCCGCATGTCGCCGTTTGTCGTTCTAAGCCCAATGTCATGACCAGGATTCGGCCTGCCTCAGGACGTCCGCCACCCCACCGTCGACCGCCGCTGACCCTACGTCCATCCCAAAGCCGACGCATGGCTGCACAAGATTCTCCTTGACAGCTGATACTTTATTTGCTAATATACTGGACAGGTAAGAGTGCGGAATCTCTTCAGGTGCGGCAGCTTCTCTGCCGCTTTTTTCATTTCCAGTGCGACAATCTCCAGCTTTCTTCGCTTCTCATGGTCGCCGTGGCCTCAGATCGATGACACAACTACGCCGCGTTAACTGATTTAGAATCAACACTTGCAAAAGTGTATCAAAACAAACAACTTTAACTATCTTTAGAATCAACACTTATGAAAAACATAGGGGGAGGGGGCCCCGGCAAAAGTTCTGCAAGAAGCTTGCGCTAACACGCCCCGGATCACGGGCTCGCGGACAGAAGACGTAGGCCACCGGCGTTGAAGAGCGCAAGAAGTGTCAGCACTCCCACTAAGGAGATGCCATTCCCCAAAGTCCGATCTGGCGTCCGGCTGAAATGAACATGGATCCGTGATTCGCCTGCCGCAACGGGCACAATCATCTGGTCGTAACCGTCCGCTCGCTCCGGCTCGATCTGCCTGCCATTCACTTCCACGCGCCACGCCGGATAATGGATCAGGCGCAGCGCGATCCGCAAAGGCCTCTGTGCTTTCACGCGCAATACTTTTTCTTCGGCGGTCCACTTCACCACGGAAATGATCGCGTTGGGCATTTTGGAAGAATCTTCCTTAGGTGGCAGCATGCGCACTAAAGACGCTTTTCCCGGCAAGTTGTAGTGATCATAGCCCAGCGGGTCGAGCGGGTCGTACTCATCCGTGCCGTCAAAGCCGTTGCCTTGCTTAATCGCTGCCTGCAGCGTGGGAATGTCATTCCCGTCCCACCATCCGTGCTTTGCCAGAAACACGCCTGTCCCTCCAAGGATCGCAAGCACGGCCGCCGCCGCGAGCCAACCCAAGCGGCGTGACGCCGCCGCACCGAGGAACAACGCAAACGCGACCGCCAGAATCGACATCCAGCGCCACGGAAACTGCACGAAGCGCAACTCCGGCAGCACATTCCACAAAATCGCTGTGACCTTGAACATCAACAGCGTCGCCGCTGCACTTAAAAGAAGCAATGCACCCCATAACCTTCTTTTTTCGCCGCGCTCCTCCTCCCCCATCATCTCTCGCCGCGCCGCGAGGGCCGCCGCTCCGGTCAAAAGGATCATCAGCACGGCGGTACTCGAAGCAACCCAGTTAAAGAGGTTGTGCTCGGGATCCGCGGTCTGTGTGTAGAGGAAATTCTCTTGCGGCAGCAATCCCGCTGACAGCGCTTGTGCGATGTTCACCCAGCGCTGTTCATACGCAGCAGGAACAATGTAAAATGCCGCCAGCCCGAATCCCAGCGCGATTCCGGCGGCGGCACGCGCCAGCGGCAACCAGGATTTCTCCGTCACCGCCGCCCAAACAAACAGCAGCGCCACGCTGTAACTCGCCAAAACCCCGGCGGGAGCATTCGACAGCCAGATGAACGCAAAAATGATTCCGAAGAGGCTAATGCCGCGAGAAAATGTATGCGTTCGTTTCCCAAGCACCCCGGTTAGCTCGAAAGCCACAAGAAACAGCAACGGAAAAACCGCCGACGCCAGCAGCTCCGCAAAATCGCTCCGCAAATAAACGATCAGCAGCGCATTCGGATTCGCTGCGTAAAAAAAAGCGCTGAAAAGTGCAGCGCGTTCCGGGAGCGCGCGCCGCGCAAGCACAAACGCGCACATTCCCGCCAACGTTTGAACGAGCACGACGAAAACACCCGGCACGGCGTTCCACGGCACAACAAAACCCAACCCCGCCCCGAGCATCCACGAAAGCGGCGGGTAAAAAATAAATCGCGGCTCGCCGAATCCGTGATTCGCCCACTCCGCCCACCGCGGAAAAACGATGCCTTCTTTCCACTGTCCCGCGGCATCCAGCCACGAGCCCGCATGGAATGCGATGTCATGTCCCGAGGGGCTCCCCAGCCAGAAAAATGGCGTCACGATCAGCGACGACGCCAGCAGCGAGGCGCCGAGGGCGAAGATCCACGCGCGGTAACGCCCTCTCAGTTGCGATTGTTCTTCGGTGTTTTCAGGGGAAGGAGTCATCTAGGGTTCATTTGAATTGCAACCGCAATGGAGTCTGCGCAGCCCCCCTCCTCACATTTCGTGCGGGGCGCGGGAAGTTGAGGGATAATACCCCGGCTTATGAGCACCGCCAACACTACAATTGCCCCAATCATCGAGGCGCACCAGCTTGAAAAATTTTACCCCCAGCCCGACGGCAGCCGCATCCAGGTGATCGCGGCTACCGACCTCGCCGTCTATCCGGGTCAGATTATCGCGCTCCTCGGCCCCTCGGGCTGCGGCAAGTCTACCTTGTTGCGCATGCTGACGGGCCTTGCTCCCGCGTCCGCCGGCAGCGTCCTCTGGCACGGCCAGCCGGTGCGCGGCGAAACGCCCAACGTCTCCATCGTTTTCCAGAGTTTCGCGCTTTTCCCCTGGCTCACCGTGATCGAAAATGTCGAAGCCCCGCTCGAGGCTCGGGGCATGCCGCCTATCGAGCGCCACAAGCGCGCGCTGCGCATCATTGACGCTGTCGGCCTCGACGGTTTTGAAACCGCCTACCCCAAAGAGCTTTCCGGCGGCATGAAGCAGCGCGTGGGCGTCGCGCGCGCTCTCGTCGTCGAGCCTGAGGTCCTCTTCATGGACGAGCCCTTCTCCTCTCTCGACGTGCTCACCGCCGAAACGCTCCGCGGCGAACTGCTCGAGCTCTGGCTCGAACGCAAAATCCCCACCCGCGCTATTTTCATCGTCACCCACAATATTGAAGAAGCCGTCGTTCTCGCCGACCGCATCATTGTCCTCGGCCGCAACCCCGCTCACATTCACGCCGATTTTTCCGTGGACATTCCCCAGCCTCGAGACCGCAAGTCCCCGCGCTTTATCGAGCTCGTTGACGCCATCTATCGCGTGCTCACGCGGCCCGACCTCGAAAGCGATCTTCTCCACGCCACAGCGGCTAGCCCTGCGGAGCACCACCACGTCATCATGCTTCCGCACACGCGCCCCGGCGGCATGGCTGGTCTGCTTGAAATTCTCGTGGATCAGGGTGGGCGCGCCGATCTCCACAGCCTCGCCGCGGATCTCAGCCTCGAGGTCGACGCGCTTCTTCCTACCGTGGATACCGCCGTTCTTCTCGGCATGCTTCGCGTTGAGGAAGGCGACGCCGTCATCACTCCCGAAGGCCGGGCACTTGCCCAGGCGGACATCCAGGCTCGCAAAGCCATCTTCCGCAAAGCCGCACTCGCCAACATTCCGTTGCTCCGCCAGATGGAGCAAGCCCTCAAAGCAAAATCCAATCGCACCATGCAGGACGAATTTTTCCGCGACCTCCTCGAGGCGCATTTCAGCGAGGACGAAGCCCGCCGCCAGCTCGAAACCGCCATCCAATGGGGCCGTTACGCCGAAATTTTCGACTACGATGCGGTCACCGGCAAGCTGACCCTCACCGAGGCATGATCCTCCCGTGCCGGATCCCATCTCCTCTTTTCCGCATGCCACGCCGCTCCCGCCTGCTACCGTGCGGCCTGCCGGTTCCCGCTGGGCTTGGGCGTTCCTCATTGATTTCGCCGTCTTCCTCTTCGTTTTCGCAGCCGTTTACGGCGTCTACGCCATCGGCCACTCATGGCTCAAGCCGGCCACGCCCGCATCCCAGATTTCGCAAAATCCGCGCATCCTGCCGCTTTACGCCTTTTACTCGCTGGTGCGCCTGGCGATCGCCTATGCGCTGAGTCTCGTCTTCGCACTAAGCTACGGCTACCTCGCGGCTCGCTCACGCCGTGCCGAAGTCGTTCTCATTCCGCTTCTCGACATTCTCCAATCCATCCCCGTCCTCAGTTTTCTGCCTGGGGTAATGCTCGCCATGGTCGCGCTCTTTCCCCACCGTCAGCTCGGTGTCGAACTCGGTTCCATCCTGCTCATCTTTACCGGCCAGGTCTGGAATATGGCCTTCAGTTTCTATTCCTCGCTCAAGACCATCCCCCGCGAACTCCGGGAGGCCGCTCGCATCTACCGTTTCGGCCGCTGGCAGCGCTTTGTCGAGCTCGATCTGCCTTTCTCCACCATCGGGCTAGTGTGGAACTCCATGATGTCCGTCGCCGGCGGCTGGTTTTTCCTCATGGCCTGCGAAATGTTCGTCCT
>Ga0307479_10002818_pt1 | contig 15775 bp, 12 predicted proteins | sample atmos_gasesECM4C_FD_203743 | JGI IMG/M metagenome (GOLD analysis project Ga0307479, IMG submission 203743) | Hardwood forest soil microbial communities from Morgan-Monroe State Forest, Indiana, United States - atmos_gasesECM4C_515 | ecosystem: Environmental > Terrestrial > Soil > Temperate... | reverse complement strand
ATATCCTCATCTTGCCAGCGGTCAAGATCCCTCACACAGTTCGGCGATCGACCCCACGCGCGAAAGCACCTACAAGTTTCTCAGCGGCTTTATTGGCGAGATGGCCGCCCTTTTCCCTGATGCCTACTTTCACACGGGAGGTGATGAATGTGACGTCAAGGAGTGGGAGACGAACCCACGCATCCATGAGTTCATGAGGGCGCACTCGATTAAGGATGGCGCGTCTCTCCAGGCGCTGTTCACAGCCAAGGTCCAGAAGATCGTCGCCGGCCAAGGAAAAATCATGATGGGATGGGACGAGGTGCTTCGGCCCGATACGCCCAAAGATGTTGTCATTCAATCCTGGCGCGGGCCAATGTCGCTGGCAGAAGCCGCGAAGAATGGCAATCGCGGTGTGCTGTCGTCCGGCTACTACATCGACTTAAACCAGTCGGCGGCCGAACATTACATGGTTGACCCACTAGGGGACGTCGCAGCCACGCTCACACCCGATCAGAAAACCCGCATTCTAGGAGGCGAGGCCACCATGTGGACAGACATTGTGTCCGATGAAAACATGGACAACGGCATATGGCCTCGTACAGCCGCGATCGCCGAGCGTTGGTGGTCTCCTCAAAACGTGCAGGATGTCGACTCGATGTACGACCGGCTCGCGATCATATCGCAGAAGCTAGCCTACTACGGTCCGCGCCATAGGTTCATCACAGATGAAATGCTGCAGCGCATGAGCGGCGAGTTGGATCCCGTGCCCCTGAAGGTGCTGGCGGCCGTCGTACAGCCTCCAAGGTTGTATGAACGTCAGCAATTGCGGACCTTTGCCGACTTTACGCCGCTCAACCGTCTTGACGATGCGGTACCACCAGAAAGCGACACCGCCCGTGAATTCAACGAGCTTGCCAAGCGGATCACATCAGGAAAGGCAACTGCCGAGGAGTGGCAGCAGGCGCGGGAATGGCTTGTTTTGTGGCGGGATAACGATGCTAAGTTGCAACCCCTGCTGAGGCGATCGTACTCGACCCAAGACTTGGCGCCGGTGTCGCACAACTTGTCGAAGGTGGCAGAGATCGGCTTGCAGGCTTTGGACGATTTGCGGGGAAATCTCGCCGTCAACGCAGATGTGCGGAATCGAAATATCGAATTTCTGAAGGCTGCGGCAAAACCGCAAGCTGTTTTGCTCCTTATGGTACCGCCTTCTGTCGAGTTGCTGGTGCAGGCAACCAGGACCCAGTAGTACGGCGGCGGTGTCGACTTCCAGATCGGGATGGCACACTCGCTGCATTTTCGTTATTGCTGACCCACTGAGGCGCCAACCTCAACACTTCAAAAGGTTCAGAGCATTTCTCGATAGACACGCCCTAGATCGTCATCCGGCAGGAATAAACCATAAACATTCCATCGCCCCTGCCGCGATGCGTGGGACGGATACTCGAAATATTCGTCCGCAGTCTCCAGAAGAACCGGATTCCATCATCAAATGCAAAGAATGGATCTTGCAGCGCGCCCGGGTTTGGAGTGAGGCTGGATCGCCTGCCGGCAGAGGTGGAGCAGAAAAATGAATGGCTGGCGGGTTGTGATGCTTCCGCCAGCCTGAAGATAGCGGGCCCGAATTGTTCGGCCCCAATTTACTACCGCTTGCTTTTACGATCTTTCAGTTGCCGTTGCGCCTTTGAGGGGACTAGCTGATCGGCGGCAGGTTAGCCTGGCAGTGATGGCCGGGGGGGCATACGAAGATCGGCCCACCGTCTGCGACGGGCACGAGCTGTACGTTAGCTGCGAGAAAGGTACCTACCAACCCCGCAATTAGAATCGCGATCCTGATTGCGCGCTTTGCATTGATTTGAACCATGGGTCTTGCTCCTTTAGGGTCCTGGGGAATTTTGTTGCCTTGCTCGGTTCGTCCGCCGCAAGTGACTTTCTAGAAGCAAGCTGCGGTCCAAACCGGAAATGCGAGCATAAAGAGGACCGGAACGCAAATTACTTGGGTAATGCAGGGTTTGCGAGCAGTTCCTTATCGCAATTGGAACGCGGAACCCAAACAAAGACGCTCGGCGCCTAACATTTATGTTAGGTCCGGGCAGGGCACTTCGAAGCTCGGCACGTCCGGGATATACTCATTCCGGAATGGGCCACTCGGGTCAAGACGTTATCGCCCCGGCAAGCGGGGCCCGGCTGGAGGCGGTCAGCGGCCCCCTCAAAGGTAGGCTGTTTCGGCTTACCAACGAGGAAGTGTCGATTGGTCGTGACCCGTCGAACAAGATTTCGCTCCTCGACGGGCTGGTATCGCGGCGCCACTGCGTGATCCGCAAGGAAGGGGAAGAGTTCCGGCTTCAAGATCTCGAGAGCCGCAACAACACCTTCGTCAGCGGCGTCCCCGTAAGGGATCGAGTCTTGGTGCCTGGCGACGAGATCCGCATCGGAAACTCGATCTTCATCTTCCAGGGAGCAAACACTGAGCCCACCACGGGCGCCGCGTCCCTGCAACTTGACGCTAACCCAACGCCAGGCGGCCCCACCGTTCTTTTGCGAAAAGAGGACTTGCTTTACCTGCAGCCTCAGCGCCCCAACAGCTTGCCCGCCACCGCGAAAACAGTTCGCGATCTCAACGTACTACTCGATTTCAGTCGAGCCTTGAATTCGGTGCGAGGCCTGGACGCTGTGCAGGAAAAAGTCCTGGAAGCCGTGCTCGAAATCGCCCCCGCCGATCGAGTTGCTATCTTATTGACCGACAATGGGATCGATGGTTTTTCTTCGATCCGCGGCAGGGACCGTCGCCTGGGAGCGAATCAGCCGATTCACGCGAGCCAGACTATCCTGACCCGTGTTCTGGAAGAGAATCTCGCGGTCCTTTCCAACGACGTCCTCAGCGACGAGGCGTTTCAGGAGGCGGATAGCTTGATGGCCCCGAAGGTAGGATCGGTCCTGGCCGTGCCTCTTGCAGTACAGGACAAACTCCTGGGTGTCATATACCTGGACGCAAGTTCGCCCGGCGTGCGCTTCGATTCGGACCTTCTGCAGTTGGTCTCGGCGCTGGGAAACATCGCCGCGCTGACCATTGAGAACGCACGGCATCTGGAGTGGCTGGGAGGAGAGAATCGTCGCCTCCACGAAGAACTCGGCATCCATCACAGCATGGTCGGAGAGAGCAAGGCCATGCTCGAGGTATACGAGTTCATTTCCCGCGTTGCCGGGCGCGATTCGACAGTCCTGATCTCCGGGGAAAGCGGTACCGGAAAAGAGCTGGTCGCGCGGGCCATCCACGAGAATAGCGGCCGGGCGGACAAACCGTTTGTGGCCATTAACTGCGCGGCCATCACCGAAACTTTGCTGGAGAGTGAACTGTTCGGGCATGAAAAGGGTTCCTTTACCGGGGCTGTCGCTCAGAAGAAAGGAAAGCTGGAGATCGCCGAAGGCGGTTCAGTGTTTCTGGATGAAATCGGGGAGTTGGCTGTCGCTATGCAGGCCAAACTTCTGCGGGTTCTGCAGGAGCGGGAGTTCGAACGAGTCGGGGGCACGCGTCCCATCAAACTCGACATCCGCCTGATCGCCGCCACCAATCGCGATCTCAAAGAGGCGTCCCGCACCGCCGCGTTCCGCCCGGACCTTTACTATCGCCTTAACGTCGTCTCGCTTCGCATGCCGGCCCTGCGCGAGCGGCGAGAGGATATCCCACTGCTCGCGGCATTCTTCGCGTCGAACTACAGTGAAAAAGTAAAACGGCGGGTGGCCGGCATTTCTCCGCAGGCTCGCGCCTGCCTCATCCGCTACGACTGGCCGGGCAACGTCCGCGAATTGGAGAACGCTATTGAACGTGCCGTGGTCCTGGGTTCGACGGAATCGATTCTTGCCGAGGATCTGCCGGAGTCGATTCTGGAAGAAACAGCCGCTGCCGGGGAACCCGTCAGCGCGTTGCACGACGGCATTCGCGAGGCGAAAAAGACACTCATCGAGCGTGCCATCGAGCAAGCGGATGGAAATTATACCGAGGCTGCCAAAATCCTCGGGGTGCATCCCAACCACTTGTTCCGCCTGATTCGCACTTTGAATCTGAAGCCGAAACGTCAACGATCGGGGTAAGAGCTGAGTTACTTAAGCCCTTTCACCAGGAACAAATTGGCAAGATCATGCTGAAAGGTGGAGGCGCAGGCCTTTCCGTCGGCGGACAAAGCCAGCGGCCCAAAAAACCCGGCCCCTGGCTCAGGAACCCTTAGGACCAACCAAGGCTCCAGACGATGCGTGGCAACCTCTAGCCGACTGATCTTAATGCTGGAGGGCTGGCGCTGTTGCAGGAACAAGTACCGTCCGTCACCACTCCACCGCACAACTCTTTCGCCGTTCTGCAAGTCAACGATTGTCTTGGATTCCCCAGCGCCCAAAGGCGACAGCAATAACTTGTGGTTATCCACGCTGATGAACCACCGTCCGTCCGGCGAGACGCGAGCGCCCCGCGTGCCTTCCGGCGTGAGTGGCGTGCGCTTGTTCCCCTCCACGTCGTAAATCCAAGTCCGGGTCCCATGACCGGTTTCATTGCCTGTGAACAGAAGCCGCTTGTTGTCGGGAACCCACTCCACGTCATCGAAGTGTATGCCTTCGACCTTCGGAAACCGTGATTCTCCGGGACCAGTGGGAAGCAACATCAGACTGGAGCGCTCCCCTTCATGGTGGATACAGGCTACCCATTTACCATCCGGCGAAAGGGAGGGGCGATTCCCATAGCCCAGGCGTATGGCGGGTGAGCCGTCGGTCTTCCTCACATAAATGGCAGAGTTGCGTCCCTGACCATTCGAAAGCTCAACGAAGAGGGCCGATTGGCCATCGTTCGAAAGCTCGTAGAGTAAAGAGGAATCCAGCCAGGCTAGATCGCGTTGTGCGGAGCCGTTCGGCGGTATATACAGGATGCCGAGTCGCGAATTGACCGTGCTCAGCAAAACGCGGCCATCGCGGGCCACATCCTGCATCACGATGATTCCTCCAGTCTGAGAAATCAGCCGCTGCGCACCTGTGAGCGTGACAGCATAGAGCGCGGGATCGCTGCCTGGCTGACCGCCGGAGAACCACACCTCATGATTGTCAGGCGACCAATTTAAAGCACCGATGGAGCGCCATCCCCGGGACAGCACCTGCCTGGGATGATTCGGGCCGACTACGCAAAGCGCATAGTCGCCGACTTCAACATCAAAATCAAAAAAAGCAACCAGCCTGCCGTCCGCTGAAACGCGCGGCATCAACGGCGGCCGCTTCTCGGTGACGTACAACATTGTTCCTACGGGGTACTCCAGCTGGTAACGTCCGGCCACCGTTCGCACGACTGCCAGCGATTCCCCATCCGGACCCCAGTCCGCGCCACTCACTCCTTCTAGAATTTCTCTGGGCGCGCCTCCACCAAAAGGCACGCGCGCCAGGGTACCGACGTCTCCACCACCCAACAGGATCGCCATCTCCCCGCTCTGCGAAATCGCGAGCACTCTTGCATTCGGGAGTTGCAACGGCCTCGCTTCCCGATTGCCCGGTTGAGCCGAAAACAGAGTCGACGGAGCGCCGTCCCATTCGGCAGAATAGACAACGGTATCGCCTGGAGCGAACTTCGCCGACGTGACGTCACCGCGGCGAAACGTCAGGCGCTGAAACGACGGCGGCTCGGGACGGAAAAACCTCTGCTCATAGGAAATGCCAGACACAAGCCCCAGCGCAACTCCGAGCACAATTCCCGTCACTAACCGCGCAATCGGCCAGCGCTTTGCTGGCGGGTGACTGCGTGAAGCCGGTACTGGACTTACCAAGCCGACCTTGCTGGAATCCGTCTCGTCGCGCAACTCTTCCAACGCCACCTTGACATCGGCCATGGTCTGCCAGCGTCGGTCGGGATCTTTCTTCAGACATCGCGCAATGATCCGATCCAGTTCCGACGGGATTTCAGGAATGGTCTGTGACGGCGGCTGCGGATCCTTGTAGAGCACGGCGGAGAGTGAGGACAGCTTGGATCCACCGGCGAAAGCCCGCTGACCTGTCGCCATTTCGTAGAGGACCGAGCCAAATGAGAAAACGTCGGAACGCGTGTCGACCTTTTTGCCGTCTGCTTGCTCCGGGGACATATAAGCAACGGTGCCCAGGATCGTGCCCGCTTCTGTCAGAGGCGATCCCTCGCCATGCACTGTCTCGGCATAGGCATCTGCTTCCGTTGGTTCACTCAACTTGGCCAAGCCAAAATCAAGGATTTTGACCGCCCCTTGCGGCGTTACGATTACGTTTGCGGGCTTCAAGTCACGATGCACAATACCGGCAGCGTGAGCCGCCGCCAGTGCGTCCGCGATCTGAACCGCATACTTTAAAATCTCACGAACCCGGAGACCCTTGCGCCCAATCACATGATCGAGAGTGTCTCCCGCAACGTACTCCATGGCGATGTATTGAACGGGCCTTCCGTCGACCTCCTGCGTGTCAATGTCGTAGATGGTGACGATGTTCGGATGGTTCAGCGACGAGGCAGCCTTGGCTTCCTGGATGAAGCGGCGCTCTCGGTCTGCGTTGAGTGCCGTTGCAGACAGAATCTTAATCGCCGCAGTTCGGCCAAGGCGCGAATCCACCGCCTTGTAGACCACACCCATCCCACCGGCCCCGAGCTTGGCCTCGATGCGATACGAGCGGAGTGATTTGCCGATCATCTGTGCAGCTCCGAACCTGCGGTCGCCAATAGCAGGGAAACCTTGACAGTCGCAGCCACAGCGCACAACCAAAATTGAAGGCGGTCAAAACACGCGAAGAAAGCAATTCTTACAGTGCAGTTGGCGGGACTATTTCTCGATCACTGTGGCAAGTCCAGACCAAAAGCAGACGCTGGCGCGACATGCCCCTGCATCTCCGAAGAGGGAGACGGTGTAATTCTAACTCAGATGGGCAGGTCTCGCTATGATTGCACGATCGTAAGCGCGGTCCGGAGGTACACGAGCATCAAGATTTTCAATGGGGCGAAAATGCTGTCCTGCCTAGGTGGATTCGGACCTGCGGGTTCGACCGGCGGACAGCCGAAGGCATCTGTCCACATTTCCCTCGTCCTGTTTCTTCTTGCAGCCAATTGACAAAAAGAGTTCAGTTCTCTACTGTTTGCCTTTCAAGTAAACGATTACCGGCAACACAGACGCCCACGGCAGCAGAAACGGGAGTGGACCGATGGCCATTGTCGCAGGAGTCGATTTCGGAACGCTGAGCGTTCGCGTCTCTTTGGTGGACAGCGACCGCGGACTGATTGGCTCTGCCATCTCCGAATATCCTTTGCACCGAAAACGCGAGGATCCAGACTATGCCACACAATCGCACGAAGACCACATGCGTGCGCTGGCATCGGCGACTCGGCAAGCAGTAAAGGAAGGCGGCGTTTCAGGGGAGCAGGTCGAGGCCATTGCTCTGGACACCACGGGATCCAGCGTGATTCCGGTGGCTGCGGACCTCACTCCGCTCGACGACTACTACCTCTGGTGCGATCACCGTTCCAAACAGGAAGCTGCCGAAATTACTGAACTCGCACATCGCGAGAAACTGGAGGCCATCGAGTGGTGTGGGGGGGTGTACTCCTCCGAGTGGGGATTCGCGAAGTTGCTGCACTGGCTGAGGCACCATCCCGAGAAGCGCGTCAAATTTGCGAGTGCATTCGAGCACTGTGACATGGTCGCGGCTACGCTGTGCGGAATTACAGATCCAAAGAAAGTTAAGCGAAGTGTTTGTGCGATGGGCCACAAATGGATGTGGAATGCTGCCCTGGGCGGGCTGCCTCCAGAAAGCTTTCTGGTGAAAGTTGATCCGCTGCTGGCTGGCGTTCGCGCGAAATTGGACGGACAGTACGCAACGTCCGACAAGATTGCAGGAGTGCTGGCGCCGCAGTGGGCGGAGAAGCTTGGCTTGCGCGCCGGTATTCCCATCCCCGTAGGCGCGTTTGATGCGCACTGGGACGCCATCGGCGCCGGAGCCCGGGAAGGCGACGTGGTCAACGTGGTCGGCACCTCGACTTGCATTATTGCGTACGCGAAGCAGGCGGAGTTAATTCCAGGTGTCTGCGGCGTGGTGAAAGGCAGCGTGCACCCGCAATACACGGGCGTGGAAGCCGGCCTCTCGGCTACGGGTGACATTTTCAGCGCTATCGCACAGCGGGCGAATACCATCGTCGCTGAACTGAGCAAGGGCCTGGAAAATTATCGCGCTGGACAGACTGGATTGCTGCGCATGACCTGGGATAACGGCGACCGAACGGTGCTGGTTAATCCCAATCTCGGCGGGATCACGCTGGGATGGAATCTACAGCACACCGCCCAGGACGAATTGTTTGCGGCCATCGAGGGAACCGCATTTCACACCCGGGTGATTCTCGATCGCATGAGCGAATACGGAGCGCCGACGCTACGCGTGATCAACGGCGGCGGCATTCCGCAGAATAATCCTGTGGTGAACCAGGTCTATGCCAATGTGCTGGGAAGACCAGTGCTGGTGCCGAGCAGCAAAGTGACTGGAATTGGCTCCGCGATCTTCGCGTTTCTTGCGGCCGGCGCCTTCAAAACGATTGCCGAGGCACAAGACAGGATCTGCTCGTCATTTAAAGTCTACGAACCCGAGAAGCCTGCCCAGCGAGTGTATGCCGATCTTTATGAGCACTATCGTCGACTCTATTTCGCTTTCGGCGAACCCGGAAAGAGTGATTTTGGAAAGGTATTACCCGCTTTGATCCAGGTCGCGAAGGCGGCCGACGAATCCTGATTTCCCGATGTTCTGAGCAGCTGCAAATTTGGATTCGTAGTCCTCGCAAGATCACACAGGAGAGTGCAACATGCCTTCCGACACGAGACGACAGTTCCTGCAAAAAGCCGCGAGCGTTGGCGTAGCCTGCTCCGCCAACCTGCTCGGGAGCCGTTTCGCATTCGGTCGAACCGCGCAAAACGCCCCCGCCGACTCTGCCGCAGTCGGACGGATCTACGTCGATCCCCGGCGGACGATCGCTCCCCTCGATCGAAACCTATTTGGATCATTTCTTGAGCACCTGGGCCGTGCCATCTATGAGGGTATTTACGACCCAGGCTCAGCCTTGTCGGACGCAAACGGATTCCGCAAAGATGTGGCCGAAGAAGTGCGCAATCTGGGGGTTCCGATCATTCGTTATCCGGGCGGTAACTTTGTTTCGGGCTATAACTGGATGGATGGGGTCGGACCGAAGAAAGATCGGCCGCGCGTGCTGGATAAAGCCTGGAACACGCTCGAAACCAACCAGTTCGGCACCAACGAATTCATGGCGTGGTGCAAGCTTGCCGGCTCAAAACCCCTCATGGGGCTGAACCTTGGGACGGGCACGGCTGAAAGGGCAGCCGCACTGGTGGAATACTGCAACCTCGAGAAAGGCACAAAATGGAGCGACCTGCGGCGTAGCCACGGTGTTGAACAACCTCACAAGGTCGAGCACTGGTGTCTGGGCAACGAAATGGACGGGCCCTGGCAAATCGGGCATATGACGGCCACAGAATACGGCATGAAGGCGCAGGATGCGGCGCGCCAGATGCGTGCCGTAGATCCGTCTCTAAAGTTGATTGCCTGCGGATCGAGTGGTCCTTTCATGCCGACTTATCTGGAATGGGACCGCGAGGTGTTGGAGCAGTGTTATGAGTACGTCGATGGCCTGTCTTTGCATCGCTATCTCGGCAACATCCCTGAAGAAACCGGCGGCGAGAGCGCCAAGTTTGTAGCCATGAACCTGAGCATGGAGAAACAGATCGCGGAGACGCTCGCAGTGTGCGATCTGGTGCGCGGGCACAAGCGGTCACCGAAAAAACTGTGGCTGTCATTCGACGAGTGGAACGTGTGGTATCGGCAACGCGATGGCGATGCGGTGAATGGGCATGAGCACGAAGCCCCTCATCTACTGGAAGAAGTCTACAACCTGGAAGATGCGCTGCTGGTCGGCGGAATCGTCAACAGCCTGATGCGCAACGCGGACCGGATTAAGATCGCCTGCCTGGCACAACTGGTGAACGTAATTGCCCCGCTGATGACCAACGCGAAGGGCGTGCTGCGGCAGACGATCTATTATCCCTACAGTTGGGCACTGCAATGGGCGCACGGCAGCGTGCTCAATATGGTGGTGGAATCGCCCACATATGACGTTTCCGAGTTCGGGAAGGTCCCCTATCTCGACGTGGCCGGAACCCTGAACTCGGAGGATGGCAAAGTGTCATTGTTTATCCTCAATCGCGATTTGACCAAGGCACACACGATCGAAGTCAACTGGCAAGACAAGGCGCCGGGAAAGGTGCTGAACTCGACCATCTTGACCGGCAGTGATTTGAAAGCATTCAACAGCTTTGACGCTCCCCAGCGGGTAGCTCCGCAAGCATTCGACAAACCCAGCGCCGCCGGAAGGCGCACTAAGTTCGAGGTGCCGGCCCGCTCTTACACGGTCATTCAGTGGGCCGCATGATGCCGGGGAGGAGTGATTGATTTGTGTGGCGGTGTAGGCCGCGGCCAGCACAGGCTCTAGGGCCGGACTGGTCTTTTCCCCACAGTATTCTTGCTGGGCACCAGAAGGGTCGACTCGCGCAGCACCAAATGCGTTTTCAGGATGTACTCCGTTCCCGTTGGCGATGGAGTTTCCCGTTGCACCTCGGTGAGCAGGGCATGGAAGGCCAAACGGGCCAGCTCCGCTTGCGACATCTGCACCGTCGTGAGCGCAGGCAAGACAAATTGGGCGAGACGGATGTCGTCGAATCCGATCACCGACAGATCTGAGGGAATCCGGATCCCTTCTTCATAGGCTCTTCGCATCACCCCGATCGCGGTCATGTCGTTGGAGCAAAGTACGGCCGTCGGACGGGTCGGCCCGGCCAGCAGCTTGCCCAAAGCAACGATTCCGCCCTCGATGGTATGCGTTCCTTCCACGATCAAAGCGGCATCGACCTCTAACCCGATTTCCGCCATCGAACCGAGAAACGCCTGCCGGCGGGCCTGGGCCGACTTCAATTGTAGCGGGCCGGAGATGAAGGCGATCTGCTGATGCCGCAGCGCCGCCAGATGCTGCACCGCCTGCCGGATCCCGTGCTGGTAGTCGATGCGAATGTTGCTGACCCGGGGACGCGCCGGTCCCACGTCGACGAAAACCAGCGGCACTTTGCGCAGTTTCAGGTCCTCGAGCAACCCCTCTTCCATGCCGAAGGTCAGAATAGCCACGCCCTCCACCCGGCGTTCGATCATCCGCCGCACCGCGGTCTCCATGTGGGTGGGGTCATTGCCGGTCGAAGTCAGCAGAATCTCGTAGTGATGCTGCACCGCAATCCGCTCGAACACCTGCACGATCTCGGGAAAGAAGGGATTGGTGATTTCGGAAATGATCAGCCCGAAAATCCGGCTGCGGCCAGACACCAGCGCCCGCGCCTGGGTGTTGGGATAGTAGCCCAGTTCATCGATGACGCTCCAGACTCGCTTGGCGAGCTGCGGGTTAACCGTGGGAATCCGATTGATGGTGCGCGACACGGTGGCGGTGGAAACTCGTGCGCGCTTGGCAATTTCCCGGATATCCATAGAGTGGGGTAACCCTGCAATGCCGACTGCGGGCAAACGATGATACCAAACCGGGCAATCGTTTACGCCGGCGGAGATTGATTCGCCTATTTCGAGATCGGGAGTACATTCTTCACTGCACCACTGCACCAGGGTGGGTCGACCGTTTCGTTCTAGGAAGAACGGGAATTTCTCTTCCTTGGGAGCGGGATGCCTAAGCATTCCACAGGTTTCGGTCTTGATATATGCGGCTCGCAAGAGGTATATACGCTTGTCTTTGGAGCAGATGCAGTCGCAACTTGGCTTCTCGTTTAGGGTGGCCGGCAACTATCTCGGTGGTGTAATATCGCAGAGGACGCGACGCCATTTAAGCGCCCCCGTGTTGGCCCCAAGTAAAACCCAGCCTGGGCCTGGCAAGACGCCTGAAACTAATCCAGTGGTAGCGCTCATCTATGATCGTCTACCGAGCCCGCGCCAGATGCAGACGCTTGTTCAGGTGTGGAAGCAATTGTGGAAGTGGCGATGACCTGCCGCGAGTATCCAACCAACCCAACAGCGAAATAGAATAAATAGGTGCCATGACACTCGGTATTACGATCTGCCCGCATTGCAAAGAGCAAACTCGCGTTCCCGGTGGATTCGATGAAATTCGTATGGGCGCTGCCTGTGATCACTGCTTACGCGAATTCCTTATTGTCGATAACGTGCCGATGACTGAGGAGCAGTATCGAAAGGGAAGCCGGGTCCAATGACAGGCACTTCTGTAGGTTTTTCGGTGAAATGGTGACTGATGAATGAGCATTCCGCGCCTTACTGACAGTTGCGGCGGTTGAAAGAGCAGGCCGGTGCAGCCCCGGCAGGACCCTAGCTTGCAATCACACCTTTGGTGCGTAGGAACCTCGCACGAGGTAGGTGTTGCAGATAACCCTTTTCAGTGAGTCGCAACCCATCACCGAAAGTTCGCACCATCCAACCTTGAGCAACCTGATACGCTCTAAATTCCTGCACGGCTTCACGTTCTTCTATTGAGCAACTGAGGGTTACCCAATTGTTGTGGCCCTTCGGTGCTTCGTGGTTGTCCATGAGGGACAGCAGGCACGAATCGAGAATTTCTTGTTGAATGTCTTGGTCTTGCATGTTGGTATTCCTTCCCAACTTCGATGCAGCCACGGAGATCGAGGATTGTTTACTAGTTTCGTTCCCTTGCCGCAACGGGAGGATGTTGTGTTCAGTCTGTTGGCAGAAGAGTTGTTGTGCTTCCCGCCTCAAATGAAAGGCTTTCTTTCTTCCTTCATTGACTCCAACCGCAATGCCGATGGCTGTGAAGATGAGAACAGAGAAGATCACCGAGTTCCCTTCATCAGTCCTGTGCTCGCGTGAGAGGTAAGCGAAAATGACAGTTGAAAGCACAGCCGAGAACAATGAAGTGTAGAAGCCGTACCTGACGGCTGTTGCAATGATGATGCTTTGTGTGCCTGCTTGTAAAGACCAGCGGCATAGGACTGCAAAATATTTGAATCGTACTCGGGCATTTGCTTCGTTCTCCTCGAACCTCTTGAGGAAACATCTACGGAAGACGCCTCGACTCCGGCTTCCCCATCAAAGCACCTCACCTCGAATGTTGCTTTGCCTGTTAGCGCGGCCTCAAGCTTCTGATTCGCCACACTCTGAAGTTGAACTAACCCGCGCACGGTCTCAGTCAACCGAGCATCGAGCACCTTCCTTCGTGGACAAGGCGCGAGCAGCGATTCAGGCCGCAGACGCGATGTAATATTCCTCCACCTCCGCAGCCGTGGCCGGTTCGAGTAATTCCACAGGTACGATGAGGAAGTTCCCTGCCGCGAATCGGACTAATGCTGTGCTGTCATCGAAGGTTTTTATGTGGTGGGCGGGAACTCCGTAGAGCGTATTCCGGGCTTGACGAACAAGAACAACGGGCGTCGAAGTGGTCGCAGTCGCCATAACGTCTCCTGCAAAGACGGGTCACACATGCCGATAGTGAACATTTTTCCGCACTCCTTGGAAATACACGTTTTGCTGTACTTTTATCCAAGGTTTTTCCTTAGAGACCGCGAAGTCATGCCTCCTGAAACGCGCCTGAAGAGTACATCCCATCTGACCAGCAGCCGGACTGTGGCCCGCGCACTGATACAATGCCCCCCGAGGGGGGCTCATGACGAACGTGGGTGAGGTTGTACGGATGTTGAAGAATGAACAGGATCGGCTGACCAAAGAACTTCGAGGGATTGGAGCCGCGCTCGCAGCATTCGGTACTTCATACCGAAAACGAACAAGAACTCGGAGAATGTCAGCGGCGGGCCGAGCAAGGATCGCGGCAGCTCAGAGAGCTCGATGGGCGAAGGTGAGAGTAAAGCCCGGCAAGAAGAACGTAATCACGATGCCGAAGAAGCGAACGCTATCGGCAGCGGCTCGGAAAAGAATCGCAGCCGCGCAACGTACTCGGTGGGCAAAGGTCAAAGCGGCAAAGAAGACAGCTAAAGCCTAGACCGCTTTCTGGACGCGCTTTTGCTTCAAGTCGTCCCTTTTCTGACGCAGCACTGTCCGATATGAGGCCCCATCCCAAAGCGAGATTTATTCAAAAACTCCCTCAAGATTGGGGACGGTCTGGACCTCGTTGATTTCCGGGTAGTGAGGAAACACCCTGTATAGCAATTCGGCGCTTTGGGCGAGAGTGAACACGAGTTCAGTGACGACGCTCATTTAGACCCACTGATTGAGTTTGGCTCCGAGCGCCCGTTCGCCAATTACCGACTCGACACCGATCACAGGAGCAACGGAATTCCGAGCTATCACTGTAGGACACGTGGCCGCAACCGGGGCAGACCTGTTCATTATGTGTATTCCGTACCATCAGCCTGAAGCCAAAGCCAGCCGTGGCGCAGTATGGGCAGTGCTCTTCTCTGGTCATAAATTCGCTTCTCCACAAACTTAGCCACAGCAGGGGAGGACTACTCGCTCATGTGATTGAAATCACAAGTTGCATGAATCTCGCCACTCAGAAGCGAAGCTAATGAATTGAAAACACCATGCGTAGCCGACGTACATGTCAGTCGTCCATTTCAAAGGTGGGGAGGAACACACAGAGGGGTGGGCGAGAAAACCCAAACTCGGCCCGCTTAAGCAGAAGTCTTGTACTCACTGGGGAAGGACGGGAACTTGTGTACCCTGCTGTCTGATGCGACCTTCGCCACGTAGCAATCCTCATGCACGGGCTGGCCGTGTTCATGAAATTTGCAACTTTCAAGCTCCATCGGTCTGCCGCAAATCCAACAAGTGGGGGTTGCTCTAACTAAGAAGTGGTGTCATAGGGTCTCCAACGCATCGTTAATCAGTTGCACAAGAGACCCTAGTCCGGAGGGGCACAGCAGGGGGATGTGTACTTTGATCAACCAGAGCCTTAGGCTCCTGCGGGCAACTTTACAAGCCCCTGCCACATACTTCATCTCCTTCGAGGAGGGTCTCATTACTTTGGTCATGTACTTCCCGTGTATTCGAGTAGCTTGCACGCCATCTCCGGTTCAAAGTTTGTTGTCGCGGTCTCACCCGTGAAGAAACGGTGACGAAATGACAGTTGATCTTGAACTGGGAGAACTAGAGTTTTTAATGCAGTTGGTTAATCAAGATTTCTGCAACAAGCAGCGGGCGACTGGAGAGCCTACCCCATTTGAAGCAGGCGTTTTTAGGAAGCTAGCTGATGGAAGACAAAAAACTATGGAAGAAAAACATGCCACTCAACGAGTCAAAAAATGAGCGAAAACGATGATCTGAGCGAGTTGCTCGGCAAGCCCGGAGAAAGTGTCCCGGTCGTGGATGTGGCGGACCTCAAGGCGATGTGGAACTACGGTCAGATACTAAAGGCAGAGCATCCAGAAGGCGGGGTCGCTGTCGGCATGAGTGTATGGAAGCAAGTTCTTCCTCCGGGCGTAGATATTAGGGCTGTCGGTTACCGTTTAGGCATGTTAAACATGTTCGAGATGATGCTGCGAGCCGCTTGGACCATCGGGGAACCAAGCGATAATGCCTTCAAGGTCGCTGCCCGGATGGAGCTGAAATGGGCGGAGGTCGGTGTTGTTCATAACGGGTTTCTCTTCAATCTGGAGGGATTTCTGGCGGAAGTACAATATGAGGCGGCCAGACCTGACAAGTAGCCCGTATCCGGTTTCCGTACTGGTCGCCCGTAATGGCTCCGATGGAAGCAAAGGCCGAAAGGCTCTCAGAATCCTGTGCTGAT
>Ga0307479_10002817_pt1 | contig 15778 bp, 11 predicted proteins | sample atmos_gasesECM4C_FD_203743 | JGI IMG/M metagenome (GOLD analysis project Ga0307479, IMG submission 203743) | Hardwood forest soil microbial communities from Morgan-Monroe State Forest, Indiana, United States - atmos_gasesECM4C_515 | ecosystem: Environmental > Terrestrial > Soil > Temperate... | reverse complement strand
CGCCGAAGTGTGGCGGTTGCCATGTGGGCAGCCAATCTTGGCTGCAGGCCGCCTTTCCAGGCGGGCTGGACCCGCTGGAAAGCGAGTCCGCGGGCAGGGTTGCCCGCCCCACAAGTCAGATCAGAGTGCTCATTCTGTTGGACACACTACGCTAGGGTATGACCGTGACGGTCACATTCTCATAGGTGAACAGCGCTCCGTCGCTGGCCACCGCGCGCAAGATATAAGTGCCCGGTTCCTGGAAGGTCACCTGAGTCACCCATTTGCCGTCCGGCGGCGGCTGGGGAATCGTGTAGGGCGGCGACCAGGGCGAGTTCGCCCAGGATCGTGTGTCGGTCCAGGTCTTCATCTGCTCGGGACTGAAAGTGACTACCGAGGCTTTTCCCCGATAGACGATCCACGAGAACCGCAACCCTGGGCCACTCGAAGGAACCAGCGACGACGGGGGCCGATAGATCAGGTTGGCGGTGTTCGCTGAAGTGCTCGCGGCGGCCGCCCGGGTCGGGGGCTTCTGAGGCTCGTCGCTCGCAGGCATTCCGGGGTGGCGCGGTTGCGGTTTGCCGTCTTTTCGAGCAGGCAGGTTGTCGGGGTCGCCGGCCAGCGCCACCAACGTCACTGGCACACCAGCCTTGACGCTTCTTCGCGATTCCCCCTGCAGCTCCAGCTCCGGCGGGACGTTGGTGCGAAGCTCGTCGCGGAGGCTGCCGAAGTCGCCGCCGACCTCCGTGGAGATCACCTGCTTGTCGATCTGGTAGTCAGTCTTGAGAGACGCGTAGGCCTTCTCGGTCTTGCCGTGGGTCGTCAGAGCCCAGATGAGTTCCTGGTTGCTGAACTCTTTCGGCACACGGACGGTGAATAGAAACGGATTGCGGCGCGGATAGAAGTGCGTCGGCTGGCCCAAGTCGGGGCCCCCAGGCTCGATATCGTTCTCGGGACCGACCGGGATATCGAACTCCTCCAGCCAGTTGCTGTTCATGTAGCCGAAGTACAAAGTGAAGGAGCCATCGTCATTGGGCATCCAGCCTTCGTAAGCCGGTGAGACGCTCTGGCCTTTGGAATACGTGAATCTCGTCTGAGCGAGCGCGGGCAGCACTAAGAGGAGGCCGCCCACGAAAGCGAGCGCGGCTCGCGAGGTCCGTCGCATCAGTTTCCTTTTAGCGCGGCGCTGAGCGGAGGCTGCTGCACGGGGGGCGCCCAGCAGAGCGGGCAGCCGATGTCGTAATCGTTCCGGCTGCTCATCCTGGCTCGCCGTTTGGCCATCTCGGCCTGGAACTGTTCCTCCGTGAGCAACACGGAATAGCCAAGATCGATGAACATGTTGGCGATCGAGCGGCGGCCGCCGCCGGCCCAGTTGCGGGGATCGGCGGGATTCTTGTTGGCGGGCGTCGTGTCGAGGAACCCGATCAGGTGGACGATCGTGCCTTTCGGCAGTAACGGCGCGGAGTCGTCGTCGTACACGTATTGCTTCACCCAGTTGTGGTCGTAACCGACGCAGTTCAGCGTCTGAATGTTGTGCCCCCAGATAGCTTCCAGGCACATGCGAACGCCGGGCGCGTGCAAGTGGGGCTCGAAGGCGATGATCTTAGTGTGCTCGGCCAGTGTGGCGTACGCATGAAGTTCCTGCTTCGACTGATTGGGCTTCACGTCGATGTCGATGCCGTTGCCCAGGCGCAAGGTCGAGCGTTTGTAGAGCGGCTGGTAGCCTTTGGGAAACAGCTTGAACGCGAATTCCAGGTGCGCCTTGGTTTCGCGGCCATTGGGATGGATGTGGCCGGCGGTCAGCGAGAGGGCCGAGTTGGCGGCCAGGAGCCTGCCGGCTTCGGGCGGAAAGATATCCGCGTTGCGCCCCACTTCGTGGATGGGCCAGCTTGTGGCCGCTTCGTCAGCGTTATCCTGTCCCGGCACCAGGCTCACATACGTCATGTGGTGGAACACGTAACGGCCGCCAACGGTTTTGACCTGGCCGCCTCTTGGAATATCGTTGACTTCCCGGACCTCGAGGGCCGCCACGTAACGATCTTCGGTGAGGCCTGTCGGAATGAGTCCCACATCGCCCCACCAGTCCGGCCCGGCGGCGGGAACCGTCACCTCTTTGGATTTCACCACCAGGTCGGGTTCGCCGATGGTCCATTTCTCGGATTCGTCGAAATTAAGGGCGTGCGGCATGCCAACAGGATTACCGCGAGGCGCGCCGGCGTTTACCCACTTCCCAATGATCGCGATCTCCTCGTCGTTCAGCGAGGGATCGTTTTTGAAGTGCTGAATGCCAATGTCCTTCTCCACGAACCACGGCGGCATGACGCCTGCGTGAGGGCCAAGGCTCGTTCGCAGCTTGACGGCGCGAGCCCACGGGCGGACGTCCTCGTAGGTGACCAGAGGCATGGGAGCGACGCCGTTGGGATAATGACAGCGCTGGCAACTGCGCTGCAGGATGGGCGCGATATCCTTTGTGAAAGTGACATCGCCGCCAGACGCGTTGGACTGGGCCCTCTGGGCCACCGGCGCAAAGAGAGCAACAAGGACCGCGGTTACGCGCAATCCGAAAACCATCCGCACATCCATCGCACACCTCCGAGGGACTGGTACATTGTACATCTTCGGGACAGACGAATCTGTCCCAAGGCGCCGCGTTGGCGCCGCGTGGATAGATACAGATCCGTCTATCCCGGGTTTGTGTGTTTCGGCAGGCGCAAACGCCTGCCCTACCGCACCGGCGGCTAAGACCGCCGGCGCTACCAGATGCTAGGAGCTGGCGGGCGTTACCTTGCCGAACAATTCGCGCCAGGAGGGGTCGAGGGCAGTCCAGTGATCCGGTTCCCCTTGTTCCGTTTCGGGCAGGTACAGAGATCCGTGGCCGGACTCGCAAAGGAACTCCGTAGTCACCGGGTCCAGGACGCTCGACCAGGAGCCGATGGTAACCGGCATGGCGAGCAGTTGGAGACACTGAGGACAACGACGCCGCTGATCGGTGAAACTCCACCAGAAAGCAAAGGCAACAGCGGGGAGTAGCAGTACGGTGCAGAGAGTCCCGGCCAGCCAGATTTCGGGTGCGTCCGCCGGCCCGGCTCTACGAATCGCAGAGGTGATTTCAACCCAGGCCAGGGCCGGGACCGCCACAAGCAGCAGAGTTTTCAATGTCAGGTACCGCGCGTAGCGCCATCCTTGCCGAATGCGAAACGGCTGCTGTAAGGCGGTGATCACCGCGCCTACGCCGATGGCGAACACGATCCCGAAAAGATAGCCCGGCAGCTGCGGCCCGGTGACGGCCGTGAACACCAGAACTTCCGGCCCCCGCGGCAGGAATTGGTTGCCTGCCAAGGCCGCATGCAACAGGTCTGAGCGCACCTTTTCCATCTGCGCGCCGGGCCTCAGGCGCGCTATGGTTTTCACGAGAACGGGCACGCCGGGATCCACTTGGGGTTCGAGGTGCATTGGGATCCAGATACCCACGCGCTGCGAAATCGCCCAGAACGCATCCGGCAGCACGCCGATCACACGGTATGCGCGGCCTTCCACTTCGATTTGGCGGCCCAAGACCGGGGCCTCGGCGCCGAACATGGTTCGCCGGGCGGCGGCGGTCAGCACGGCTGTATCACGATCTTCCGGCTCGAAAAGGCGGCCGATCGCGGCCTTCGTGCCCAGCAAGGAGAAGAAATTCGTAGTGACGCGGGCGTGCGGATCGTATGGCCGGCGCCAGTAGCAGGCGATATCGCTCACCAGCGCTGAATGGGTGCGCCAAGCTGGTAGTACGCGCGGCGGCACACCCGAAATTTGCCCCGCTGTACCTGTGTAGCGAAGCCACACCACCCGGTCAGGGTCCTGGAGCGGCAGCGGCTGAAAGAGCGCCCGCGTCCCGGCGAATCCGTGGCTCAAGAGCGCCAGCATGGCCGTCATCAGGAACCCCGCGGCCAGGATGAGCCGGGGAGACCGCAACTCGTGCCGCAACTCCTGCTGGCTGACCCGGCCGTATAAAACATCACAAAGGCAATCGCGGCCGCAGCGCAGGAGCACGGTGCGCTCCAACTCTCCGCGCTCGGTTAATATCCATACGTTGGACAGCACCGAATCCCACTTGTCGTGCCAAGAATTACGTGCGCGGGAGGGAACCAGCCAGCTTGCCGCCCGCAGCAAGCCCCGGTAGAGGACTGGAGGACCCGGTCGGGATTCTTCGGGCAATTTCATCCGCTCCACTCTAAGCTTAGTCCAGAGTGAAACGAATGTCTTGTTCGTTTCACTTCACTACCATAAGGAGTACTATATGCCTCAACAGTGGCGCCTCGATCTCTACCGGCTAAGCTGTGCGGGCGCGACCCCGGAGCAGTTGCAGAGGGAGTTTGGCCTGCCCGCCGAGGAGATCGCGCTGCGAGTGGAAGCCGCACGGCTCTGCTTCGAGAAGCAGTGCCTGGTGGCGCGATCCAGGAACTGGGAAGATTGGGACGTTCCGGCTCCGAAGTGAGGTGGCGACGAGTCTCGCGGCAAGAGGCCGCCGGGGAGATAGAACTGGCGTGACGCGCCCGCGGTTTTTCGACGAACCCGAGGTGCGCGCGCGGCTGCGCATGGCCGAACTCATCGACGCCATGGAACGGGCCCTGGTCGAGTTTTCGGCAGGGAAAATCGAGCAGCCGGTGCGCATGGTATTCCCATTCGGCGCGGAGCGGTCGCTGTTCGGGCTGATGCCATCCTACGTCCCGTCGCTTCCGGCTCTGGGCGCGAAACTGGTGACCGTTTGCCCCGGAAATACGGCCCGCGGCCTGGACACCCACCAGGCAATGATCGTAATGCTCGACCCTGTGAGCGGCGTTGCGCAAGCCATCCTCGACGGACGCTACATTACCGAGGCCCGCACGGCCGCGGTCTCGGCGGTCTCGGCGCGGCGCCTGGCGCGCCGCGATGCGCGCGTCCTGGGGATTCTGGGATCGGGTGTGCAGGCCCGCAGCCATTTCGAAGCGCTGCGGCTGGTGCGGGAGTTTCGCGACGTGCGCGCGTGGAGCCCGACTGCGGCTCGTCTGGGGAAATTTGCCCGGGAGACTGGGGCTAGCGCCATGGAGAGCGCTGAAGCCGCGGTGCGCGGGGCCGACGTAGTGGTGGCGGCGACCGCCTCACCGGCGCCGGTGGTTCAGGATGCGTGGGTTGATGACGGCGCCCACGTGATTGCTGTCGGGGCGTGCGTGCCGTCGCAGCGGGAACTCGATCCGAAGCTGGTGGCGCGCGCCAGGCTGTTCGTCGACTCGCGGGCCGCGGCGCTTCAGGAAGCGGGCGACGTAGTCATGGGGTTGGCGGAAGGGCGCTGGACCGCGGCACACATCGAAGCGGAACTCGGGGAACTGCCGAGCCGGAAAAGCGACCGTGAAATCACCGTGTTCAAGTCCTTAGGCCTCGCGGTCGAGGATCTTTTCGCAGCGCATCTGGTTTTGACTGATCGCGGCGGAGCGACCCTAGCAAAGGGCGGAGATGAGTAAGCATGCGGCATGCGCCGCACGAATCTACGCCACGATATCTCCATCCAGCATTTCGCGCACGCGCGACAGCAGCACTTCCGGGGTGAACGGCTTAAGCAGCAGAGTTGCGGCGGCCCCTTCGGGCGCGGCGCGCGCCAAAGCATCGCGGTAGCCTGACATGTACAGGATCTTCAGCCGCGGCTCGCGAGCCGCCAGCTCGCGCCCCAGCTCCAGCCCGCTCATCTGGGGCATGACCACTTCGGTGAGAACCAGGTCGATTTGCCGGCCACGTTTGTCACACTCGGCTAGTGCGGCTCCAGCGTCGCCGGCTTCGACCACATCGTAGCCGTGCGACTTGAGCACGTCCGACACCACCTGACGGACGCTCTCCTCATCATCAACGATCATGATGGTTTCCGAGCCTTTGGGAAACGGTTCGTGCAACTCCGGCGTCACGGGGCCTGCAACCTGAGGTAAGTAGATCTCGAAAATGGTCCCGCAACCCGGCTGGCTGTAAACGGTAATCTGCCCCTGGCACTGCTTCACGATTCCGTACACAGTGGCCAGGCCGAGGCCGCTGCCCTTGGACGGTTTGGTGGTAAAGAACGGCTCGAACAGCCGGGAGCGGGTCTCGGTGTCCATTCCGACGCCCGTATCGCTCACCGCGAGCATCACATACGACCCGGGGTTGAGGCCCAGGTTTCTGCCGTTTGCCACCTCCACTTCAATATTGGCCGACTCGATGACTACCTTGCCTCCCTCCGGCATCGCCTCTCGGGCATTGGTTAGCAGGTTAATGAGGACCAGCTCGATCTGTTCCGGATCAGTCCGCACATGCCCCAGACCGCCACCCGGGAGAAAAATGAGTTCGATGCTATGTCCCAGCAGACGCTTCAGCATCGGCTCCATGCCGGTGACCACCGCGTTGAGATCCACAACCCGGGTTTGAACCCCGGCGCCGCCGCGGAAAGCGAGGAGATGGCGCGTCAGCCCTGCGCTTCGGTCCGCAGACCAGATGATCTCGTCGACAAAGCGGCGCAACGGATTGGAACTGGCAATCTCGCTGCGGAGCAGCTCGGCATAGCCCGCGATCACCGTGAGCGTGTTGTTGAAATCGCTCGCGACTCCGCCTGCCAGTCTTCCTACGGCCTCCATTTTCTGCGCATGGCTTTCCCGTTCTTCGAGCTGGCGTCGTTTGCTGATGTCGCGGAAGACGATAATACCGCCGAGCACCTCTCCGGAATCGTCGCGAATCGGGGCTGCGGTCTGTTCGACCGGCACTTCCGTACCGCTGCGGGACACGAGCAAGGGCCGCTCGGGGACCGTGACAGTCATTCGTTCGCGTACGGCGAGGGCGATCGGATTCTCGACGGATTGCCGCCGGGACTCGTCGATGAGCCGCAGCACCTCACCGGCATTTTTGCCACGAGCGAGCTTGGCCGGCCAACCGGTCAACGCCTCCGCCACAGGGTTCAGGAAGATGACCCTGCCTTGACGGTCTGTGGCCAGCAGGGCGTCGCCGACGCTCGAAAGAGCGGAGGCCAGCAGCCTTCGGCCGCGCAACCAGGAATCCGTCAGCCACGTGATGCCAACGCTCAGCACCAAAAAGGAGAGAATCCTTCGCAAAGCAACCGGGGACGGATCGCGCGACAAACCGGAGCCGAAATAGTAAAAGACGAACACCAACGTGGCAAAGGCAGCCGATACGAATCCGCCGGTCCGGCCGTGGTACCAGGTGCTCAGCCAAACCGCCGCGAGGAACAGCAGATAGGCGTCGGGCGACAGAAACGGGCCGAACACGAAAGACAGCAAGACCGCCACCGCGGTCACCACGATGGCGAAAACGCTGCTGTGCAAAGGCGAACGCGGCATTTGGCTCATCGACGGTCCTGGCACCAATACTACACGGCCTCGGAGGCCGCTCGCTCCGGGTCATACAAGGACTGAGCGCCCGGCGGGCGCGTTTTCCAGCGGCGGTGAATCCACAGCCACTGGTCCGGATGGGAGCGGATTACGGCCTCCAGCACGCTTTGCACGGCCTGAGTATCGCGCACCGTATCTCCGGTCATAGGAACCGGCGGATAGAAGCGCAGCACGTAGCGCCGCTCCTCCGGATGCCAGAGGGCAAAACCGGGAATCACGGCCGCACCGCTGCGAGCCGCCAGGCGAGCGAAGCCGCCCGGGGCAGCCGCGGAAATCCCGAAGAAATCCACGAAGACACCGGTATCCAGGGACGTGTTCTGGTCGACGAGGATGCCCACGGCTTCATTTGCCGCCAGAGCTTTCAATATGGGGCGAGCGGGATCCCGCTTGGAGAGGATGCGGCTGCCGCAGAGCGCGCGGCGCCGCTCCACCAGGCGATCGAGGAGCGGATTATCCAGCGGGCGCACCACCACGTTCATGGGGCCCACTACCAAGCCGTAAGCGTACGCGCTCAGCTCCCAGTTGCCGAGATGGGCGGCGGCGAAAAGTATGCCGCGGCCGGCGTGCCGGGCGCTCTCTACGTGCTCGCGGCCCTCCAGCCGAATCCATTCGTCGAGATTCTCGCGGCGAATGGATGGCAATTTCGCCAGCGCGACCAGAACGCGCGCGAGGGAGCGGTACATGCTGTTGCGGATGGCCACCCGCTGCTGGGGTGGGAGTTCGGGAAATGCAAGGGAAAGATTGCGGTCAGCGACGCGGCCAAGACGGGGCAGCGCAAAGCTTATCAAGCGCACGTAGCCGCAGGCCAGCGCCTGAGCCAACCCCCGAGGAGCCCACTCCAGCGACTTCAGCGCCACCCAGGCGAGCGCGTACTCGGCGTAATTTCTGAGCCATGACCGCTTAAACGAACGATCCCCCGAAGGAGGCCTGGGCGGCGCGCCGTCGAGCGGCATGGTGTCACTCAATCCATCCGCCGCCCAGAACCAGGTCGTCCTGATAGAAGACCGCCGCCTGGCCTGGAGTGACGGCGCGCTGAGGCTCATCGAAACTCACCTCGACGCAATTCGGATTCCCCGCGCCCGCAGGCAGGATCCACGCAGGCGCGGCGGCATGCTTGTTGCGAATCTTGACCTGCGCGCGAACCGGCTGGCACAGATCGGCGAACGAAATCCAATTGACGTCCTTTACGAATGCGCGGGAACGAAGCAGTTCGTTGCCACTGCCCACTACGACTTTCCGCGTCCGCGGATCGGTGGCGATGACGTAGAGCGGCTCACCTGTGGCGACCCCCAGGCCGCGACGCTGCCCTACCGTGAAATGGTGGACGCCCTCGTGTTCGCCCAATGCGCGGCCATCGGTCGTAACGATGGAACCGCGCGCGGCAGAAAGCGCTTCGCCGCGCTCCTTCAGATATGCATCCAGAAACGTGGCGTAATCGCCGTTAGGCACGAAACAGATCTCCTGGCTGTCGCCCTTCGCCGCTACCGCAAGGTTCAGATCGCGGGCGAGTTCGCGGACCTCGGGCTTGGTCATTTCACCCAGCGGAAACAGCGTCCGAGCCAGTTGCTCTTGCGTCAAGCCGAATAGGAAATAGGTTTGGTCCTTCGCGGCATCCACGGCTCGCCGCAATTGATAGCGGCCGGATTCGGGGCAGCGCCGGACGCGCGCGTAGTGCCCGGTGGCGATCTGGTCCGCGCCGACGGCATCAGCCATTTCCAGGAACCGGTCGAACTTGATGTAGTTGTTGCAAAGCGTGCACGGGATGGGCGTGCGGCCCGCCAGATACTCCTCCACAAACGGCTTTACCACGCGCTCCTCGAACTGTTCTTCAAAATTGACCACGTAGTAGGGAATGCCGATCTGGCCGGCCACCCGGCGAGCGTCGTAAACATCATCCAGCGAGCAGCACCGGCCGGTTCCGCCTGCTTCGCCGGCGATTTCCGGCAAGCGGCGCTGGTTCCATAGCTGCATGGTCAGGCCGACTACACTCCGGCCCTGCCGTGCCAACAGCGCAGCCACAGTGGAACTATCGACGCCGCCGCTCATGGCGACGGCAATGGGCAACTCAGGCATACACCGAAATCCTGCGCAGGCGCGCCACCGCGTGCTCGAGCGCGCCGGCCAGCGCATCCACCTGCTCCACTGTATTCGAAAGGCCCAGTGAGAAGCGAATGCTGGCCCGGGCGCGTTCCGCGGGAAGACCCATTGCCGTGAGCACGTGAGAAGGAGTGACGGCGCCGCTCGAGCAGGCGGACCCGGTGGATACCGCAAACCCCATCAAATCGAGCGCAATTACCAGCGCCTCGCCGTCGATCCCATCGAAATAAATGTTCGTGGTGTTGGGGACGCGCCTTGCGACGGCGCCATTGACACCCGTACCGGGGATGCGGTCGAGCACGGCGGTCTCCAGCCGATCGCGCAGCGCCGCGATTGCAGTCAAATCCCGGCCGGCCGCAAAACCGCGCCCGGCCATTTCGGCGGCCGCGCCGAATCCCACGATCCCCGGCACGTTTTCGGTTCCGGGACGCCGGTCGCGCTCGTGATGGCCACCGAAGGTCGTGGCGTTCCACCGCGCGCCCTTACGGATGTAGAGCGCGCCGACACCCTTGGGCGCGTATAGCTTGTGCGCGCTCACGCTGTAAAAATCGACTCCCAGCGCCGCGACGTCGACGGGAATTTTGCCCAACGCCTGCACGCCGTCGACGTGAAACGGGATGCCTGCTTCGCGTGCAATATGGGCGATCTCGCCGACCGGTTGGATGGCGCCGGTCTCGTTGTTGGCGTGCATCACCGAGACCAGCACAGTCTCCGGGCGCAATGCGGCGCGCACCTTATCCGGGTCGGCCACTCCCGCGGCGCCGACCGGGACCCGCGTTATCTTGACGCCTTCGCGCTCGAGTTGGGCGGAAGCACCCAGGACGGCGGGGTGCTCGATGGCCGTGGTGATGATGTGACGCGGCTCCAAAGTGGCTCGGGCTACGCCCAGCAGCGCCATGTTGTCCGATTCCGTCCCCCCGCTGGTGAACACCACTTCCTTGGGGCTGGCATGAATGAGCGCCGCTACCTGCCGGCGGGCCGCTTCCATCTGTTGTTTGGCAGCCTGGCCGAAGGAATGAATGCTGGAAGCATTTCCGTAAGTTTGACCCAACGCCGACACCACGACCTCCAGCACCTCAGGAGATACCGGCGTGGTGGCGTTGTGGTCAAAATAGATATGCCGCACTGTGTTCATTCTAGCCCTGTAAACGCCCGAATCGATAGTTTGCGAAAAGGCCCCGGGGCGCCTGCTTCCGCCCGGCTCATGCCTGCGGGTAGGCCGGTGACAATGCGATGAACCGGACTGGCGCTTGCCGGGTACTAGCTCTAAAGTATGTCTTGTGGCTTGGCTACACTTTTGGCGTAAAATTCCAGGGCCGGGTCCAAAGGAAATTCCACGAAAGCTATAAATCCTAATATTGTAGGACGTGCTGCTCAGCTCGTGCGCACGCAAAGGATTTAATGGATACAAACGAGAATTTAAATCATTTTACTCCAGTTTCATGCAGAAACTTCCTTAAAGCTGTACTGGAAGCCTTATAGGATGAATCCGGACAACGAAAAAAGGAATTCAGAGATAGGTATTGCATCGCACTGCAGGTCGATGATACACTCGTCATGGATGGCATAGTACCGTCCATACGGCTGGCGAAATGGTAGCAAGCGTTCTGATTACCGTGGTTTCTCTGGTTTTATTGAGCTACTGGTTTCGTTACAGTTGCTTGTTGCTCTTGCGCAATCAGGCACAGTCGTCCAGTTTGGCGCAAAAGCAGGGGGATCTCGACCCGTTGCGTGAGGCCGTGGAGCGCGATTATCGCTTGCTGACGTATCTGTGCCGCCATGCGGCGGGCTTGGCCGAACAGTCACTGGAAGAGCGCATTCTGATACTGGATTATAAGCTGATGCGGACCTGGTATCGCTTGACCAGGACCCTGGCGCCCACCCAGGCACGTAACGCTCTTTCGGAAATGGCAGCTGTGGTGGCTTTCCTCGGTCAGAGGATTGATGAGCAAGGCGGTCTTCAAGCCGGAGCGAAGTAGGCTCCAGCTTCCCGTTTCCGGTCACTCCCACCGGACGCTGAACTGGCCGATCCTATTGTGAACGTCTGTAATCCGGATAAGCGGGCCGGTGAGGCTCGGCCAAAGGGTTCTTCTTCAAATCTTCGAGCGCGATGCTGACCGCCCGTTCCAGTTGCGGGTCGTGGCCTTCGGAGATAGTTTTCGGATCCAGTTCCACTTCGATGTCGGGGGCAACGCCAGTGTTCTCCGCGATCCACTCGCCGGAGGGACTGAAGATGCGAACATTGGGGGCGGTGACAAACCCGCCGTCCATCAGGTCCGGAAATTCTATGATCCCAATCAAACCTCCCCAAGTGCGTTTGCCCACTAGCGTGCCGGTTTTCGTGTAACGGAACATCCAGGGCATCATGTCCCCTCCCGAGCCGGCCATTTCGTTGATGATCATGACCTTCGGTCCGGGGATGGCGTTTGGAGTCCGGGTGATGGCGCCGTAGCGGAAGCTGTTAAGGGAAAGCAAGGGCCGGTTCAGAACGTTGATCACATAATCGGCCACCTGGCCGCCGCCGTTGAATCGCTCGTCCAGGATCAGACCCTGTTTGTCCACCTGAGCAAAGAAATACCGGTTGAAGCTGGCCAGACCGGCCGCGCCCGTATCGGGCATATAAACGTAGGCGAGCTTTCCCCCGCTGAGCGCCTCCACTTTACGGCGGTTATCTTCGATCCACGCCAGGTTGCGAAGGCCCTGCTCGCTGGCGACCGGTTCGACTGTGATCTCGCGGGCGTTGGCGCCGGACGGGTCCGGACTCACCTTCAAAGAGACAGGCTTTCCGGCTGTTCCCTCGAGCCATGCGGAGACGTCGTCCGAGGGTGAAAGCGGATGTCCCGCCACCTCGATCAGGTATTCGCCCTGGCCGACGGTGATGCCGGGGCCGCTGAGCGGCGCGCGCAGTTGCGGATTCCAGCTTTCGCCGGTATAAATACGCTTGAAACGATAATGCCCGTTGGCAATTTCGTAATCCGCGCCGAGAAGACTTCCCGGCACCGTTCGGCCGCGTGGCACGGTGCCGCCGCCTCCCCGCAGATGGCTTGAGGTTATGTCTCCCAGCATTTCCTGGAACATGTAGTTGAGGTCGTCGCGCGAGGCGAGGGTATCCAGGTAGGGCTCGTATTTCTTCTCCATCGCGGCCGCGTCGAGGCCGTGCAGGTTGGCATCGTAGAAATAGCTTCGCTCGATGCGCCACACCTCGCGGTACATCTGCTTCCACTCGGCGCGTGGATCGACACGCACCTCCATGCCCGCAAGCCCTAGGACGCCTTCACCGCTCTTGAGCGGCGCGTTGGACGGCGCTACGACCCACTGCGCCGGAGTCTCGGCCTCCGCGGCCGGCCCTGAGCCGGCCCGCTTGAGTTGCAATAGCATCTTCTCGCCATTGAAGGAAAGATCGAACGATTCGACGCCCTCGGCAAGGCGCTCTACTTTACGCGCCTTCAGTTCAAATTTAGAAAGAGTCTTGGGCTGATCGCCGTCAAGCACGGAAGATTCAGCCGGATCCTCGAGCAAATAGATCACTCCCGCGCGGCCTGCCGCGAGGCCGGAATAATTCTTCGCTGGAACCGGCAAGGCTACGATGCGCTGCGGCATACCCGTGAGGTCGACATGCACCGGTTTGGGCGCCGTCTCTTCGCTTTTGGCCTCCGGCTTGGGGACCCCGGGTTTCTCCTCGTCGCTCTCCGGCACCACGGGAGAGGCAACGCCCGCGGGGAGCACCAGGGCATAGACACTGCGCGTCACGGAGTGCTCGTCGCTGGTCATATCGAGCGGATGGGAACCCGGGCCGTAGTTCGTACTCGCGGTGAAATAAAGGTACTGCCCGTCGCGGTCGAATGCCGGGTAACGCGCATCGCTCATTCCATCGGTGACCTGGGTACTCTGACTGCTATCGACCGAGTAGAGTTCGATCGCATGCAAGCGGTTTGGGAGAAATTTGGCGTAAGCTACCCACTTCGAATCGGGCGACCAGGCTATGTCGCGTTCGAGAGGCCCTAACGGATAGAAATAATCGGTATCCACCTTGGTAAGCCGGCCCGAATCGATATCCAGGCGCCACAGGTTGAGTTGGTTATCGCTGAACGCGATCTGCTTGCTGTCGGGCGACCACCGTGGCTCGAAATAGAAGGCCGAATTGCCTGCTAATGGAAACTTTTTGCCTTCTCCCGTCCCGGTTTGTGGCTTCACATGCAGCGCGTACTGCCCCGAGTCATCGGAGAAGTACGAGATCCACTGGCCATCGGGCGACCAGGCCGGCGTCCGTTCCATCACGCCCGGCGTTCGCGTCAAATTGCGGATGTCGCCCTTCTCGGCGGGAGCCGTGAGAATCTCGCCGTGTGCCTCGAAAACGGCGCGCACCCCTGTGGGAGAAATTCGACCGTAATGAATCTCTTTTTCCACACTCTGCATGCGGGGCCGGACCTCGCCCAGGTCGGCCTCGACCTGGATGGACACGGGCCGGCTCTTGCCGGTCCGCAAGTCGTACACCGAGACTTGGCCGAACTGCTCGTAGACGATGCCGTCCGGCCCGCCGCCCGCCGACCGGATGTCGGCCCCGGTGTTCTTGATCAGTTCCGCGACAGCCTTCGTGGCCGGATCGTAGCGGAATAGCGTCATGGAGCCATTGCGGTCCGAAAGGAAATAGATCTTATCGCCAATCCACATGGGATTAATGTCGTTGGAATCGGCCCGCGGTATCTTTTCAGTGTTGAGGTCCTCGAGATTCGCAACCCACAGGTAGCTCGCTTCGCCCCCCCGATAGCGCCTCCAGGCCACCCAGCGCTCCGGCGTGCGGCCGAATTGGCCGCCGTCGAGCGGCGCATAGGCTAAGCGACGTCCATCGGGCGAGTAAGCGCCGCTGAAAGCCATAGGCAGGGGTAAGGCTTGGGCCAGCCCGCCATCCTTACCGACGCTGAACAATTGCGTGTACCGCGGAGCGATACCCTGCCGGTTGGAGCGGAACAGGATCCGCTGGCCGTCCGGTGTCCATCCGACCGCGTAATCGGGGCTCGGGTGATACGTGATGCGCTTGGGCACGCCCCCGGCAGCCGGTATCGTGTAAACATCAACATTGCCGTCATATTCGCCTGTGAATACGATGGTCTCCCCATCGGGCGAGAAAACCGGCAGAGTTTCAATTCCGATACCGGTAGTCAGACGAACGGCCGTTCCGCCTTCGCGGTTCACCGTCCAGAGGTCACCCGCATAGGCAAACGCAATCCGCGTACGACTCAAAGCGGGACTGTGTAGCAGGGTTGTCGCGCTCGCGCCAAATGCAACGTGAGCGGCGAAAAGGCACAGGGCAAGCAACAGCAGGAGCCTGATTTTCCGCATGGAAGGGTGCACCTCTCAAATATCTGATTTTCGCCGGGCAGGCGTTTCACTATTTTGCAACGCCGGCAGCATAAACTGCCCGCGCCGCAACTGCGTTATTCCCACTCGATGGTGCCGGGCGGCTTGTGCGTCAGATCGTAGAACACGCCGGCGATGCCCGCCAGAGCCAGTAACCCTCCGGCGATCTGTTCCAGCAAAGGTTGCGGCATGGGCGCTGATCGCGCCGTCATGCCATCCACCGACTCCACCGGCCGCAGAACGACGGAGTCCGGCGCTTCGCCCGTGCCCAGCGGGATCAGAATCACCGGGAATTGCCAGACCCGGCCGTCGAAGCCGCTTTGGTGGCAAAGGCAGCGCACTATGGCGTCGGCCTTTCGCAGGCGTTCGATCCGGCCGCCGGCGAGCGAACATGCACGAACCGACATGGCCGAAAGCGGCGCATGCACGGCCACCTTGCCGATAACGCGGTTGACTCCCGAGAGACGGTTGATCAGCTCTGTGCCGGCCTCATGGTCAAGCCGGTCAATGGCGAGAACGGCGGCATAGCTGCGCTCATCGCCCTGCACACCGACCGAGTGGACAGGAACGACCCAACCGTCGGAGGTTGCGCGCACGGGCGCATCGCATCGGGAGCAAAGGCACCGAATCGCAAGGCCCGGACCCGGGAATGGATGCCGGTCTAGTAGCTCGGCGGGCAAGCCGAGTTCGCGGCCGACGGCGCGAACTTCGTCCTTGTATAACGACTTCAGGGGCTCGACCACTCGGCCGGCTTCGAGCAGTTTCTGAATGCCGGCCACACGGTTGTGATGCGTCTTGATGAGCGAAGCTTTCGCGGTGCCGCCGGATTCGATGGTATCGGGATAGATGGTCCCCTGCCCCAGAATCCAGTCTTCCTCCTCCAGACGGCAAGCTTCGATCACTCTTTCTTGAACGCGCACGAACTCTTCGCCGATTATCCGGCGTTTCTCCTCGGGGTCGGT
>Ga0307479_10002814_pt1 | contig 15780 bp, 10 predicted proteins | sample atmos_gasesECM4C_FD_203743 | JGI IMG/M metagenome (GOLD analysis project Ga0307479, IMG submission 203743) | Hardwood forest soil microbial communities from Morgan-Monroe State Forest, Indiana, United States - atmos_gasesECM4C_515 | ecosystem: Environmental > Terrestrial > Soil > Temperate... | reverse complement strand
TGCCTTGCGGAACGGAAGGCGCGGGAAGTCCTGGGATTGGCGTGAGGTTCAAGCCTGAGACCTCACAGTCGTACGTGGTGTGAGCGGTCCCAGGGCGCCCATGAGCGGAGACGGTGGCGGTCACCTGTAGGCGGCCGATCTGGACAAGGCCAGCGATGTTGATGCCGTGCGCGGTCGACACCGCTGACGCGACCGAGCCTTGTGCGGAGGTACGCGAGACGCTCGCCGACGCGGATGTGTCGTGAACGGAGATCGGCAGACCCAAGCTGGCCTGATTCGACTGTGCCTGACCAGTCGCTTGGGGAGCCCCGGTCGTGAAGCTGCACTGTGCCGACGCCGCGCCTGGCGCGGACACCGGCAAGGTGAGGGCGGGGCTCGGGCTGGCGGACGGTGAAGGCGGAGGCGGTTGGCCAATCTGCACCGAGTTGTCGGCCGTACGCAGGCCGGGACTGCTTCCGCTGTCGTCGCAGGCGGCAGGCCGATACGGCAGTGCCTGGCCGCTGACGTATGGCGCGACCTGCGAGGGCACGGCACATCGGTCTGTCATCCCACCCGTGGTCGGGTCCTTGACCATGCATTGCTGGGGATCGGGCTGACCCGCTGCGTTCAGGACGTATCCCACCTCGGAATCGACGGTGGGACCCGGACTGGCCACGTTGCTTGCGGTCTCGAGGTCCTGCGCGGACGCTCGGTCAGTTTCGCCGGCGATGGCCTGTGCCCGCACCTCCGCCGCGTCCAGAGAAACAGCAGGAACCTCCGCGAAGGTGGCTCGTCGCGTCCCCGCATGGCAGAAGGCGGTGTACTGAGGGGGCTGGGGCGGATTCGAGAGGGCTGGCAGCCCTGGGATGGCGGTGAGGATCTGCGTGTAGAGGGTGGATGGTGAGCACGTGAGTGTTCCCGTCCCTGTGGACGCGAAGGTGAGAGGACCCTCAACGCCACTGGGGGCCATTTCGTACCGGACACCGTATGCCGATGCTTGCGCGCCGGCATTGGCAGAGGTCAGACCTGCAGCCTCAGGAATGTTGGACGTTGCAGTGTCCGGATCCCCGCGGCTTCCGATCTGCGCAGGCGGAAGGCCGACGTGGTAGACGTCGATCTCCGACTGCTTGGCGTGGAGGCCGGAGTTGCAGGGGGTCGCGGCCCAGGGCAGACTGTAGATCCAGAGGTTCTGGCGGACCGGATCGTAGCCCATTACGCTCGCCGTGGAGAGCTTCGGATCACCGGTCGGGATGCCGTAGCTGGCATTCCCGATTGTCGCCGCTTCCGTGATCTGGAAGGTGTTCTCACTCGACAGGCGGTTTTGGCACAGGGTGCCATCGGGTTGCCGCCCGTCCAGTGTGTAGGCCGAGTCCTGCGTGAAGACCCGTCCTGTCGCCTGGTCGGCACCGAAGCCGATGAAGTCGTAGTGCACGTTGGTGTTCGCGGCCGGCTGGAACAGGGTCGGCGCACCGACGAAATGCTGCGTATGCGTGTCGAAGATGTACGAAGCCCAGCCTGCGCCCGACGGGACGACGGCAAAGACCCGTTCGATCGGCTGCTGCGGAGTGCCGGGGATCCAGATCGCGTCAGCGCCACTGGTCCCCGTCACGATGCCTGCGTAGAGCTGAACCGTGCCGTTGTACAGGCACGCTCCGGTGGCCGTGACGCAGCCGGTGAGGTTCCTGGAGTCCGGCGGCAGTTGAAGGCTCATGACAGCGCCGCTTCCCTGAGCTCCACCCAGTCCGTTGATGTAGGCGGCCTGGAGCTGGCAGAAGGTGTACAGATGGGTGCCGTCGAGAGACAGACCCACGAGCTCTCCAGCCGTGTTGGCGATACCGTTGGAGCATCCCTGGGGAGAGTCCTGCCAGAGAACGTGGCCATTGCTCGCATCTATGGCGACAGCGGAGAACGACCTGCTCTGCGGTCCAGTCACGACGTACAGGATGTCGTCCTTGCTCGAGTACGCCATGCCCCAGCTCTGGTCACCGCTGAACGCCGAAGGCAGTAGGTACTGCTTTGGAGGTGTCTGACCTGTCTCGTCGTAGACATCGATGGCGTTGGCGCCGCCCACGAAGACGTGCCCGTGAAATGGATCGACGGCCCATTCCTTCGGGTTGACGTTCTCGTGAGGCGCGCTGCCAACCGGCTTGAAGCTGTCCAGGTCGTACGACACAACGCTGCCAGCGTGTCCGCTCACTGCGTCCAAGCCCAGTGCCACGGCGGCGCGGCGGTTGACCGGATCGATCACCACCCCGCTGGCGTCCGCACCATATCCGGAAGGGAGCGCGACGCGAGCGACGAGGCTCATGTCGGAGCTGGCGACACCATGAACGGCGGTGATGGCGCCGAGCCACCCGACCGCTCCGAGCGAACCAACTACTCCGATAGTGGACGAAGCCAGGAATCGGGCGACGCGCCGGCGGGCCTTCTGTCGTCTCATGGTGTCTATCGTCCCCTCGTGGCCGAAAGATGCCCTGCAGTTCGGAGGCGTCGCAGGGAGACGTGAAAGGTGCGGGCGGCCTTGACGACCGCCCGCACCAACCATTGAATCAGGTTGTCTACTTGGTCAGTGGATCAGCCGACGCCGGCCGTCACGACCGTGGCGGTGAACGCCGTCACACCGGCGACGCAGTTGCCGGCAGCCGGCGCGATCTGGACCACGCCCACAACGGTCCCGCTGTCCTCACCGGACGCGCTGCCCACCACGACGCCCAGGCTGGCGACGAAGGTGATGCCGTACTTGATGGTGGTCGTTGGCGCGGTGGGCTCGGGCTCGCCGCCCAGGGTCGCGGTGTCGCCGGCGCCAAGAACGGCGCCGCCACCGGTCGTCCCGGTGCCGCAAACGATGTTCGCGTAGGTGCCGGTGGCGTTCACGGTGCAGCCCTCAGCCTCGGCGTCCACGTCGGTGCTGACCTCAAACGCAACCTCGCAAAGGGGGGTTCCGGTCACCGGCGCGTTGTTCTGGCTGAACGAGTAGGAGCCGCTGCCACCCACGAGCTGGACGTTGACGCCGGTGGCCGTGCCCTGGAAGACAACAAGCTGGACACCGGCGGCAGAGACGGGGGCCATGGAGATGCCGGCCGCGGCGACGAGGGCGCCGGCGGTGCTGAGGAGCTTGAAACGCAAATTCACTGTGATAACCCTTTCTTTCCCTGACGATTGCGGGCGGCCAGATCTTTCGGTGTACCGGCCGTCCACTTCCCTATCCTTGTGAAGGCAGATCCCTTCCGTTCGTCGCTAGGCGCGCCCTCCAACCATTCGTCATTCACCCTCCGAGGGAAGTCGGACCGGGCAGTCTTGGCGTTACAACGGCTGCTCGGTTGCACCTGGTTCCGAACACCTGTTCCCGAGCGCCGCGGTGGAGCGGACCCTCTACGTGGTCGACACGACGGCGAGGGTTGCTGTGAACGACGTCACGCCACTCACGCAGTTGCCCGAAGCGGGAGTGATCTGCACCACCCCTCCCAAGGTGCCGCTGTCCTCACCACCGGTCGCGGTGCCCAGCACAACCCCCACGCTCGCGACGAAGGTGATGCCGTAGCTGATCGTCGTGAACGTCCCGCCCTCGGGCTCGCCGCTCAGCGTCGCAGTGTCAGACGCGCCGTTCAGGGCGCCACCACCGGTCGTCCCGGTGCCGCAGATGATGTTCGCGTAGGTTCCGCTGGCGTTCAGGCTGCAGCTCCCAGCCACCTCGGGGCCGAGGTCGTCGGTGCCGACCTCGGCCACAACCTGGCAAAGGGGGGCTCCGGTCACCGGCGCGCTGCCATAGTTGAACGCGTAGGAGCCGCTGCCGCCCACAAGCTGGACATTCACGCCTGTCACAGTGCCCTGGACGGCGAGCGCTTGGGCGCCGGCGGCGGCGACGGGCATCATCGACAGACCGACCGCAGCAGCAAAGATGCCGGCGGCGCTCAGGAGCTTGAAACGCAGATTCATCGTAATAATCCCTTCCTTGGACAATGACGGCGTGCACTCGATTCGTAGCCGGTCCATTCGGTTGATCGGTGACCTTGATTGCTGCCATCCGGGTTCCTATATTCAACTCTTCCAGGCACGCCCTCCACACTTGTCGGGTTGGTCGCTCGTCGACGCTCTGAGGCCGCCATGGCTGCGCTTACGACTGGGACACGTACGTCATGCCGCCCGTCAGTCCGGTCGACGAGGTCCCCGGCGATGGGCAAGCGATGAGGGCAGCCGGATTCGACCACCCTAGAACGACCACTGCATTGAACGCGTTGCCCGTGACGACCATCGTGGCCGTCCCAGGTCCGGCCACGATGGTGGCGCTGGCAGCGGGTTGTGCATTGGGAAGGCCGGTGCTCCATGACAGGGAGCCGAAAAGAGTCCCGGTCCCGCCGGCGCACGACATGTTCAGCGAGCCGCTGATCGAGAGCGACACGACATTGGCGCCCGCATTGCCCACACACGTTCCCGACCCCGCAACGGTGAGGTTCACCGACGAGCTGGTGAGCTGTATCGGCGGCGTCGCGGACAAGGTCAACCCAGGACCACCGAGCGACGGGAACACGCACTCACCTGCAAGAGTGGGAACGAACACGTCCGTCGAGGCTGCCGCGGCGTTCAGAGGACACAGCAGGACCACGCCCATCACCAGGGACGCAAGGTACCAACGCCACATTCGGCGCACGCGCGCTTTTTTCACGCAGCTGGCATCGCTCTCCATGTCTTTCCTTCCCGAGCCAAGCAGTCCGCCGTCCTGACGCTTCAGCAGTCGTTCCCCCGACGACGTCTGTTACGAACTGCCGCGCTCGGGCCCCCTCGTCGCTTACACCCTGCCGGCCATCAGCACGCCGACCGCCAACGAAGACCGCCATCGGCGGAGCAGCGGATGCCGAAGTCTCCGACGCCGTCCGGGACCGACAGCGCACCGAGCAGATGGCCGTCCGGCAGCATCGCCATGCTCGCAAAGTCCAGGTAGCCGGCCAATCCTTCGCCGGAAAGCCGCTGGAACGAATGGCCCCCGTCGGCTGACGCCAGAAGCAATGGTTGCCTCGCGGATGGCGACCCGACCCAGCCGCCGACGATAACGTCGCCACCGGTCGTCGCGCGTGCCCCGAAGGCGACGGCGGACAGCACCCCGTCGGCCGGGGCGAGCGCCGTGACGAAGGAACCTGCGTCGTCGTACGAGATGACAACCGTGGCGCCCCTGATCGCGGCGAGCGTGTGATCGGCTGCCACGGCGGGCGAGGCGACCAAGCGGAACCCCAACTGCCCGGGGAAGGCCGAGGACACCTGGCACGCCTGGAGGGAGCATCGGAGCAGGACCCCGTCCTGCTGGCCCGGGGCCATCGCATCGACCTGTTGGGCCGCCACCGCGACCTCGGAGCTCGTACCGAGGAACGCCACATCGGTCACGGTGGTGACCCCCGGCGGCAGCGTGGGTCCCGGGGAAACCAGGCCGGAACCGGCGTCGTAGAACGTCAGGGGAACGGTACCGAGGAGCAGATGACTGGCCCCGGGGGCGGAAGCGGGATCCATGGCGGCACTGGTCGTCCCGGGAGCGACGACGTGGAACTGCCCCGTGCCTCCATCGCTCCGGGCCAAGCCCCCCTCCCCGACAGCGAACAGCGTCGGGTCAGCCGGAAAGGCGGGCGGGAGGAGGAGGCGGCCACCCTGGAACCCCACGGTCGGCTGCGGATGCCAGGACCCGCCGCCGTCATGCGAGACGAACAGCACCTGGCACAAGGACGTGCAGTTGTGGGCATCCGTCCCTGAGGCGAAGACGGTCCGGTCCTGCTGGTAGTCCGGTGAGACGGTCATGGCCGAGAACCCGACGTCTTCTTGGTTGGCATTCTGCGCAGGCGATACCACGTTGATGAGAGCCGGCACCGGACCACCCGACACCGAGCCCCCTGAGGACCTGTTGCCGGGCGTCGTATGGGACGGAGCCTGCACTCCGTTGCTTCCGTTCGGGGCTGGTCGAGCCAGCCGCACGCGGTCCGGAAGACCGGCCGCGGTCGTATTGCTGGCAGCCGTAGCAGCCGGAGCCACACGCGGGGTCAAGCCAGCACTTGGGTCGTGCGCGAGAGCGGCAACGGCCAGAACCGGCACCAGGGGTGCCAGTGTAGCCACCTGCGCCCATGTCGACTGGGTCGAGACGGACTGCGCCATCCCGACAAGGCGGCGGCCCGTGTCTGTGAGGCGGGCGTGCAGCCGCGAATAGAGCGCCCTCCCGGCGGAAGGCACGACCAGCACGGCGCTGGCAATGCCCTTCTCGAGCGCGGAGAGCACGTCACGGGCACGACGCCGGGCCCGAAGGGCCATGATTCGCGCATTCCCTTCCGAAACGCGCAGTCGGGAGGCGACCTGCTCCACGCTGAAGTCGGCGAGGTAGCGAAGGGTGAGGAGTTCGCGGTCATTGGGCTGAAGCCGTGTGAACAGGGACTCGACGAGCATGCGCTGCCCGACCAGCGCCTCTGGATCGGCCACCACGGCCTCGGCAGCCGGAGGCACTCCGGCAGGGAGCAACTGCTGCTCGCGCAGCCGGCGCCGGTAGAGGTCCTTGCACTCGAAGGATGCCGCCTGGATGAGCCACGCCTCGACATTCCGGACGTCATCGCCGGCGCGCTCGATGAAGCGCAGGAACGCATCCTGCGCGGCGTCCTCGGCGTCGACCTCCGACTGGGTGCGCGACCGGCAGTATCGTCGGACCGCATCGACGCACGCCTGAAGCGCGCCGTCGGCAGGGCGGGAGCGCCGGGCAGCCAAAGAGGACCCCTCGAGATCCTTCACGGTGTCTCTGCGGCTCGGCACGTCACCGTCGGCCGACCTCTTCCCCATCCAGGACCCCCAACAGGTATCGCAACCAACCTGACGGTACAGACGCGGGGTGGCACGCCTTTCTTGCGACGCTGTAACGGGACGGGGTCCCTGGACGAGTACCTTGAGGGCCTGGACCGGGCATGGCGCAGCCGTGTCGACGGGGTCCGCCGCCACGAGTCCAAGACGACCCAAGGGAACAAGGGATGAAGGGGGCCACTCCGCACTCCGATCGTCTGGCGCCGTCCGTGGGACCCAGCAACGCTGTGGCCCCGGCGCGATTGAGGCGTCTGCGGTTGAGCGGAGTGGCCTTCATCGGTCTGCTCGCCGCCGCAGCCGGTAGTTCTGGATCCGCGTTCGCCGCTACGCCGACCCCTTCGCCACAGCCACCACTCCCCTCGGCGATCGGCAATCAGTCGGTCTTCTGGCTGGCCGTCTCGCCACTCTACAAGGACACCGGTCTGGTCCTTGCGACGACGAGCGGCAACAGCCAGCACCTCTGGGTCAGCCACAACGGTGGCTCCACGTGGGGACAGGCAGCCGCCAAGGGTTGGAACGGCGGCCGCCCCGTGGTCGCCGCGGACGGCTCGGGTCACGAGCTCATCTACTCGGACTCCGGACAGGAACTCGATCGGAGCACGGACGACGGCGAGACGTGGAGCCGCGCCGGCGGCTCGGGGACGCCGACGCCGGCGCCCGGGTATGCGAGCAATCACACGGTGGCTGTGGCAGGCACGAGTGACTACCTGCTACGAGACACGAGCAGCAGCCCCGTGACCGGTTCCGGTGGAGCGGTGAGAGACATCTCGTTCGCCTACGCTCCGGGCTTTCCATCGAGCGGCCGATTCACACCCGCGCTGCTGTCGGCCGGAGACAAGCAGCACGGCCTTCCTGTGATCCAGCAGTGCGATGCCCATCTGACGTGCCAGGGCAGTGCCACCCTGGCCGGCGCCACGACGTTCTCGCTGCCTGTCTCGCTGGCAATGTCGAGCACATACGCTGATGACGGTGTCGTATTCGCGCAGTCCGGCAAGGGCCTCTACAAGTCGACCAACGGTGGCAACAGCTTCTCGCCGCTCGCAATCCCCGCCACAGCCACCACGGCCAACACCGCGACTCCCATGATGGCGGTGGCACCGGGGTACAGCGAGAACGGGCCAACCAAGACGCTGTTCGTCGCGGTGTTCGAGATCTTCCCGGATCCGAAGAATCCGCGCACAGGGGGCGGCATCTACAAAAGCGCGGACGGGGGCACGACCTGGTCGGTCGTCGGCTCACCCAGTCCCATGGACAACGGTGCAATGACGGTTGCACTCGCGCCGGATGGACGCCTGTTCGCCAGCTATCTCAGCACCCACGGGTCGGGCCTGCTCTGCAGCGTCGATGGGACCTCGTGGCAGGCGAGCTGTCCCAGCGTCGGGTCGTACCATGGCCCACAACCCGCGGGCGAAACGCACGCCAAGGCGACAGCCTGTGCCGCCACCCCTTGCCAGCCGAACAGCGCAGCAGGAGGCGCTCAGGCGACGCCCGCGCCCGTGGGCAATGGTGATGGCGCGAGCGGAAAAGGGGCAGGCGGAAACGCCGGCAACGCGCTCACCGGAGCGAGCGGACAACAAGGGCAGAACAACGCGACATCAAAGGCACGCCCCTTTCTCCTCGTTGCCATCGGCGTCGCTGGCCTGCTCGCCGTCCTCCTCGGCGCGCGGGCGATCGCGGGAAGGCTAAGACGCCAGACCTGACGTCGAACGCAGCCGGCTACGCCGGCCGGGGCGGCCGCTCGCCGAACAGGGCGCGCCCGAGGCGGACGATGGTCGCCCCCTCCTCCACCGCGACCTCGTAGTCGTCGCTCATCCCCATGCTCAGCTCCGGCAGGGCGACGCCGAGGCGCTGCTGCAGGTCGTCGCGCAGGGTGCGCAGGCGGGCGAAGGTGGGACGGGCCAGGTCGGGATCGGGGACCGGCGGAGCCATGGTCATCAGGCCGCGCAGCCGCAGCCGCGGGCCTGCGGCGAGGACACTGCGCACCACCTCCTCGAGCTGCTCCGGTGGGACGCCGGTGTGGCCCGCGATGCCCGTCAGCTCGGCCTCGACGAGCACGTCGAGCGGCGGCAGCTCCTCGGGACGGCGGCTGCTCAGCGCCTCGGCGACGCGCCCGCCGTCCACCGAGTGGACCACGTCGAAGAGCGTGGCGGCGCGGTTGGCCTTGTTGGTCTGCAGGTGGCCGATGAGGTGCCAGCGCAGGCCTGGTGGTCCGGCGATCGCCGCCAGCGCCGGCACCTTGGCCGCCGCCTCCTGGACGCGGTTCTCGCCCAGGTCGCGCACCCCCAGGGCGACCATCTCGGCGACGCGCGACGCTTCGACCGTCTTGCTGGCAGCGACGAGCAACACGGCCCCGGGGTCGCGGCCGGCGCGCTCGGCGGCCGCGGCGATGCGCCCGCGCACCGCCGAGAGCCGCTCGGCGAGCGGTGCGCTGACGCCCTGTGCGCTTGTGGCCACGTCGGCCGAGTCTACGCGGCCACCCGCGACCACAAGCGCCTCCGGGGAGCTCAGTCGTCCCGCTGCTGCTGGTAGGAGACGACCTGCTGGAACGTGGGCCGGTTCACCCAGGGCATGCCCGGCACGGTGCCGACGCCGACGGCGCTGAACTGGATGTCATCCGCCGCAGGATTGCACTGTGCTGCATTCGTATTGCTCCGGCTGCAGGTCCAGGTGCTGGGATCGGCGCTGCCGTACGCGCTGCTGAGCTGATCCAGTGCGCCCTGCAGCGCGTCCTGCACAGCGGTCTGGCAAGCGCTCAACGAGCCGCTGCCGCAGTAGCTCTGCGAGAAGCCGTTGGCGATGGCGGGATTGACGGCCTGGCGCAGCGCGCGCTGCAGGTATCCCTCCCAGCCGCCGTCGTATGACGAGCCGGTCGGCCCCGGCGGGTTGTTGAGGGCCATGATTCCCTGCAGCTGCGCGAACGTCCCGCCGTCGAGCGAGGGGTCGAACACGGCGTGGGCGAGCCGCGGGTAGAACGCGTCCATGATCGCCACAGCGTTGCCCTGCTCGTAACTGCCGGTGCCACTGCGGTCGCGACGGTGCGCGCCTGGGACGCTGCCGCTCCATGCGGGATCGACGACCCACTGCTGCAGGATCGACAACGCTTGCGACTGCTGCGCCGTCAGCGACGCGCCGCTCAGCACCGCGGCGATCTGTGGCACCAGCTGGGCGCCGTCGAGGTCGACCGAGCCGCCGTCCTCCATGGCATTGACGACGTCGGTGGGCGTCGCGTTGCGCGTGCTGAGGATCGCCTTCAGGCGGTCGGCCAGCGACTGCACGCGGTAGACGGGTCCGTAGGCGAACTGGTTGTCGGCGGCGGAGAACCCCGGCGCCGGCTTGTTGTTCCAGTTGGCGAAGAAGCCGCTCGCGGGGTCGATGGTGCGGGGGTGCGGGTCGGCGGCGCTGAGGTCACCGGGAGCGAAGCCCTGCCAGTCCCACTGTCCCGTCCCCCACACCGGGAAGTTGGGGTCGACGTTGGGATTGCGGATGGGCAGCTTGGCGCTCTGGTAGTAGGCGACGTGCTTGGCGTCGACGTACGTCCAGTTGAACGTGCCGGTCTCCTCCCCTGCTGCGCGCTGGAAGTCGGTGGGGCCGTGGATGACGTCGGGGTCGTTCCACTCCAGGAACGCGGGCGCGGCGCCGAGCTCGTCGAAGTACGTCGAGCGCTCGATCGACACCGCGACGGGAATCGCGATGCCGCTGCTCGGATCGACGGCCGTGGTGCGCCCGGCGACCGGGCCGTGCACGGTGCGCTCGATCTGGATGGTCACCACCGCCGGCGGGTTGGCTCCGCTCGCCGTGGGCTTGGCCACCTGGCGGTCGGTGCGCTCGTACATCGGCGTGCACACGCCGTTGTAGACGTACGCAGTGCTTTTCAGTGTCGCCGCGCTGCCGTCGGGGTTGCAGAGCTTCTCGATGCGCTGGTCGATGATGTCGGCGCCGGCGCTGGTCGCGCTCCACGCGTAGTCGACGCCACGGCCCAGCTCGACGAACACCTCGGTGCCGGGGAAGGACACGCCGCGCGCCTGCAGCCCGGGCCCGTGCAGGTCGACCTCGTGGAGGATCTCCGGCGCGAAGTAGCCGGTCTGCGGGCCGAACACCGCGATGGGATGGCCGGTGGCGCTGTGCGCGGCGGTGACGATGAGCTCGTTGCTGGCATGGGGCAGGTTGCTGGGCACGAGTGAGCTGAGGTCGATGGTCACCGGGCCGACGACGATCTGGCCGAGGCCCGTGTTCTGCGCCGGCAGCGGGCCGCCGTTGCAGAAGTCGGTGGTCGGCGCGGCGGTGGGCATGGCCCTCGAGTTCGGGTCGACCGTGGCCGGAACCTGCTCGTAGTTGAAGGTCGTGGTCAGGCTGGTCTGCGCCTCGGGGTCGTTCTGCTCGCGCAGGTCATGCCAGATCGCCGAGCCCTTGGTGGCGCCGTAGCGGCTGGTCAGGTCCTGGTACAGCAGCGCGCTGTTGACCTCGTTGCCGCCGCCGACGGCGAAGATCGCCTGCACCAGCGTGGCGGTGGCGACGACGTCGCGCACCGTGAAGGGCGCGGGCACCACCTGCAGCGCGGGGTACTCGACGGGCAGCAGGGTCGGGTTGGCCAGCGCCTGCTGGATGTAGGCGTTGACGCCGTCGACGTAGGCCTGCCCGTCGGCGACGACCTGGGCACCCTCGGTGGTGACGTGGCCCGCGATGGTGATCGGCCGCGTGTAGCGCTGCGGGAGCAGGTCGACCTGCTGCTGCAGCTCGGCCTCGCTGTAGCCGGCGACGCGGTCGATGCCGCAATCCATGGCCAGGGTCGCCGGCGAGGGGCCGACGAAGCTGCTCAGCTGGCCGCGGCCGTAGTGGCGGAGCACGTCCATCATGAAGAGGCGGTCCTCGGCCGACGCGTAGCCGCTGCCGAACTCGGTGTCGTACCGCGTCGTCCCGAAGATGTGCGGCACGCCGAACTTCGCGTCGCGAACGATCTCTGTGCCGGGATGCAGGGGCACCGTCTCCACCCTGTCGCCGGGCTGGACGCTGCCGTAGAAGCTCGCGTCCTTGTAGTAGTTGAGGATGTCGGCGGCGCTGAGGTTGGGCGCCGCCTTGATCAGGTCGGCGTACATGGCCCGCTGGTCCTGGGTGTGCGGGGCCGGGCCGAGGCCGGCCTCGAAGCGGGCGAAGTCGGCGGCGTTGTACAGCCCGCTGCTGCCCGGCGGCACGATGTTGAGCGCGTTGCCGACCCCGCAGTCGGGGAAGGGCGCGCCCACCGGACCCTGCTTGACGACGCAACCGTTGTCGGCCTGCGCCGCGTGCAGCCCGGCGGGGATGGCGGCGGCGGGAACCAGCAGGAACGCGGCCAGCGCTACCCGCCTGGTGCGCCTGCGGGCGCGTGCCTCCACGGTGTTGCTGGGCTTGCTCTCCACGGACGGACCTCCGCCAACCACGGGCGACCGGCGATCGGCCGCCTCCCTTCCAACGAGTGCCACGGAGCCTACACGACGAGCACTTCGGTGCGCCAGCGCGGATCGTGCGGTTCCGAGGTGGAGCGCAGCGCTACTTGCCCAGGTTGAGCGGGAGCTCCTCCTCGGGCTGGCCCGGACGGGCGCGGGCGGGACGGCGTGGCGGCTGGGCGCGCGTCCCTGGCGGGTGGGAGAGCAGCTCCTCCATGACGCCACGCACGTCGTTGACGTCGCGGAACTGGCGGTAGACCGAGGCGAAGCGGATGTAGGCGATCTCGTCCACGTCGCGCAGCCGGCGCATGACCTCCTCGCCGATGGCCGGCGAAGGGATCTCGGCGACGCCGCGTGCGCGCAGCGCGTTCTCGACGTCGTCGACCAGCTGCTCGATGGTGGCGCGCTCGACGTCGCGCTTCTTCGACGCCATGAGCAGCCCGTTCACCAGCTTGTCGCGGTTGAACTCCTCACGACGGCCGTCCTTCTTGATCACCAGCAGGGGGACGTTCTCGACGCGCTCGTAGGTGGTGAACCGCTTGTGGCAGTTCAGGCACTCGCGGCGGCGGCGGATCGCGCCGGTCTCGGTGTCGCGCGAGTCGACCACCTTGCTGTCGATGTGGCCGCAGTAGGGGCACTTCATGGGCGTGGCGGGCCGGGGTGCAGCGCGCGTGCCCCCGGACCCACAAAGCTCAGCGGCGGTCTCGGAGGAAGGCCGGAATGTCGAGGTCGTCGGCGCGCAGCGTCGAGTAGGAGGGCACGCGCTCCTGCATGGGACGCACCACCGGCTCGTAGGCGACGGTGCCGTGCACGTCGATCATGCCGGTGAAGCCGGTGGCGATCACGGTCACCTTGACCTCGCCCTGGAGCCGCTCGTCGATCACCGTGCCGAAGATGATCTGCGCCTCGGGATCGGCCGACTCGGCGACCATCTGCGCGGCCTCGTTGACCTCGAACAGGGTCAGGTCGGGACCGCCGGTGATGTTGAGCAGGATGCCCTTGGCGCCGGCGATCGTCGTCTCCAGCAGCGGCGAGGCGACGGCGTCGCGCGCGGCGTCGGCGGCACGGGTGTCGCCGTTGCCGAAGCCGATGCCCATGAGCGCCGCGCCCTGTCCCGACATGATCGCCTTGACGTCGGCGAAGTCGAGGTTGATCAGGCCGGGGAAGACGATCAGGTCAGAGATGCCCTGAACTCCCTGGCGCAGCACGTCGTCGGCGATCTTGAAGGCGTCGGTGATCGGCGTCTTCTTGTCGACCACCGCCATCAGCCGCTCGTTGGGGATGGTGATCAGGGTGTCGACGCGCTGCTGCAGCCCGACGATGCCCTCCTCGGCGGACTTCTGCCGCTTCACGCCCTCGAAGCGGAACGGCTTGGTGACCACGCCGATGGTCAGGGCGCCCTGCTGCCGCGCGATCTCGGCCACGATCGGAGCCGCGCCGGTACCGGTGCCGCCGCCCATGCCCGCGGTGACGAAGACCATGTCGCAGTCGTGGAGCAGCTTGCTCAGCTCCTCGCGCGACTCCTCGGCCGCCTCGGCGCCGACGGTGGGGTTGCCGCCCGCACCGAGCCCGCGCGTCAGCTTGCGGCCGATGTGCATCTTGACCTGGGCCTCGCTGTTGTTCAGCGCCTGCAGGTCGGTGTTGATGGCGACGAACTCGACGCCGCGGAGCTTGCTGCGGATCATCCGGTTGACGGCGTTGCTGCCGCCGCCCCCGACGCCCACCACCTTGATGCGGGCGTTGCCTTCCAACGTGCGGTCCAGCTCCATGGGCGCCTCCTCGCGCGGTCTGTCCACGCCGTACATCTTCATGCGGTCAGAAAAGTTCACGTAGCCACCTGCTGAATCGATCGCTGACACCGTGGTGTCCGTTGCCGTTCCCGTTGCTGCGCACCGCGCTGCGCCGGCCCGTCCGCGCCGCCCAGCGGAGCAGCCCGACCACGGTCGCGCAGTGCGGACCGTGCAATTCGTCATCCATGCCCATGGTTCCCATCGGCGCGGCGACGCGCACCGGCAGGTCGGTGACCTGCTGGCACATCTCGGCGAAGCCGCGCAGCATCGAGCCGCCGCCGGTGACGACCACCCCGCCCGGCAGCACCGTCGCGCCGCTGCGCTCGATCTCCGCGCCGATGAGCATCGCCATCTCCCGCGCCCGCGGCCCGATCACCTCGGCGAGGTAGCGCTGGGGGACGGCGACGGGCTCCTCGTAGCCCATCGGCGTCAACGTGACCGTCGCGTCGGCGGGGACCGTCAGCTGCAACGAGTGCCCGTAGGCGCGCTTCACGGCTTCCGCGGTGTCCAGGTCGCAGCGCAATCCCACCGCGAGATCGCCGGTGACGTGTGAGCCGCCGACGGGGATCACCGCGGTGTGGACGATTGCACCGTTGCTGAATACAGCGACGTCGGTGGTGCCCCCGCCGACGTCGGCGACGACCACGCCGCGCTCCAATTCGTCTTCTGTGACAACGGCTTCCGCACTCGCCAGCACCTGCAAGACGAGGTCGTCGACGTCGAGCCCGGCTTCGTGCAGGACCTTGACGACGTTCTGGATCGCGGTCGTCGCGCCGGTGACGATGTGGGTCTCGACCTCGAGACGCGTGCCCGCCATGCCGATCGCCTCGCGCACGCCCTCCTGCCCGTCGACGGTGAAGGCGCGCGGCAGGACGTGGAGGATCTCGCGATCGCTGGGGATGCTGACGGCGCGGGCGGCTTCCACGGCCCGGGTGATGTCGTCGGTGCGCACCTCGCGACGCCCCGCGCCGACAGCGACCACGCCGCGGCTGTTCTGCGACTGGATGTGCCCGCCCGCCAGCCCGACCACCGCGGATTGGATGGGGACTCCGGCGATGCGCTCGCAGGCGTCGACCGCCTCGGCCACCCCCTCCGCGGCGCGCTCGATGTCGACCACCGCGCCCTTGCGCAGGCCCCGGGAGGCGGCCATGCCGACGCCGAGGATGCGCAGGTCGTCACCCCCCGATGGAGAGACGTCGACCTCCGCCAGGGCACAGCAGACCTTGGTCGTGCCGAGATCGAGGGCGGCAACGCGGCGGGCACGGGTCACGTCGGGAGCCGAGTATACGGGGTGCACGCCCGTTCGGATAGGGGTTTTGGGCGCAAAACCGCAACAGGTTGGGTTTGGGGGGACAGGACGGCACAATATGTGCTCCTGTCTCCGGGCCCCGGCGAGCGCCCGACAACTGCGGCCGCGGGCGGCATTTCAAAAGGCCGGAATGCGCGGGATCGCGGCCGGATTAGAGCGCCCGACGGATCTTTGTGGGCCCTCTATGTGCGGCCGCGGGGCCTCGTCATACAGGCTCTTGGAGCGGCTGGCGCGGCCTCTTTTTCTGCCCTAACGGGCCCCCGCGGCTCTTCTTCGGCCGTCGCAAGCCGGTCGGAGCGATCAGCGTGCCGTGATCAGGGCAGGTGGATCGGGAGCGTCGCGCACGGCCCGCCCGGGGCGCATTCGGGCGGCCACGGGTCCGCGTGGGCGATCACCGGGACCGAGCCTGCCATGAACAGGCCGACCATCAGGCCCAAGAGCAACTTCCGCATGGTTCCTTCCT
>Ga0307479_10002812_pt1 | contig 15782 bp, 12 predicted proteins | sample atmos_gasesECM4C_FD_203743 | JGI IMG/M metagenome (GOLD analysis project Ga0307479, IMG submission 203743) | Hardwood forest soil microbial communities from Morgan-Monroe State Forest, Indiana, United States - atmos_gasesECM4C_515 | ecosystem: Environmental > Terrestrial > Soil > Temperate... | reverse complement strand
CTGTTTCCAGTCGGTCATTTCTTGCTTGCATTGTAACAGCGGAACGCCCCGTCGGCCAGCAAACTCCGTCTCGCGCCAAAAAAGCGTTACTCTTCGGTCGAGAAAGCGCTTATCGATTGACGGCATAGAATTTACTCAGTATTCTTCCGTGAGTCCCCTTTGGAGGAGTTGATGACGCGACTGCGCGTTGCCCGTCTTACGGGCACCAGCAGCAAGGACCGTCCTGCGGTCCCGAGCGGAATAGGAACCTTCGTAGTCGCCAGCCGCAATGACTGCATCGCGATTTCAAAAAGCTTTCTTGTTCTGCTTGTCTCAATCTCACTCCTAACGACGCCCCTCTGGGCCGCTCCTTCTTCTTGGCTCGGTACAATTGTGTACGCCGATCGTGCCCGCTTTAGCACCGGGCGGGCCTCCGTTGGCGCAACCATTTTTAACGGTGATAGACTTAGCACCGACCAATCCGGCAGTGTCCAGGTTCGTGCTGGCTCTGCCCGTTTTCTCCTCTCCGGCGCGAGCCGCGCCACATTCTTTCAGGAGGACGCCACTCCGGCTGCAACCCTGGCTTTCGGCACCGCCACTTTTTCAACCGCCAATTCGAAAGCGTTTGCCTTGCACGTGGTTTCTGCTGTAATTCGTCCGAACTCCGATCGGCCCACTATCGGACAAGTTACCGTCCTGAATCCCCAGGAGCTGATCGTCAAGAGCACCCGTGGTTCGCTGAGTATCGCCGTCGAAGACGATGTGCGCGAGATTCCGGAAGGCGCCGCCTATCGCGTCGTTCTCGATCCGAACGCCGCCGACCCGCAAGGCCCGCGCGGCGCGGGCACCAAGGGTTATGGCTCACCACCGATCAAGGCTGCCAAGAGCAAGTTCATCTGGTACGCCGTTGCCGTCGCTGCCGCAGCCACTTGGTTGGCCGTTGACGAAGTGTACGAGAGCCCCGACCGGCCATAGCCCATAGCTTCAAGTCTTTGCCCAAGAAACCTCTCCCCCTGAAATCTTTTGTACGAGCCGCGCGTATTAGCTGTGGGAGTCCCATATATGGCGCCTACAGTCGAAAACGAGTGGAAAAAGGGGAGCGCTGAACTGCTGATCCTTTCCCTTCTGGAAAATCAGCCACGGCATGGCTATGACATTGCCGGGCTGATTGAGACGCGTTCTAAGGGCGCCCTCCATTTTCATGTCGCTTCTCTCTATCCGTTGCTTTACCGGCTCGAAAAGCGCGGCTGGATTCAGGGGCGCTGGGTCGAAAAACCAAATCAAAGACGGCGGCGGTATTACCGGTTAACCGCCGAAGGACAGCGAGTTCTGGGACTGCAACGCCGAAAGTGGCAAGAGTTTGCCGGAGCCGTCAGCCGAGTCGCGGGGGTTCAAAATGCCTGAATGGAAACAGGAAATTGCGAAGCGTTTGTCCGCCGCAAGTCTTCGCCCGGAGCGCGAAGCGGAAATCATCGAGGAGCTTTCCATCCATTTGCAAGACCGCTACGACCAGCTGCTTTCCGATGGCACAGCAGACGAAGAGGCATGCCGTCAGGTGCTTGCCGAATTAGATTCCACTGATCTCCAGGCCGAGATGCGCGATACGGAAAGCACGGTAGCTCAAGACTCCGTCCCTGCGGGAGCCGCGCCTACCGGCCAATGGTTTTCTGATCTTCTCCAGGACCTGCGTTATGCCGGGCGCGTGCTGCGGAAAAGCCCCGGCTTCACCGCCGTTGCCGCTTTGACTCTCGCTCTCGGCATCGGCGCCAACACCGCCGTGTTCACCATCGTCAACACTCTTCTCTTGAATCCGCTTCCCGTCGAGAAGATCTCGGAACTGGTCGCCATCAACACAACACAAGCAAAACTGACAACGCAATCGGGTGAACTGCAGCTCGTCTCTTTCCTGAATCTCAAAGAGTTCCAAGAAAGAACTCAATCCTTCAATAGCTTGGCAGCGCATTCGAATCCCATGGCGATCACCATGACCGATACGGCGCAGCCGCGCCGGATTTTCGTGGAAGTCGTAACCGTCAATTATTTCGATACGCTCGGCATCCACCCGTTTATGGGCCGGTTCTTCCTTTCGAGCGAGGACACCACGCCGGGCGCCGCACCTGTCGTTGTGCTGGGCTACGCGGCATGGCAAGGCCGCTTTGGCGGAGCTCCGGACATCCTTGGGCGAACCATCAAGCTCAACAACACTCCTTTCACCATCATTGGCGTAGGGCCCAAAGGCTTTAAAGGGATATACGCGATTTTTGGCCCCGATGTTTGGGTGCCATCGATGATGTCGGAGCAAATCTTTCCTGCCCAGCAAGCGAAGGCCCTGAGCGATCGCGCGATTCCTCTCTTTACTGGAATTGGCCGGCTCCGCCCGGGCCTTACGCTGGCTCAAGCTCGCGCCGAATTCAATATCCTCGCGGCCGCTCTGGAAAAGGAGTATCCAAACACAAACCAGGATCAAGCCATTGCGCTGCGGCCCTTGGCCGAAGCCGCCTACGGTCCGGAACGGCAAGGGCTCTTGGTCGGAGGCTCTTTGCTCATGGGCATCGTGGGACTCGTGCTGCTCATCGCGTGTTCCAACGTGGCCAATCTGCTACTTTCCCGCGCTGCTGTGCGCCGTCAAGAAATCGCCGTTCGCATGGCCCTTGGCGCCGGACGTATCCGCCTGATTCGCCAGTTGCTGACCGAGAGCATTCTACTTGGTCTTCTTGGCGGCGTACTTGGAACGCTGTTTGGTTATGGAGGATGTCAGTTTCTCTGGTCTTTCCGTCCTGCAGAGTTTGCTCAGAACTTCGCTGATCTCAGGATCAACGCGAGCATGTTCATTTTCGCGTTCGCAGTCTCCATCCTGACGGGCCTGCTCTTCGGCATCGTCCCTGCACTCCGGACTTCGCGTGCCTCTGTTTCCGAAGTGCTCAAGGAGGAAACTCGCAGCGTGGGCCGAAGTCGCGGCCGAATCAGCCTGGCAAACACGCTCCTCGCCGGCCAAGTCGCGCTTTCCCTGGTCCTGCTGGTGGTGGCCGCGTTGTTCCTCCGCAGCATCCAACGTGAATACACCATCGATCCCGGCTTCGAAACAAATCACTTGGCGCTTTTCATGATCTACCCGGGCCAGGCCGGTTACGATCGCACGCGAACGGAACAGTTTTACAAGCAAGCGCGCGAGCGTATCGCCAGCGTACCTGGCATCACCTCCCTGTCCTGGGCGTCGAATCTCCCGCTTTGGGGGCGCAAGGAGACGGGCGTGGCGATCGAGGGGCAAGCGCAGCGCGAGAAATCGCGTGCCATCTCCGCGGTCGTCAACACCATTGATCTGAACTATTTTTCAACACTCGGTATCCCGTTTCTCGAGGGTCGCGACTTCACGCAAGACGATCGCGACATTTCGTCTCCCGTCGCCATTATCAATGACACGCTGGCTGCCAAGTATTGGCCCAACCAAAACCCGCTTGGCAAACGGTTGCGATTGCCACGTGGCAAAGAGTTCTTGCAAGTCCTCGGCGTTGTGAGGACCGCCAACTATCAAACGCTCGGCGAGGCTCCCCAGTCGTGTGTTTACATTCCCCTCCGCCAGAACTACTCCGATGCCATGATTCTTTACGTCCGAACCGAACGGGATCCGTCCTCAACCCTCGCCGCGGTCCAGGACGAAATTCACAACCTCGATCCCGGCCTCGCTGTCGAAGACATCCGCACCGGAACTAAGGTTATTGAGCAGGCTCTTTGGGGAGCGAAAATCGGCGTCGCCCTGCTTGGCGTGTTCGGACTGTTGGCCTTAGGCCTCGCGTCGGTCGGCTTGTACGGCATCATGGCGTATTCCGTCCATCAACGGCGCCGGGAAATCGGCGTGCGCATGGCCTTGGGAGCCGGCCAGGGCGATGTGTCGCTCTTTATTCTTCGCCAGGGAATGACCGTGGTCCTGAGCGGTGTGGCCTTGGGAGCAGGCTTGGCGTTCCTGCTGGGACGCGCTTTATCCCGGTTTCTCTATGGAGTCAGCCCCAGTGATCCCGTCAGCCTCGCAGCCGCATCTCTGGTGCTTCTCCTTGTGGCGTTTACGGCCTGCTATCTCCCCGCGCGCAGCGCCAGTCGTGTGGATCCTCTGGTTGCTTTGCGTGAATCGTGACACTCGCGCTCAAGTAAGAGCGAAAACCTGCACGCGATTTTCTATTTTCGGCGAATTTCCGTGACCACTTCACGAATGGCCTTGAGCACCGCCACCGAGTCGATCAGATGTCCGCTGTTTTCTACAAGCACCTGTCGTCCCCGTGTCGAGAGCCGTGCTAGTTGCGTCTGGAATTGATGGACCCACATCTCGTGAAAAGCCACTAGCTCTTTGTCGGCTTCCGGATCGCCTACCCGGAGGGGTTGTCCCGCCGTCAGGACCATCAGCGGGCGGTCTCCCAGGTTGCCGGCAGCCCTCATTTGCGCGGAGACTTTTTCCTCGAAATTGCAAACCGCAGCGGCTACAAAAGATTCCGTTTGGTGTTCGAGTCCGTGCAGTGTGGCTGCCTCATCAGCAGTAAATCCGGTAGGCGCACCCCGGGGAGGCCCGGATCGTTGCAGCAGGAATCGTACGAGTCCGACGCGCGCCGCCAGCGGTACGCCTGCGCAAAGCAGATTTCGCATGTGCTTGGGAAGCCGATTGAAGGGAGCTAGCGTAACCCGTGGTTCGTAGCGGTACTGGTCTTCGTGCGCCGAATCCACTAGAACCGCCCCGGCCACTTCTGATGGGTACTTCCCCGTGAAGACGCGAACATTGAATCCGCTGAACGACGCACCCACCAGTACATACGGAGGAGGAACGCCTGCAGCGTGCAGCAAGGCGTGCAAATCCTCCGCGATCGCCGTGCTGGTTTGCTCCACGGGGCTCGGATCGCTCCAGCCCAAACCCGCGCGGTCGAACCAGCAGGCCTGCGTGAACTGCGCGACCTGTCTCTGAAAAAGTAGATTCTCGTAGCCCGGCGCGGAACCGCCCGTGTCCAGGATTACGGCCGGTCCTCCATCACCGGAACAATAGATGTTGAGGGAACGCCCGCCGATATCCACCGAACGGCCGACTTGCGGAAATCGCTTGCGATCCCGCCGCTCGCCAATCTGCTCGTAGGCGATGCCCGCAAGAATCAACACAACCACTAGTAACAGCACGCATTTCGCAACGAATCGGATCCTCTGTTTTGTGTGAGGCTGCACGCCCACCTCCTGCACGCTCAATCGTAGGGGTGCAATATGAAGTGCGCTTGAAGGAGAGCCGCCAACACGGCGAGGGCTATTTTCCACATCCCCGACCGCACGACCCACTGCCTCCCGAGCGAGACGAGCCCATCGCAAAAGAGAAACGCCTTTTCGCCGGCGGTCGCCGTTTCGTCATATATCCATGTCATCTCTTCGGCATAGCGTTCGCGGAACCGAGGCGGATGCAGCCAAAGGAGCGACCGGTAAAAAGCACGCGTCACAAAGCCTCCTTTGGCCTTGCTCCACGCAAGCGCAACTTGGCCTCCCGAACTACTCCCTCCAGACGCAGGATCTCCGCGGAGAAAACGCGGCGGCCAAACGCGGTCAACCGGTAGTAGCGCCGTCGTGGATCTTCCTTCGGGGATCGCCGCGGGCTCTCCGCCACTAGTCCCTGATCGATGAGTTTTTCTAGGTTGTCGTAGAGCGTGCCGGAACCCATCTTGTACGTCCGTCCCGACTGCCGCGCCACTTCCTGCATGATTCCATAGCCGTGCCGGTCTTCATTCGATAGCGCGAGCAGGATGTGCTGGGCCGCGACGGACAATGGGGGAAACGCTTCGAGCTGCGCTGTCATAGTCGTATTCCGATATATCGGATTCCGATTTATTTGTCAAGAATAAAACATTACCCCCTTAGTTGGCGATCGGGCGGCACGATGCGGTGTGCGTGGGCTTTAGGGTAAATCATCGCTGGCAGACTAGAGGAAACTACGGATTGACGGAGGGCAAAAACCGGCTCAAGAATGCGCCCGCCACCTCGTCTCACCCGCAGGCGAGGTACCGGGGGTGCCCATGCCCACACTCTCAGACCAACTCGTTCGCCAAAAAACGACAGTCTGCTGCCTATTGACGTTGGGGCTTTCGGCCTTTTTTTGCTTTTACGCCGCGCCGCGTGCGCAGGCCCAGGAAGCTCGCGCAACAATCGGCGGCCGAGTTACGGATCCCCAGGGCGCCGCAGTGCCGAACGCCATCGTAGTTCTGACTTCAAATGATACCGGCGTCACACGGCAGACCCAGACCAACGCTCAGGGGAACTGGATTGTCCAGTTCCTGTTGCCCGGCTCTTATCAATTCTCCGTGACTGCGCCCGGATTCAAGACCACAGATCACCGCGGAGTCTCACTGCAAACGGCGGACGACAAAGAAATTGACGTCTCGCTCGAAGTCGGCTCCAAGTCAGAAACCGTTGTGGTCACGTCCGCAACGCCGCTGATCGACACAACTTCCGCAACGTCCGGCACCGTCATCACCTCCCAAGAGCTCGCCGAGCTTCCTTCCATGAGCCACGTCCCCACGCTGCTCGCGGTACTGTCCCCGGGCGTCGTGGCGCAGGACCAGAATGGCAACGTGGTGCACATGTGGTCGTACATCGGCGCATCTCAGTTCACCGCGGATGGGGGCCGCAACAACATCTATTCGAATAACTTCCAGCTCGACGGCATGCCCAACACTAAAGCTGGCGGCTACGTGTCGTTTATCCCTCCCATGGATTCGGTGGAAGAATTCCGGGTACAAACCAACGCCTACGACGCTTCGATCGGTCGCCAGGCTGGCTCGACCGTCAATATGGAAACGAAGAGCGGCACCAAGGATTACCACGGGAGTTTGTACGAGTTTAATCAAAACAATTTTCTCAATGCCAACCTCTTCCAGAACAACCTGGCGGGCGGGGCAAAACCGCCCGTCCACTTTAACGAATTCGGCGGCACGTTTGGCGGGCCCGTGTGGATTCCCAAGGTGTATCACGGAAAGCAGAAGACGTTTTTCTTCGTGTCCTTCGACGATACGCGGAATCAGGACCCCCGTCCCGGCGGCACTCGCTCCGTCCCCACGCAGCTCGAGCGCAACGGCGATTTCAGCCAGTCGTTTAGTATCGTGGGAGGCCAAAAATTCCCGGTCCATCTTTACAATCCCTTCGCAGTCGATTCAAAAGGCAATCGCACGGAATTCCAGTGCGACGCTGCGGGAAATCCCATCACCCCCGTAAACAACGTCCAGTCGGCCGGCGCGCCCTGCGCCAAGATTCCTTCCGAGATGATGAGTCCGATCGCCCAGAATATTCTCAAATACGTTCCTCTCCCGAACACGGCAAGCGATCCAAACAGTAATGCGCTCAACAACTACGTCTCACCCGCCACGCGTCAGGATAAATTCCCCGTCTTAAGCATCCGCGCGGACCACGCTTGGAACAATGCTCACCATAGCTTCGCCGTGGTGCGCTGGAGTCACTTGCACGAGTTCCTGGACGACTTCTTTCAGAGCGCTGCAACCGGCGGTTTTCAACAACGGGTAGCCGAGAATGTTGGCCTGGATCACGTGTGGACCATTAGCCCCAGCAAGATTCTTGACCTGCGCTTCAGCGTCAGTCGTTTTGAACAACCCAATTACGACAAAGGCGCGGGTTTCGACCCCACGCAACTTGGTTTCTCTTCAAGCTTCGTCTCTCAGTTGCCGAAGCCATCTTTTCCTTACATCACTGGATTCGCCGGTACCACCACGGACAACCCTCAGCATTTCGGCACGGGGCAGGCCGGCACCTATCAGGACAACACCTATTACACGTGGTCCGGCTCTTTCACCCACATTCACGGTAACCATGCCTTCCGTTACGGTGGGGAATATTGGATGCTGCAGGAGGCCGACGCAGGCCTTAGCAATGCTGGCGGCAGGTTCGATTTCAGCGGTGTGTGGACGCGTCAACAGGCTACGGTCGGCGGCGGCACCGGCAACGGGTCCACTTTTGCCTCCTTCTTGCTCGGCTTGCCTTCAGGCGGCAATGTCCCGGTGAATGCCAGCGGATTTTATTCGCAGCGCTTCATGGGCTTTTACGCCCAGGATGATTGGCGCGTCACTTCCAAACTGACTCTGAATATTGGCTTGCGCTGGGATTACGAGCGGCCCGTCGAAGAGCGCTTCGACCGCATGACCAGCAACTTCGACCCTACCGTCCTAAACCCCATCAGCGGTGCTGCGCAGGCCGCTTATGCGCAAATTCTGACCTCGCCGCCCGCTAGTTGCACCGGGCAGTGCCTGGTCGGAGTTCGAACACTCGCTCAACTCTTGCCTGCGAGTGCCTTCAAGGTTCCGGGCGCGCAACTCTTCGCTGGAGTTGGCTCGCAGACGCGCACGTTTTCCAATGCCGACTATCAGGAGTTCGGGCCGCGTGTCGGTTTCGCTTATCGCCTCTGGCCGAACACTGTGATCCGTGGTGGCGCGGGACGCTTTACACAAGCTACCTACGAAACCGGAGGCCAGAATGGGTTCAGCTTGACCACTCCCTTCAACGCCACATTGAACAATTTCATCACCCCATACGACACGCTCGCGAACCCTTTTCAGAGCGGCATCCTCGCTCCGACGGGCTCTTCGCTTGGCCCGCTGACCAACTTAGGCCAGGGAGTCTCCTGGTACGATCAAGACCCCAAGCGCCCGTATTCCTGGGAATACAGCGCCCACGTTCAGCATCAGTTGAAGAGTTGGCTGTTCGAAGTCGGCTACTCACACAACAAAACCTACCGCATCTTTCAGGACCGTAATGGAAATCTTCCGAGCTTCTCTCTGTGGCAGCAGTTGCTGGCGCCTCAATTTGATTCCAACGGCCGCCCCCTGGACAACCTTTTGTGGAATCAGTTGGTGCCCAACCCGTTCTGCCTGAAAAGCCCCCAGAATCCGTCGTGTCCCTTCACTCCAAGTTCCGGCCAGCAGGGACTCACTGGATCCATCTTCAGCAGCAGGAATATAGCCCTCAACCAGTTGCTCAATCCTGACCCTTTGTTGGGTGGCAACACGCGCCACGACAATCCTTTGGGCAAGAATCAATATGACGCCATGCTCGTCAAGGTGGAGCACCGCTTCACCAAGGATTTCAGCATCATCAACGCTTTTACCTGGTCGAAACTCTTCGAGGACACTTCCCTCTTGGGCCCCGAGATCGCTGGTCCTGTCGTCGAGCACAAGCTGGGCGGCGAGGATCGTCCCCTGCATCTCTCCGTGGCTGGGATTTGGGATCTGCCGTTCGGCCGAGGGAAGCGTTTCGGGCGCTCCATCCCCAGGTTCGTGGACCCCATTATTGGCGGTTGGGAGCTCACCGGGCAGTACACGATTCAGTCCGGTACGCCAGTGGTATTCAGCACCGACTCTTTTTTCACCGGCAAAGACCCCGATCTTCCCAATAATCAGCAATCGCTTAGTCAGTGGTTCGACACCAGCCAGTTCTTCCCGTTCCCCAACAAGAACACCGACCTTTCCACCGTTCCTGCTTGGACAGGCATCCAGAACCTCCCGGGCTACAATTACAAACCGGCGGCCGGCGATACCATCAAGAACGGCGTCTACCAGGACTTCGCCAATTTTGTCCGCACCTATCCCACGCGCTGGAGCAACGTGCGTGTTAGCCGCGTCAACGAAGCCAACGTCGGACTCTATAAAAACATGCGTCTCGTCGAGCGCTGGGAGAGGATGAACCTTCAACTCCGTTTCGACGCCTTCAACGTCTTCAATCATCCGCGCTTTGACGCCCCCAATACCAACCCAGGCAGCGCCAACTTTGGCCGCGTCACTGCCGCTCAGGTGAACAATGCCCGACTGATCGAGCTCGGCGCTCGACTGACGTTTTAATGGGGGGTCTCTTTGGAATCCGACATTCTCGTTCGCTCAGCCTTTCCTTTGGCGGCGAGTTTTTGCTTTGCCAATTCGGTGCGGAAATCTTGTTCCTTTTGGGCCATATATTTTTTGTAGCCAGTGGGATCGACGAACGGGTTCGCACCTCCCTCTTTCATAAGAGGGTACTTCTCTTCGAGTCCGAAGTAGTTGCCATGGGCGCCGAGGAAAATATCGCATGGTAGTGACTTCAGAACCTGCCACATGCGCTCGTAGTCTTCGGCGATCTCCGGGTAAGCTGCGTTGCCGACGAGCTTGTAACCAGGATTCACATTGGGGCTGCCCAGGATCGCCACGTGGTATGTCTTGCCTCGCTCTGTCACCACCATCGTCCAGGTGGTGCAGCCTTTGGTGTGTCCTGGAGTGAGGTGCGCGACCAGGACGGCACCACCAAGTCTCACTTCTTCGCCATCGTGCAATACGCGGTCCACTTTTGTCGGCCGATAGAGAAAAGTAGGACTGTTGCCGTACGCAAAATCAGTCTTGCCGCCAGATTCGACCACGGGCACGTCTGCATCCATCACCATGTACGTCGCGCCGGTCACTTCCTTGATCGTCGCGCTCCCGGCGTCATGATCCCAGTGTGCATGACTGATCAGCAGAATCTTTGTATCCTTGAACTTGAATCCGAGTTTCTCGATACTCGCCTCAATCATCGGCACATTCGCTTCCAGATCGCTGTTGATCAGGATGTTCCCTTGCGGAGTCGTGACCAGATAATTCGCCAGCCCCTTACTCCCTACGTAGTAGAGGTTGCCTGCGATGTGAAACGGTGGAAACGGTTCGGTCCAGTCGGGATTGCCCTGAGCGAAAACACGGGCAGCAGCGGCCAGGACGAGGATTAATACGCGCGAGACGATCGGGATGCTTTGTCGCATGGGCGGAGTATAAGCCAAATCATCGGCACGGGCGAATATCACAATTCTGGAAGGAGATTCTCTTCTCTTTAAACCGTCAATTTTCTGGGAAGCCGATGTTCACGCCAAGGCTGCGGGATTTTTCAGATACCGATCGACGATGGCATCGGCGGTGCGATAGGTGAGAGCTAGGATTGTAGGGGTGGGATTCGCAGAGGCGTTCTGGGGGAACGAGGATGCCCCGAGCACGAAAAGATTCGAAAACTGCCAGTGCTGCAGGTAGGGATTCACCACCGAACGTTCGGGAGAACTTCCCATGATGGCGCCGCCCTGAAGGTGGGAGGATTGGTAGCGCGTTGCGTCGTAACTTCGCAGGCCCGAAAACGGGGTAACTTCTTTGGCGCCCATCTCACGAGCGAGTTCCATTGCTTTCGCGATCGCATATTCAGCCATTTTTCGCTCATTCTCCTGCCAGTCAAGCGTGAGACGGAGCAAGGAGTCACCAAAATGGTCTTTGTAGACGGGGTCCAAGTCCATGTAGTTACCCTTATAGGCAAGATGCTCGCCTGAGAAACCGATCCGGCCGGTACGGTCATAATAGTGGAGTGCCGCCTTTTTCCATTCCGAGCCCCAGGTAGCTTTCACCGATTTGGGAACCACACCATACTCGCTAATGGGAAGTGAGCGCGCACTTCTAGCAGCCAGAGTACCCCCACGCAGGAAGGCAAGTTCGCTGTGGTCAAATAGGTCGCCGTCCAGGTCACTAAGCATGATTCCTGATGCGCCGGAGCCCATGAAGCGGTTGAGCGGCCTTTCAAAGAAGGCGGTGGCAGCAGAGAAAGCGACTTGATGTGTGAGGTTGCGTCCTAACGATCCTTTCCCAGTGGCGGGATCGTAGGCTTTCCCAACGCCGGAGAGAAGCAGCAAACGAGTATTGTTGAGAGTCCAGGAAGCGAGAACGATCAACTCCGCAGGCTGGAAAACCTCTTGACCACTCGCGTCGATGTAGACGACACCGCGGGCTCTTCCTTGGCTCTCCGACGCGTCGTGCACGATGCGGCGAACCCACGCACCAGTGCAAATCGAAACATTTTTGCGCTTCTCGATGACTGGGAGAAGAGTGTTGGTGGGCTGAGACTTTGCGCCGATCATGCAGCCAAAGGTCTCGCAATAGCCACAATACGTGCAGCCGGGGCGCGAAACGCCGTCGGGATTTGTGTAGGCGCGGCTCGTGGTCGCTGCGGGAACCGGATAAGGATGATAGCCGAGAGACTTCGCGGCTTCGGCGAACATTGAGGAAAAGTAGGGGATTTTGGTTGGCGGCGTAGGGTATTCCGCGCTCCGCCAACCTTCAAAGATATTGCCTCCTTCGATCTGTTTCCCACGAATGTTTCCGGCTTTGCCCGAGATGCCGAGGAGCAAGTCGGCGCGCGCGTAGAATGGTTCCAGGTCGTCGTAAGTGACGCCCCAATCTTGAATCGCGTGATCTTCGGGCAAGCGTTTGGAGCCGTATTTTTCAATACTGCGGGAGAGCAATTCGAAGCAATCCGGCAGATATCGCGGGCACACGGCGCTCCAGTGCTCGCCTGCGCCACCGACACCGGAGCCGGGAAGGAAAGAACCGTGCTGGCGGAGAGGAAGAGCGCGCTGGCTCGAATCGTGCCGGAGCGTCACCGTTTCCTGGGAGACATCCTGCATCATGCGGAAGCGAATGGTGTAATCCAGTTCATCCATGTCGTCGCCGTAGTCGCCGGCCTTTCTGGGCCCTCCGCGTTCCAGCACCGCCACGGAGAGGGCCGTACGCGAGCCAAGCTCCTTGGCCATGAGCAGGCCGGTCCACCCGCCACCGATGATGACCACGTCCACAGAGGAGAGGGTTTTCATTCCAGATCTTCGCTGGGACTGACTTTGCGCCGTGTCACTTGGCGTAAGCTGGCGGGTTTCGGGCGAAACGCCTCACCAAAGTGCTTGTCGACATCGTCATAGTTGCTCATTCGGGGGCCGGGAAAACCAATGAGCTGCCAGCCCACCATGTCGATGTTCCCGCCATGCATGGGATCACAGAACATGCCTTCGATGGTGTTCTGCCGGAGAAGCAAGAAAAACAAAGTCGTTTCGATCTGCTTCAGCGCGTCGTCCTGTTCCGCAGCTTTCAGGCGGTCAAAACCTTTCAAGGCTTTCAGTCCTTGGCGATAAATCTGCTGTGGCGTCGCTTTGCCCTGATGGCCGAACTCCGCCGGGGCATTTTCTTCAAACGGCCCGTGGGTGTAGCGATAGCGATCTCGTCCCCAAGGTCCAGCTAACTGCCGGTCGATATAGACAGCGGCGCCTGCTTCCCGCGCTCCAGGACCCGCTTCATCGCTCGGAAAGATTCGTGAGGCGGCGGCAACACTGAGAGCTTCCGATTGAGTGAAAAACCGAAGAGGAATGCGAACGGATTTGCTGGTTTGTGCGGAAAGCCGAAAGACTTCACGATCAAGCGAATAGACGAGCACTCCGCCGATGCTGGCCGCCGACAGGGTGAGGAACTCACGGCGTCGCATGACGCGGTAGCATAGCAGATGCGGCGTGTTCTGCGGGAAACTTTGGCCTTTCGATTTGGCCCGCGGTAACTTCCGAATTGCTGGCAAGCCGGAAGTTATGCCTCTCCCGTGCTAAGTTCCGAGTGGTCCGTGAACTCGGCCAGAATTCAAGTCCGACGGTTCAACCGATTGTTGTGACTTTCCGAAAAGTGCTTTAACTCTCTGCGCGCGCCTAATCTCACCTCTTCCCCCGATCCTACAACCCTGCGATCACTTCAATCTCCACCAGTGCGTCCTTCGGCAAGCGCGCCACCTGCACCGTCGACCGCGCCGGCGGCACCGACGTGAAATACTTGGCGTACACTTCGTTCATGGCCGCAAAATCGTTCATGTCCTTCAGAAAAACCGTCGTCTTCACCACATGATGCAAATTTGAACCCGCCGCCTCCAAGATCCCCTTCACGTTTTCCAGCGTCCGCTCCGTTTGCTGCCGGATCTCCCCTCCCGCCATCTCCCCGGTCTTCGGATCGAGCCCCACTTGCCCCGAGACGTACAAAAACCCGTTTGCCCGGATGGCTTGCGAATACGGTCCGATGGGCTTCGGCCCCCGGTCGGTCAGAATCACGTCTCTCATGGTGCTGTCTCCTTTGCAAATTGCTTCGTCGCCGCGGCAGGTTCCCGGTAACGCGCGCGAAACTCTTCCGGCACTCCCGGGCGCTTCATCCACAAGCGCACGAACTCGGCGGCATTCTCGTTCCTTTCCTGGTCGAAAGCCGCGATTAGGTCGCTGAGTTCCAACTCTCGCGCCCTGCGAGCATACAGCATGTGGCTGATGGCCCTTCGAAACACGTCCCGCCCATAGCGGTCCTCGAAGGCATAGAAAAAAAGAAAACTCTTTGCTTGCACCACGGCTGGCTCTTCCGGTTGGCGGGCGGCAACATCGTCCGGGATCAACTGCAGTGCTCGCCGAATGGTTTCCATGCGCGAATCCGTTCCTTCCGCGGCTTCTCGGCCAATGGACGCCGCGAACGCCGGGAGCGCGGAGAGCGGAGGCTCCCGCTCAAAAAACCCGGGATTCTCCGCGTAGCCCAGCCAGCTCGCAGCCAGCGATGGAGCCGCTGCCACTGCGAGTTTTGGCGCGCCCCCCTGGAGATCCACCATCAGCGTGTCCGGAGAGACCAATTCGGCAGAGACGCTCTCCTTCTCTTCGCCCAACAGCTTGGCCATCGTGGCATTAAGATTCGTGAAACATCCAGGAGTCACGGGACATTCCACAATCCAGGTTGTGGAGGAATCCTTGCTGCGCGCTCCGAACATGGCATCGTACGCTTCCATCGTTCGAACTAGCGCAGCGCTTGTCCCGCGCAACCCCGCGGCCTCCTGCGGTTTGCGCGTCCACAAAACAATCTTTTCCTTGCCGCCGATTTCCGAGGAGGTGTAGCGTCCTGCGATCACGAAGGGATAATGGTCGTTCACACTCTGCGCGGCGCGGATAGTCATTTCTCCGTTCTTGCGCGAAGTTTTTGTTTGCCGGCCGCTGGTGTGCAACAGAAATCCATCCGGCACGGTTATATTCATTTCCCATTTCTTCGGCGGCACTCCGCCAGTCGCAAAGAGGCCTCGCGACGGCAGCAATTCCGGACACCATCCCTCGGCCGGCAGAAAAAATGCATCGGGCGTAAAACGCAATGCCGTTTCGCCCGCTCCTGCCGGCAAATACTCCACGGAAAGACGCAAAGTGTGCCGCGCAGAAACCTTCCAGTGTTCCGGAAGTGAAATCAGTTCATTTCGCGGACGCTCCGTCGAGATGCCCGTTGTGAGCGCCGTTGCATCCCAGGTAGCGTGAGGTTCCTCAAAACGGAAACGCCGCCGTCCGGGCAAGCGCAATTCCAGTTCACTGAGCGGCTGGTTGCCGGTATTTTTCAGCGCGTATTCCGCCTCGATGCGAATGCTCGGCTCCGGAGTCGGAAGAAACTGTACACGAACCTGCTGCTTCTCGATGGTGTAACCGGGACCAAGCGGCGCGACGCACCCCGCCGTCCCGAGGGCCACCATTACCGAGAGGGCTGCGTTTAGAAGACGCGACTGAATTCGAAGGCGCAAAACAATTTGATTGTATCGGGGAAAAGTCAGAAGCAAAAGTGGCGCGCGAAGTTCGCAGCCGCCCCGCGCGTGATTTTTTTTGCGGTGCGGAGGTGCGGTGAAAAAGAGGTGCGTGAAACCCTGCGTCCCGCAGCCTCGCGCGAAAACTTCTAAACTTGCACGGCTCGTTGATTTCAGAGAAATGCGGACGACTCGAATCGGGAAAGCGCCGCTACCGGCGCCCACGCACGCGCTTGAAATCAGTTCCCGAATGATTGCGCTTGGCTTCGCGCGACGCTGCTTCCCGGTCCGCTTGCACGTCGGTTTCACCTTGATTGATCCGCTCGAGAATTTGTTTTTCCGTGAGCCCGGTATTTTTTAGCCGGCCGATTTCCGCGCTGCTCATTGTGCGCTGACCCTTCAGTCTCCGGTGCAAAATCAAATCG
>Ga0307479_10002811_pt1 | contig 15784 bp, 12 predicted proteins | sample atmos_gasesECM4C_FD_203743 | JGI IMG/M metagenome (GOLD analysis project Ga0307479, IMG submission 203743) | Hardwood forest soil microbial communities from Morgan-Monroe State Forest, Indiana, United States - atmos_gasesECM4C_515 | ecosystem: Environmental > Terrestrial > Soil > Temperate... | reverse complement strand
GACCAGATCTGCGGTGACGCGCGCGCCGTCGCCCGCCATCACCGATCCCGCGGCCAAGGCAAAACGCAGCGCGTCGGCCTGATCCTCGAAATACAAAATAACTTGTCCGGACATAAGAATTCTCCCCGAATAAACTTCTAATCGACTGGAAAGACCTTGGACGCCAGTGCGCCGACGAGCGTGACGCAATTGGAACTTTCTCCGATTGTGGGGGAAGGACGCCTGCGGTCAAAGTGCTTTTCTTGGTTCGCAGGAAAACACAAGTACATGAGATGGATAAGAATGGTCGGGACGGGCAGATTTGAACTGCCGACCCCTCGCACCCCAAGCGAGTGCTCTACCAGGCTGAGCCACGTCCCGACGAGGAAGGATCCCGCTGCTTTGCATCTGGAGCGGATGGGGTTCACCAGAGAATTTTACCACCTGCAGTGCAGGTTCGGCGGACTCGTCAACATTTTAGGATTCTTTCACTTCCTCTTAAGCTTCGACTTGCCCGAGGAGCTTTGCGCCGGTCTTCGTGGAGTTTCCTCCAGAACTGCAAACTGGATTTTCTTCTCGACTGGATCGATGCGGTCCACCAGCACACGAATTCTTTGTCCCATGCCGTAGGTCTTGCGCGAGCGCTGGCCGATGATCTGGCGCGTGTTTTCGTGATAGGTGTAGAAGTCGTCAGGGAGCGTGTTCAGCGGCACGAGGCCTTCGATGAAAAGATCAGTGAGTTCCACGAAGAACCCGAACTTGGTGATGCTGGTGATGAGGCCATCGAAGTCTTCTCCCACACGGTCCTGCATGAACCTGACTTTCTTCCACTCCATCAGTTCGCGCTCGGCATCATCGGCCCGGCGCTCAGACTGGCTGGATTCCTCGGCGATGTCGTGCAGTTCTTCGATTGAAATCGGGCCGCCCAATGGCTCGCTGGGATGTCCAGCAGGATCGCGCCGCTTGGACCAGGGCGTAGCCCCGGCGTTGCTGTCGCCGGCGGACGAGACTCCCACCGGAACACTCCCATCCCTTTTTTCCGCCGACTGGCGCAGCACGTCTTTCAAAATTCGATGAACGATCAAATCCGGATAGCGCCGGATCGGTGACGTGAAGTGCGTGTAGTTGGTCGCCGCCAGCGCGAAGTGTCCCACATTCACTTCCGAATAGCGCGCCTGCTTCAGCGAGCGCAGCATCAGGTAGCTCAGTATGCGCTCTTCCGGCTTGCCTGCGATCTTGGCGGCCAGCTTCTGATACATCCGCGGAGTGATGTGCACGTCCTTCGGCACCTCGAACGTGCGCGCCTGTTTGCCGGTGCCACGAGCGGCACGCCGGTCGCTCTTGAACTGTACGCGGTGAATCGGCAGCGCTCCCAACCCCAGCGAATATCCGAATGTTGCCGCGATTATTTCGAAGTCGTAAACCCGCTTCGCGTCGGGCTTTTCGTGAATTCGATACAGCGACGCAATGCCCTTCGCATTTAGATACTCTGCAACGCATTCGTTGGCCGAAAGCATGAACTCTTCAATCAGGCGATGTGCGATATTTCGCTCCGAACGCGTGATGCTCTTCATCAATCCGAATTCGTCGAATTCGATGACCGGCTCTGGCAGATCAAAGTCGATTGATCCGCGGCGGTGACGCTTGTGATTGAGAATGAGCGCCAGATCGCGCATAAGTTCGAACGTGGAAACCAGCGTCGCATAGCGCTCTCGCATGGCGGCGTCGCCTTCGATGACAGCATTGACTGCGGTGTAAGTCATGCGCTCGGCCGAACGAATCACCCCTTCGCACAGTTCGTAGCCCACGATTTCGCCGCGTGGATCGATCTGCATCACGCACGACAGCACCAGCCGATCGACCTGTGGCCGCAGGCTGCAGATATCGGTCGACAATTCGAGCGGCAGCATGGGAACGGCGCGATCAGGAAAATACACGCTGGTGCCGCGCAGCCGGGCTTCCTGGTCAAGCGCGGAATCGGGCGTCACATATTCCGCCACGTCGGCAATGTGGACCTGCAGTTCGAAATTGCCGTCGCCGAGTTGTTTAACGGTAACGGCGTCGTCAAAGTCGCGCGCGGTCTCGCCGTCGATGGTAACGATGGGCAACGCTCGGAAGTCGCGGCGACAGCGAAGTTCTGAGGCCGGGATGATCGCGGGGATACGCTGCGCCCCTTCCAGCGTCGCTACGGGAAAATGGTGCGGCAAGTGAAACTTGCGGATCGTAATTTCAACGTCGACGCCGAAGTCATCCTGGCGGCCGAGGATTTCGATAACGCGTCCGCGCGGATTCTGCGTAGGCGTTGGCCAGTCGGTAATTTCCACGTCCACCACCACGCCCTCGAGATCATCCCAGTCCGTTCTGCGGGTGGCTTCGTCGCCCAGAACGCGGTCAACGGACTTCTTTCGTAGGGCCGGCGTACCTTGATTTTCGGAGCGGGGACGGGACACCCACGCTGCCTGCCCTGAGCTTGCCGAAGGGACAGCCGCCGCGGACGGTGGCGCTACGGTCGCTACCGGATATTCCATGCCAGCCGGAATCGCAATGTCCATCGTGATCTTGCTGTCGAACGGCTTCACGGAATTATGGCGCGATCCGTAGTGAAAAGTTCCGACCACAGTGGGGTGCGCGCGTACTACCGGCCGGACTATGCGGCCTTCGGCGCGGCCATCGGCACGGGTGGACACAATGTCGACCAGAACGCGGTCTCCGTGCATGGCATTGCCGATGGCATGGGGCGGGATGAAGATATCTCCGGCCAGCACCGACTTGAGAGGCGGACTCAGCGAACTTGCATCCGGGATGACGAAGCCGAAACCATCGCGATGCATGGTGAGACGTCCCACGATCAGATTCTTATCGTGCTTGCTGGCCACGGGTTGAGGCAAGGCGTAACGATCGGAATTAAGCTGAACCAGTTCACCGGACGCAACCAGCTTTTGAAGATGCGCGTCGAGTTCTCCACGAGCGTCGCCATGCAGGCCGAGTTCGCGCACGAGTTGTTTGAATCCGGCGGCACGCTTGGGCTGGCGGGCGATGTGTTTCAGGATGGTGGAATCGGAAAGCATGGGAACAGTCGTTGGCCGTTAGTCGTTGGCCAAAACCTTCACCTCAATCCTAGCTTAAAGGTTAGCCACAGATCGGGTTCGCCAACGACTAACGACTAGCGACCAACGACCAACGACAATGTTCTCAACGATTGGCCGCGAAATACTTCTCCACCAGAATTCCGCGGTGATGCAGCTCATGCCCCGCAATGATGTAAGCCAGCGCCCGCACCGTCACTTCGTTCTTGTTGGCGACTCCACGCCGTATCCACGCCGCTTCGTCCAGGTTACGCAGCAGAGAGAGTGTGGCGCGGCGCACCGCAATGAAGTCCTCGATCAGATCGGCCAGCGGACGTTGTGCAAACGGTCCATTGCGGACATAGTCGTCCTGTTCAAAGCCTGCGAGCGGCGTAGTGTCGGCGCGCGCAATGCGCATTGCGCGGTAGGCGAAGACGCGCTCGCTATCGCAGACATGGCCGAGAACTTCCTTGGCGCTCCACTTCCCCGGCGCGTAGCGGAAGTCGCCGTCCTCGTCGTCGTGCCCGCACAGCAGGGTCATCGTGTGGCGGCGCTGTTCGTCGAGCGTGTTGAGAATGTCTTCGCCCGAGACCAAGGAGATATAGCGCTCATAGTAGGGCGGATACTCGCCGGGTTGCGGCCTGGCGATGGTAAGAGTTGGCGGAACGGCAACGGCTGGTTCGAACATGTTCTTACTCCTACGCGACGATTGTGTTCGCTAGATTTTTCGATGCAAAAGCATACTCTCTTCTCCTGTGGAACTTTGTCATGCGGATGTATTTTTTTCGGGAATCCTTACACGGTCTGACAGCGCTCAAGAAGCAAACAGAGGATCATCGTGTGTTTCAGAAGACCGGAAGTGCGTACCAAGACAGGAAACTGTGTTGAAAATAAAGGGTTTTCCACAGCGCTCAACTTGAGACGGCGGAGTACAATTCCATTTGGTCACGCAAGTGCGGCGCGTGATCCCTAATCCCAACCAGGAAAGGAACTTTTCATCCATGTGGAAGCCGACGAATCAGCCTCAGACCCCCGGGCGGCCAGCCGAGCCGGAGCGTCCAACCATGTCTACCCCAAGCGCGTCCGCGACGATGGCTAGTGAACCCGTCGCGCCCCGCCCTTCGGTAGGCGGCACCACCACTACGGCGGACCAGGCCACCATCGGCAAGTCGCTCGTGATCAAGGGCGAAGTGACTGGATCGGAATCGCTCTACATCGATGGACGCGTCGAGGGCTCGATCAGCCTGGCGGGAAACCGCGTCACCATCGGACGAAACGGTGTAGTCGCAGCCAACATCAACGCCCGCGAGATCGTCGTGCTCGGCAAAGTCCGTGGCAACTTGACTGCCAGCGACCGCGTCGACATCCGCAGTGACGGCTCGCTCACTGGCGACGTTGTGGCGGCCCGCATCTCCATTGAAGACGGAGCTTACTTCAAGGGCGGCATCGACATCCGCAAAGGCGGCCAGCCTGCGCAGCAGGCGCAGACCAAGGCCAATGGCAGGGATGAAAGCGTCCCAGCGCCTGAGCCTGCAGCGGTTGGAGCTCGCGCGTAGCTAGCTGTTTCGGCGCTTCGCGGCCCGTGGAGAAAAGATCAGCGGCGGCGTTCGCAGGGAATGCGAATGTCCGCCGCTTTGTTTTTGGGGTTGAGCGACCCCTCATGCAGAGTCACTGCAATTCCAGGTGGATACCCAAGTCTGTAGCGTCTCGCGATTCCCGTATTGATCTTAAATGGCTTACAATGTCGGAGTTTTTAGATGGGGCATTCGACTCCCCAATACGAACGGCTTCCGCCGCCACTGGCGATCTGATACGAGAGATGAGTTGTGGAGCAAGGTACGCCACTAGCATTCTTCAGCTACTGCCGTGAAGACTCCGATTTCGCTCTTCGGCTCGCCGGAGACTTGAAGGCGGCCGGGGCTAACGTCTGGCTCGATCAGCTGGACATAGTCCCGGGCCAGCGGTGGGATAGTTCAATTGAGATTGCTTTGACCAATTGCCCGCGCCTCGTGGTGGTTCTTTCCCCCGCCTCCATCAACTCCACCAACGTGATGGACGAGGTTTCCTTTGCCCTCGAAGAAAGGAAAACGGTAATCCCCGTCGTCTATAAAGATTGCATGGTTCCCTTTCGTCTGCGCCGAGTGCATCACGTGGACTTCAGACAGGACTATACACGCGCGCTTCAGGAATTAGTCAGAACGCTGATCCCTGGGCAAAACATAGGGCAGTACAGTTCGTTAATCGCGGATGTTAGAAGTCCTGTCCCATTCAGCATCTCGGTTACAGCCGAATCTAAACACGCCTCCGAGCAAGCGCGGCTTCAAGAGGAGCGTCGGAAAGCGGCCGACCATGCCCGCTCGGAAGAAGAACGCAAGCGAGCGCAGGAGAAATTTCGAGCGGAGCAGGAAGGCAGGCGCGCGGAGAAGGAGTCACAGCCCTCAGAGGAGCGGCGAAAGTTACTGCAAGACGTGGAGTTCAGAGTGCGTGCTGGGCACGGACGGACTCCGGCCATGGCATCCAAGCGCGCCCTGTTGCCCCTTGGGGCTGCGATCCTGATCGTCGCCGTCGTCTCCTGGCTCGTCTTTGATTCTCATTTTCTTTTTCCGCAAAAACCAGGCGCCAATTGGTCCAAGCACAATAGTGGCACCGCGTTGAGTCTCTACTCGATCTTCGAGACCAACGACGGTAGTCGGCTGTGGATTGTTGGTGCCAACGGCACGATTCTGGCGTCGGGTGATGGCGGCGAACACTGGAGTCCGCGCACTGGCGGCACACCAGTCGACCTTTATGCGAGCTACAGGACCAGCGATGGCAGCCGCCTCTTCGTCGCTGGCGCAAAGGGCACCATACTCGAATCGGACGACAATGGCGAACACTGGAATGCCCGCAACAGCGGCACTGGGAACGCCCTTTGGTCAATCTTCGGGACCAGCGACCGGGGGCAGCTGTGGGCAGTCGGCAACCTGGGCACTATTCTAAAGTCGGACGATGGTGGTGAGCGCTGGAGGTTGGTGCCCAGTGGCACACACTTCGATCTTACTGCCATCTTTGGGGCGAGCGACGGCAATCGATTGTGGGCCATCGGAGACGACGGTACCGTTCTCAAGTCCGACGATAGCGGCGAGAGTTGGCAACTCCGCGATAGCGGCGCCACCACCCGCCTTAATTGGATCTTCGGGACCAGTGACGGCACGCGCTTGTGGATAGTTGGAAGGGAAGGCACGATTCTGCAGTCGAGCGATGGTGGCTCCAGTTGGTATGCGCGCAGTAGCGGAACTCGGAGAAGGCTCGCTTCGATTTTCGGCACCAGCGACGGCAGTCAGCTATGGGCTGTCGGGGAGGCGGGCACTATCCTGGAGTCCGACGACGGCGGCGAGCATTGGAACCCGAGCAACAGTAGTACCCAGGATTTCTTGGAGACAATCATCGGGACTAACGGCGGGAAGCGGTTGTGGGTCGTCGGTGCAAAAGGAGCAATTCTGGAGGGAGTGGTTCAATAACGGGATCGATCAATCGAGGGACCTGCTTCAGCGTATTTGTATTGACAAGCGTATTTGTATTGACAAACCCCGGCTACGGTTGCGTACCCGCCCCCATGATTTCCTTGCTCTCACCCTCCGCCACGGCGGGATACGCGGTTTTGCGTCGCCGCAGGTCGTTAGGAAGTTCCGAGCGCAGCAGCCACAGACCCGCGGCAGTCGCGGCGGCCCAGGTGACTGAAATCAATCCTAGCTGCAGCAGATCACCCACGCGACTGCCATAGCCAGAAACAAACGACACCGCACTCTTTGCGACTTCAAGGCTGATGCCGCCGGCGACGACTCCCACCAGCGCCGACTTCCCCAACTCATCCCAGCGCAGAGTTCGCAGCGAAACCAGTTTGCGATAGTGCAGCAGCCAGGCCAACGCCAGCAGATTCGCGCCGATGCCAATATCGGAAGCAAAGGCTAGCCCGACCACGCCATACTTCTGGAAGAGCACCGAATACACCGGCAGAGAAGCGCCTGTGATTACGGTGACTGCAACCATGGGCGTCAGCGTATCGCCAGCCGCGTAGAAGGCGCGGGCGTAGAGTCCCTGGGCGGACCACAGAGCCAGCGACAGCGAGAACCAAAAGAAATATATGGCAGTGGTTTCAGTGTCGGAAACCGTGAACCGCCCTCGGCGATAGACCAGATCGATCAGCGGGAAGGCGGCGGCCATCATCCAGCCCGTAGCGAGAAACGACGCGGCAGAGACGCGATAGACGGAATCGTTTACCGTCGTCGCGAAATCTTTCAGGCGCTTCTCGTTAAACAGGCGGGCAAAAAACGGCAGAGAAGCTTGCCCGGTAGCCTGCCCCAGCACAGCGATCGGCACGGCGAACAGACGCTTGGCGTAGTTAAGACGCGCGATATCGCCCACGCCGCTGGAAGCATAGTGGCGCAAAATCCAGTCATCCGCAGTCACCAGCGATACGCCAAGCATCAGCGGAATCGAGAGCTTTACCCACTCGCGAAACGCAGGATTGGTAACATCGAACGACGGACGATACCCGGTCCCAATGCACACCGCGCCAAGCACACTGGCCAGAAAAGGGCCCACAATCGCCCCTGCCAGCGCACCGTAGGCCAGAGAAGAAATTCCGTAGCGATGTCCGCCAATCACTCCTCCGGCAATGATCAGCAGGTTGTAAAGCAACGGTCCGAACGCGGGGAAAAGAAACAACCGGTGGGAGAGTAGAACCGCAGAAACAACTCCGCCGACGTAAAAGAAGATCTGCGCCGGCAGCAGAATGCGGGTCAAATGAACTGTCAGATCGATTTGTGCGGGAGAGAAGCCGTGAAACATCCATCGCACGAAGTGGGGCGTGAAGATTTCGGCGATGGTTGTCCCCACAATCATCACAGCCGTCATGACTGTGATCACTACCGAAAAGGTCTTGTGCGCATCGGCGTCCCGCTTTTCGGCGAGAAACCGCGTATAGATCGAGATAAACGTAATCGAAGCCGCGCCTCCGGCCACGATGTAATTGAGCCAGTCGGGCAGCGTGAAGGCAGCGACGTACGCATCGGTTTGGGGCCCAGCGCCGAAAGCATAGGCGATGTAAGCCTCGCGCACATACCCGACCACGCGCGACAGCATCACCGCCGCCATCAGCAGCAGCGTGGCCGAGAGGGCCGTGTGCTGGTGCGACGGGCGAAAGAAGCGCAGAAGTCTGGTCATGGCGGCAAATCCACATCGCAACGCTCGGGGTCTGGTCCCAAGCGCTGAACGTAAATTTCCTTCAAAGCCTACCAGAGCCGTACATCCGCAACAGAGTTTATCGCCGCAGAACCGCACCACGGTTCCTTGCTTGATACTGCCCCCGCCCTCATTTCAAACCGATGACCTCGCACGTTAACAATTTGCGGATAAACGACTTGCCGGTTGATATCGAGTTGATCCGCAATTGATCCGCAGTGCATTGCCGCTGATCGCATTCCGCGCCATAGTGGCCTCCACATTGATCGTAGCAACTATTGGAGGCAGATATGGCAAGTCATTCAGTAAGTCCCAGCGCGCAAACCGTACCGGAGTCTTGTGAGCAGGTAAACCCGCGCGTGCTGCTAGAGATGAGGCGCGCGCAGACTTTCCCGGAAATGCGGCGCATTCAGGAAAGTTGGGTGGCGGCGGCCGAGAAGCGTGCACTCTTTTGGCTTGCCGCGCGCACACCGTCCTGGATTGGCCCCGACCATCTGACGGCGCTGGGCCTGGCGGCGCATGTCGGGGCCGGCATCTGCTACGCCCTCTCCGCGCACAACCGCTTCGCCCTGCTCGGCGTGATCGTCTGTTTGGCGCTGAACTGGCTGGGCGACTCGCTGGATGGAACGCTGGCGCGACTACGGCAGCAGGAGCGCCCGCGCTATGGCTTTTACGTGGATCACATGGTCGACAGCTTTGGAGCACTCGCGCTGATGGGCGGCCTGGCGCTGTCGGGGTTCATACATCCCTGGATCGCAATGGGTTTGTTGGTTGCATTCCTAATGCTTTCAATTCAGTCCTATCTGGCGACCTGCACGCTGGGCGAGTTTCGCTTGTCATTCTGGCGCTTCGGACCGACCGAGTTGCGCATTCTGCTGGCTGCAGGCAACCTGGCGCTGTTCTGGAAGCCGCGTGTTCATTTTGTCGGACGAGATTACAGCTTGTTCGATGTCGGCGGAGCGATTGGCTTGGCTGGCATGGCGTTAATGGTGATCTGCTTCACCGCACAGAACACAATCCGGCTTTACCACGAGGAAAGGATCGCCCGGTGAAGTTCTCAGGGTCGACAGTGGCGCGGGCAACCACGGAGGAAAATTGGCGCGAAACCGCCATCCGCTGGGTTAAATTCAATGCGGTAGGAGCGCTTGGAATTGCCGTTCAATTGGCAGTCCTGCTCACCCTGACGAGCGCACTTCATCTCAACTATCTGCCGGCAACTGCGGTAGCTGTCGAAGCGGCAGTCATTCATAACTTTCTCTGGCATGAGCGCTACACCTGGGCGGACCGCGTGCGACCGTCGTGGAAAAGGTCCCTGCCGCGCCTGCTGCGCTTCAACCTAACTACCGGCGCAGTTTCCATCGGCGGTAATCTGGTATTGATGAAGTTGCTGGCCGGCCTGGGGCATTTGAATTATCTTGCCGCAAACGGGATCGCCATCGCTGTCTGTTCGCTAGCGAATTTCCTGGTGAGTGAAGGATGGGTGTTTGCCGGGGAAGAGCGAGGTGCAAAAACCCGACGGGAAAAACTTGCCCTCCGGCATGAATAATTCCATACTCGATTCATGTTCGGCCGGAGCGCAAGCGTGAAATGTGGAATCTCGCTGGCGCTGGCCGGTTTATGCGTGATCCCGGCAGCATCGCAAACGTCGGCGGCGGCGTCTCCCTCCTCGCAACGCATTTCTCCAGATCGTTCCGCCGTCGTTCAAAAACTTACCGTCTCCGTGGCCGACGAGAACGGAGTGGCCGTCGCCTCCGCCCGCGTGCAGTTGCAACCGTCTCCGCCGGCTCTTCCACTACGCTGCGGAACCAATTTCGCCGGGCACTGCGAGTTCACCAACCTGTCTGCCGGAACGTATGAGCTGCGCGTCGAGAAGACCGGTTTCTATGCGGTAGTCCAGACTGGCGTTGTCGTGCTCGTCCCTGCCACCGTGGAGGTGACGCTTACGCACCAGCAAGAGGCGCACGAAGTCGTCAACGTCGTGGAATCCGCCCCGGCCATCGATCCCGCGCAAGTCTCCACCAAAGAGGAACTCACCGGGACTGAAATCGTAGACATTCCCTATCCCGGAACGCATGATTACCGAAACGCGCTCATTTTCATCCCCGGCGTCACGCCCGATGCCTTCGGCCAAGCGCATGTGGCGGGCGCTGAGACCTATCAGACGCTGACCTTGCTCGATGGCTTCAACGTGACCCAGCCCACGAACGGCCAGCTCTTGGTGCGCACCAGCGTTGACTCATTCCGCTCCATTGAAGTCATCCCGGCTCGTGAGCCCGCGGAATTTGGCAAAGGCTCCGGCGGAGTACTCGCCCTGAACACGCGCATGGGCGGCGATCACTTTCGCTTTACTTCCACCGACTTCACCCCCGGGCTGCAAACCGTCAAAGGCATCTCGATCGGCCAGTGGACGCCCATTTACACGATGTCTGGCCCGCTTCGCAAAGGAAAGATGTGGTTCATCGATGCGCTCGACGGCGAGTATGACAACAACATCACGAAGCAGCTGCCATCGGGCGCCGACGCCGACCACATCTGGCGCGCGGATAACCTGGCCAAGCTGCAGTCGAACCTCACCACTCGTAACATCGTGACCCTCAGCTTTCTCTCGAATTACTATCACGATCAATACGCTGGACTCTCAGTGTTACAGCCGCGGGCGACAACCACGACCGACGCAGAAACCGCTTACATCGGCTCGGTGAAGGATCAATACTATTTTCGCAGCGGCGCGCTGCTTGAAAGCGGATTTGGCGTGGATCAGTACAGCGTGGCACTGACTCCGCAAGGCAATGGCCCGTACATTCTGACAACGCAGGGAGCCGCTGGAAACTACTACTTGCGCGCGAACACCTTGGCTCGCAGAGTGCAGTGGCTGGCAAATCTTTACCTCCCACCGCGGCAGTGGCACGGTCGCCACGACATAAAAATCGGCACCGACCTGGACCGCTTAAATCACAGCGCTCAGTTACAGCGGAACCCGATTTCGTTTCTGCTCTCGGGTCTACCGATGCAGGGCCAAACGGCGCCGCCTTGTGCCACGGATGCCAATAGCGTTCCAGTAATGCCCTATACCTGCGCGCGCTATTCCGTTTTCTCTGGAGGCAATTACTCCGCGACTTACAACGTGGAAGCCAGCGCCTATGTCGAGGATCGATGGCTCCTCGCCAACCGCCTACTGATTGAACCGGGCCTGCGCATTGACTGGGATGAGATTATCCGAACCTCTCTACTCTCCCCGCGCCTCGCCGGAACATACATCTTCGACGAGGAAGGCAATACCAAGCTGTCGGCTGGAATTGGCATCCTCTACGACAACACGACTCTGGGATTGATCCAGCAGCCCTTTGAGGGTCAGAGATCCGATTACTTTTTTGAATGTTTCCCGAATCCCTCGGGCAATGGCTGCACTGTGAAGCCGACCGATGCGAATGGCCACTCGATCACTCAACCCGCGCCAGTGACGACCACGTTCTCCGAGAATCGCAAGACGCTTTCCGCACCGCGTTACCTGAATTGGAGCGTCGGCCTGGAAAAGAAACTCCCACACGCCATCTTCCTGAAACTTGAGTTCCTGGAGAAGCGTGGCGTGCACGGCTTCGCCTACAACACGCTAAACGGCGCCGTGGATGGGAACCTTCTGCTCGGAAACAGGCGCGCCGACCGCTACGACGCCTTCCAGATGAGCGCCCGTCACCGCTTTCGCCAGTATTACGAAATCTTTGGCGCCTACACGCGCTCTCGTGCGCACACCAATCAGGTGTTCGACTTCAGTTTGGATATTCCGCTATTGAGCCCGCAATTGCCCGGTCCCTATCCCTGGGATACGCCGAACCGCTTTGTCGGCTACGGCATCCTGCCGTTTTTCAACCTGCCCGTCATTCACAAACTAGACTTGGTTTATTCCGCCGAAGCGCGCACTGGCCTGCCATTCTTGGCGACCACCGATCAGGGACAGATCGCGCCCGGTACTTCCCCATCGACTTATCGTCTTCCCACCTACTACACCGTCAATCTCCAGTTCGAAAAACGCTTCCATCTTTTCGGACGCTATTGGGCGCTACGCGGCGGCTTCGACAACGTCACCAACCACGGCAATGCCATACTGGCAAACGGAACCATTGATGCGACTCATCAGTCGCCGACGTTCATCGACGGCAACGGGCGTGCCTTCACCGGCCGCATCCGATATTTGGGACGGCAGTGATACTCAAAGGTTTTAGTGGCCCAACCTAGCACGTCGTTGCATAGTCATCCTCTGAAGCGATTTTAAGGTTAAGGGCTGCAGATCACGTCGTGCAGTTGTGGAGCGACTTGAAGAAAATGGCGCAGATTGAAGGTATAGATTCGCTGGCACTGGCTGCTGGTGGCGGAGGCGACATGCAGAGCATCGTAAACAAGGCCGCCCGCCCATCCCTGTTCAGCCGCCCGTCGCAACACGGATTTATGCTGCGCGGCGCTTAGTACGGCCACATGAAAATATGGCAGTAGGTTTTCCGCAAGCAACCGCCACGCCTCGCTTGGATATACGGGAGGGATGAGTGGGGCCCGGGTGAGGACAGCATAAAACTCGGCGGTGCCATGTGCACTGATGACTCCTTCGAGTTTCCTTGCGCGAACCTGAGTGAGCAGGGCCAGAGCCTGGGGATAGTGAGGATGGGACAATACCGAGCCCGCGATAAGCACAGAGGTGTCGCAATAAACTTTCATTGGCGGATCATCGTTACTCCCAAATCATTGCCCGAAAATGTCTCGCAATCTTTCCTGTTCAAGGTCGTCGAAAAGTTGTTGCCAGTCGAAAGCACGATTTGCCCGACCCGTGTGGACCAAGAATCCGTTGCGCTTGACCAACGATGGCTGCTGAGTAATGGGACGAAGCAAGACTCCCTCTGCCGCTTCCGTCGCCTCGAACGTTGTACCGGCTCTCAGTCCAAGCCGCTGACGGAGCGGCTTTGGCAAGACCACCCGACCGGATTTGTCGATCCGAAGTTTCATGCCATTCATTTTACCATATGGTATAGCAAGTGGCATCATCCGAACATTCCAAAATGCGGTCGCAACAAGGCCTATCCAATCTTGATCACAAGCTTGCCATAGTTCTTGCCTTCCTGCAGCAGCTTGTATGCTTCCACGGCACGCTCGAGGGGAAACACATGACCGATCGCCGGAGCCAGTTTGCGTTGCCCAATCCATTCTGAAAGCTGCTTCCAAGCCGGTTCCATGATCTCGCGCTTCTGCGACAGGTAAGTCAGCCACAAGCCTTGGATGCTGGCCGACTTTGCATACAGCGCCCGCACGTCGAGTTGCGGCGGCTTTCCGGTGGCGGTGCCGTATTGAATGACGCGGCCAAAATCGCGCAGGCAGCGCAGGCTCTTCGCGGTATGCTCGCCACCCAGCATTTCGAAGACAGCATCCACGCCCTCGCCGCGAGTAAGATCCTTCACAACTTCTTCGTAGTCACGCTGCTTGTAGTTGATGCCGTGCTGCAAGCCGAGCTCTTTCACTCGCGCGAGCTTCTCATCGGATGACGAGGTCCCGTACATTTCAACTCCCAGGATGCGTCCGATCTGCACCGCCGCCGTGCCCACGCCTCCGGCAACGGCGTGAATGAGGGCACGATGGGTCCGTCCTGCTGGCGGCTGCGTCATGCCCGCCTGCCAATATCCCAAATAAGCCGTGAAGTAATTGACGGGGAAGGCTGCTGCTTGCTCGTCCGTCCAGTGTTCGGGCGCGGGCCAGATCATGTTGGGATAGGCGGCGACTCTCTCGGCGAAAGCTCCCCACTGCATGTACCCCATCACGCGCTGTCCGCTGCTTTCGTCCACGCCGGCGAACTCGCGACCGGCAATCAGCGGCGGCGCAGGCGTTCCCGGATAACCACCCTGCGCCGTCATGAAGTCGGCAAAATTCAAGCCTCCGGCGGCAACCCGGACCAGTGTTTGCCCTGGTTTCAACGAAGGTTCTGCACCATCCTGAACGGCGAGTGCCTCTGGACCTGACAGGCTGGTGATGACGAGAGCTTTCATATCCCGAGTCTAGCAGGATGATTTCCGGCTTCGCTCAAATCCCAAACGAGAGCATGCCCTCGGGAAGAAAGAAGAAAAATGAAGGTGGCCGCGTTCTGAGGTTGAATCCAGCAGAGCTAAATCCCAACTCAGAGGGGCCACCTTCCCGCGCAGATCGGAGGCTGCGTTGTTACATCACAACAAACAGGGCGATCCGAACGCCGGGGTGGAACAAGTCGATCAGGTAATAGTCTCCATCAATGTAATCGATGTAGCAGTCATCGGTGTATGCCCAATCCGCCGGCCAGACATCGATGAGTTCGAAAGTAAAGCCGCTATACACGAATTGGGTCTGACCCAGCTGAATCACCGTCTTCGCGTTGAAGTGGTGGCTTTGGCCAAAATGAGCCCGGAATTTGTCGTCCGGGATATGTCCACCCTTGCCGGCTGGCCGCGCGTGTCCGCCCTTCATCTCAGGATGCTCTTGCTTATTCTTTTCCGGCATAGCCTGATCCTGGGACTTCTCTTCGCGCTTTTGATCTTGCTTCTCCATCTGCTTATCTTGCTTTGAGGGCTTAGCCTCCTCGTGGCGGGGTGGTTTCATCTCGTCTTGCTTTGGCTTGGCTTCTTCCTGCCGCGCAGGCTTCTCTTCCTGTTGTTTCTCGTCCTGGCCGTAGACCAAGGCTGCGCTTGCGACCAACAGCGACAGTATTGCTACATTCAAAAACCTTAAAGCTCTCATGAGCATCCTCCAGGCCATCCTCGATGGCTTAACCATAGCGAATCCGCATGTTCGTTCAGCAGTTCGCGAGATTACTTCAGATGCCATAGCAGGCTAATGCAGATCAGAGGACGAAACTGTATAGGTGAACCGGAAGAAACTGTAGGCTGTCCCTCCTTGTGGTTAGATAGCCAGTTTGTTTGCCCGGTTATTTACCTTCCGGTATATACTCTTGGCGTTGGTTTACTGAGGTCCTTCCGGCTGCGCCTCCTTGGGCCGGAACGGGGCGTACATTCATTCCCCTAATTCTTGCGCGCCCTGCATGCTGATTTGCCGATTCCCGCCCGGGGCGGCGAGGAATGGCACCGGTGCATTTCGCCAGAACTTCGACGAACGGCAGCGGAGGAGGTCCTATTGTGGATTTGATTCTTGTACGTCTTCTTTTTGTCATCGTAGTTTCAGTTACTTGTTACGTGATTGCTCCCTTCGGGCGGTCTCAACCTGTAGACGCCGGAATCGGCGCCCTGGTAGGGGCGGCAATCGTTCTGTTCGAGTGGAAGCTTCGCGCGGTCAGCCTGAAGCGGCTGATCGGCGCCGCCATCGGGAGCATCCTCGGCATCTGCGGAGCCTATCTGTTTGCTCTGGTGATTCGCGGCAGCGTGCCCGCTGGCAACACCCAGAGCTTCCTGCAAATCCTGGTGATGCTGCTGATGGCATACGTGGGCCTGATCGTGGGCGCGAGCAAGGGCGACCTTTTGAATCTGGCCGCGCTGGGCGGAATCTTTGGTGGCGAG